>Ga0209023_10000064_pt1 | contig 179255 bp, 161 predicted proteins | sample LakOneMetagenome_FD_187468 | JGI IMG/M metagenome (GOLD analysis project Ga0209023, IMG submission 187468) | Freshwater and sediment microbial communities from Lake Erie, Canada (SPAdes) (version 2) | ecosystem: Environmental > Aquatic > Freshwater > Lentic | place: Lake Erie, Canada...
GGGTGCTGCAGAACGTGCGCGGCACGGTGCAGGCCGACATTCTGAAGGAAGACCAGGGCCAGAACACCTGCATCTTCTCGACCGAGTTCTCGCTCAAGGTCATGGGCGACATCCAGGAATACTTCGTGCATCACCAGGTGCGCAACTTCTATTCGGTGTCGATCTCGGGTTATCACATTGCCGAAGCGGGCGCGAACCCGATTTCGCAGCTCGCGTTCACGCTCTCGAACGGGTTCACCTTCGTGGAAGCGTATCTGGCGCGCGGCATGCACATCGACGACTTTGCGCCGAACCTGTCGTTCTTCTTCAGTAACGGCATGGACCCGGAATACACGGTGCTCGGCCGCGTGGCGCGCCGCCTGTGGGCGGTGGCGATGCGCGACAAGTACGGCGCCAACGACCGCAGCCAGAAGCTCAAGTATCACATCCAGACTTCGGGCCGCTCGCTGCACGCGCAGGAGATCGATTTCAACGATATCCGCACCACGCTGCAGGCGCTGATCGCGATCTACGACAACTGCAACAGCCTGCACACCAATGCCTACGACGAGGCGATCACCACGCCGACCGACGAATCGGTGCGCCGCGCACTGGCGATCCAACTGATCATCAACCGCGAATGGGGCCTGGCCAAGAACGAGAACCCGAACCAGGGTTCCTTCATCATCGACGAACTGACCGACCTGGTCGAAGAAGCGGTGCTGCAGGAGTTCGAGCGCATCGCCGAACGCGGCGGCGTACTGGGTGCGATGGAAACCGGCTACCAGCGCGGCAAGATCCAGGAAGAGTCGATGCTGTACGAGCACCAGAAGCACGACGGCACGCTGCCGATCATCGGCGTGAACACCTTCCGCAATCCGAAGGCCAACGACACGCCGCAGAAGATCGAACTGGCACGTTCGACGGACGACGAGAAGCAGTCGCAATTGACGCGCCTGGAAGACTTCCATCAGCGTCACGCAGCGCACGCGCCGCAAGCGCTGGCCGCATTGCAGCAGGCCGCGATCGACAACGCCAATGTGTTCGAGAAGCTGATGGATGCGGTGCGCGTTTGCTCGCTGGGGCAGATCACCACGGCGCTGTTCGAGGTAGGCGGCCAATACCGCCGCAATATGTAAGCAACGACGTCGCCCTCGCGGAGGCGGGGGCCTATAGCACGTTACCGAAGTTGGTCGACGTGCTATGGCCCCCCGCCGAGGCCGAGGGCGATGTGGCACTACTCGTCGTTTGCGATCAGCTCAGGCTCCGAGCGCAGCCACTCGGCCAGCTGGTCATCCTCAATCTCGTACACCCCGCGCCCGGCCTGGTAGATGATCTGCTCGGTCACCAGGCGCTCCACCGCAATCTGCACCTGGCGCGTGGTCAGCGGCTCCCCTTCGATCCCGACCGCCAGCGCCAGCTGCCTGCGCGTCTCTTCCGTGTACAAAGGCACACGGCCGATCACGGCGCGCATGACTTCGCGGTCGAGCGGCCGCATCTCCATCAGCCTTTGCACATAGCCCGATGCATCGCGCGACTCGGCCAGCACCTGCCTTGAGATCGTCATGATGTCGGTCCCGCCCATTTTCATGAGCCGCTCGACCGCGTCATGGAACAGCCCCGGCGTACAAGACAAGGCCGCGAACGCCTGGTTGGCGTCCTCCAGCGGCACCTCGCGCCCGGTCGCCTGGCGGAACGACTCCATGATGAAGCCGACAAAGCGCGCATCGAGATCGGGAAAATCCGTCGTCTGGCTGAACTGGAACAGCGGCGCCTTGATCTGGCTGAACATCATCTGCAGCCGGTTGCGCGACGAACCGGTGAACACGGTCTTGACGCTCTTCTTGCGCACGTCAAGCGTGGTGCGCAGCGCCGCCACCAGTTCCTGGAACTCCGGCTTGGCCAGATGCTGGATCTCGTCGAGCGCGATCAGCACCTTGCCCTTGGACGCGGCAATGACCGCGTCGACCAGCTCGGGCAGGCTTTGCAGCGCGGCCTGGCTGCTCGCGCTCTTGGCATTGAACTCGGCTTCGGCCTTGACCTTGCCGATCAGCCCGGCATTGATCTCGACACTGGTTTTCTTGAGGGGACGGAACAGGCGGTCCTGCAATTTCTCGCCGAACGAGCGCGGCTTGGCGGCGTTGCCCAGCGCCAGCAGCAGCGCGGCCAGCGGATCGGAGCGGTTTTGCCACATGCTGCAATACACGGTGCGGTAACCGGCCGCCTCCGCCGCCGGCAGCAAATCCTCGAGCACGAACTCGGTCTTGCCCTTGCGGCGCGGCGCGAACAGCACCATCGACGAGATCAGCCCGGCGCCCAGCGTGTCCAGATAACCGGCCGCCAGATCGGCGCGCGGATAGTGCCAGCTGATCGTTTCCGAAGGATTTACCATGATTTACCACCCGATCAAGTAATTACCAGATCTTATTGTAATCGATGGTAATCGCCACTTACAAGGCGCGCACGACGCCGATCCAGAACGGAATCGTCGCCATGCAGGCAATGCTCGACAACAAAATCGCCGAACTCACGACGGTCGGATCGTGGCCGTCTGCCTGCACCAGCGCGCCCGCATTCACGCCGACCGGGCAGGCGGCGATCACCACCAGCACCGCCGCTGCTGGCGCTGGCAGGCCGAACACATACACGGACAGGGTCAATACAGCAGCCGGCAGCAGCATCAGCTTGGCAAAGGTGACCGACACCGTTTCGCCGACACTGCGGATACGAAATCCCGCCAGCGAGGCGCCCAGCGCCAACAAGGCGCACGGCAAGGCCGCGCCGGAGAGCAGCGCCAGCAGTCCCGTCAGCGCAGATGGGAGCGTCACGCCGGCCAGATTCAAAGCCAGCCCCAGCAGCAGGCTGGCGACGATGGGGTTTCTGACGGCATGGAGGAGCGCCCCGCCGACCTTGCTTCCAGCGCCGGCTTGCGGCGTGGCCAGGTAATACAGCGAAAACGCCACCAGCCCGTGGAAGGCGATCACGGGAAACGCATACTGCAGGCTGGCGCTGCCGAACGCCTGCGACAGCACCGGGATGCCGACGAACACGGTGTTCGAATAGCTGGCGGCCAGCGCGCGCGGGGCGCTGGCCGGGCCGCGGCGCAGGACGGCACAGCCCAGGAACAGCAGCACCAGCGGCACGAAAAAGGCCGCCAGAAATTGCCACGATACGGCAGCGGGCATGCCATTCTTGTAGCTGCCGCAAAACAGAAACGCGGGGATCAGGAGCTTGGCCGTCAGATCGGTCAAGCCCGTCTGCCAGCCCTTGGCCAGCAGCGCTGTGCGCGCCAGTATGCAGCCCAGTGCAGTGAGCAGAAAGACCGGCAGCAGCAGCGCCAGCAGCATCACCGCGGGCAAGGCCCCACGCTCTCGCCAGGCACCAGCACCGGTTGCCACAGTTCGTTGACCTTGGCCGGATCGGCGCCGCCAACGACGGCGCTGAGCATCGCGGCCAGCTTGGCGCCAGCCTTGTCGATATCGGGCAGGTCGATCTTGGTCAGATTATTGCCGAGCAGCGAATCCTCGATCCCGCCCCAGACGATCACCGACATCTCGCTGCCGATCGCGATCCCGGCATCGAGCAGCGCGCGCACGGCGCCCACGGCGGACAAGTGATTGTCCACAATCACCGCGCTCGGACGGGGAGAACTGGCCAGCAACTGCTGCATGGCTTGATAGCCGGCGCGGCGGTCGAGCGAATTGTCGACCAGGTGGGCCGGGTCGGCCGCCAGACCGGCGCACCGCATGCAACTGCCAAAGCTGTCGCTGCGCTGGCGCGCGAAGTTCAGTTCGAGCGGCGCGCTGATCAGGGCGATGCGTTGGTGCCCCAGCGCCAGCAAGTGCTCGCAAGCGAGGCGCATGCCAGCCTCGTTGTCGTAATCGAACCACGCATAGGGCGTGGGCGATTCGGTGCGGCCGTGCGCCACGAAGGGAAACTTTTGCCTGGCCAGATAAGCGATGCGCTCGTCATGCACGCGGGTGCGGCCCACCACCAGCCCATCGACGCGGCGCGCACGCACCATCTGCTCGTAGGCAGGCAATTCCTTGTGCGGCGAGACGGGCGCGATGATCAGATTCTTGCCCTCATGCTCGAGCGCGGCCGACATGCCGCCCACCACGGACAGGAACATCGGGTCGCCCAGGTCGCTGGGCAGCAAGGGATAAATGATGCCGAACACATTGGTGCGCCCCACCGCCAGGCTGCGCGCCAGCGGATTGGCCACATAGCCCGACTCGCGGGCCGCGGCCAGCACCCGTTCACGGGTGCGCGCATTGACCTCGGGATAGCCGTTGAGCGCGCGGCTGACCGTGGTTTTCGATACGCCAAGGGCGTCGGCAAGATTCTTGAGGTTCATGGCATCGATCAGCAGGGCGGACAAGCGGGCCTGCGATTATAACAATGCCAATCCCCTCAAGAGCAAAGTGGTATTACCCGATTGCTCAGTCCGCGACCCAGGTGTACTTGACCTTGGCCCAGCTTGCGGCCGACTGGTCGCTGGCCGGCTTGAACTTGCACGCGGCGCCAGCGCGGATCGAGGCGCGGTCAACCCGCGGGAAGCCGCTCGACTCGACCAGTTTGGAATCGAGCACCTTGCCATCGGCGCCGACCAGGAAGGCGACCACGACATTGCCGCTGTCGCCTTCATTGAGCCAGCGGGCCGGGAATTCCGGTTTGACGCAATCCTTGGCATCGACGGTGGCGGCCATGGCCAGCGGCGCAGCCAGGGTCAACAGCAGTGCGGGAACGGCGGTGCGAATACGCTTGATGGACAACATGGGAACCTCCAGAAATCGGGACCGGATGCCGGGGCATCGCCTGCTGAACAGCCAGCAGATGGATCCACGATACTGCGCCGCAGCAATTTTCCGAAATTGATTGTTCCCATGGCAGATATGCGCGAAAGACATAACTAATTGCCTTGCACCAACAAATTGCATGCACGTTTTGTATATCCGTTATGCATTCACTGGCCCGGTGCAGAAATGGCAGTGCAAGGGGCCGGATGCGCCAAAACCATCCCGTGCGCCTCTTTTTCGCGCACGTTGCGATTTCGCGACGATGATGCAAAAAAACGTCGGTTTACAGCTTCCAGTGCATCGTTCGCATGATCCACGCGATCAAGATCGGCGATGCTGCGCAGCTCAAGCCCACCACAATGCCCAGCACCGTCTCGTTCGATTTGAGTTTTTGCCCGATAAACAGGAGCAGCAGCGCGATCAGAATATAGAGCGAGGTCAGCACGATGCCGGCAAACGAAAACCAGCGGTGGGCGCCGAAGAAGGCCACCAGGATCAACACGACTGCGGTCAGGAGGTAAGCGCGTAAAAATTGGACGTTCATGGTTCGTGAAAGGGTGGAAAAGGCGTCAGTATGACTGAACGCCTGTTGCCCTGCGACATTAATCCACCTGTTTCCACCATTGCTGGAACACTTCCGGCTGCTTGAGCGCCAGCGCCTGTCCCATTTGCGGGGTGGTCAACGGCACGCCGCGCGCTTCGGCCAGGGCCGCGATGCGGTCGAACGGTTCGCGCCAGGCATGCAGGCCGAGGTCGAAGGTGCCGTTATGGACCGGCATCAGCCACTTGCCCTTGAGGTCGATGAACGCTTGCAGCGTTTCCTCCGGCTGCATGTGGACGTCCGGCCACAGCGGATCGTAAGCACCGGTTTCCAGCATGGTCACGTCGAACGGGCCGTACCTGTCGCCGATGGTCTTGAAGCCGTCGAAGTAGCCGGTGTCGCCGCTGAAGAACACATTCAAGCCCTGATACTGGATCACCCACGAGGCCCACAGCGTCGCATTCCGGTCGCCCAGGCCGCGCCCGGAAAAGTGCTGGGCCGGGGTGGCGATCAACTTCACGCCGCGCACCTCGGTCGCTTCCCACCAGTCGAGCTGCTCGATCTTGGCCGCGCCGATGCCCCATTTGATCAGGCGGTCGCCCACGCCCAGCGGCGTGATGAAGCGCTCGGTCTTGCCCGCCAGCTTGACGATGGCGTCGTGGTCGAGGTGGTCGTAATGGTCGTGCGACAGAATCACTGCCTTAATCGGAGGCAAGTCTTCGATGCTGATCGGGCTCTTGTGGAAACGGGCAGGACCGGCCCACTGGACCGGCGAAGCGCGTTCCGAGAACACGGGATCGGTCAGGAAAAATTCATTGTGGACCTTGAGCAGCAACGTGGAATGCCCGAGGCGGAACAAGGTATTGTCAGGCGCGGCAAGCAATTGCGCGCGAGTGAGCACTTGCACCGGAATGGCGCCGCTGGGGACGGTATCCGGTTTCTTGGCGGTCGCCACGGTCCACATCAGCTTGAGCGTACCGAAGAAACCGTGTTCCTTCATTTTCACCGGGTTGTGGAATTTGCCGTCGGCATACTGCGGCGAGACATGTGCTTGCACGCCATCGGCGGCCAGAATGGAATACGTCATGGTCGAAAAAATCCCCAGAAAGATGATGCTGATCATTAGGCGTTTCATGTTGCCCATCCAGAATGTACACTACACAGTGTAGTTTCATTTTTTGGAAAAGTAAACTACCCGGTGTAAAATAAAACCATGAACGCTCCCCAACGCCTGACCGACCGCAAGCGCCACGCCATCCTGGAAGCGGCGGCCGAACAGTTCCGCCAATTCGGCTTCGAAGCGACCAGCATGGACAAGATCGCCGCCATCGCCGGCGTGTCCAAGCGCACCGTGTACAACCATTTCCCCAGCAAGGACGAGTTGTTCGCCGAAACGCTGGTCCAGCTATTCCACAGCAGCGCCGCCGGCCTCGATGTGCCCTACCGGCCCGACCTGCCGCTGCGCACGCAATTGACCGCGCTACTGAAGTTGAAGGTGGCCATGCTGGCCGACAGGAATTTTCTGGATCTGGCGCGGGTGGCGATTGCCGAAGCGGTGGTGGCGCCCGACCGGGCGCGGCCAATCATCGCCCGCATCAATGAGCGCGAGGAAGGGGTCACGACCTGGATCCGCGCGGCCCAGGCCGACGGCAAGCTCAAGCCGGGCGACGCCTTGTTTGCCGCCACCCTGCTCCAGGGTCAGGTCAAGGCGGTCGCATTCTGGCCCCAGGTGACCATGGGCGCGCCGCCGCTGGCGCCCGAGATGCACGCCGCGCTGGTGGACGCGGCCGTAAGCATGTTCCTCGCCTACTTCGCGAACGAGACCGCGTAAATCGGCGGCAGCGTGGTGGACACGGTCTGCCAGCTGTCGCCGCCATCGTCCGAGCCCCACACCCCGCCCGTGGTCGACACCATCAGCAGCCGCCGTCCGTCGGCCGACACGGCCAGTCCGTGGCGGTACACGAGGTCGTAGCAATCTTGTTGCGGCAAGCCGGCGCGCAGGGCCGTGAATTGTTTGCCGCCGTCGGTGGTGCGGGTCACGGCCAGGGCGGCGCCGACCGGAATGCGGCGCTGGTCGGCCTCGGCCGGCACGAACCAGGCGGTGTCGCCATCGTGCGGATGGACCGCCACCGCGAAGCCGAAGGTCGAGGGCGCCACGCCGCGCACTTCCTGCCAGGTGCGCCCGCCATCGCGCGATTGCCAGATGCCGTTGTGGTGCTGGCACCAGAGCCGGTCCGGCTCGGCCAGCGCGCGCACGATGCGGTGCGGATCCTGCACGGCTTCGTTTTCATTGAGTTCGGGCGGCATGTAGTCGGCCCGCATGCCGGTCGACGATACGGTCCAGCTGGCGCCGCCATCCTCGGTGCGCCAGACGCCGCCGCAGGACACGCCCACCAGCACATGGGCGCTGTTGCGCGGATCGACGCTGATGCTGTGGATGCCCGGCACGTCATAGCCGCCGCCGAACCATTCGGCGCGCTGCGGCACCTCCCACAGCGAGCGCACCAGGGTCCAGGAAGCGCCCCGGTCTTCCGACTTGAACAGGCCGCCCGGCAAGGTGCCCGCCCACAGCACTCCCGGCTGGTCGGCGCCGCCGGCTTCCAGCGACCAGATCAGCTTGTTCTTCCACTCGACCTGGTCGGCGCTATCCTCGGGCTTGAGCGGATAGGCGGGCGCGGCGATCTCGGTCCAGCTGCTGCTGCCCGCGTCGCGCCGGTGCAACTTGACGCCGAAGTGGCCCAGGTTGAGCGCTGCGTACAAGGTCCCGTCGCGCGCATCGGACAAGGCGATCGAGACCGGCTCGCCCAGGAAATGGGAAGGGCCCAGTTCCCAGCCGGCGCCCGCACGCTGCAGCTCGAACAATCCCTTGCGGGTCGACAGATACGCGCGATCGCTCATTTCAGCCTCCGGAAAGTGCCTGCAATATATAGACTTGGGAATCGGGTCCGAGCGGATCGGCCAGCCGCACGCGGTCGGCGCAGCGCCGCCCGTCGACAAAGATGGCCACGTTCTCGCGCAGATGGCCTTGCTCGTCGAGCACATAGCCGCGCAACAAGGGATTGAGGGCGAAGGCCGACTCCAGGCCCGCGCGCACATCGGCCGCGCCGGTCTCGACCTGCGGCACGGCGGTGAAACGGGCCAGCTGCTGCGTGAAAATCAGGCGCGCCATGGGCGGCTCCGCGTCAAAAAAGGGCCCGCCGATTTTAGCGCGGATCGACCTGCGTGTCGCGTCCTTGGCCTAGAATGGGACCGTCCCCACAGCGAAAGAACCCCATGCCGATCAAACCGGACGAACTCGCGGCCCTGATGCTGGAAGTGGAAATGGAAGACCCGATCGATTTCGCCGATCTGCCCTTCGGCGAAGCCGAATTGCGCGAGCTGGTGGCGGCCCACCTGTGCGAGATGGCCGCCGCCATGGACAACTTCAGCACCGAAGACCGGATCATGACGCTGCTGGCCGTGTCGGCCAAGCTGGTGCTGGAAAACCTGGTGCTGCACCTGCAGCTGCTGCGCCAGCACGGCTTGCCGGTGAGCGACAGCGTCGAGGCGCTGCTGAGCCGGCTGCGCAAGGCGGACTAGTCACACGCCCCGTTCGGCCAGGCGCCCCAGCATCGCCGTCAGCACCGAGGCCACGGTATCGCGGCATGCCTGGGTGCGCGTGCGCGGCGCGCGGCGCCGCTCGGCACGGGCCGCAAACGCCCCGCTGGCGACGATGCGCCGCAAGTTCTCGCCATGCCAGTGGCGTTCGAGCGGCGTCGCCCATTCACCTTTCGCCATGCAAGCGTCGAGCGCGATGCGGGCGATGGCGCGGTCGGCCTCGTCCGGGGCCAGTGTATTGCGCAGCGCGATCACGCTGGCACGCAGCTGGGCCAGGTAGGCGCGCGCATTGCCGAGCGCGCGGCTGCAGGTGGCGCCCATGGTGCGCGGCACCACCCGCGTGCGGCCGCGGTCCAGCAGCTGCATCAGGGTCTGGTCGGCCTGCTCGGGCGTGCCGGCGCCGAGCAGCGCGATATTGCCGACGATGCTGGCGCCCACGAACAGCAAGTCGGCGTCCGGCACGTCGATGTGCAGGCCGCCGGCGGCCGGATGCACTTCCAGCGTGTGGCGGCCCCAGACGATGCTGGCGGGGGCGTTGGCTGCGTCCGTGATGCGCGCGCCGGGGAACAGCGCCAACGCCGCCGGATGGCCGCCGCCGGCATCGAGCAAGACGATCTGCTCGACCCGCTTGTGCAGCGTGTCTTGCAGATAATCGCGCATGTCGAGCGCGTCGAACTGGCTGGCCAGGGCGTCGACCAGCAGCACGCGTTCGCCGTCGATGAAGGCGGTGGCCAGCGCGGCCAGACTGTCGCCGCGGAACAGGAGAATGTCGGAACTGAGGTAGTCGATGCGCATGATGTGCTTTCTGTCGTGGGTTGGTATGGAATCCATCTTAGAAAAGCGGCGCGCGCGCGACAAACGATACGTTTTCCGCTCCAGATGAATAAAACTAATCTGATAGACTGGCGCGGTGTTCAATCCCCGTTTCCAGCGATGGCGTCCCGACCCAATCCGCCCCTGATCGCCGCACGCAGCTTCGAAGCGGCGGCGCGCAACAAAAGCTTCCTGAAAGCGGCCGACGAACTGAACGTCACGCCGACGGCGATCAGCCACCAGGTCAAAAAGCTCGAACAGTACCTGGGCCAGGCCCTGTTCGTGCGCCTGAACCGGGCGGTCGAACTGACGGCCGAGGGGGTGGCGCTGGCCGCCACCCTGGGCCCCCTGTTCAGCGAACTCGATGCCGCGCTCGACCCCCAGCGCCGCCATGCCTGCACCACCATCGTGATCAGCGCCATGCCCTCGCTGGCGGCCAAGTGGCTGGCGCCGCGCCTGGGCGACTTCGAAGCGCGCTACCCGCAATGGCAGGTGCGGATCGATGTCGAGGACAAGCTGGTCGATTTCAAGGAAGGCAGCATCGACATGGCGCTGCGCTACGGCCAGGGCAAGTATCCGGGCCTGCACGCGCGGCGCTGGATGGGCGCCACCATCGTTCCCGTGTGCAGCCCCGCCCTGCTCCAGCGCACCCCCTTGCGCAGCGTGGACGACCTGCGCCGCCACACCCTGATCCACAACACCACGGCCGCGCGCCGGGTCCGTCCCCCCGAATGGGCCGAGGCGCTGGCCGCGGCCGGCGCCGAGGGCGTCAAGCTCGGGCGCGGTCCCGTGTTCGCCAGCACCTACATGGCGCTCGAAGCGGCCCAGGCCGGGCACGGGGTGACGCTGGCGCCGTTGCCGCTGGTCGAGCGCGACCTGGCCGACGGCCGCCTGGTCCAGCCGCTCGCCCTCGAACTGGCCAATCCCTGGTCGTTCTGGATCGTCTGCCCGCGCCAGAACTTGCACGACGCCAAAATCGAAGCCCTGTCGGCCTGGCTGCTCGCGCAAGCGGGGCCTGACGCGAGCGCCACACCGGGGCCGCGCACACGATAGAAAATGTTGCCTTTTAGCCAGCACTCATGTCACTATGCTAGCTTGACGGCGCCGCTGGCGCCGTTGTTCCCGTCACGCCATCACAAGGATCCACCATGCCGCGCAACGCACACAAGATGACCATTACCGCCGCCCTCGTCTCTGGCGCATTTCTCTTAAGCGCGGGCATCAGCGGCTGCAACCGGTCCGAGTCGGCCGCCACCCTGGTTGCCGAAGCGAAGTCCTACCAGCAAAAGGGCGATATCAAGGCCGCCCTGATCCAATACAAGAATGCCGTGGCCAAGAGCCCGGAAGACGCGGCGATCCGCGTGGCGCTCGGCCAGTTGTACGTCGACACCGGCGATGTCGTGTCGGCAGAAAAAGAATTCCGCAAGGCCGCCAGCCTGGGCGCGACGCCGGCCCAGTACCTGTCCGGCCTGGCGCAATCGCTGCAAGCGCAAGGCCAGTTCCAGAAAGTGCTGGACGAAACGGACAAGCAAGCCGCCACCAGCGATGCGGCCCTGCTGGCCGTGCGCGGCAACGCTTTCCTCGCGCTGAACAAGCCAGACGAGGCCAAGGCGGCGTTCGACGCCGCGCTCAAGGCCAATCCGAACGATGGCACGGCCCTGCTGGGCATGGCAGGCCACGCGTTTTCCGCCGGCGACATGGAAGGGGGCCAGCGCTTTGCCGACGAAGCGGTGGCCAAGGATCCGAACAACCCGGACGTGTGGATGTACAAGGGCATGCTGGCAGGCCGCCTGGGCAAGCCGGAGGTGGCGCTGGCCGCCTACGACCAGGTGCTCAAGCTCAAGCCCAACCACCGCAGCGCCCATATCGAAAAGGCGTACCTGGAAATCGGCATGGCCAAGTTCGACGCGGCCAAGGCCGATATCGATGCCGCGCGCAAGAGCAATCCGGGCAGCCTGATCGTGACCTACACCCAGGCCCTGCTCGACTTCACGCAAGGCAAGAATGAAGCGGCGCTGGACTCCGTGCAGAAAGTGCTGCATGGCGTGCCCGACCACATGCCGAGCATTCTGCTGGCCGGCGCCATCCAGCTCAACCTGGGGCAGCTGGAACAGGCCGAGCAGAACTTGAAAAAATATCTCGAGAAATTCCCGAACACCGTGTACGCGCGCAAGCTGCTCGCTTCGGCCCAGCTGCGCGCCGCCCATCCGAGCGATGCCGCCGCCACGCTGGCGCCGGCGCTCAAGTCGCCGTCCGACGACGCCCAGCTGCTGGCCCTGGCCGGCGAATCGTTCATGCAGGCCCGCGACTTCAACAAGGCCGAAGAATACTTCGAGAAAGCCAGCGCGCTGTCGCCCAAGACCGCGTCGCTGCGCACCTCGCTCGGCTTGAGCAAGCTGGGCAAAGGCGAGAAGGCCGAAGCCATCGCCGACATGGAGCAAGCCGCCGCGCTCGACCCGAAATCGCAGCAGGCCGGCATTGCGCTGGTGCGCACCGCGCTCGGCCTGAAGCAGTACGACAAGGCGCTCAAGGCCGTGCAAGACCTGGAAAAGCAGCAGCCTGACAATGCGATCGTGCAAAACCTGAAAGGCGGCGTCTATTTGGCCAAGAGCGACCCGGCCGCCGCGCGCGCCGCCTTCATGCGCTCGGCCCAGCTGCAGCCGAACTACTTCCCGTCGGTGGCCAACCTGGCCCAGCTCGACCTGACCGAAAAGAAACCGGCCGACGCCCAGAAACGCCTGGAAGCCTTCCTGCAGACCGACAAGAAGCACATCGGCGCCATGACCGCGCTGGCCGAACTGGCCATGATGCAGGGCCAGAAAGCCCAGGCCACGACCTGGCTGGAAAAGGCGGTCGCCGAAAACCCGGACCTGCCGGAGCCGGCCATGCGGCTGGTGACCCAGTACCTGAAAACGGGCGACAAGACCAAGGCCCTGACCACGGTGCGCAAGCTGCAGGCCGCCAACCCGACCAATCCGGACTTGCTGGACCACCTGGGCCAGGCCCAGATCGCCAACAACGATGGCCCGGGCGCGCTCGAAACGTACAGCAAGCTGGTGAACGTGGTGCCCAAATCGCCCAAGGCGCACCTGCGCCTGGCCTCGGTCCAGATGATGCTCAAGAACGACACCGCCGCGGCCGAGTCGGTCAAGCGCGCGCTGGCGCTCGAGCCCGACAATGTGCAGGCCCGCCTGGCCACAATCGACCTGGCGCTGCGCCGCGGCGCCAACGACGAAGCGCTGACGGCGGCGCGCAAGATGCAAAAAGATACCCCGAACTCGCCGGTCGCCTTCCTGGTCGAAGGCGACATCCTGCTGAGCCAGAAGAAGCCCGAGCTGGCGGTCCGCGCCTACGAACAAGCTTACAACCTGGGCAAGTCGGCCCAGCTGCTGGTCAAGCTGACCCAGACCCAGCGCATGGTGGGCAAGGGCAAGGAGGCCGATGCGCGCCTGGCCGCCTTCCTCAAGGACAACCCGGGCGAGCCGCTGGCGTCGATGTACCAGGCGGAAACCTTGATGGCTTCCAAGCAGTACAAGCCGGCCATCGCCCAGTTCGAAGGCATGCTCAAAATCAATCCGAAAAATGTCGTGGTGCTCAACAACCTGGCCTGGGTGTACCAGCAGGAAAAGGACCCGCGCGCCCTCGACACGGCCGAGCAAGCCTACAAGCTGGCCCCGGAAAACCCGGCCGTGGCCGACACCCTGGCCTGGATCCTGATCGAAAAGGGCGACACCAAGCGCGCCCTGCCTATTTTGGAACAGGCATTGTCCCGTGCGCCGGACGCCAACGATCTTCGTTACCATCTGGCATTTGGTTTGCACAAAGCAGGGGATAAGGCCAAGGCGCGCAAAGAAGTCGAACAAGCGCTGGCAAACGGAAAAGCATTTTCGCTGGCCGACGATGCGCGCGCCTTGTTGAAGCAATTGTAAAAGGCTGAACACGCGGCTTCGCCGGCAGTTGCCGTCGGGGAAGTCGCGCATGATGTGCAGGCATCGGAGCCGGATGCGTGCTTTTCGTAACGAACTCAGGTATTCTTTTCAAAATGCTATGAAGTTCGATGCGAAACGGGCGCAGTTTCCGGCCTCAACTCGGATGCACTGGAATAACATCATGCTGTTATTTGACAGGCTTTTCGGCAAGCGCGACATCCTCATCCCCTACTTCGATTTCAGCAAAGTGCTGCGCGGGAATATGGAATCCTTCATCCTGAAGGAAATCTATCGCCTGCGCTACGAGGTCTACTGCCTCGAATGCGCCTACCTGGAAGCGAAGGATTTCGACGAGGGTCTGGAAACCGACGAATTCGACGATTGCTCCATCCATTTCGCCGCCTATACGCTCGAGCGCGACATTGTCGGCACGGTCAGGCTGGTGATGCCGAAGGAAGGCCAGGACTATCCGTTCCAGGGCCATTGCAAGGTGTTCGACGATTTCACCATGCCCCCGCGCGCGAATGCAGGAGAAATTTCGCGCCTGGTCGTCAGGAAGACCTTCCGCCGCCGCCGCGGCGATTCGATGGAAGGCATTTCCAAAGACTTTGTGGAAAAAGGCACGACAGCCAGCATCAAACCGCCAGCGGTGTCGCACGAGAAACGCGGCAATTCACCGCTGTTATTGCTGGGTATGTACCGGGAAATGTACCGCCACAGCCGCGCCAACGGGATTCGTTATTGGTATGCGGCCATGGAGCGGTCACTGGCGCGTTCGCTCGAAAAGATGGGGTTCAAGTTTTTGCCGATCGGTCCGCAAGTCGATTACTACGGGCCGGTCACACCGCACATGGTGGACCTGAACGATTTGAACGAACGACTCCGGAAAGAAAACAAATTCCTGGCCGCGTGGTTCAACGACGAGCCGATACCTGTCTGGATCATGATCCGTACGCTGGCAGGCAATCTGTTCGCCAGACGCGCCACACGCAAGAAGTGAGGCGCGCCGCCCTGGACGAAGAGTGTTTGAATGGAATACGTATTTCCCGCCCTCGATTACAGCGCCTGGCTGGCGCGTGCCGAATTCGGCTCGCATGAAGAGACGGTCGACCATGCCAACCGTCAAATCTTCCGCTCCTACCAGGGCCAACGGCCGGGCGAGGTGCCGAACGAATTGTTCAAGCTGCGCTACGACGTGTATTGCATCGAACGGGCCTTCCTCAAGGCCGACGATGCTTTCGACGGCATGGAGTTCGACGATTACGACGACCGCTCGACCCATTTCGCCGCCTACACGATGGACGAGACCCTGATCGGCACGGTGCGCCTGGTGACGCCGCGTCCGCTGCAGCCGTTCCCGTTCCAGCTGCACTGCGCCACCTTCCAGCACTTCCGCATGCCGGCCCACCACCAGTGCGGCGAGATTTCGCGCCTGGCCGTCAAGCGCACCCACCGCCGGCGCCGCGCCGACAGCGTGCGCGGCATTCCCGGTTTTGCGCCGTTGCGCCAGCAGCCGCAGATGCTCACGCCCGAAGTGGAAAGGCGCAGCAACAATTCGCCGATGCTGCTGTTGGGGATGTACCGCGAGATGTACCGCCACAGCCGCGCCAAGGGGATCCGCTACTGGTTCGCGGCGATGGAACGCTCGCTCGCCTACTCGCTGGAAAAGATGGGCTTCCGCTTCCGTGCGATCGGTCCGGTGTCGGACTATTACGGCGAAGTGACGCCCTACCTGCTCGACCTGGGCGAGCTGGTGCCGGAACTGGCCGCCGCCAACCCGCCGCTGGGCGCCTGGATGGAAGAAAAGCCGCTGGTGTTCGCCGAACCGCGCAGCAGCCATGTGCGGGTCAAGGGAGACAAATCCTCGCTCGACCCGGATGCTCTACTTGCTGATATCGATTAGCTTGGTGACGTGGTTGCGGAAGCTGTGCGCGACCATCTGCGGCGAGGCCGGCACGCTCATGCCGGCCAGCAAGTCGTGCATCATCGACACCGCCAGCGCCGCCACCGTGAAGCTGCCCACCGAAATCTGTGACGCCGGGCACGGCCGCCCGTCTTCCATGATGGTCAGCGCCTTGGCCACCTGCTCGACCACCTGGCGGTCGAGATGGGCGCCGATGCGGCCCATGATCTTGCCGAACACGGCCGCATAGCTGGCGTCGCCTTCGCTGGTGGCGTGGGCGATGTCGTTTTCGATGATCTGGGCCAGCGAAGCCGTCGAATCGGGCGGGAAATACAGGACGCCGGCGCCAAAGCCGATCGACAACGCCGTAAACACCGCCTTGCCCTGGCCCTGGGCCGACATGTGCAAGGCCAGGATCGCTTCCAGGTCGAGAAAATCGATGGTATCGAAAATGATGTCGACCTGACCCACCAGATCGACCGCGTTGCTCTTGTCGAGGTTGGCCTGGACCGCCTCCACCTGGGCTTCGGGATTGATGCGCAGGATGTGCTTCTTGAGGGCCGCCACCTTGGGCGTGCCGACATCGTCGAAATCGTAGAACTGGCGGTTCAGGTTGTGGGCGTCGACGGTGTCGCCGTCGATCAGCACGAAATGCTGAAAGCCCATGCGGGTGGCCGCGATCGCCGTCGAGGCGCCCAGGCCGCAGCCGGCGATCAGGAGCCGGCTGCGCCGGATCTTGTCCTGGGTCGCGGCATCGACATAGCCGGCATTGCGCAGGACGAAGGTGTCGTAATTGAATGCTGTACTCATGAGCGACCTCGCTGGAAGAAGGTTAAACAGCCGTGCTTGCCTAAGAATAGTAGAGCAAAAAGGCGGAAATGGCGATTGCTAACAAGACATCAGTTTTCGATTGTCGGCATTTCTTACACCTCCTACCCGCAATGAACGCGGTTCATGTAGGACGGAACCGAGGGTTGTCCTTCCATCCGGTAGCACTAAGTTCCACCTGGCAATGAAAAGCAGGCCAAACTTGTGTTTTTTGTTGCATTTATTGACACAGTGAAATCTTAATTCTGCTGTTCATAATGCAATGTCGGCATTTCTTACAGCGATCGACCGCGCCACCCGACAACGCTGTTACAAACGGTGCGGCCGCATCGCGCTCTCCTATGACATCGATCAATATGCTCCCGGCATACATGCACTGGCACGCCCTTTGCTTACATGGAGGGAACGCTACATAAACAACTCAGCGCCTTCAACGAATCGGAGAGTAATAATATGAATATCAAGAAAATTGCATTGGCAGTGACGCTGGGCCTGGCTTCCTTGGCCGCAACCGCTGGCTCGATCGACACCGTCACCGGCGACGTCGAAGTCAAACTCGGCGGTCTGACCACCGAGAGCAACCTGACCGCCGGCACCAATGAATCGACCTGGGGCGTTGGCTACCTGGAATCGGTCAAATCGGGCAGCAACCTGAGCAAGTGGTTTGCAGGCACCGGTAACGGCTACCTGTACTACATGATCTACGGCATCGCCGATCAATCGATCATCGCCGACGGTTCGGGCTTCGACATCTACAACATCGGTGCAACCGGTGGCGTGGCTGATGGCCTGATCCACCTGGACATCTACTACTCGGCAACCCAGATCGCATCGATCGACCAGTTCAAGAACGCCAAACCAGGCGACCGCACCGGTTACGATTCGTACTCGGCCTTCGCCGGCCTGGGCGGTCCTTACCTGAAGCTGACCTTCGGCACGGGCATCCAGTCGGTTGACCGCGCGGAAACCATCGGCGTCGATGAGTCGCTGGCAACCATGGTGCAGAACGCCAACTCGCAAACCCTGCCAACTTCCGGCGACGGCAAGTTCTTCCTGGACGTGGTCGGCGGCACGGCAGCAGCACAGTGGAACACCAACGGTCAGCCGCTGGGTCACGACATGAGCGGCAACTTCACGCTGCGTCCAAACTACGGCCCTGGCAACAACAACAATTGCACGCTGGCCCAGGTGCAGAACGCCACCTGCTTCGCTGGTCTGATCAACGATCCGATCCTCGGCGCAAAAGTTCCTGAGCCTGCATCGCTGGCACTGTTCGGCCTCGGCCTGGCAGGTCTGGCAGGCCTGCGTCGCCGCAAGAGCGCGAAGTAATTCCCGCTCGCGTCAGACTTAAAAACCGCCAGGTGCGAACCTGGCGGTTTTTTTTCGTCCTGACATCAGCACCGGGGTCAGACCACTTTTCCTCGGCACAAGGGTCAGACCACTTTTTCCTTCAAACAGGGGTCAGACCACCTCGCCTTGCCCCGGGCGCGCACAAAGGTGGCCCGCACATGAGCGCCCCCCACGTCGTCTATCCGTCGAGGATTCGCCGCTGCGCTATGGTGGCACAGTGGTCTGACCCCTGTATTCCGGCAAAAGTGGTCTGACCCTTGTGCAGAGGAAAAAGTGGTCTGACCCCGGTTCTGGGAGGCGCTGCCGGCGCGCTTATTTTTTGGGCGGGGAGATGAAGGCTTTGTGGAACAGGTGGCGCGCCAGCAGCAGCGGCGGCATGCGCAGCCAGTTGCCGCGGATGTAGAGCGCGAAACGGGCGCTGCGGTCGAAGCGGCGCGCGCAGCTGGCATGCATCGGCAGCAGCGCGCGCAGGAACAGCGCGTCCATCAGCGCCAGCAGCGGCTGGCGCGGCGCGGCCCAGGCCAGCGCCGCCGTCGTCGCCGCCGGCACCGCCGTCTCGAGCAGGCGCGCGCTGTAACGCAGCGCGTAGAACAGGGGACGCGCCAGCTGCAATTCGCGCGCACGCACCGGCAGCACTTCCCAGAATCCGGGCGCGGCGCCGAATTCGGTCAGCAGGCGGTGCAGGTCGAGCAGATCGCGCAAGCCCTTGTCGAATTCGCCGTCGTAGAACAGATGGGTGGCGCTGTGGATCACCATGTCGGCCGGCGCCAGCGTCTTCACGCCGTCCATGCCGGGCACCGTCTGCGCCGCCGCGCGCAGCAGGGCCGGGTCGGGCCGCGCCGCCGCCGTCAGCGGCAGGATCGCGTGGTGCACGTCGATCACGCTGCCGCGCTGCACATGCTGCATGGGCGGAATTTCGTGCATCCAGATCCGGTAGTAGCGCTGGTCGTAGGCGTCGTGGTGGTGCGACATCCAGCCGGCCAGCATCAGGGCCGGCTCGACCTCGCCGATGCGCTCCCTGGGCACCAGGATGTCGATGTCGGAAAACAGCCGGCCGCGCGCCGCCGCCAGGCCGCGCACGGCATAGGCGGCGCCCTTGAGCAGGATCAGCGGCACATCGAGCCCGGCCAGCGCGGCGCGGATGCGCGCCACTTCCCAGCGCACCCCGGCCCCGTGGCGGCGCAGCAGCGAGGCGGCCCAGTCGAGATGGCGGCGCGGCCCGGGCGGCACGTGCGCCAGCACCTGGTGCTCCTCGGCCAGGCAGTGCAGGCTGGCCGTCAGGTTGGCCGCCAGCGCCTGGCGCAGCAGCAAGTCCCACTCGGCCAGCGACAGCGCGCCCATGCGGTAGGGCGCGCGCAGCACTTCAATCAGCAGCGGGGTGTCAGTCACAGGGCCGGCGGCGCCAGGCGCGCAAAGGTGTCGATCGCATCATCGAGGGCACTGTAACAGAAACGGTAGCTGGTGCTGCCCGCGATCAGGTCGGCCAGGGCCGCGAAGCCGCGCTCGGCCAGCAAACTGTAGTTGAAGGCATTCTGCGCCACTTCCAGCATGGCGCGGCCCTGGGGGATGGTCTCGAGCACCGGGGCGGAACCGGCCACGTATTGGGGAAACACGATCCAGGCCGCGCGCACCGCTTCGCCGGCCCGCGCCACGCTCGCGGCCGGCGGCTTGACGTGGGCCACCGTGCCCTTGTTGGTGTCGGCCACGGCGCGGCTGAACACGCACTGCGGCGCGTAACTGCGGATCACGTCGATCGAGGCGTTTTTCAGGCTGATCGGCCGCGGCAGCGGTTCGACCAGGCCGTCGGCCAGGCGCACCATGGTCAGCTCGTCCGACAGCAGGCGCCAGCCGCGGCTGACCAGGGCCGCGCACAGGGTGCTCTTGCCCGAACCGGGCGGCGCCGGCAGGATCGCGGCAAAGCCGTTGCGCTCGATGACGGCGGCGTGGATCACCAGGTAATCGTGGGCCCGGCTCGACACGCACCAGTTCATGGCCCATTCGAACATGGGAAAGGCCTGGTCCACCGGCAGCGGCTTGAACGGGGTGTGGCCGTCGTGGTCGAACACGACCTGGCGCCCGGCGAAGCGGCGCAGCCCGCGCGAATGCGTCATGTTGACCTGGAAATCGGTAAACGGGGGGTGCTCGAGCAGCGGATAGTCGGCATACAGGAGGCCGATGCCGTCGGCCACGTGCCCGATGTCCGAGCGCAGGCGCGTCACAAAGGCGCCGGTGCGCAGGCAGATGCCGTCGCCGGCCAGGCGCGCGCGCAATTGGCGCGCATCGAGCGCGGCCACGGTCAGCATGGAACGGCCTCGATCAAAAACAGGGAAGCGAGCTGGCTGAGCACGGCGTCGGCCTCCTCGTCGAAGGCGGCGTCGCGCGTCACGCCGTGGACGGCGGCCAGGGAATCGAGCAAATCCGCGCGCTCGCACGGCGCCTGCTGCAGCATGCCGAGCAGGTGCGCGGCGCCCTCGCCCAGCAAATGGGTATCGCCCGACAGATCGTTATAGACCACCAGGCCGTCGTCGAACTGCCGGAAGCGCAAGGCCTGTCCCGGCGTCAATCGCCACATGCGGCCCGGCTCAGGACATCGTGCTCGTCAGGTAGTCGACCAGCTGGCTGCCGCTCCACGACGTGCTCGAACCGGCGGGGGTGTAGGTGCCGTAGGTGTTGTACTGCGCCCAGATGTCGAGCACAGCTTGCGGGGTCAGGAAGGTGATGCGTCCCGACAGCACGTTCAGATAGGTCGCCAGGATGTGCATGGCGACATTGTTCTTGTCTTCTTTTTGCTTGTGCAGCATGCCCATGCAGGTGACGGTCGACAGCGGTCCGCTGCAATTGAAGTGGAGCGAATACAGGTCGGTCGTCTTGACCTGGGCCGGCCAGGCGTTCGGATGGTTTTTCCAGTAGCCGGGCGAGACGCCGTTGCAGGTCACCTTGGGACTCTGGCTGTTCAAGTTGCCCGACAACGCGCCCGAAGGCGACTTGCACACCAGCGCCGCCATGGCGTGGTTGCTGGCGACAGTCATGACGACGCCGGACACGCCGAGGCCGGCAAGGCGGCGGCGCGACGCGCCCTGGGGCGACAATGGCGGAATTGCTGCTGGCGCCGCTGGGGCGACGGCATTCCCGTCTTGCTGTTCTTGGTTAACCATGGCACTGGGTCCTAAAATTCGCAGCCCGGTCCGGACTGCACGGAAATACAATTCTGCCCTCGAGCAGCGCAAACATGTTCCAGTTGAGAAGCAAATTTCATTCCACTTCCCAACGTTCTTAAATGCATTTGATATAAATCAAACACTTAAGGCGATTTTACGGAAACCGGGTCAACTTGGTCGAAAAACAAGCAACCCCGCCTGTAAGATCTGCCGACAAGAACAATTTCTTAGAAGAAACTTTCGGGAATCACCAGCACGTCGCCCGGACGCATCGCCTGGTTGGCCGAAATATCGCCATCCTTGATCAGGTCGTTCAAGCGGACCGGCACCTTCTGCAATTTGCCGTCGACCTTGCGAATGATACTGGCATTATTGCCGGAAGCGAATTCGGTGACGCCGCCGACGGCGATCAGCACATCCATCAGCGACATGTCGCGGCGGTAGGGCAAGGCTTGCGGACGGGCAGCCTGGCCGATCACGCGGATTTGTTCGCCGTAGGTGCCGGTGAAGCCGGTCACGATCACGGTCACCACCGGCTGCTGGATGAACTTGGCCAGGGCTTTTTCAATGTCGCGCGCCAGTTCGGTCGAGGTCTTGCCCGACGCTTGCAAGTCTTCCACCAGCGGGGTGGTGATCTTGCCGTCCGGACGCACCGGCACCGACATCGACACTTCCGGATTGCGCCACACGATGATGTTGACGTTGTCGCCAGGGCCGATCAGGTAATCGTGCAGCGGCACGGCGGCGGTGTCGGGGGCCGTCATCATCTGGCCGTGGCTGGCGCAGCCGCCCAGCAGCAGGGCCGACACGGCCAGCAGCGCGCAGGCGGCGCGCTGCATCATGTTGCTCATCTTATTGTTGTACATAGCTGATTCCTTGTTGACTGTCTGATTGATTCGCAAGACAAAGGTCTTATCTTTATTAATTGTCTTTTAAATACTAAATAGTGGCCCATTGTAAACCAAGACCAGCGCCTGCACGGAGCCCCGATGCACAATTATTTTGCGGCCATGCCATTTCGCCGCAATAACTCGTGCACATAGCTGACCGGGATGGCATAGGTGATGCCGCTCGGATCGCTGATCGCGCTTTCCTTGAGCTTTTTCACGAACACCATATTGATCACGCCGGCCACCACCCCGGTCTGGGGGTCGTACACGGGACTGCCGCTGTTGCCGGGATAGGCCGTGGCGTCGAGCTGCAGGATGCGGAAGCGGTCGCGCTGGAGCTGGACAATGGCCGCCGCGGACAGCTTGTTCGAGGTCAGCGACGGCATCACCACCGGCGTGATGGCCGACAGGAAAGCGTGGTGGGTGACCGGATACAAGCCCAGGAAGATCCCCAGCGGGTAACCGGTGAAGGCCAGTTCCTGCCCTTCGGCCACGCTGCCCTCGCCCAGCTGCAGCGCCGCCAGCGGCGCGCCGTCGATGTGCAGCAGGGCCAGGTCGTGCTCGCGGTCCACCCCCAGCACCGTGGCCTGGCGGATGTCGAGCTTGTCGCCCTGGCCGGCGAACACGACGAATTTTTCCAGCGCCGGACCGTTGAGCAGCTTGTTGACCGCATGCGCATTGGTCACCACGTGCGCGCCGTCGCCGACCGCGAAACCGGTGGCCTCGACCAGCGCGGCCGGACTCCTGGTTTGCTGATAGGTGCCGATCCCGACCACCGATTTCTTGACGCTGGCGATGGTTTGCGGAAAATCGGCAGCCCGGGCCGGCAGCAGGCAAATTGAGCAAAAAAGCAACACTACGGGGAGTCGGAACGACATCGTGGTCTCCTGCTGGCCATTTTGGAAAGTTTTGTAATTTTCACATTATATATAGCGTTTTGTCTTAAGCAACAATACAATGTGCATGATTCCAGAACCGGCCTGGCGGGCCGCTCTGCCGCAACAGAGGGTCGATTCGTTTGAACGGGTCAACCGCGCTAAAAATGTGTATCATGCGACATTTCTGCTGTTAATTAAACAACGAATTCCGGCGGTCGACGGCAGATGCGCAACAGTGCGCAAGACTTCGTGGCTCGCTTGTCACGCTTTTCCAAGATGCAATTGCAATTGCAATGTATGCAAGCGATGATAGCCAGGCCGGACCAACATTCGCGCACCAGCGCACCGACAGATTCTTATGATGGCGAGATCGACAAGATGGCAGAACTGACAGCCGTAATCCTTACTTTCCTAAAAGCGATTGGCAAGTACCGCTGGTACGCCGTGATCATCGCCTGGACCGTGGCCATCGTCGGCTGGGTGGTGGTGTATGCGCTGCCCAACGATTACCAGGCGTCGGCACGCGTGTACGTCGATACCCAGAGCGTGCTCAAGCCGCTGCTGTCGGGCATGACCACCCTGCCCAATCTGGACCAGCAAGTCATGTTCATGCGCCGCACCCTGATCAGCCGCCCCAACGTGGAACGGGTCATGCGCATGGTCGACCTCGACGTCAAGGCCACCACCCCCAAGCAGCATGAAAAGCAGATCGACGACCTGATCGAAAAGATCAAGATCACCGGTACCGAGCGCGACGACATCTACACGATTTCGTACAGCAATCCGAACCCCAAGCTGGGCAAGGATGTCGTGCAGTCGCTGCTGACCATCTTCGTCGAAGGCAGCTTCGGCGGCAAGAAACAGGATGCCGACAAGGCGGTCCAGTTCATCGATGACCAGATCAAGAGCTACGAAGAAAAGCTGACCGCGGCCGAGAACGAGCTCAAGGACTTCAAGATCAAGAACATGGGCATGCTCCCGCGCGGCAACGTGGACTACACGGCCAGCGTGGTCGAGATCACCGACAAATTGAACCAGGCGCGCCTGGAACTGGTCGAAGCGGAGCAGAGCCGCAATGCGATCCGGCGCCAGATCGGCGACAGCGGTTCCGGCAAGCCGGGCGCGATCGCCGCCAGCCCCGAGCTCGACGCGCGCATCACCCAGGTCAACAAGCAGCTCGACGCGCTGCGCATGCAATTTACCGAAGAGCATCCGGACATCGTGGGCGCCAAGCGTCTGCTGGCCCAGCTCGAAGAAAAGAAAAAAGAAGAAGCGCGCAACCGGGTGGCCGGCACCGATCCTGGCGTCAATTACAGCCCCATGCTGCAGCAAATGAAAGTGTCGCTGTCGGAAGCCGAAGCGCGCGTGGCCGCCTTGCGCGCCCGCGTCGACGAATACGCTTCGCGCGCCGCGCGCCTGAAAGCGCAAAGCTCGGCCGCGCCGGAAGTTGAAGCACAATTGTCGCAGCTCAACCGCGACTACAACGTAAACAAGGAAAACTACCAGAAGCTGGTGGAGCGCCGCGAATCGGCCAAGCTGTCCGGCGACATCAGTTCGGCCACCGACATGCTGACCTTCCGCGTGATCGATCCGCCGACCGCGCCGCTGACCCCGGCCGGCCCGAACCGTCCGCGCCTGTTCTCGGTCGTATTCGTGCTGGCCCTGGCCTGCGGCCTCGGTGTCGCACTGCTGATGAGCCAGTTCCGTCCGACCTTCCTCAGCCAGGCAACGCTGCGCGAAGTCACCGGTCTGCCGATTCTCGGCAGCATCAGCATGAACTGGACGCCCGAGCAGCAAAAGAAACACAAGAAGCGGCTGTACGGCCTGGCGGCCTCGGTCTTCATGCTGTTTGGTACCTACGGCGCCGTGATGGCGGCCATACTGATCAGACCAGCGGTCTGACCGACGATCACGGGAGATATTGTGAGCATTATCGAAAAAGCAGCAAAACGGATGGACGAAAAGCGCGAAGCGGCCCAGCCGCACACGCCGGCCGAAGCGGCCCCGGCCAACATCCCAGCCACCGCCCCGGTCAGCGCCGCGCCGGCAGCGCCGGCGCCGGCCCCCGCGCCGGCGGTCACCGCGCCCGGCCCTGCCGCGCGCGCGCCGCGCCCGGCCACCAAGCGGGTCGAGCTCGACCTGGCCCACATGCGCGACATGGGCATGGTCACCGCCGCCGGCGGACGCACCACCCTGGTCGAGGATTTCCGCATCATCAAGCGGCCCCTGATCAAGCGCGCCTTTGCCGCGCGCAACCCGGGCGACAAGCCGGGCAACCTGATCATGATCACCAGCTCGCTGCCGGGCGAAGGCAAGACCTATTGCGCCATCAACCTGGCCATGAGTATCGCCATGGAACTCGATCACACCGTGCTGCTGGTCGACGCCGACGTGGCGCGCCCGTCGGTGCTGCGCGTGCTCGGCCTGCCAGCCCAGCGCGGCTTGATGGACCTGCTGCTCGACGACAAGACCGACCTGGCCGACGTCATGCTGCGCACCAACGTCGACACGCTCAGCCTGCTGCCGGCCGGCACCAGCAATGCGCGCGCCACCGAATTGCTCGCCAGCCAGACCATGAGCACCTTCGTGACCGAAATCGCCAACCGCTATCCGGACCGGATCGTGATCTTCGATTCGCCGCCGCTGCTGCTCACCAGCGAAGCGCACGTGCTGGCCAGCCACATGGGCCAGATCGTGGTGGTGGTCGAATCCGAAACCACGACCCAGCATGCGGTCAAGGAATCGCTGCGCCAGCTCGAAGGCTGCAGCAACGTCAATCTCATCTACAACAAGACCCGCGAATTCCCAGGGGTTGAAGAGACGTATGACTATCACTACGGCTAAGCTGGCACACGCGGTCGCGCGTGCCTATGGCCGTCCGCTGGCCCTGCCGCTGGCGCTGGGCGCGCTGATGCTGGCGCCGGGCGCGCGCGCCGGCGCCGCCCCGCCCGTGCCCGCGCCTACGGCCGCAGCGGACGCCATGCCGGCCTGGACCCCGAACCAGACGCGGTCCACGCCGCAAGCCGAATCGCGCGCCGCCACCCTGGCGCCGGCGCCCCCGCGCCTGTTCACGTTCACCTTCGACGTGCGCGAAACCTGGTCCGACAACGTGGCCCTGCGTCCCGAGGGCAGCGAGCGCGGCAGCCTGGTGACCGAACTGGTGCCGGGCGTGCGCCTGCGCCAAAAGGGACCGCGCGTGGTCGTCAACGGCCAGTTCGACTACCACTATTACAAGATGACCAGCGATATCCCCGGCACGCGCGACTCGTCGCGCATGCTGCGCGCCGACGGCAAGGCGGCGCTGGTGGAAGACCTGTTCTACGTCGACGGCAACGCCTCGATCCAGAACCAGGCTATTTCCGCCTTCGGCCAGGATACCAACGGCAACGATTACGCGACCGCCAACCGCAGCGAAGTGCGCGCCTGGCGCCTCTCGCCCTACCTGGTGCACCGCTTCGGCTCGTTCGCCTCGGGCGAACTGCGCTACGCGCGCGACGCGGTCGACGCCGGCCACGCGGGCTTCGGCAATTCCACCGGCGACACCTATTCGGCGCGCCTGAGCAGCGGCCGCCGCTACCACGACCTGGGCTGGTCGCTGGCCGTGAGCCGTCAGCACATCGACGATGAAATCCGCAACGATTCGACCGTGCGCACCGCCAACCTCAACCTCAGCTACAAGCTCAGCCGCACGTTCAGCATGCTGGGCGGGGTCGGCTACGACGACTACGATTACCAGTCACTGGGCGGCGCCAATGGCGGCAAGTCCTGGAACGCCGGCTTCGGCTGGACGCCTGGCCCGCGCACCAGTGTGCAGATGACCACCGGTCACCGCTACTACGGACCGAGCCGCTCGCTGTCGGCCCTGCACCGCAGCCGCCACACGACCTGGAGCGTCAATTACGACGACACGGTCAGCACCACGCGCGCCAATTTCCTGATCCCGAGCGCGGTGGACACGGCGGCCCTGCTCGACGGCCTGTTCCTGCCCAACTTCCCCGACGCCGACGAGCGCGCGCGCGCGGTCGAGGCCTATATCCGCCAGAACAATCTGCCGCCGTCGCTGTCGGACAGCATCAATTACTTCAGCAACCGTTACATGCTGCAAAAGCAGGCGCGCGCCAGCATGGCTTACCGCGGCGCGAAAAGCGGCGCGGTGATCAGCGTCTACAAGCTGCGGCGCGATGCCCTGTCGGTGCGCGAGACCGACAGCGTCCTGCTCGGCAGCAGCCTGAACACCATCAACGACAACGTCAAACAACTCGGCATCGAGACCACGCTGTCCTACCGCCTGTCGGCGCGCACCAACCTGAGCCTGATTGCCAGCGCCAGCGACAACGAATCGCTGACCACCGGCTTCAAGTACCGCAACAATGTGCTGCGCCTTTCCGCGCGCCACCAGCTGGGCGCGCACACCACCGGCACGCTCGAACTGCGCCATCTCAAGGGCAATACCGGTTCCACGGTGGCCAGCCCGTACGCCGAAAATGCGGTGGCGGCGACACTTTCAATGCAGCTATAGCGGAGTATCAGCGCGATGTATGAATCATTCTACGGGCTCTCGGCCAAGCCGTTCCGGCTGCGCCCCGATCCCCATTTCTTTTTCGGAAGCAAGGGCCACAAGCGGGCCATGGCTTACCTCGAGTACGGCCTGTCGCAAGGCGAGGGCTTCATCGTCATCACCGGCGAAGTGGGGGCCGGCAAGACCACGCTCGTGCGCAATCTGTTCAACAAGCTCTCGTCCGAGCAGATCGTTGCCGCCCACATCGTCAATACCCACCTCGATTCGGACGACACCTTGCGCATGGTGGTGTCGGCTTTCGGCCTGCCCTACGAAAACGTCAGCAAGGCCGACCTGCTGACCCGCCTCGAGCAATTCCTGCGCGCCTCCGACCAGCAAGGCCGGCGCGCCCTGCTGGTGGTCGACGAAGCCCAGAATCTCAAGCCGGGCACGGTCGAAGAATTGCGCATGCTGTCCAATTTCCAGACCGACGACAAGTGCCTGCTGCAAACCTTCCTGATCGGCCAGCCGGAATTTCGCGGCACCTTGCACAGCCCCGGCATGCAGCAGCTGCGCCAGCGCGTCATCGCCAGCTACCACCTGGGTCCGATGGATGCCGAGGAAACCAAGCTCTACATCGAACACCGGCTGACCACGGTCGGCTGGAAAGGCGACCCTGCCTTCTCGGACGGCGCCCACGACGCCATCTTCGCCTACACCGGCGGCATTCCGCGCAAGGTCAACACCCTGTGCGACCGCTTGCTGCTGATGGGCTTCCTCGAAGAAATGCACAGCTTCAGCGAAAGCGATGTGGCCGACGTGATCCGCGACATTTCCCAGGAATTCGACGTGCCCGTCACGCCCGAACTGCCGCCGGCCCGCGCCGCGGCCAGTGGTTCGCATGACGAGCTGGGCGACCTGCCGCTGTCCGAAACCAGCCCCCTGCTCGACGAACGGATGATGCGCCTGGAAAAATCGGTCGTTTCCGTTCTCAATATCCTCAAGAAAATTGTGGCCACACCGGCCGGGGCCAACTCGCCCCTCAACCACAACAACGAATAATGAACTTAGCTCCCGCACGCGTGCGCGCACCCGGCGCGCCGATCCCCAACGCCATGACGTGCGACGTGGAAGATTACTTCCAGGTCTCCGCGTTCGCCCCCCATATCGACCGCGCCAGCTGGCCCACGCGCGAATGCCGGGTCGAGGCGAACATCGACCGCATCCTCGCGCTCATGGCCGACGGCAACGTCAAAGCCACCTTCTTCACGCTGGGCTGGATCGCCGAGCGCTATCCGGCCATGGTGCGCCGCATCGTCGACGCCGGCCACGAACTGGCCAGCCACGGCTACAGCCACTTGCGCGCCTCCGACCAGGACCTGGCCGCCTTCACCGATGACATCACCAGCAGCAAGAAGCTGCTCGAAGATATCGGCGGCCAGCAAGTGCGCGGCTACCGCGCGCCCAGCTTCTCGATCGGCAGCGCCAACCTGTGGGCGCTCGACGCGCTGCTCGACGCCGGCTACCGCTACAGCTCGAGCATCTACCCGATCGCGCATGACCATTACGGCATGCCGGACGCGCCCCGCTTCGCCTTCTACCCGCGCGGCAACGACGGCTTGCTCGAAGTGCCGATCACCACGGTGCGCCTGGGCCAGCGCAACCTGCCGGCCGGCGGCGGCGGCTACTTCCGCCTGCTGCCCTACGCCCTGTCGCGCTGGATGATGGAAAAGGTCAATGCCGACGACCGCGAATCGGCGATCTTCTATTTCCACCCATGGGAAATCGACCCCGGCCAGCCGCGCCCCGAAGGCGTGGACCTCAAGTCGCGCTTCCGCCACTACGTCAACCTGAACCGCATGGAAGGCCGCATCAAGGCCCTGACCCGCGACTTCACGTGGGACCGCATGGACAACATCTTCCTGGGGCACGCATGAGCACCATGCATGAAGCGGTGGCGGACCAGCCGGCGCCCGCCGCCAGCGCCCCCGTGCTGATGCTGCTGCAACCGGGCGACTACGCGCGCTGGGATGCGTTTGTCGACGCCTGCCCGGAGGCCACCTTCTTCCACAAGGCCGGCTGGCAAACCGTGATCGAACGCGTATATGGCCACCCGACCTGGTTCTACTATGTGGAGCAGGACGGCCAGATCACCGGCATTCTGCCGCTGGCCGAAATGAAAAGCCGTCTGTTCGGCCACTGGCTCGGTTCGCTCCCCTTCTGCGTGCTGGGCGGCGTGGTCGCCACCAGCGACGCCGCGCGCGCCCTGCTCGACGGCGCCGCCGACAAGCTGGCGCGCCAGCTGAAAGTGGGCCACCTCGAATACCGCCACCTGACCCAGGCCCACGCGGGCGACGCCAACTGGCACACCAAGGAACTGTACGTCACCTTCCGCAAGGCCATCGTGGCCGACGACGAGGCGAACCTGAACGCCATCCCGCGCAAGCAGCGCGCCATGGTGCGCAAGGGGATCAAGCTGGGCCTGAGCGGCGAGATCGACCAGGACGTCGAGCGCTTCTTCACCTGCTACGCCACCAGCGTGCACCGCCTCGGCACCCCGGTGTTCCCGAAATCGTATTTCAAGGTGATCAAGGAAGTCTTCGGCGAGGCCTGCGAAATCCGCGTCATCGTGCGCGAGCGCGAACTGATCGCCGGCGTGATGAGCTTCTACTTCCGCGACGAAGTGCTGCCCTACTACGGCGGCGGCATGCCGGCCGCGCGCGAAACTGCCGGCAACGACTTCATGTACTGGAACCTGATGCAGGCGGCGGCGGCACGCGGCGCGCGCATCTTCGATTTCGGCCGCAGCAAGCTCGGTACCGGCGCCTTCGACTTCAAGAAGAACTGGGGCTTCGAGCCGACCCCGCTCGAATACGAATACCGCCTGTACCAGGCCACTGAACTGCCGGACAACAATCCACTGAATCCGAAGTATCAGCTGTTCATCAAGATGTGGAAAAAAATGCCGATCGGGCTGGCCAATTTCCTCGGCCCCTACATCGTCAGGAGCCTGGGCTGATCGTGGAAGATTTACTGCTACTGATACACCGGATCCCCTACCCGCCCAACAAGGGCGACAAGATCCGCTCCTACCACCTGCTCAAGCACCTGGCGCAGCACTACCGCGTGCACCTGGCCACCTTCGTCGACGACGAGGACGACTGGCAGCATGTGCCGACCGTGCAGGCGCTGTGCGCCAGCAGCTACTTCGGCAAGCTCAATCCGCTCACCGGCAAGCTGCGCAGCCTGGCCGCGCTGGCATCCACCCGTTCGCTCTCGTTCGATTACTACCGCAGCGGCGAGATGCAAGCCTGGGTCGACCAGACCATGGCCGCCCACAAGATCGGGCGCGTGCTGGTGTTTTCCTCGCCCATGGCGCAGTACGCCGAAGCCTATCCGGCGGCGCGGCGCGTGGTCGACTTTTGCGACGTCGATTCCGACAAATGGCGCCAGTACGCGGGTCAGAAGCCGTGGCCCATGAGCTGGCTGTACCGGCGCGAAGCCGACACCCTGCTCGCCTACGAGCGCCATGTGGCGGCCACCTGCGACGCTTCGCTGTTCGTGTCCGACCCGGAGGCGCAGCTGTTTCGCACCCTGGCGCCGGAAAGCGCGGCCAAGATCGGCTGGTTCAACAACGGCGTCGACACCGACTATTTTTCGCCCGAGCGCAGCTACGAGCGCCCGTACGCGGCCGGCGAACGGCCGCTGGTGTTCACCGGCGCCATGGATTACTGGCCCAATATCGACGCCGTCCAGTGGTTCGCCACCGACATCTTCCCGGCCCTGCTGGCGGCCCACCCGGCCTTGCGCTTTTACATCGTCGGCGCCCGCCCCACGGCCGCGGTCAGCGCGCTGGGCCAGCTGCCCGGCGTGACCGTCACCGGCACCGTGCCTGACGTGCGCCCCTACATCCACCACGCCGAAGTGACGGTGGCGCCGCTGCGCATCGCGCGCGGCATCCAGAACAAGGTGCTCGAAGCGATGGCCATGGCGCGCCCGATGGTGGTCTCGCCGCAGGCGCTCGAAGGCATCGACGCGGCGCCCGGCAGCGAACTGCTGCTGGCCGACGGCGCCGCCGCCTTCATCGCCACGCTCTCGTCCCTGGTGGCCAACCCCAACCCCGCACTGGGCGGCGCCGCGCGCAGCAAGGTCGAACGCCAGTATAGCTGGCCGAGCAACCTGGCGCGCATTGAAGCGAGACTCGAATGCTCCTGAACGACAATCCGGCGCTGGCCGGTTCCGCCACGCCGGCGCCGGCGCTGCCGCTCGCCGTCAAGGCGATGCTGGTGCTGGCCCTGCTGGCGCCCTTTCTGTTCTACTTCGGCACCGCGCGCTCGATCGTCGAGGTCTGGAACAGTTCCGAGACCTTCGCCCACGGCTACATCATCGCGCCCATCAGCCTGTGGCTGATCTGGCGCCGGCGCGCCAATTTCCGCGCCCTGCCGCCCGGCCCGTGCTGGCCCGCGCTGGGCCTGTTGTTCCTGCTGGGCGCCGGCTGGCTGGTGGCGCGCATGGGCGAAGTGCAGGTCGTGCAGCAGTACGCCTTTGTCGCCATGTTCCCCGCGATCGCGCTGGCGGTGCTGGGCCGGCGCCTGGCCGGCTCGCTCGCCTTCCCCTTGCTGTTCCTGCTGTTCGCGGTGCCGTTCGGCGAAATCTTCATCGGACCGCTGATTGAATTTACGGCCGACTTCACCATCTGGGCGGTGCAGGCGACCGGCATTCCCGTGCTGCGCAACGGCACCCACTTCGACCTGCCCACCGGCAGCTGGTCGGTGGTCGAAGCCTGCAGCGGCGTGCGCTACCTGATTTCCTCGGTCACCATCGGCTGCCTGTACGCCTACCTGACCTACCGCTCGACCCTGCGCCGCGCCCTGTTCATCGTGGCCGCGACCATCGTGCCGGTCATCGCCAACGGCTTGCGCGCCTACATGATCGTCATGATCGGCCACACCAGCAACATGGAACTGGCCACCGGCGTGGACCACCTGATCTACGGCTGGATCTTCTTCGGCATCGTCATGTTCATCATGTTCTGGATCGGCAGCTACTGGCGCGAAGATACCGACGCCGAGAGCGCCGCCCTGCCGCCGGCCACGCTCGCCGACGCCAGCTCCCCGGCCGCACTGCGCAACATCGCGCTGGCCGCGGTGGCGGTGTGCGCCCTGTGGCCCGGTTTCGCCCGCATCAGCGACCAGGCTGCGTACAATCCGAAGCCGGTGGCACTGGGCACGCTGCCCGTCAGCTGGACCCCGGCCCCCGCCTTCTCCACCTGGGTGCCGAGCTACATGCCGGCCGACGCGGGCTTGAATGGCGTCTGGCAGCAGGACGGCATGGCGCCGGTCGCGCTGACGATTCTCTACTACCGCAACCAGACCCACGACAAGCAGTTGATCAGCTCCATCAACCGCCTGGCCAGCGAAAAAGACCCGTACCATGTGCTCGACAGCGCCGTGCGCACCGAGCAGGTGGCCGGGCGCGCGCTGGCGCTGCGCGAGACGCGCATGCGTGGCGCCAGCGGCACTTTCCTCGTGTGGCAATGGATGACGATCGATGGCCACGCCTTCACCAACGCCTACGCCGGCAAGCTGCACCAGGCCGGCGCCAAGCTGATGATGCACGGCGACGATGGCGCGGCCATCATGCTGTCCTCGCCCTACACCGAGAACCAGGAGTCGGCGCGGCGCGCGCTGCGCGCCTTCCTCGACGCGCACCTCGCGGCGCTCGATACGCAGCTGGCCGCAGCCCGGAGCAACTAGGATGGAGGGTGTCGCATTCCCGCCCGGCGGCCAGCCAGCCCTGGTCGTCCATTTGCTGTATCGGCTCGATTTCGGCGGCCTGGAGACGCTGCTGGTCGACTGCATCAACCGCATGCCCGGCTACCGCCACGCGGTAGTGTGCCTGGCCGGCTACACCGCCTTCGCCGAAAAAATCACGCGGCCCGGCGTCGCGCTGTATTCGCTGGACAAGGCGCCTGGCCTGGGCCTGGGCGCGCACGCCAGGCTGTTCAAGCTGCTGCGCCGCCTGCGCCCGACCATCCTGCACACCTACAACCTGTCCGGCATCGAATACAACTTCACGGGATGGCTGGCCGGCGTGCCGGTGCGCGTGCACGCCGAACATGGCCGCGACGCGGGCGACCCGCAAGGTTTGAACCGCAAGCACAACCTGCTGCGGCGCCTGCTCTCGCCCTTCGTCGACCGCTATGTACCGGTGTCGGGCGAACTGCACACCTGGCTGCGCGAGACGGTCGGCATCGCCGACGCCAAGAACGCGTGGATCAGCAACGGCGTCGACACCGAGCATTTCCATCCCGGCCAGCCGGATCCGGACACCTTCGTGATCGGCACCGTGGGACGGGCCCAGGACGTCAAGAACCAGGCCTTGCTGATCGACGCTTTCATTGACCTGCGCGCGCGCCTGCCGCAGCGCAAAATGCGCCTGGCGATCGTCGGCGACGGCCCTTTGCGCGCGGCGCTGCAGCAAAAAGCGCAGGCGGCCGGCCTCGGCGACGCGGTCTGGCTGCCAGGCGCGCGTACCGACATCGCGGACCTGATGCGCACCTTCTCGGTGTTCGCCCTGTCCTCGCTGGCCGAAGGCACGCCCGTCACCCTGCTCGAAGCGATGGCGTGCGGCCTGCCGGTGGTCTCGACCGCGGTGGGCGGCATTCCCGACCTGGTGCAGGAAAACGTCACGGGTCTCTTGGTCGCCAACGGCGACAGCGCGGCGCTGGCCGGCGCGCTGGCGGTCTACGCGAACGATCCGGCCCTGGCGCGCCACCACGGCGCAGCCGGACGCGCGCGCATCGAGCATCACTACAGCGTCGGTGCAATGGTGCAGGCCTATACGAATTTGTACGATACGCTGCGCAAACAAAAACTGAATTTGAAAGAAACGATTACACCATGTGCGGAATAGTAGGCATGTTTGATATGCGGGGCGGACGCGAGATCGATCGCGCCATGCTCGATCGCATGAATGAAACCCAGTTCCACCGCGGCCCGGTCGAAGGCGGCCTGCATATCGAGCCGGGGCTCGGCTTCGGCCACCGCCGCTTGTCGATCATCGACCTCTCGTCCGGCCAGCAGCCGCTGTTCAACGAAGACCACAGCGTGGTGGTGGTGTTCAACGGCGAGATCTACAACTTCCAGACCCTGATGGTCGAGCTGACCGCGCTCGGCCACACCTTCCGCACCCACTGCGACACCGAAGTCATCGTGCACGCCTGGGAGGAATGGGGCGAAGCGTGCGTGCCTCGCCTGCGCGGCATGTTCGCCTTCACCATCTGGGACCGCAAGGCCCAGACCCTGTTCATGGCGCGCGACCGCCTCGGCATCAAGCCGATGCACTACGCCTTCCTGCCCGACGGCATGCTGGTGTTCGGCTCCGAACTGAAGTCGCTGCTGTGCTTCCCCAACCTGTCGCGCGAGATCGACCCGCGCGCCGTGGAAGACTACTTCGCCTACGGCTATGTGCCCGAGCCGCGCACCATCTTCAGCCACGCGCTCAAGCTCTCGCCCGGCCACACCCTCACCCTTAAGGTGGGCCAGGCTGCGCCGGCGCCGAAAAAATACTGGGATGTGCCGTTCACGCCGCACGCCCCGATGCGCGAGCAGGAAATGGAAGAAGAACTGGTGGTGCGCCTGCGCGAAGCCGTTTCCAGCCACATGATCGCCGACGTGCCGCTGGGCGCCTTCCTGTCGGGCGGCGTCGATTCGAGCGCGATCGTGGCCATGATGGCCGGCCTGACCAAGGAACCGGTCAACACCTGCTCGATCGCCTTCAATGACCCCAAATTCGACGAATCCGAATACGCCAGCCAGGTCGCGGCCCGCTACCACACCGACCACCACCGCGAGACGGTCGAATCCGACGACTACGGCCTGATCGACACCCTGGCCGCGCTCTACGACGAGCCGTACGCCGACAGCTCCGCCATCCCCACCTACCGCGTGTGCGAACTGGCGAGGAAGCGCGTGACCGTGGCCCTGTCGGGCGACGGCGGCGACGAGAATTTCGCCGGCTACCGGCGCCACCGCTTCGCCATGGGCGAAGAAAAGGTGCGCTCGATGCTGCCGCTGACGGTGCGCAAACCGCTGTTCGGCTTCCTGGGCAAGACCTATCCCAAGGCCGACTGGGCGCCGCGCATGTTCCGCGCCAAGACCACCTTCGAAGCGCTCGCGCGCGACCTGGTCGAGGGCTACTTCCACGGCGTGTCTATCCAGGCCGACCGCGTACGCGACCAGCTGTTCTCGAACGGCTTCCGCCAGCGCCTGCAGGGCTACCGCGCGATTGAAGTCATGCGCGGCCACGCGGCCAACGCGCCGACCGACGATCCGCTGTCGGTCATCCAGTACATCGACATGAAGACCTATCTGCCGGGCGATATCCTGACCAAGGTCGACCGCGCCAGCATGGCCCATGCGCTCGAAGTGCGGGTGCCGCTGCTGGACCACCAGTTCGTCGAATGGGTGTCCGGCCTGCCATCGTCGTCCAAGCTGCGCAACGGCGAAGGCAAGCATATCTTCAAGAAGGCGCTCAAGCCTTACCTGTCGGACGACATCCTGTACCGCAAAAAGATGGGCTTCTCGATTCCCCTCGGCGCCTGGCTGCGCGGGCCGCTGCACGAATCGATGAAGCAGGCCGTCCTCAATCCGGCGCTGCTGGCGACCGGCATTTTTAACGAAAGCTATTTGAAACAGATGATCGACCAGCACCAAGCCGGCACCTCTGATCACACCACCTCGCTGTGGTCGGTCCTGATGTTCGAAGCCTTCCTGCGCAAGAACGGCGCGGCGGCGGGAGCACACTGATGCGCGTCCTGCACGTACTCGATCATTCGATCCCGCTGCACAGCGGCTATACCTTCCGCACCCGCTCCATCCTGCGCGAGCAGCAAGCGCTCGGCTGGGAGACCTTCCACGTCACCGGCTCCAAGCAAGGCCCCACGGCCGCGCTGGAAGAAGACGTGGACGGCCTGCATTTTTACCGCACGCCGAAAAGCACGGGTGCGCTGGCCAAACTGCCGGTGCTGAACCAGAAGGAAGTCATCGACGGCCTCGCCCGCCGGCTGGAACAGATCATCCCGCAGATCAAGCCGGACGTGCTGCACGCCCATTCGCCCAGTCTGAACGCGGTGGCGGCCCTGCGCGCCGGTAAAAAATTCGGCATCCCCGTGGTGTACGAAGTGCGCGCCTTCTGGGAAGACGCCGCCGTCGACCACGGCACCTCCAGCGAGAACGGCCTGCGCTACAAGCTCACGCGCGCGCTGGAGACCTACGCGCTCAAGAACGCGAACGCGGTGACCACCATCTGCGAAGGACTGCGCAAGGATATCGTCGCGCGCGGGATCGCCGCCGACAAGGTCACCGTGATTCCCAACGCGGTCGACATCGACAAGTTCGCCGTCGGCGGCGAGGCCGATCTCGACCTGAAACGCAAACTGGGCCTGCAGGATATGCGCCTGATCGGCTTTATCGGTTCGTTCTACGCCTACGAAGGCTTGAACGTGCTGCTCGACGCGGTGCCGGCCCTGGTCGCGCGCCATCCGGACCTGCGCGTGCTGCTCGTTGGCGGCGGTCCCCAGGACGCCGCACTGCGCCAGCAGGCCAAGGACCTCGGCATCGAAGACAAGGTGGTGTTCACGGGCCGCGTGCCGCACGAGCAGGTGGCGCTCTACTACGACCTGCTCGACGTGCTGGTCTACCCGCGCCTGTCGATGCGCCTGACCGACCTGGTCACGCCCCTGAAGCCGCTCGAAGCGATGGCCCAGGGCCGGGTGCTGGCCGCCTCCGACGTGGGCGGGCATCTGGAACTGATCGAACATGGCAAGACCGGCATCCTGTTCAAGGCCGACGATGCGCAATCGCTGGCCAAGGAAGTGGGCGCGCTGCTGGAAAACCGGGCCAGCTGGCCGCAGCTGCGCGCCAACGGCCGCCATTTCGTCGAGACCGAACGCAACTGGCCGATCAGCGTGGCCAACTACAAGGCCATCTACGGCCGCCTGACGGGACAGCGCACGGCATGAAGATCCTGACGTTCAGCACGCTCTATCCGAATGCGGAGAAGCCGGGCCACGGCATCTTCGTGGAGACGCGGCTGCGCCACCTGGTCGCCAGCGGCGAAGTCGAAGCGCGCGTGGTCGCGCCGATTCCCTGGTTCCCGCTCAAGCACCCGCGCTTCGGCACCTACAGCGCCTATGCGCGCGCGCCGGGGGCGGAAGTGCGTTCCGGGATCGAGGTACTGCATCCACGCTACCCGGTGCTGCCCAAGATCGGCATGAACGTCGCGCCGCGCCTGCTGGCCAACGCCATGCGCCCGGTACTGGCGCGCATGATCGCCGACGGCTTCGACTTCGACCTGATCGACGCCCATTACTTTTATCCCGACGGCGTGGCCGCCGCCATGCTGGGCCAGTACTTCAACAAGCCGGTGGTGATCACCGCGCGCGGATCGGACATCACGCTGTTCCCGTCCTACCCCAAGCCGCGCGAGCAGATCGACTGGGCCGCCAGCCAGGCCGCAGCCGTCATCACGGTATGCGACGCACTGCGCGATGAAGTGCTGCGCATGGGCGTGGACGCCGGCAAGGTGGTCTCGCTGCGCAACGGCGTCGACCTGCAGCTGTTCCAGCCGGTCGAGCGCGCCGCCGTGCGCGCCAAACTGGGGCTGGCGCGCTTTACCCTGCTTGCCGTGGGCCACCTGGTGCCGGTCAAGGCCCAGGAACTGGCGATCGGCGCCCTGGCGCTGCTGCCGGACGTGGAACTGCTCATCGCCGGCAATGGACCCAACCGCGCCATGCTCGAACATCTGGCGCAGGACCAGGGAGTGGCCGAGCGCGTACGCTTTCTGGGCGCGCTGCCGCAGGCATCGCTGCGCGAGTACTACGGCGCCGCCGACGCGCTGGTGCTGCCCTCCGAACGCGAAGGCTGGGCCAACGTGCTGCTCGAATCGATGGCATGCGGTACGCCCGTCATCGCCAGCCGCGTGTGGGGCACGCCCGAAGTGGTGGCCGCACCCGAGGCGGGCATCCTGATGGGCGAGCGCAGCGCGCGCGGCGTGGCCGACGCGGTCGCCGCCCTGCGCGCGGCCTACCCGGACCGCGCCGCCACCCGCCGCTACGCCGAGCGCTTCAGCTGGGACGACACCACCGCCGGCCAGCTGGCCCTGTTCCGCCGCGTACTCGCACGCCAGGGAGCCGCCGCCCATGCGTGATGCACTGAACGCTTTCCAGCAATCGCTGATCCGCACCATCGGCAACACCGTCGCGCGCGGCGGCGAGGGCAAGGGCCGCCTGTGCGTGGTCAACTATCACCGCATCCTCGAGCACAAGGACCCGCTGCTCGAATCGGAACCGGATATCGCCACCTTCCGCTGGCAAATGTCGGTGCTGGCCAGCTGCTTCAATGTCCTGCCGCTGCACGACGCAATCGAGCTGCTGGCCAAGGGCCGCATGCCGCCGCGCGCGGTGTGCATCACCTTCGACGACGGTTACCGTTCGGTGCACGACCTGGCGCTGCCGATCCTGAAAGAGTTCGGCCTTCCCGCCACGGTGTTCGTGACCAGCGGCTTTATCGGCGGTGGCAACATGTGGAACGACCGCATCATCGAAGCGGTCCAGAACCTGCCGGCCGGCCAGCTCGACCTGTCGGAACTGGGCCTGGGCGCTTATTCGCTGGCCAGCCTGGGCGACCGCAAGCGCACCGTGGGCAAGCTGACCGAGGCATCGAAATACCTGCCGCCCCAGGCGCGCCTGGACCTGATCAAGCGCCTCGAAGTGCTGGTCGGCGCAGACCTCGAGCACGGCCTGATGCTCACGCCCGAGATGGTCGTCAACCTGGACCGGGCCGGCATCGAGATCGGCGGCCACACGATTTCGCATCCAATTCTCACCAGCCTCGAAGACGACAGCTCGCGCATCGAGATCGCCGGCGGCAAGAAGGAGCTGGAAGCGATTATCGGCAAACCCGTGCGCCTGTTTGCCTACCCCAATGGTAAAGTCGGCAAGGATTTCGACGAACGTCACACGCGCATGGCACAGGAAGCCGGTTACACGGCGGCCTTCACCACCGCCATCGGCGCGGTCACCGCAAGCCAGGACCGCTTCCAGCTGCCGCGCAGCCGTCCCTGGGACAAGACCCCGTTCCTGTTTGCCTTGCGCCTGTTGCGCTGGCTGGCCTGGGACGAGCGCATCGACGTGCGCAACGATTTTTACGATCAGCACCAGCATCACCATACATCGATCCGGCCGGCCACGACGCCGCAAGCCGGGCAGGCGGGGACAGGACCCCACGGAAAACCAGCCATGAACAACCGAGTACTTCTCACCGCGTTCCACTTCCCGCCGCAGGCCGCGAGCAGCGGCATCCAGCGCACCCTCAGTTTCTCGCGCCATCTCGGTTCGAACGGCTGGGAGCCGATGGTGCTGTCGGCCAGCCCGCGCGCCTACAGCGTGCAGAACCCGTCGCAGCTGGCCAGCGTGCCGCAGCAGCTGGTGGTGCGGCGCGCGTTCGCGCTCGACACCAAGCGCCATATCGGCATCAAGGGCCGCTATCCGGAAGCGCTGGCCCTGCCGGACCGCTGGATCTCGTGGTGGTTCGCGGCCGTGCCGACCGGCCTGTCGCTGATCCGCAAATACAAGCCGCAGGTGCTGTGGTCGACCTTCCCGATCGCGACTTCGCACCTGATCGCGCTGGCCCTGCACCGCATGACCGGCCTGCCGTGGGTGGCCGACTTCCGCGATCCGATGCTGCAGCCGTCGTACCCGGTCTCGCGCCCGCAGCGCAATATCTATGCGTGGATCGAGCGCCAGACCATCGAGCGCTGCTCGGCGGCCGTGTTCACCACCCACAGCGCGATGGATTCGTACCGCGCGCGCTTCCCGCATCTGGCGCCGGAAAAATTCCACGTGATCGAAAACGGCTACGATGAAGACGGCTTCGGCGACCAGACGCCGGTCGCGGTGGCGCCGGGAGAAAAAATCACGCTGGTGCACAGCGGGGTGCTGTACCAGACCGGGCGCGATCCGTCGCCGTTCCTGGAAGCGATCGCCGCGCTCAAGCGCGACGGCAAGGCCAGCGCCGCCACCTTGCGCGTGGTGCTGCGCGCCCCCGGCGAGATGGAAGAAATCGCCGGCATGGTCGCCAAGTACCAGGTGGGCGACATCGTCGCCGTCGAGCCGTCCGTGCCTTACCGCGAAGCGCTGGCCGAAATGCTGGGCGCCGACGGCTTGATCGTATTCCAGGGCACGCCCTTCAATACCCAGATCCCGGCCAAGATCTACGAATACTTCCGCGCCCGCAAACCGATTCTCGGCCTGGTCGATACAGCCGGCGAGACGGCGCGCGTCTTGCGTCGCGCCGGCTTCGACGCGGTCGTGTCCATGGACAGCAGCGCGGCCATCGCCCCGGTGCTCGAGCGCTTCATCGCCGACATCCGCAGCGGCGCGGCCTATATCGCCACCGAAGAACTGATCGCCTCGTCGTCCCGCACGCACCGATCCACGCAACTGGCATCGGTGTTGAACAGTGTGGTCGGCCATGTCGTCTAAAGACAGCGTCGTCTCGGGGATCAAGTGGACCTCGATGTCGACCTTCGGGCGCCGCATCATGGCGCTGCTGGTCAACATCCTGCTGGCGCGCCTGCTCGCGCCGGCCGACTTCGGCCTGGTCGCCATGGCGGCCGTGGTGCTCGGTTTTATCGATATCTTCAAGGACCTCGGCACCGGCGCCGCGCTAATCCAGCGCAAGCAGGTCAGCGAGGAGCTGCTGTCGAGCATATTCTGGTTCAACGTGGGCTTCGGGCTGACCGCCACCGCGCTCACCATCGCCTGCGCGCCGCTGGTCGCTGCCTTCTACAAGGAGCCGCGCGTGACCGCGGTCCTGATCGGCATGTCGGTCTCGTTCCTGCTATCGGCCCTGACCATCGTCCATAACTGCCTGCTGCAACGCCAGATGGCCTTCGTCACGCTGGCCAAGATCGAGGTCGCCGCGTCGCTGGTGTCATACACGGTCGCCATTTGCGCGGCGCTGGCCGGCCAGGGCGTGTGGAGCCTGGTGTACCAGGTGGTCACCAACAGCGCCGTGTTCCTGGTGCTGATCTGGTTCGCCAGCAGCTGGCGTCCGCGCTGGACCTTCGTCTGGACCGAAGTGCGGTCCGTGATGAACTACAGCCTGAATCTGGCCGGCTACAACGTGTTCTACTACTTCGCCCAGAACGTCGACAACTTCCTGATCGGGCGCTATCTCGGTTCGGAGGCGCTCGGCTACTACGACCTCGCCTACCGCCTGATGACGTTCCCGATGCAAGCCATTTCGGCGGTGTTCGGCAAGGTCATGCTGCCGTTCTACGCCAGGGCCCAGGAAGACTTGCCGCGCTTCCGCCACGCCTTCCTGCGCTCGGCCGAAGCGATCGCCTTCGTCACCTTCCCGCTGATGCTGGGATTGCTGGCGGTGCGCGAACCGTTCGTGATGTCGCTGTTCGGTCCCCAGTGGACGCCGGTCATCACGCTGCTGGCGCTGTTCGCGCCGCTGGCGGCGATGCGCTCGATCCTCACCACCACCGGTTCGATCTTCCTGGCCATGGGGCGCGCCGACCTGCAGCTGCGCTGGGGCGTGTTCTCCAACCTGTTCGTGATCGTGGGCCTGGTGATCGGCCTGCAGTGGGGGATCTTCGGCGTGGCCGCCGGGTTCACCATCGCCACCCTGCTGCTCACGTACCACTATTTCGCAATTCCGCTGCGCCTGATCGGCATGAAGGTCGGCACCCTGGCGGCCGGCCTGCGCAGCACGCTCCTGTGCAGTGCGCTCATGTACGCCGTCATCTACGCGCTCGACCTGGTGCTGCACGGCCGCCTCGCCCAGAGCGTTTTGCTCGGCACGTATGTCGCCACGGGCGCCCTGTCGTATATCCTGTTCACCTGGCTGTTCAACCGCGATCTGTTCGACGAAGTCCTGCGCATGGCAGGTTTGCGCAAGACCGCTTAACCCTTATTCTCCATTCATCATGACGATTTTTACCGGCGCTATCAGCCTCCGACCGAACGAAGCCCTGCCTGACGACCTGCTGGCGGCACTGCGCGCGAATGTCTCGCGCCACGCGGGCGACGAGCAGATCGAAGCGCGCGGGCCCGGCTTCTTTGTGACCAGCGTCGATATCGGCGCCTTCGGCGCGCCCGGCATCCTGCGCGACGATGCCGGCAGCATCACCCTGGTGGCGGGCGAACCGCTGCTGCCCGAAGGCGAAGGGATCGACACCTGGAACCGCGCCAAGGACCTGGCCCTGCTGCACCCGCAGCTCGCTGGCGGCTCGGGCGAAGCGCTGCGGCGCTGCCGCGGCACCTACTGCGGCCTGCACTTCAACGCCCGCAACGGCGCCTTGTCGCTGTTCGTCGACCGCGTCGGCGTGCGTCCCCTGTACCTGTGGGTGGGTCCGCGCTTTGCCGTGTTCTCGACCGCGCTGCGGGTGCTGGAAGCCTTGCCGATGGTGAGCAAACAGTTCGACGTGCGCGGCGTGGCGGAAATCACCGTCTTCGGCTTCCCGCTGTCGGACCGCACGCCTTACCTCGGCATCACGATGCTCAAGTCCGGTCAGCTGGTGCGCATCGCCGGCGGCCAGGTCACGCGCGAACTGTATGCGCGCTGGGACGGCAAGATCGACACCACCACCCCACACCAGCAGACGGTGGACAATGCCTACACCCAGTTCATCAAGGCGATCAGCCGGCGCCACCGCAACCACAAGGTCGCGGCCGCGTTCCTGAGCGGCGGCCTCGATTCGCGCGTGATCGTGGGCGGCTTGCACGCCAACGGCAGTGACGTCTACACCGTCAACTACGCGCCAGACGGCAGCCAGGATCAGGTGTTCGCGGCGCTGGTGGCCAAGCAGCTCGGCATCCATTACACCCAGATCCAGACCAATGCCGACAACGTCTCGCAGGGCTATCGCAAGGACGCCGTCAACCAGTGGCTGAAGGAGACCTTCTCCGGCACGACCGAAAAGTCGCCCCTGGTCTGGTCGGGCGACGGCGGCAGCGTGGGCCTGGGCCATGTCTACCTCACGCGCGCGATCGCCGACGCCATGCAGCGCGGCGACATCGAGCAGGCGATCGGCCTGTTCACCACCGGCGTGGCAGGCGGAGTCCTCAAGCGCAAGGTGCGCGGCTCGGTGAGCAACCTGCCGATGCTGGGCGTGAAAGAAGAATTGCAGCAGATCGAAAGTGCCGACGGCGGCCGCCGCTTCCATATCTTCCTGATGCAAAATGACCAGCGGCGCCACCTGGCGCGCCATTTCGAGGATATCGACCTCGAACGGATCGAGTTCCAGCTGCCGTTCTTCGACGCCGACTTCCTCGAGAGCGTGATGCGCCTGCCGAACGAGCCGCTCATGTTCCACCACTTTTACATGGACTGGCTGGCGTGCTTCCCGAACGGCCTCAATGCCATTCCATGGCAGGCCTACCCGGGCCACGTGCCGTGCGAACTGCCAAGCCCGCCGGGCCTGAAGTACCAATGGGACGAGTACTACGACAAGAAGATGTACAAGCAGATGCGCCTGGCCTCGGCCGCGAACGGCATGCGCATGCTGGGCGACGGGCACTTCCCGAGCCACTTGATCAGCAAGCCGGCGCTGGCGGTGGCGGTCCTGCTCACCCGCACGGGCGTGCGCGATTACTCCTACCTGATCCAGATCGCGTCAGTGTTCCACCGCTACTGGAAAGTGGCGGCCTGAATTCCGGCCCCTACACCAGTACTTCGGCCGCCTGCGGGTGGCTGAGGAAGGCGGCGGGGCTGGCCGTCAAGCCATACGCGCCCGACTGGAACACGACGATCAGGTCGCCCACCTGGGCGTGGCCCAGATCCATGCGGTCGGCCAGCAGGTCGAGCGGGGTGCACAACGGGCCCACCACGCAGGCAGGCGTGTCCGGCTGCGCCGCCATGCGGTTGCCCACGGCGACAGGATAATTTTTGCGGATCACCTGGCCGAAGTTGCCGGACGCCGCCAGATGGTGGTGCAAGCCGCCGTCGGTCACCAGGAACAGCTGGCCGCGCGAGACCTTGCGGTCGATCACGCGCGCCACGTACACGCCCGCTTCGCCCACCAGGTAGCGTCCCAGTTCGATCGCCAGCTGCGCCTGCGGCAGCGCGGCAGCCACTTGCTGCTGCAGCGCGGCCAGATGGGCGCCGATGGGCGCGATATCGAGCGCGCTCTCGCCCGGGAAGTATGGGATGCCGAAGCCGCCGCCGATGTTCAAGTAGCGCGTGGGCGCCGGGTTGTGCGCGGCCAGGCGCAGCGCCAGTTCCACCGCCTGCGACTGCGCTTCCATGATCGCCTCGGCCTTCAAGCTTTGCGAGCCGCTGAAAATCTGGAAGCCGGCGATCTCCACACCGCTCGCGTGCGCCAGCGCCAGCATGGCCGGCACCTGCTCGGCATCGATCCCGAACTGCTTGGCGCCGCCGCCCATCTTCATGCCCGACGAGCGCAACTCGAAATCGGGATTGACGCGCAGGACGGCCACGGCCGGCATGCCGCTGGCCTGCGACAGCGCCGCCAGCACCCGGATCTCGCGCTCCGATTCCAGATTGACGCACACGCCGGCAGCCAGCGCCTGCGACAGTTCCGCGTCCGACTTGCACGGGCCGGCAAAGCTGATGCGCCCCGGCGCGAAACCGGTGTCGAGCGCGGTTTTCATTTCGCCGCCGGAAGCCACATCGAGCCCGTCGACCAGGCCCGCCATGTGCTGCACCAGGGCCGGCATCGGATTGGCCTTGATCGAAAAATGCAGCGCCACCTGGGGCGGCAAGTGGCGCCGCAGATGCGCCACGCGCGCCGACAGCAACGCGCGGTCGTAGGCGTAAAACGGCGTGCTGCCGACCCGCTGCGCCAGGCGCGTGAGCGGCATGCCGCCGATCTGCAGGCAATCGTCAATCACGGGGAACTGGGTCTGCGGTGCGTGCACCGGCTTGGAGCCGCTCATGGGGTCGGGGTGCTTTCAAACAGGGTCAGATAGGGTAGCCGCAGCAGCTTGCGGTCGATCTTGCCATTCGGGTTGCGCGGCAGGGTCTCGCTGCGGATGTCGATGTGGGCCGGCACCATGAAGGCGGGCAGGCGCCGCTGGCAATCCTTGAGCAGCGCCGCCGCGCTCAAACCGTCGCCCACGGCCAGCACCACGATCGCCTGGCCCAGCTGCGGATGCGGCACCCCGAAGGCCACCACCTCGGCAGCGAGGCCGCTGGCGTGCACCGCTTCCTCGATTTCGGTGGGACTGATGCGGTAGCCGGAGACCTTGATCATGTCGTCGCTGCGGCCGATGAAATACAGGAAGCCGTCGGCATCCTGACGCACGGTGTCGCCGGACCAGACCGCGATTTCCTGCAGCGGCAGCGCCGGGTCCTGGCCCGGCACGGGGCGGAAGCGCTCGGCCGTCTTGGCCGGATCGTTCCAGTAGCCGAGCGCCACCAGGGCGCCGCGGTGCACCAGTTCGCCCGCTTCGTCCGGATCGCAGCGCGTCCCGTCCGGGCGCACCACCATCACTTCGGCGTTCGGAATGGCGCGCCCCATCGAGTCCGGCCGGCGATCGAGCTCCGACGGCGGCAAGTAGGTCGAGCGGAACGCTTCGGTCAGGCCATACATGAGAAACAGCTGCGCGGCCGGCAGCGCCGCGCGCAGGGCCGCCACGGTGGGCAGCGGCATGGCGCCGCCCGAATTGGTCAGGTAGCGCAGACTGCAGGCGGCCGGCCAGTCGAGCTGCGCCAGCTGGATCCACAGGGGCGGCACGGCAGCCAGCCCGGTGATGCCTTCATCCTGCACGGCCTTGAGAATGTCGCGCGCGAACAGGTGGTTGATCAGCACCACGCTCGCGCCCGTGTAAAACGCGGTGGTCAGCTGCGACAGGCCGTAGTCGAAACTGAGGGGCAGCACCGCCAGCACCCGGTCTTGCGGGCCCAATTCCAGGTAGCTGGCCACGCTGCGCGCGCCGGCCACCATGTTCCGGTGCGACAGGACCACGCCTTTGGGGTTGCCGGTGCTGCCGGACGTGTAGAGGATGGCGGCCATATCGGTGTCGATGACCGCGTGCACTGGCGCAGGCGCTGCGTCGCTCTCCCACAAGCGCACGTCGACGCCGGCCAGGACCGGCAGCTCGGCCGGCGCGCCCACCACCAGTACGGTACGCAGGTCGGGCAAGGCGGTCAATACGGGCGCCAGCTGACGCAGGCGTTCGAGCGACGTGACCAGGATACGCACGTTGCAGTCGGCCAGGATGAAGCCCACCTGCTCGGCCTTGAGCAGCGGATTGACGGGCACGAACACCGCGCCGGCAAGCGTGGCGCCAAAGCAGGCGGCGACCGTTTCGATGCGTTTTTCGAGATAAATGGCGACCCGTTCGGCGCGCTGGACGCCGGCGCCCAGCAGCGCCTGCGAAGCGTCCGCCACGGCTTGCGCCAGGGCGGCATAATCGAGCCGCGCGGCGCCGTAAGCGAGGGCTGGCGCGGCAGGCGTGCGGCGCGCCGTTTCAAAGATAAAGTCGTGAACCAGGTCGCTCATTAAAACCCTGTTTTGCGGGCAGATCGAAGGCCTCATCTTAACACTTGACCAACCAAATCGGGCTTGCACCGTTTATACTGAATGATGCTCGCAACGAATGACATTTCAGCCACAGGCCGCCCCCGGGTTCCGCTCGCCCCCGTCCTGTCGCGCATGTCGTTCGCGTCGCGCGCTCTGCCGCGCCCACCGTCCGTGCTCGATGCGGGCGCCGTGCGCCTGGTGACCAGCGGGCGCATCGCCATCGCCCTGGCCCTGCGCGAGATCGGCGTCGGTGCCGGCCACAAGGTGCTGCTGCCGGCCTATCACAGCAAGTCGATGGTGGCGCCGGTCATTGCCTGCGGCGCGCAGCCGGTGTTTTTCCGGGTCGGGCCGGACGCCATGGCCGATCTGGACGACATCACGGCCAAGCTCGACGCCAGCGTCAAGGCGATCATGGTGACGAGCTACTTCGGCTTTCCGCAGCCGCTGGCGGCGATCCGCGCCTGGTGCGACCGGCACGGCGTGGCCATGATCGAAGATTGCGCCCACTGCTTCTTCGGCAAGCATGCCGGCCGCGCGGCCGGCGCCTGGGGCGACTACGCGATCGCCAGCAGCATGAAATTCTTCCCCATCTACGAAGGCGGCGCGCTGGTCTCGGCGCGCCACCCGCTGCGCACACCCGAGCCCCATTCGGCCGGCCTGGGCTTTGAAGCCAAGGCCGCGCTCAACGCGCTGGAGAACAGCTTTTTCTACCGCCGCCTGCCGCTCGTGCATGCGGCGCTGTGGCTGCCGCTGCGCGTGAAAGCGCTGCTGTGGCGAATGGTCAAGCGCGGCGGCGCGCCGGCGCTCACGCCCTCCTCGTCCGACAGCAGCTATGACTTCGACCCGCGCTGGCTCGACAAGCGCTCGTCGCTGTTCTCGCGCCTGGTGCTCGGGCACGCCACGCACGGCCGCATTGTGGCGCGGCGGCGCGCCCACTACGCCGAGCTGGCGGCCGCGCTGGCCGGCCTGCCCGGCTGCCGCCCCCTGCATACGCGCTTGCCCGAAGGCGTCTGCCCCTGGCTGTTCCCGCTGCTGGTCGACGACCCGGAGCCGCTGTTCCGGCGCCTGCACGCGGCCGGCGTGCCGATGACCCGCTTTGCCGATACCTTGTGGCCAGGGGTCGACGCCCAGGTATGCGCCAACAGCGCCTACCTGTCGCGCCACGTCATTGGCTTTCCCTGCCACCAGGAGCTGCAGGCCGACGAACTGGCGTGGATGATCGCCACCATCGGCGCGGCGGTGCTGGCATGAAGTGGTCCTTGCGCCCGGCGCGCGAGCGCGCCGCCTGGTCTGCCGCATGGGCGGCCCTGCATGCGCGCAGCGCCGCGTCGCCCATGCTGGCGGTGGACTTTGTCGCGCCGCTGCTGGCGGAATTTGGCAGCGGCGCCGAACTGCTGGCCACCTGCGAACACAATGGCGCGACCATCGCCATGGCGATCGTGGTGCCGCAAGGCCGGGGCGCGTGGGCCAGCTTCCAGCCGGCCCAGGCCCCGATCGGCCTGTGGCTGCAGGAACCCGGCGTCAGCTTGAACGATTTGCTGGCCGCGCTGATGGACGCCCTGCCCGGCCTGCCGCTGGTGTTCGGCCTGACCCAGTGCGACCCCGACCTGCTGGCCCGTCCTCCAGAGTCGCACCAGCTGCGCACCATGGACTACATCGACACCGCCAAGATCACGCTGGCCGGCAGTTTCGACGCCTACTGGAACGCACGCGGCAAGAACCTGCGCAGCAACCTCAAAAAGCAGCGCGCGAAGCTGGAGAAAGATGGCATCGCGCCGCGCATGGAGATCAGCCGCGCACCGCAGGACGTGGCATCGGCCGTGGCCGACTACGGCCGCCTCGAAAGCGCCGGCTGGAAGGCCGGCGGCGGCACCGCCGTCAACGCCAACAACGCGCAGGGGCGCTACTACCGCGCCATGCTCGAAGGCTTCTGCGCACGCGGCGCCGGCAGCATTTACCGCTACTGGTTCGGCGAACAGCTGGTGGCGATGGACCTGTGCATCGAAGACACCAGGCAGATCATCGTCCTGAAAACCACCTACGACGAAAGCGTGCCGAAAAGCCTGTCGCCGACCCTCCTGATGCGCGAGGAAGCCTGCCGCGCGCTGTTCGACGAAGGCCGTTTCGCGCGCCTCGAGTTCTACGGCAAGGTGATGGAATGGCACACGCGCTGGACGGATGAGGTGCGCACTCTATACCATGTCAATTATTACCGCTGGCCGGCCCTGGGCCGCCTGCACGCGCTGTGGCAGTCGCGCCGCGCCCGCACTCCGAAAGAAGACCATGTACCTCAATGACGTAAAGCAGATCCTGATCGATGTCCTGGCGCTGGGCGCCCAGGGCGCGGCCCTCACCGCGCAATCGCCCCTGCTGGGCAGCATTCCCGAACTGGACTCGATGGCGGTGGTGAACCTGATCACCGCGCTCGAAGATCACTTCGGCATCACGGTCGAAGACGACGACATCGGCGCGGCCACCTTCGAGACGCTCGGCACCTTGGCCGACTTCGTGGCCGCCAAGCTGGCCTGACCATGGCCGCACGCCACAGCGCCGAAGCGTTCTTCCTGGCCAGCGCGCCGGGCGAGCGCTTTTGCCTGTATCACGCGCCGCTTGGGGCGTGCCGCGGCGCCCTGGTGTACCTGCATCCGTTCGCCGAAGAGATGAACAAATCGCGCCGCATGGCCGCCTTGCAGGCGCGCGCCTTGGCCGACGCCGGCTACGGCGTGCTGCAGATCGACCTGCACGGCTGCGGCGACAGCGACGGCGACCTTGGCGACGCGCGCTGGGAACAATGGCACGACGATATCGCCGCCGCCCGCGCCTGGCTGGCGGCGCGCACGGGCCGCCCCGCCGGCCTGTGGGGCCTGCGTCTGGGCGCCCTGCTGGCCCTCGACCACGCGCAGCGCCACCCCATCCCTCTGCTGCTGCTGTGGCAGCCGGTGCTCAAGGGCGAAGCCTACCTGACCCAATTTTTGCGCCTGCTGGTGGCGGCCGGCATGCTCGACGAAGGCGCGCCCGCGGCCGGCACCCGCGAACTGCGCGCGGTGCTCGAATCGGGCCGCGCGCTGGAGGTGGCCGGCTACCAGCTGGCGCCCGAGCTGGCGGCGGCGATCGACGCGCTCGACGCCGCGCGGCTGGCGCCCGCCTGTCCCGTGCACTGGTTCGAACTGGTGGCTGCCGACGATCGGCCGGTTCCGCCGGCGGCCGCGCGCGTGGCCCAGCAGTGGGGAACCCAAGTACGCAAGGTGGCCGGCGCGCCGTTCTGGTCGACCCAGGAAATCGCGGAATGCCCGGCCCTGATCGGCGCCACCTGCGCCGCGCTGGAGAGCACATCGTGAGCGAACAACGCGCCCTGGCATTCGACTGCGGCGGCGACACGCTGTACGGCGTGGCCCATGTGCCGGCGCGGCCGCAGGCGCGCGGCGTGCTGGTGGTCGTCGGCGGGCCTCAATACAGGGCCGGCAGCCATCGCCAGTTCACCCTGCTCGCGCGCAGCCTGGCCGAGCAGGGCGTGGCGGCGATGCGCTTCGACTACCGCGGCATGGGCGACAGCGAGGGCGCCGCGCGCGACTTCGAATCCGTGGACGAGGACCTGAAGGCGGCCATCGACACCTTCTTACAGCAAGTGCCGCAGCTGCGCGAAGTGGTGCTGTGGGGCCTGTGCGACGCCGCTTCGGCGGCCATGCTGTACGCGCAAGGCGACGCCCGCGTGACCGGCCTGGTGCTGGTCAATCCCTGGGTGCGCACCGAAGCCGGCGCGGCCAAGGCCACCATCAAGCACTATTACCGCGCGCGCCTGCTGGAAGGGGCGTTCTGGAAAAAACTGGTCAGCGGCCGCTTCGACCTGCGCGCGGCGGCACGCTCCTTCGTCGGCCTGCTGGGCGCGGCCAAGGCGGCGCCCCAGACCGGCGGTGGCACCCTGCCCGACCGCATGCACGGCGCGTTCGACCGGTTCGGCGGCAAGGCGCTGGTGATCCTGTCCGGCGCCGACCTGACGGCGCGCGAATTCGAGGACCTGGCAGACGGATCGGAGAAATGGAAAGCGCTGATGCAGACGCCGCGCATCACGCGCCGCGCCCTGCCCAAGGCCGACCATACCTGCTCGCGGCGCGAATGGCACGAACAGGTCGTGCGCTGGACTGCCGACTGGGTCAGGTCCTACTGAAGTCCTACTGATCGCGGCAGGCGGCGATATCGTCGAAGGCGCCGTAGGCCAGCGTGGTGCCGCGCACCGCGCCGCACAGGTCCGGCACGAAAGCGGAGCCGCGCGTGCGTTTCGGCGGCGAGCCGTTCCAGGCGAAGTCGAACAGCGCCGCATTCATGAACAACTGGCGCACCGGATGGTAGCCCCCGTAGAGCAAGGCGATGGGCGTGGTGCGGTTGTCGGTCAGGCGCAGTTCGCCGCCATTGCGGGCGCGGATGTCGCCATCGACCAGGTTGCCCTCGGCGTCGGCGCTGCTGGCCGGGAAGCGGACATCGATGCCGCCCGTGTCGATCACGGTGTTGTGGGTGATCTTGCTGGACGCGGCGTTGTTGAGATAAATACCGTCGTCGGAACAGGACGCGATCAGATTGGCGCGAATTTCCGACTGTTCCTGCTCGACGATGCAGCGCTTGTCGCGGCAGTACTCCTTGCCGCTGCCGCCGCCGCCCAGCGACAGGCCTACCCGCTGCCCCGGCAGTCCGCGCAGGCGGGCCTCGCACACGACCAGGTTCTGCTCGAAGATATTGTCGCTGCCCGCGCCCTTGGCGAAGCCGCCATAGCTGATGCGGTCGCCCGATCCCTTGACGAAGTCGCTGATCTTGTTGCGCCGGATGCGCCAGTGGCTGGCCGCCACCAGGTCGATCGGGGTGACCGGATTGACGGTGTCGCGCACGCTGTCGTTGCGCAGGGTGTTGTCTTCGAGGCGGCCCTGATCCGGGAAGCGTCCGCCGCTGCCGTTGATCTTGAAGTGGGCATTGAAGTCGACGATGGTGTTGTTGCGGGCGCGGAAATCAACGGCCGCGCCGACCACGTGGAACGCGTGCTCGCAGTTGGCCTGGACGCGGCACACCCCGCGGATGGTCAGGTTCTCGACATGCCAGTGCGGCGCGCTGACCACAAAACCTTCAGTCAGATCGAATTCGAGCGTCACGCTGCCCGGCACGGCGGCGCGCACGGTGATGGCGGCCAGTTCGGTGCCCGGGCGGGTGGCGGCAAGCGGCGTGCGCTCGAAGCGGTACACGCCAGGCAGGAAGGTGATGATGTCGCCCGCTTCGGCGGCGCCGATCGCGCGTCTGGCCTCGTCGCTGTTGGCCACCATGCGCACGGTGCCCGCTTCCGGCGCCGGCACCGCCTTGACGCGCGCGCCAAGGCCGCCGATGAGGGGCGTGGCGGGAGCGTATTCCCCGCGGTCGAGCCGCATCAGCGTCGCGGCGCTCCAGCGGCCGCTGCCCTCGATGACCGCGTTGTGGCCGGAACTGCGCTTTTCAACGTAAGGCGCCAGCGCGCGCGGCGTGACGCCCTGCTCTTGCAGCACCAGCGCCGTGCCCACGGCGCCGAGCACGCCGAGCAGCACGAGGACAGCGCTCCAGCGCAGCGGCCGCGCCATGGGCCTAGGCGCCCGTCTTGATGTTGTGGCGGCTCATCAGGTCGTACATGGTCGGGCGGCTGATGCCCAGCAGTTCGGACGCCTTGACGATATTGCCGTCGACCCGGGACAGGGCCTTGATCAGCGCCTTGTACTCGGCCTCGTCGCGCACCTGGCGCAGATTGAGCGGCTCGTCCTCGGGCGCGGCAGCGGCCAGTCCCAGGTCGTCGGCGCTGATCTGCGGGCCGTCGGTCATGATGACGGCGCGCTTGATGCAGTTTTCCATCTCGCGCACATTGCCCGGCCAGTTGTAGGTCTCGATGGCGGTCATCGCTTCCGACGAGAAGTGCAGGCCCGAGCGCGATTCCTGGGCGCTGAACTTGTTCTTGAAGTGGTGCGCCAGCAGGGCCGCGTCGCCCAGACGCGCGCGCAGCGGCGGAATGGTGACCACGATTTCGGACAGGCGGTAGTACAAGTCTTCGCGGAAGCGGCCGGCGGCGGTCAGGTCCTTGAGGTTCTGGTGGGTCGCGCACACGATGCGCACGTCGACCGGAATTTCTTCATGCCCGCCGACGCGCTCGATCACGCGCTCCTGCAAAAAGCGCAACAGCTTGGCCTGCAGCGCCATCGGCAAGTCGCCCACTTCGTCGAGGAAGAAGGTGCCGCCGTGGGCCAGTTCGACCTTGCCCTTGGTCTGCTTGGCCGCGCCCGTGTAGGCGCCCTTTTCGTAGCCGAACAATTCGCTCTCGAGCAGGTTTTCGGGAATGGCTGCGCAGTTGATTGCCATGAAGCGGTTGTTGGCGCGCGGGGACAGCTGGTGCAGCGCGCGCGCCAGCACTTCCTTGCCGGTGCCGCTCTCGCCCAGCACCATGACCGAGGCCGTGGTCGGCGCGACCTTCTCCATCATGCGGCATACCTTCTGCATGCCGGCGTCGCGCGTGATCAGGCCGGCCATCGGCGAATCGGCCTGCAGCTGCAGCATGCGCTGGTTTTCCTGCTGCAGCGCATGCAGGAAGAAGGCGCGCTGCAGGACCAGGCCCAGCACTTCGCTGTCGCACGGCTTTTGGTGGAAATCGTAGGCGCCCAGGGCAATCGCCTTGACCGCGTTGGCGTGGTCCTGGTTGCCGGTCAGGACGATGACGCGGGTGGCCGGCGCCAGCGCCAGGATCTGCTGCAGCGTGGCCAGCCCCTCGGTCGAGCCGTCCGGGTCGGGCGGCAAGCCCAGGTCCATGGTCACCACCGCCGGTTCGTGGCGCCGGATCTGGGCCAGCGCGCTTTCGCGGTCGCCGGCCACGACCACGTCGTAGGCGTCGAAACTCCAGCGCAACTGCTTTTGCAGTCCCGGATCGTCTTCGATGATGAGCAGCTTTTGTTTACTTTGAGTCACAGCAATCCTCTGGCCTTATACGGCGAAATCGAGCGTTTGCGCTTCGTGTTGGTGGAGCGGCAAAATGACATGGAAGGTGGTTCCCTGGCCGGGCACGCTGACGACCTCGAGCTTGCCGCCCAGTTCGTCAATGTATTCGCGGCTTTCGAAGACGCCAATGCCCATGCCGGCGGATTTGGTCGTCTCGAAGGGCTTGAACAGGCGTTCGCGAATGAATTCTTCGCTCATGCCTTCGCCGGTGTCGGTGATGGTGATCAGGGCCGTGGCCTCGGCACGCCGCAGCGCCACCGTCACCGTGCCATCCTTGGGCGTGGCTTCGATCGCGTTCTGGATCAGGTGGCCCAGCACGCGTTCGAGCCGCTCGCGGTCGGCCAGCACCTTGAGGCTCGCCTCGGCGATGTCGAGCACGGGATGGGGCTCGAAGGCGTCCTTGAGCGCCACGGCCTGGCGCAGCACCTGGTCGATCTGCAGCGGCACCATGTGTTCGGGCGTTTCGTTGCGCGACAGGCGCTGCAGCAGCAGCGTCATCTTCTGGACCGAATGCTTGACGGTGTCGAGCATGTCGCGCTGGAATTCGGGGTTGTTGCGGTGTTTCTCGGCGTTCGGGATCAAGAGCGACAATTGCGACACCAGGTTCTTGAGGTCGTGCACGACGAAGGTCGACATGCGGTTGAAGGACTCGAACTGGCGCGCCACCATCAGCGCATTGGCCGCTTCCTGCTGCGCCAGATAGCTGGCGGCCTGGTTGCCGGCGATCTTGAGCAGGTCGATCACTTCCCAGTTGAGCGCCACGCGGCTGCGCGGCGGGGTCAGCAGGATGAAGCCGAACAGCTTGCCCTGCATGATCAGCGGCACGATCAGCCAGCGGCGCGGGAATTCGGCCAGCCAGGTCGGCATCGGCAGATGCGCGTACATGGCCGGGTTGTCCTCGTATTCCTGCAGGTCGACCACCCACTGCTTGCTTTCGAGGAAGTGGCAGAACGGCGAATCGGCCGCTTCGGACACGCTGCGCGCCGGCACGTGCAAGTAGGCGTCCGGCATGAACGCGCCCGACTCGGCGCGCAGGAACAGCACCCCGCCCGGGCTTTCCACCAGTTCGGCCACGGCCTGGATGGTGCGCACGCCCAGGCCCGGACCATGCTCGGACAGGGTGCGCGTGAAGCGCAGCCATTCTTCGCGGTAATCGTAGTTGTAGCTGTAAAAGTGCTTGCTGATGAACACCTTGAGCCAGGCGCGGAAGGTGCCCGAGAACAGGATCACCACCAGCAGCACCAGGGCCCCGAACAGGAAGGCCGCTTGCATGACCGTGCCCCAGCTGCCGCCCACGTAGCGCAGGTAGTAGCCGGCCGAGCCCATCGCCAGCAGGTAGATGGCCGATCCGAACAGTGCGGCCGAATGGAACATCACGCGCCGCGAGAGCGCCATTTCGGACGACCAGCTGGCACTGCGCCCCATCGAGATGGCGATCAGCGGGACCGTCAGCGCATTGATGACGCCGCGCGCGGCCCAGATATCGGCATCGACCTGGTGGAACAGCATGGTATTGCTATAGAGGTAGAAGTCATAGGCGAACATGCCGCCGATGCCGAGGCAGGCGAACTTGATCGCCCAGCGCTCGTTGGGCGGCTTGTTGCGGTAAAGCTGCTCGACCAGCACGATGCCCAGCACGGCGATGCCGACCAGCGCGGTCACGCTCGGCATCACGCCCAGCCGGGCCACCATGTCCATGTGCCAGACGCCGGCCACGGTGCCAAGGAAGAACACGAGGTAGAAGGCGACCATTGCCAGCGCCCAGTTTTGCAGGCGCAGCGGCAGGCGGCTCGACGGGTCGCGGAAATTGCCGATCATGATGACCAGGAAGGCCGACCAGGCGCCGTCGCGCAAGACTTCGAACGATTCGGGCCAGGCCGGCAGCGCCAGCGGGGTCGCGGCCTGCCAGGCGACGCTGGCGCTCCAGCACAGGCTGGCCACGCTGGCGATGGTGATGGCCGTGGCGTGGGTACGGCTGCGCCAGCGTGTCATCAGCATCACGCTGAGGATCAAGAAGGCCAGGGCGGCGAGGCCATAGCTGTAGGTTGCGATACTGGTCAATGTGCACCATCCATCTTGACAGCCATCAAGCGCGCACGGCGCTTTGCATGAATCAGCGGCCGCTGCGGAACAGGACGACCTTGAGTGTATCGATGAGAATCAAGATGTCCAAGAATAAACTATTGTTTTTCACATAATACAGGTCGTATTGCAGTTTTTGCAAGGCATCGTCGGCCGAGGCGCCATAGCCGTAGCGCACCTGCGCCCAGCCGGTGATGCCGGGCTTGATGCTGTGACGCACGTTGTAATACGGAACCACGTCGATCAATTGTTCGACGAAGTAAGGCCGTTCCGGACGCGGGCCCACGAAGCTCATTTCGCCCTTGAAGACGTTGAGAATCTGGGGCAATTCGTCGATCCGGGTCTTGCGGATGAAGTTGCCCACGCGTGTAACGCGCGGATCGTTCTGGGCCGCCCACTGCGGCTTGCCGCCCTTTTCGGCATCGTTGCGCATACTGCGGAACTTGAGCACATTGAACGGATGGCCGTCCAGGCCCACGCGCTCTTGCTGGTAGAAGATGGGCGAACGGTCTTCGAGGTAGATCAGCAGGGCCGTGAGCACCATGACCGGGAACGACACGGTCAGGATGATGGCGCTGCAAATAAGGTCGAAGCCGCGTTTCATGAAGGTGCGGATGAAGCTCTGGTCGAAGCCGCCGCCGAATACCAGCCAGCTCGGCTGGAGCGAATCGACCCGGATCTGGCAGGTTTCGCGTTCGAAGAAGTTGGCGGCGTCGGTGACCTTGATGCCTTGCAGCTTACAGGCGAGCAATTCCTTGATGGGGAAGCCGGCGCGGCGGTTTTGCACCGACACCACGATTTCCTCGACATTGTGGGCGGCGGCCAGCGAGGCGAGCGATTCGCCGTCCCGCACCTTGAGCAGCATGGCGGTCGGCACGCAGCATTCTTCGGAGGGAATCGGAATGAAGCCGGCGATGTCGTACTTGTGATAACTGGTGTTGTGGGTGGCCAGGTCGCTGCATTCCTTGGCCAGCGGTCCGCCGCCCAGGAAGATGATGCGCGTTTCAAGGAAGCGCAGTTCGCTGGTCTTGAAGAACACCATGCGCGCCAGGAAAATACCGCCGGCGCCGATGACGAACACGGCCAGCAGTACGCCGCGCCCGATCTGCAGGTTGGGCGCCATGTAGAAAATGAGCGTGAGAATCACGAAGCCCATCGCGAACGAGGGCATCAGCTTGAGGAAGAAGGGATTGCGCAAGCCTTCGGTGAAATTGAGCTGGTACATGCCCATCGCGCTCATGGAAAACACGATCGCGATGGCGAACGACAAGGCCGACAGGAAGAAGTGGTCCAGATGCGGACCCGTGGGCGCGCCCAGATCGAAAAAGCGCACCGCCGCGCCCGCGTAGGCCGCGCCGACCAGCACAAGGACTTCGACGAACAATAGGAAAAACACTATTTTCGACACGTAGTGGTTAGAGATCTTTAACACTTGTTCCTCCGAAATTCTTGTTCTGCATCACTTCCCTGCTGCCCTGCTGAAGCACGCCGTTCAACGCGTGCGGTCGAGATGGTCGATATACCAGGTCATCGCTTGCGCCAGACCGGCACCGATGCGGTGGGTCGGGGCGAAGCCGAGCATGGTTTCGGCCTTGGAAATATCGGCTTGCGAATGACGCACGTCGCCGGCCCGGAAATCCTTGAACTGCGGCTGGTGACTGGCCACGTGCGGATACTTGCTGCCCAGCAGTTCGCACAACATCGCGTGCAGCTGATTCAGGCTGGTGCGTTCGTTCAGGGCCACGTTGTAGACCTGGTTGGCGGCGCCGGCCGGCGCGCAGGCGGCCAGCAGATTGGCTTGCACGACGTTGTCGATGAAGCAGAAGTCGCGGCTGGTTTCGCCATCGCCATTGATGAACAGGTCGCGGTTTTCGATCAGTGCGGCAATCCACTGCGGAATCACGGCGGCATAGGCGCCATGCGGATCCTGGCGCGGGCCGAACACATTGAAGTAGCGCAGACCGATCGTTTCGGTGCCGTAGCAGCGGCCGAACACATCGGCGAACAGCTCGTTGACATACTTGGTGACCGCGTAGGGCGAGAGCGGCTTGCCGATCACGTCTTCCACTTTGGGCAGGGCCGGGTGGTCGCCGTAGGTCGAGCTCGACGCGGCGTAGACGAAGCGTTTGACCTTGGCGTCGCGCGCGGCGGTGAGCATGTTGAGGAAACCGGTGACGTTGGTGTCGTTGGTGGTGATCGGGTCCTTGATCGAGCGCGACACGGAACCGAGCGCGGCCTGGTGCAGCACATAGTCCACGCCCTCGCAGGCGCGCACGCAGTCGCCGAGCTGGCGGATGTCGCCCTCGATGAAGCGGAAATTGGCCCAGGCCTTGGCGCCGACCAGCTCGCGCACCTCATCGAGATTGCGCTGGTGGCCGGTGGCAAAGTTGTCCAGGCCGGTGACCTTCTGGTTCAGCTTGAGCAGCGCTTCCACCAGGTTCGAGCCGATGAAGCCGGCCGCACCGGTCACCAGCCAGTGGTGGGAATGTTCGCGCAACTGCGCCTGAACGTCGGTAAAGGTATTCACCATGCTGTACTTTCGCGTGTATTTTCCTGATTAAAGGCGCCAGACGCTGAAGCCGGCGTCCAGGAAAGCGTTCTTGTCGAATTGCGATTTCACATCGATGAAGCAGCCTTGCGGATTGAGCTTGGCGTGCAGTTCGCTCAGCGGGCGGGCCAGCAATTCCTTGTGGGCCACGGCGGCGACCACGGCATCGGCGCGCGGCAAGTCTTCCCAGCGGTCCAGGCGGATGCCGTACTCGTGCTGGGCTTCGTCGGCCTCGGCCACCGGATCGTAGACATGCACGTCCACGCCATAGCTCTGCAATTCATAGACAATGTCAGCCACCTTGGAGTTGCGCAGATCGGGGCAGTTTTCCTTGAAGGTCAGGCCCAGCACATTGACCTTGGCGCCCTTGACGTGGAAACCGGCGGCGATGATGGACTTGACGGTCTTCTCCGCAACGAACTTGGCCATGCCATCGTTGATGCGGCGACCGGCCAGAATGACCTGCGGGTGGTAGCCGATCATTTCGGCCTTGTGCGTCAGATAGTAGGGATCGACACCGATGCAGTGACCGCCCACCAGGCCCGGACGGAAGGGCAGGAAGTTCCACTTGGTGCCGGCCGCCTTGAGCACTTCGAGCGTATCGATGCCGATCTTGTCGAAGATGATGGCCAGCTCGTTCATCAGCGCGATGTTCAGGTCGCGCTGGGTGTTTTCGATCACCTTGGCGGCCTCGGCCACCTTGATGCTGGAGGCGCGGTAGACGCCGGCGGTGATGATCGATTCATACAGCTGGGCGACGCGTTCGAGGGTGGCATCGTCGTCGCCGGAGACAACCTTGAGGATGGTGGTCAGCGTGTGTTCCTTGTCACCCGGATTGATGCGCTCCGGCGAGAAGCCGACGTGGAAGTCTTGCTTCCACTTGAGGCCCGAATGCTTTTCGAGAATGGGAATGCAGACTTCTTCGGTCGCGCCCGGATACACGGTGGACTCGAAGATGACGATCGCGCCCTTCTTCATGTGCAGGCCGACGGTTTTGCTGGCACCGGCGAGCGGCGTGAAATCAGGATTGTGGGCCTGGTCGACCGGGGTCGGGACCGCCACCACGATGTAGTCGGCGCCGGCCAGCGCGCTCGGGTCGGTGCTGACCGACAGGCGGGTCGCGGCGCGCAGATCGGCGCTCGACAGTTCGCCGGTCGGGTCGATGAACTGGCGATAGGCCTCGACCTTGGCGCTGGACAGATCAAATCCGATGGTGCTGCACTTCTTGCCAAACTCGACAGCCAGAGGCAGGCCGACATAACCAAGTCCAACTACCGCGACGACTTCATCTGATTTCATTATCAAGTTCCGTTTAAGAATTAATTTTTGCAATTGTACTAACTAGCATAACATATTTTTCACAACATGCCGCTATTTTGAGCAACTGTATTTTCTTTACAGCAACAGCAAGGTCTTGTAAATATTGGTAAAAATGCACTGCCACCGGCGAAATTACAGGAGGAAACTACCGCCTCGCTTCATTCAATGACTACTTTATGTTTGCACCGCTATGCAATCTGCATGCGGTGCCGACCAGAAAAACCGGCGCGTGCAAGCACATGCGCGGTTGGCAGAGATCCGTCCACGCTGCCTGTACTACCGGGCTTGCCCGAATATGCGGGGCGCAATCCAGCACGAGGCGCAGCGCCCGTCTGGGAAAACTATACGCAGTTTGACGGCCCCAAAACGCGCTTTTTGTAACGCTTTGCTTGGTAGCCGGCGGACAAAAAATTGCGCCGCTCTTTCGAACGGCGAAATGTCATTTTATCATTTTTTCTGGATATTTGGCATCTTCCGCGTTCAAACGTGTGTTGTCTTTACGCTGCATGGGAGCGTTGGCGCCGGACCCGGATCAAGCAGGCCCCATTAGGGCAACACGCTGCCGTAGCGCCGCTTGCGCTCGGCGGTAAAGTGCCACCATGGGCGCGGCTCTGCGCCGGCGAGGAAATCGGTGACCGACATGAACACATCGAGCACGCAGGGATCCTGGCGCTGGCCGGTGGCCAGGCACAGTGCGCGGTACAGGTCGAGCGGATCCTGGCCTTTGAGCTGGCCGGGCGAGGTATAGCCGAGCAGTGTGAAGTCGGCGGCGCCGGCGGCGCCGATGTTGGGCAGGTCGGTAAAACGTACAACCCTGGCGCGTATCACTTTGGATGGGTTCATGGGCCTATTTTCCCTCACTATTTTCTTCTGCGCGATTCGTACTCAGCGCGCGAGCAGCTTGAGCGGACTCGCTTCGATGCTGCTGGGGCTGGCCGCTACAGGAAACGCGCAACGCGATCGCGCAGGTGTGCTCAATGGATCACGCGTCTGATATAGAGGAAACTGGTGCGGCTGGCGGGGATCGAACCCACGACCCTTGGCTTCGGAGGCCAATACTCTATCCACTGAGCTACAGCCGCGTAGGGGGAATGCTTGAAGAGAGCCGAAGGATACCGTTTTTCCGTCACGACGTCCATGGAAAGTGTCGTCCGCAGGGCAATTTGCGTTCCAAAAGAGGTGCTTTGGGTCTATAATCGCGGGTTTGGCGAGCATTTGCGCAATTTGTGTGCAAAACGACCCAGCCACGCAGCTTTTTGAAAAATAGTTCTAAGGACATCATGAGCGACGCACATAACGAACACGAATCCGCGATCCGTACCCCGAAGCAGCTCGTCGCTGCCGTGGCCGGCTTTTTCCTGGTTACCGTCATTGGCATCATTCTGCTGGTGAAGTTCGTGACCACTACCAAGCTCGAAGGTGCGGGGACCGACAGCCAGAGCGCTGCCGCGGTGGAATCGCGTGTGCGTCCGGTAGCCGATGAAGGCTTCACGCTCAAAGATGCCAACGCACCGAAAGTGCTGCTGGCCGGCGACGCCGTCTACACCGCCAACTGCGCGGCCTGCCACGCCACCGGCGCTGCCGGCGCACCGAAGTTCGGCGAAAGCGGCGACTGGGCCAAGCGCATCGCGCAAGGCGCCGAGACCCTGTTCAAGCACGCCATCGGCGGCTTTAACGCCATGCCTGCCAAAGGCGGCAATCCCGATCTGGACGAAGTCGAAGTCAAGCGCGCCGTGGTCTACATGGCCAACAAAGCCGGCGCCAAGTTCGACGAGCCAAAAGCCCCTGAAGCAGCACCATCCGCCGCTGCCCCTGCGCCGGAAGCGGCGCCTGCAGCAGCGCCCGCTGCCAGCGCACCAGCGGCTGCCGCCGCACCTGCCGCCGAGCCAGCGAAAGTTGCCGCTGTCGATGGCCAGAAAGTATTCAACGCCAGCTGCGCCGCCTGCCACGGCGCCGGTGTCGCCGGTGCGCCGAAGTTGGGCGACAAGGCCGCCTGGGCGCCGCGCGTCAAGCAAGGCACCGCCGTCCTGTACGAGCACGCACTCAAAGGCTTCCAGGGCAAGGCCGGCATGATGCCACCGAAAGGCGGCTCGAGCGCGTCGGACGAAGAAGTCAAAGCCGCCGTGGACTACATGGCCGCCGCCGCAAAATAAGCGGCCGCGCCGTCAAAGAAACCGCCGTTCCGGCGGTTTTTTTTCGCCCAGCACTTTTTGCCACCCCGTTCCGCCTGCATCCGCGCGGCGCTCAATCGGATTATCATGCCTGTTCCTTTGACCCGCCATTGCTTTCCATGCTGCGCTTTCTGACAGGCTTGATCTTGCTCGGCTGCACCGCCGGCGCTCTTGGCGACGGCTTTCCGCCCGGCTACCCGGTGCGCCTGCCCGCAGCCGGCGCCGTCACGCTGCCGGCCGTGAGCGCGCGCCCGGTCCCGAACGGGTCGACCGCAGCGCTGGCCGGCGCGATCACCAGCATCGGCATCGACAGCACCGGCGCCGAGGCCCAGAGCGGCGTGCCGGTCACGGTCGGCCAGGTGTTTGCGCCCGGCGACGTGCCGCGCGGCGCCGGTCTTGCCGGCAAGCTCGACGATGGCACCGGCGTCGCGCTGCAAATCGACGCCAAAGCCAGGCATGCGGATGGCTCGCTGCGCCACGCCCTCATTTCCTTCGTGATGCCGGCCCTCAAGCCAGGTCAGCGGCGGCGCCTGTCGCTGTTCAAGGCAGCGCCCGCTGCCAGCGCCGCCGCGCTGACGCCCGCAATACTGCTCGACAAGGGTTTTGGCGCCGACGTCAGCGTCGTCCTCGACGGCCAGGCCTACCAGGCCTCGGCCGACGCGCTACTGCGCAAAGGCGACGCGGCGCTCTGGCTGGCCGGCCCGATTGCCACCGAATGGTTGTTGACCGCGCCCCTGACCGATGCCGACGGCAAGCCGCACCCGCACCTGGCAGCGCACTTCGCGGTGCGCGCCAGCGGCGATCGGGCCCGGGTCGACGTCACGCTCGAAAACGACTGGGCCTTCGAGCCGGCCCCGCGCAACTTCATTTACGATGCACGCGTGCGGGTGGCCGGCAAGACCGTCTGGCAACGCGCCGCCCTGACCCACTACCATCATGCGCGCTGGCGCCAGGTGTTCTGGTGGGGCGCGGCGCCGCAGTTGCACGTGCGGCACGACACCGCCTATTTGATCGCCTCGCGCGCCCTGCCCAATTACGACCAGAGCGTGGTGGTGAGCGAAGCGGCGCTGGGCGCGCTGCAGCGCGCCTGGAGCGGACCGAAAACCGAACCCATGGGCGTCGGCCTGGCCACGCCGTACATGGGCACGACCGGGGGACGGCCCGACATCGGCCTGTTGCCGGGCTGGAGCGCGAGCTATCTGCTCAGCATGGATCCGCGCGCCCGCAACGTGATGCTCGGCACCGCCGACCTGGCCGGCAGCTGGTCGGCGCACTACCGCGACCAGGCCACCGGCCGCCCGGTCAGCCTGGCCGAGCATCCTTACATGACCGTGCTGGGGCACCCCGGCGACACCCGCAATCCGGCCACCGGCAAGCGCGAGGCGTTCCCGGAATGCGCCGCGGCCGACGCCTGCAAGACGCCCTACCAGCACGATGCCTCGCACCAGCCCGCGTTTGCCTACCTGCCCTATCTGGTCACGGGCGACTATTACTATCTGGAGGAGTTGCAGTTCTGGGCCATGTGGAACAGCTTCATGTCCAATCCCGGTTACCGCGAAGCGAGCAAGGGCTTGCTCAAGTCCGACCAGGTGCGCGGCCAGGCCTGGAGCTTGCGCACGCTGGGCGAAGCGGCCTACATCACGCCCGACGCCGACCCGCTCCAGGCGCAGTTCCGGCACATGCTCGACGCCAACCTCGACTGGTATAACAGCCAGTATACCCACGCCCCCGACGCCAACCGGCTGGGCGTGCTGACCCATGGCTTCGCCCTCGGCTACGACAAGAACACCGGTATCGCGCCGTGGATGGACGACTTTTTCACGGCCGCCGTCGGCCATGTGGCCGAACTGGGCTTCACGGCCGCCCGGCCTTTGCTGGCCTGGAAAATCGCCTTTCCCATTGCCCGCATGCGCGGCCCCGGGGCGTGCTGGATCACTGGCGCACAGTATTCGCTCAAGGTGCGCGACAGCGCGACCTCCCCTTTTTACACCAGCATCGGGCAAGTGTGGCAGGCCAGCAACACGCCCGCGATGCGCGAAATGGCCTGCGCAGGCGCCGACATGGCCCAGCTGCTCAAGCTGCAAGTGGGCGAAATGACGGGCTATTCGTCCACCACCACAGGCTTTCCTTCCAACCTGCAGCCTGCCCTCGCATATGCCGCCGACATGGGCGGCAAAGAGGGTGTAGAGGCTTGGAAAGTATTTTCCTCCCGGACAGTAAAGCCTGATTACGCCAACGGTCCTCAATTCGCCATCATCCCCCGCCAGTAAGCTTTCAACCACCTCGTCTCACCATTTTTGCTTACAAATACTTGCATAGCCTGAAATCTTTTCGGTATCTTTTATATTCTTTTAGGCACTATAATGCCTTTCGATAATTGAGATTCAGGCAAAGTATCTAACTGTTAATGGTCATGGCGTTGTTGGCAACATGGAAGAATTTACCGTCGAAATCGCGTAGTTTATTCGCTAATTGAAGTGCATTGCCGCTAAGTTAGTGTTGTTTTCCTCGCGAAATTTCCCGCACCTGTAAAATTTCCTGCCGGCATTTAATTGAACGGAGTAATCTTGGCGTAGTGCATCATTTCGCCAGATCTCCGTTATTGCTCTTTGGAAACTAAATGCGTAATCTTACTCATCAAACAACTACTCTGCTGACCGCGCTGATCAGTAGCTTCGTGCTGTCAGCATGCGGAGGCAGCTCGAACACGCCGATCCAGCCGCCGGCCGTGTTAACCACGCCGCCGACCGACGTCACGCCGACGCCCGTGCCACCGACCGCTGGCACGCCGACGCCTACTCCGACTCCGACTCCGACTCCGACTCCGACTCCGACGCCTACGCCTACGCCAACTCCGACGCCGACGCCGACGCCACCGACGAATGTGTTGCCGAAGCCTACGCCAACGCCAACGCCAACGCCGACGCCGACGCCAACGCCGACGCCGACGCCAACGCCGACCCCAACGCCAACGCCAACGCCAACTCCGACGCCAACTCCGACGCCGACGCCAACGCCAACGCCGCCGACCACGTCCGGACCGCCGACCAATGCCGACATCGTGGGCGACAACGTCGTCACCAACATCCGCTTCGAGTCGACCACCAGCACCACCCAGGCCAAGGTCCCGGTCACGTTCGGCCAACCGTTCGCCAAGGGCGACCTGGACAGCTCGCACACCGTCACCGGCAAACTGAGCGACGGCACTGTGGTGCCGCTGCAAGTGAACATCAAGGCGCGTCACGCAGACGGTTCGGCACGCCATGCGGTGATCTCGGCCAAGCTGGCCAACCTGCTCGCCGGCAAGCCGCAGACGCTGCAACTGGTGCGCGCGAGCGCCAGCGCCGACGCGCCAGCGACCGCCCCGACCGCCCTGCTCGACGCCGGCTTTAGCGCCAGCGTCAGCGCCACCATCGGCGGCAAGCCCTACACCGCCTCGGCCGATGCGCTGCTGCGCTCAGGCACGTACAAGACCTGGCTGTCCGGCGCCATCGTCAACGAGTGGCAAGTCTCGGCCCCGCTCAAGGATGGCAACGGCACGCCGCACCCGCACCTGTCGGCGCGCTTCGCCGTGCGCTCGTTCACCGGCACCGGCCAGGCCCGGGTCGACGTTACCGTCGAAAACGACTGGGCCTTTGAGCCGGCGCCGCAAAACTTCGTGTACGACGCCCAGGTGTCGGTCGGCGGCAAGGCCGTCTACACCAAGGCCGCGCTGGACCATTACCACCACGCCCGCTGGCGCAAGGTGTTCTGGTGGGGCGCCGAACCGGCCGTCAGCACCAAGCACAATGTCAGCTACCTGCTCGCCTCGCGCGCGCTGCCGAACTTCGACACCAGCGTGACCTTCACCGAAGCCAAGCTCGAATCCTGGAAAACCGCCTACACCGGCGCCAAGACCGAGCCGATGGGCACGGGTCTGGCCGTCACCTACATGCCGACCACCGGCGGACGCGACGACATCGGCCTGCTGCCGGCCTGGGCCGCGACCTATCTGCTGAGCCAGGACAAGCGCACCAAGGACGTGACCCTGGGCACGGCCGATCTGGCCGGCAGCTGGTCCTCGCACTACCGCGACCGCAATACCGACCGTCCGGTCAGCCTGGCGGACTACCCGTACATGACGATCCTGGGGCAGCGCACCGACACCGTCAACCCGGCCACCAAGCAGCAGGAAGCCTTCCCCCTGTGCGCCACCGCCGACGCCTGCACCACGCCCAATTCGCACGACAGTTCGCACCAGGCCGCGTTTGCCTACCTGCCGTATCTGGTCACGGGCGACTATTACTACCTGGAAGAGCTGCAGTTCTGGGCCATGTGGGACAGCTTCTCGAGCAACCCGTACTACCGCGAATACAGCAAGGGCTTGCTCAAGTCGGATCAGGTGCGCGGCCAGGCGTGGAGCATGCGCACGGTCGGCGAGGCCGCCTTTATCAGCCCCGACGGCGACCCGCTCAAGGCCCAGCTGACCGGCTTCGTGGACAACAGCCTCGACTGGTATAACGCCAATTACACCAACGCTGCCGACGCCAACTTCTTCGGCGTCCTGACCCACGGCAGCGCGATGGGCTACAACGACGGCACCGGCATGGCGCCGTGGATGGACGACTTCTTCACCTCGGCCATCGGCCACCTCAACGAGATGGGCTTCGCCAAGGCGCTGCCGCTGTTGAAATGGAAGATCAAGTTCCCGATCATGCGCATGACCACGCCGGACAGCTGCTGGATTTCGGGCGCGATCTATTCGCTCAACATCCGCGCCACGCCGACCGGACCATTCTTCGCCACCATGGGCGAGGCATACCGGGCCAGCGCGCCGTCGACGCTCAGCGTGCTCGGCTGCAACAGCAATGCGATGGCCAGCGCACTGGGCCTGAAAGTGGGCGAAATGACCGGCTACTCGAGCGTGAACACGGGCTACCCGTCGAACATGCAGCCGGCCCTGGCTTACGCGGCCGACATCGGCGGCAGCGCCGGCCACGCGGCCTGGACCGTCTTCAACAACCGCACCGTCAAGCCGAACTACGGCACCGGTCCGCAATTCGCGATCGTGCCGCGCTAACACGGCAGCACGCAAGCGAACGGGGGCACGGCGCGAGCTGTGCCCCCGTTGTCGTTTTGGCGACAACTGATGTTTCCAAAACGACAATGCTCTGGTACAGTCTCGTCTTCTGATGCCGGGCCCCCACGATGCTTTTCAATTCCTTTGGTTTCCTGTTCCTGTTCCTGCCTGTCGTCGCGCTCGGCTTTTTCGCGCTGGCGCGGCGCAGCCACGTACGCGCGGCCGCCTGGCTGGCGTTCGCCTCGATCGTGTTCTACGGCTGGTGGAGCGTCGACTACATTCCCCTGCTGCTCGGCTCGATCCTGTTCAACTACGGCGCCGGCTGGCGCATCGGCCACACCACGGGCCCGGCCCGCAAGCGCTGGCTGATCGGCGCGGTCGCCGCCGACCTGGGCCTGCTGGCCTATTTCAAGTACGCCGACTTTTTGATCGGCAGCGTCAACGCCCTCACCGGCAGCGAGCTGGCCGCCCTCAACGTGATCCTGCCGATCGGCATCTCGTTCTTCACCTTCACCCAGATCGCCTTCCTGGTCGACACCTACCAGGGCAAGGTCAGCGAATACCGCTTCATCCATTACCTGCTGTTCGTCACCTATTTCCCGCACCTCATTGCCGGGCCCGTGCTGCATCACAAGGAAATGATGCCGCAGTTCGACCAGGGCCCCACCTACCGGCCCAGCCGCGCCAATGTCGCGGTGGGCCTGGCGATCTTCGCCATCGGCCTGGCCAAGAAGGTGCTGATCGCCGACAATCTCGCGCCCCACGCCGGCGCCTTTTTCGACAGCAGCGAGGCCCCTTCGCTGCTGTTGGCCTGGGGCGGCGTGCTGGCCTACAGCTTCCAGCTGTATTTCGATTTTTCGGGCTATTCGGACATGGCCATCGGCCTGTCGCGCCTGTTCGGCATCCGCCTGCCGCTGAACTTCCATTCGCCCTACAAGTCGGTCAACATCATCGAATTCTGGCGCCGCTGGCACATGACGCTGTCGCGCTTCCTGCGCGACTACCTGTATATCGCGCTGGGCGGCAACCGCCATGGCGCGACGCGCCGCTACCTGAACCTGATGACCACCATGGTGCTGGGCGGTCTGTGGCACGGCGCCGGCTGGAACTTCGTGATCTGGGGCTTCCTGCACGGCAGTTACCTGATGCTCAACCACGCCTGGGCGGCGCTGGCCGCGCGCCTGCGCATCAATACCGCCACCCGCGCCTGGAACCTGGGCGGCCTGCTGCTCACCTTTGGCGCCGTGTGCCTGGCCTGGGTGTTCTTCCGCTCGAGCGACCTGGAGCGCGCCACCACCATCGTGCGCGGCTTGTTCGGCGCCTACGGCATCGGCCTGCCCGACAGCATCGGCAACCGCCTCGGTGGCTTGCGCGCCAGCCTCGAGCAGCTGGGCGTGAACTTCTATCTCGGCGGCGGATCCCGCTTCCTGCAAACCTGGGGCTGGGTCGCGGCCGGCGCGGCCATTGCCTTCCTGCTGCCCAACACCCAGCAGATCATGGGCCGTCACGATCCCGCGCTCGACTACGATCCCCAGCGCGACGGCGTCGCGCGACGGCTCGCCTGGCAGCCGTCGCGGCGCTGGGCCGCGCTGCTGGCCGTGCTGCTGCTGGCCAGCCTGCTGTCGCTGAGCCGTCCTGCCGAATTCCTGTATTTCCAATTCTAGAGGCTTGCACATGGCAGCATCACAACCATTCGGCCGCTTCCTGCTGTGGACCACGGTCCTGACCGGCGCCAGCGCCCTGGCCTGCGCGGCGCTGGTGCTGACGGTCGATCCCTACCGCCTGGTGGGCTGGGTCGACCGGCCCGGCTTTAACCACAACAAGCCGCAGCCGGAGCACTACCAGAAGCAGATCAAGCTGGCCGCGGCCCGTGCGCTGGGCGCCAATGTGCTCATCGTCGGCAATTCGCGCGCCGAAATCGGTCTCGATCCCGACTATCCGCCCCTGGCCGCGGGCGGCCTGCAGCCGTATAACCTGGCGCTGGCGGGCACCCGGATCCAGGTGGCGCGCGAGCAGCTCGAACAGCTGCACCGCGCCGGCCAGCATCCGCGCCACCTGATCGTGGGCGCCGAATTCCTCGACTTCCCGGTCGACCCGGGCGCGCCGCCGCGCGCGGTGCCGCCCACGGTCTATCCGAACGCCATGACCGAACTGGCGTGGCGCTTCGATACCGCGTTTTCGCTCGACGCCCTGGGCGACGCGCTGCGCACGGTGCGCCAGCAGCAGGCGCAGAACGTGCCGCGCATGAGCGCGCGCGGCTTCAATCCGCTGGCCGAATACGGTCAGCTGGCGCGCGAGGAAGGCTACTACGCCCTGTTCCAGCAGCGCGCCGCCGATTACGCCAAGCGTTTCGCCAAGCTGCCGCGGGGACTGGCCAGCGCCGATGGCAGCGCGGCCGAGTTCACCCAGCTGCGCGCCGTGATCGCGCATGGCGCCGCCGACGGCGCGCGGGTCGATGTGGTGATTTATCCCTACCATGCGCAAATCATGGCCCTGCTCGACGCGGCCGGCATGGCTCCGATGCTCGACACCTGGCGCGCGCAGCTCGTGCGCGAGGTCGCGGCGGCGCGCGCGGCCCATCCCGGGGCACGCATCGCCTTGTGGGATTTCAGCGGTTATGGCGAACGCCAGTGCGAACCGATTCCGGCCAAGGGCGACAAAAAGAGCGAGACCCGCTGGTACTGGGAAGCCGGCCATTTCAAGGCGGCCATGGGCCAGCTGATGCTGGCACGCATGCTGGGGCAGCCGGACGCCGATCCCGCTTTCGGCGTGGCGCTCGACGCGGACAACCTCGAGCAAAACCGCGCCCGCATCGCCGCCGAGCGCGCGCTCTGCGCCGCGGCCGTGCCGGGACTGTTCCGCGACGCCCAGGCAATGACGCCGGCGCGCACGCGCTAGATCAACTCAGGCCAGCGCACCCGCGCGCGCGACGGCCGGCGCCGCGGCAGCGGGCGGCGCCAGCTGGGCCAAGGCCCGCGGCAGGATGCGGGAATGCAGCACCTGCACCAGCGCGCAGATGGCGTACAGCATCTCGAAGTAAGCGAAACTGAGCGCCGCGCCGCCCAGGCAATAGGCAAACAGCGCCAGCTGCAGCATGCTGGCCAGGTGCGCGATCCAGGCCGTTTCGACCTGCGCGCGCGCCTGCTTTGCCACCTGGCGCACCGTCATGAAGGTGCGCGCCAGAATGCTCAGGTAAATCGCCAGACCGGCAAAGCCATGGTCGCCCAGCACCTGGAAATACACGCTGTGGGCCGCGTGCGCGCGGTCCATGCTTGGCAGCGCCTCGCCCGTGTAGAACAGGGGATAGGCGAAGAAATCCTGGGCCAGCGAGGTCCATACCGGCAAAAATTCCAGCGCCTTGAAGCCGCCCCCGAAGAAGGGGTGGCGCATGGCCATGATGAAGCTCAGCTTCCAGGCCACGACCCGGCCCATGAAGGACGCGTCCGCATTGGCGTCGCCGATGGTGTCCATGCGCGACGTCCATTCGTCCGACACGAAATTCGACAGCACCAGCACCAGCGCCACCGACAGCACCGCCAGCAGCACCTTGCGCTCGCTCTTGATGAAGAAATAGCCGGCCAGGCCAAGCAGCGCCACAAAGCCGCCGCGCGACTGGGTGCCCACCACCGCCGTCACCAACAGTCCCATGGTGCACAGCAGGGCGAAGCGCACGATTTTCGAGTGCTTGCCGTACTCGCCCAGCAGATAGGCGCAGATCGGCAGCGTCATCACGAAGGCCAGCGAGAGCTCGTTGCGATCGCCCAGCACGTGGCCGGAAAAGCCTTCGATCTTGTGGCCGCCGCCGCTGGCGACGAACTTGAGCGCTTCGAGACAGCCGTAAAAGCCGATCGACAGCACCACGCACCACAGGAAAAAGTCGGCATGCAGCTTCTTGTCGATCACCAGGATCACGAAGATAAACAGCAGCACCACCTTCAGGAAGCGCGACCAGTATTCGAAGGTAATGTCGGGCAAACCGTCGCCCATCGCGCTCGAGGCGCAGGTCCACAGGAAGAACAGCAGCACCAGGGCGCCGATGGCGCCGAAGCGGACCTTGGGCTTGTCGCGCAAGACCAGGTAGCCGAGCATGGCGACGCCCGTGAAGATCAGGTTGTAGCGCGGGGCATTGGCGAAGCCGTACAGCCAGGCATTGGGGAAGAACATGGCGGTCCAGATCCACATGCCGACCGCGATGAAGGGCCGTTTGGCCATGGCGTACAGCATGAACGGCAAGACTGCCACGAAAAACAGATCGCGCATGGTCTTACTTTGCCTTGTCTTTTTTGCGCGGCAGGCCGCCATCTTCCCGCAGTGCCCAGAAGCACAGGCAGACGACGGCAATCAGATTGATCGCCCAGAGTACGGTTTCCATTGAAATCCTTGCCGTTTTGATGTGCAAGCATTGTACGCGAGAACAACCCCTGTTTTGCTTGCGAAAGATGTAAAAAAGGCCACTTTCGTGGCCTTTGATGAAACATGCAGCGCGTCTGTTACCAGATGCTGACGCGGTCTTTCGGCGCCAGGTACATCTTGTCGCCTTCCTTGACGCCGAAGGCATCGTAGAAGCCTTGCTGGTTCTTGAGCGTGCCGTTCGCGCGGAACTTGCCCGGCGAGTGAGGATCGGTCTTGACCAGCTGGATCTGCTTGGCTTCACGCATCTTGATGCGCCATACCTGGGCGAAGCCCATGAAGAAGCGCTGGTCGCCGGTCAGGCCGTCGATCACCGGCGCCGGCTTGCCGCCCAGCGACAGCTTGTAGGCTTTGTAGGCAATCGCCACACCGGAATTGTCGCCGATGTTTTCGCCCAGCGTCAGTTCGCCGTTCACGTTGTAGCCGTCGACCGGCGAGTAGCTGCCGTACTGGCTGACCAGCATCGCGGTCTTGGCCTTGAACTTGGCGCGGTCTTCCGCGGTCCACCAGTCGCGCAGATTGCCGTTGCCGTCGAACTGGCTGCCCTGGTCGTCGAAACCGTGGCTGATTTCGTGGCCGATCACGGCGCCGATGCCGCCGTAGTTGGCCGCGTCGTCGGCGGTCATGTCAAAGAACGGCGGCTGCAGGATCGAGGCCGGGAACACGATTTCGTTCAATTGCGGGTTGTAATACGCATTGACCGTTTGCGGCGTCATGCCCCACTCGGCGCGGTCGATCGGCTTGCCCAGCTTGTTCAGATTGCGGTTGTAATCGAAGGTGTTCGAACGCATCACGTTGCCCACCAGGTCATCGCGCTTGACGGTCAGCTTGGAGTAATCGAGCCACTTGTCCGGGTAGCCGATCTTCGGCGTGAACTTGGCCAGCTTGTCCTGGGCTTCCTTCTTGGTCTGCGGGCCCATCCAGTCGAGCGTGTCGATGCTCTGGCGGAACGCTTCGAGCAAGTTCTTGACCAGCACTTCCATGCGCGCCTTGCGCTCGGCAGGGAAATACTGCTCCACGTACTGCTTGCCCACCGCTTCGCCCATGGCGCCTTCGACCAGCGCCACGCCGCGCTTCCAGACCGGCTCTTGCTCGGTCACACCGGTCAGGGTGGTGCCGAAGAAGGCGAAGTTGGCGTCAGCAAACGGCTTGGACAGGTAGCCGGCGTAGGTGTTGAGCACTTGCCACTCGAGGTAGGATTTCCAGGTTGCCAGGTCGGTCTTGTCGAGCACCTTGGCAAAGCCGGTCAGGTAGCTCGGCTGGTTGACGATCACGTAGTCGACCTTGTTGGCGATGCCGGCGGCAGCCACCGATGCCTTCAGGTCGAATCCCGGGGTCAGCGCGTTCAGATCGGTCAGCGGGGTCTTGTTGTAGCTCTTGACCGGATCGCGCTGCTCGACCTTGGTCCACTGCACCTTGGCCAGTTCGGTTTCCAGCGCCACGATGGCCTTGGCTGCCTCGGCCGCATCCTTGCGTCCTGCCATGCCCAGAATGTTGGCGACGTGCTTTTCATACTTGGCCTTGATGTCGGCCATCTTGGCGTCGTCTGCCTTCAGGTAGTAATCGGGGTCGGGCAGGCCGATGCCGCTCTGGTAGACGTGGGCGGCGTAGCGGGTCGAATCGCGCGCATCCTGGGTCACGTAAATGACGAACGGTACCGACACGCCCACCGTGGTCAGGTGCGCGAACATGGCCGGCAGCGCCTTTTTGTCCTTGAGGCCGTGGACCTTGGCCAGTTCCGCCGTCAATGGCTTGTAGCCCAGTTGATCGCGCTTGGCTTCGTCCATGTAGCTTGCGTACAGGTCGCCGACCTTGCGCGCCTGGGAGCCGGCCTTCTGGGTGGTGTCTTTTTGCAGCGACTCGATGATGCCGCGGATTTGCGGGGTCACATCGTCGCGCAGCTTGGCGAAACTGCCCCAGCTCGCTTTTTCGGCCGGGATTTCGGTGGTCTTGAGCCAGCCGCCGTTGGTGTAGAGGAACATGTCGTCCTGGGCGCGCACGGCCGGGTCCATGTACTTGGTGCTGATGCCCGACGCAGGCACGGCGCCGGCGGGAGCGGCAGGCACGGTCGGTTCGGCCGCGACGGCGAACGCTGCCATCAGGCTCAGCGTCAAAGTGGAAAGCAGATAACGATTCACAGTAAGTCCTTGGTAAGGCTGGAAGAAAAACGGCTTGTGGCCGCGCGGAAAAAACTACAGTTTACATCTTCATTTCCAACCTGGCACTCCAGGTGGTGTAGGTACGCGCCGTGGTGCTGGCGCTTTCGAAGCCGGTGGCGGTGGGCGCCACCCGCCCGCTCAGGTAATCGTCATGGCGCAGATTGTTGGCGGCGATGCGCAATTGCGTATTCGGGCTGAACTTCCACAGACCGTAAGCGTCAAACTGGCGTTTGGCGCCCGTGCTGTTGCTTTCGTCCAGGCTGGTCTGGGTGCGCACCACCGGGGTCCAGTTGTAGCTGCCGCCCAGGGTCAGCGGCATCTTTTTGAAGCGGTAATCGGCGCCCACGTTGGCGCTCTGTTTGGCCTGGCCGTCGATCCGGTTGTCGGGCCCGGGCACGCCGTCCACGCTCGACCAGTAGCGGCTGTAGTTGGCGCGCAAGTCCATGTTCGGCGCATCGGCCATCAGGTCTGCCAGCTGCAGCTTCGCTTCCAGCTCAATGCCGCTGGTGCGGGCGCTGCCCACGTTGGACGGGGTCGACAGGCTGCGCGGCTTGCCGTCCTGGCCGAGGTAGGTCGACAGCGTGCGCCGCATCAGGTCGTCGATCTGGCGCACAAAGCCGCTTACGCTCACGATGCCGCTCTTGCCGATGTAATGCTCGTAAGCGAGGTCGATCCCCTTGGCCAGTTCGGGTTTGAGGTCCGGGTTGCCCACGCGGTCGGGGTTGGTCGCGCTGTTCGGTTCGGTGTAGACGGGTGCGGCAATCAGATCCGTGACCTGCGGCGCGCGGTAGCTCTGGGTCAGGCTGGCGCGCACCTGGTCCTTGGCGTGGCCGGGAATGCGCCACACGGTGTGCAGCACCGGGCTCCACACCGAACTGGTGTTGCTGATGTCGCGCGCGCCGCTGGTGGCGGCGGTGCGGATGCCTTCCCAGCGCAGGCCGAGGTACACGCCCCACTGCGGGGTGATGTCCCATTCGTCCTGCACGTAGGCGGCCAGGCGGCGCGTGTCGGCGCGCAGATTGTCGCCATTGTCGCCCGGGCGCGCGGCGCCGTCGCGCAGCGAGCGCGCATCCTGGGTGCGGTGGAAGGCTTCGGCATCCCAGCCGGCGGCCAGCTGGTGGCCCTGGCCGACCGAACGCGTGTATTTGCCGCCGCTCGAGGCGCCCACATTGTTGGAACTGTCCGAGTCGGCCAGGGTCGTGATCAGGGTGCCGTTGGCGTCATACTGGCGGCGCAGCGATTCGTTGCGGCTGTGGCCGCCGCCAAAGCCGAACTTCACGTCGAGCTTGGCGCCGCCATCCATCTTGTGCAGCCAGTTGCCGAAGCCGCGCATGAAGGTGGCCGCATTGCTGCCTTCGGACAGCGACACCGCGTACGGGCGCACGGCGCCGGGTGCGCGTTCGTCGAGCGTGCCGGCGGCCGTGTAGTCGCCGCGGTTGGTCACAATGAAAGGCTGGAAATTAATCGTGTCGCCGTTGTCGAATTTGTAGGACAGGCGCGGCATCAGCTGCGCACCGCGGCTCTGGCGCGCGGTGTGGCTGGTGCTGAGCTGGTCCTTGACCAACACGCCGCCGGGACCGGTGCCCTGGCTCACGGTGGCGCTCTCGTCCTGCTGGCGGTTTTCCGACAGGGTGCCGGTGAAGGTCCAGCTGAACGCGCCCTTCTTGCCGGGCATGGTCAGCGAGATGTTCGGGCTGTGGCGCCCGCCCTCGACGCTGTCGGCCAGCTTGAGCTGGACATCCTTTTGCTGATAACCCTCGCGCAGCACGATGTTGATGGTGCCGGCGATGGCCTGGGTGCTATGTTCGGCCACCGGGCCGCGCATGATTTCGATGCGCTCCACCTGGTCGGGCGCGAGCGACTCGAGCGAAAAGCCGGCCGGCGGCCGTTCGCCATTGACCAGCATCTGGGTGTAGCCGTTGCCCATGCCGCGCATGCGCACGCCGCCGCCGCCGCGGCCGGGGGCGCCGCCCACGCTCACGCCCGGCAAGCGCTTGAGGATTTCGCCAATGTTGCTGTCGCCATTGCGGTCGAGCTCCTCGCGCCCGAAAATCAGCTTGGATGCGGTGGCATTGCGGCGCTGCTCCGTCTCGTTGGCGCGCGCGGCATTGACCTTGACCTCGGGCACCACCGTTGTCACCGCTCCCGCGGCAGGCGTCGGCACGGCGGCGGGAGTGGTGGGTGCGGCGGGCGGTGGCAACTGGTCTGCGGCGCTGGCGCTGCCGGCGGCTGCCAGGCAGGTAAGGAGAAGAAGTTTATGCATATATCTGTAGTGCAACCCGCGGACGCGGGTAGAGTTGTCGCATTCTATCTGGCAGCAAGGCATACCGGGCGCGGCCAGACTGCCTTTTTTACTTTTCGATACATAAACAAGGCTTTTTCGCACACCGGGTTATGATTTGTCGGGTGCGAGCCGCGTTTCGTTGCATCGCGGAAATTTCACATTACGGGCGAGAATTGATGGACAAGAACTTTTCACTGTACCTGGACCTGATGCGCTTCATCGCCGCGGTCCTGGTGGTCCTGTCGCACTACACCTCGCACGGCATGTTCGGCCCCGCCGCCAAGGCTGCCGGGCACAATCTGGGCCGCGAATCGGTGATGGTGTTTTTCATCCTGTCCGGCTTCGTGATCGCCTGGACCTGCGCCGAGCAGGCGCTCTCCTTGCGCCAGTACGTGGTGGCACGCAGCGCGCGCATTTATTCGGTGGCGCTGCCGGTGCTGCTGGCTGCCTTTGGCGCGGCCCTGATCGCTGCGCAGTTACCGGGCATCACCGTCGAGAGCGCCTACCAGCTGCAAAAGCCCTGGCTCTATCTGCCCCTGCATGCGCTGTTCATGGGCGACCTGTGGACCCTGACCGAAACGCCGCCGTGGCTGGTGCCCTACTGGTCGCTCGGCTACGAAGTCTGGTACTACGTGCTGTTCGGCGTGATGTTTTTCGGACGGGGCGCCTGGCGCGTCCTGCTGGGCGCTGCCGTGTTGCTGGTGATGGGGCCCAAACTGTGGCTGCTGCTGCCGGTCTGGCTGGCCGGCGTGTTGCTGTACAAAATGCGCACACCGCTGCCGCTCACCACGGGCCAGGCGCGCGTTGGCTGGGCCCTCACGCTGGCCGCGCTGGCGCTCTACAAGATCGCGGGCCTGGACGAATTGCTGCGCACGGCCGGCGGCGCGCTCTGGCCCTTCCCCGGCTTTCCGCTCAGCAGCGCCAACCGTTATCTGGCCGACTACCTTGTCACGCTGATCATGCTGCCGCACTTCCTGTTCGCGCGCCAGGCGCAGTTCGGCGCGCTGCAAGCCTGGCAACAGCCGATCCGGACGCTGGCCGCCTATACCTTCGCGCTGTACCTCGTGCATGGGCTCGTGATGGGGCTGTGGGAACAATTTGTCGGCGTGGAACCGGGCGGCGTGTTCCCGGTCCTGATGCTCAGCGTTTGCATCGGCCTGGTCACGTATGCATGCGGCGTATTCGGCGAGCGCCAGCGCGCCTGGCTGCGGCGCCGCTTCGCTGCCCCGCGCGCGCGCGCGGCGCAGCGTTTGGCCTGAAACGGCAGGGTTTTTTGCAGACGCGGCGCGTGGGCGGCGCAATCGGGTTTATACTGGATTGACGCTAACTCAGGCGTAGCACAGAACATATCAAGCGGGTAATCCATGGGTCCTACACTCAAACATTCCGGCCTCGTCGGCCTGGGCGCCATCGCCGGCATCGCCATCTCGATGCAATTTTCCGCCATCGCGCAAAAGCCGGTGGACCAGGGCATGCCGATCGAGGAACTGCGCCAGCTGGCCGACGTGTACGGCCTGATCAAATCCGACTACGTCGAACCCGTGCAGGACAAAAAGCTGCTCACCGATGCCATTTCGGGCATGGTGTCTTCGCTCGATCCGCACTCGGCCTACCTGGACCAAAAAGCTTACCGCGAGCTGCGCGAAGGCACCGAAGGCAAGTTCGTGGGCCTGGGCATCGAAATCGGCGTCAGCGAAGAAGGCTATATCCGCATTGTGGCGCCGATCGAAGATTCCCCCGCCTGGCGCGCCGGCATCAAGGCGGGCGACCTGATCACCCGCATCGACAGCACGGTGGTGCAGGGCATGGCCATCGACGACGCCATCAAAAAAATGCGCGGCGAGCCGCACACCAAGGTCACGCTCACGGTCATGCGCAAAGAATCGGCGCAACCGATGCTGTTTACCATCACGCGCGAAGAAATCATTCAAAAGAGCGTCAAGGGCAAGATCATCGAACCGGGCTATGCCTGGCTGCGCATTTCGCAGTTCCAGGAACCGACCCTGGACGACATGGCTGCCAAGATCGTCGAACTGTATCGCCAGGATCCGCAAATCAAGGGCATGGTGCTCGATTTACGCAACGATCCGGGCGGGCTGCTGCAGGGCGCGATCGGCGTGTCGGCGGCCTTCCTCGCGCGCGACGCCGAAATCGTTTCGACCAACGGCCAGCGCCTCGACTCGCAGGAGCATTACCTCGGCCGTCCCGAGTTCTACGCCGCACGCGGCGAGACCGACCCGCTGGCGCGTCTGCCGGCCGCGCTCAAGAACGTGCCGCTGGTGGTGCTGGTCAATTCCGGCTCGGCCTCGGCCTCCGAAATCGTGGCCGGCGCGCTGCAAGACTACAAGCGCGCCACCATCATCGGCAGCCAGACCTTCGGCAAGGGCTCGGTCCAGACCGTGCGCCAGCTCTCGGGCGACACCGCGGTCAAGCTCACCACCGCGCGCTACTACACGCCCAAGCACCGCTCGATCCAGGCCAAGGGCATCGTGCCCGACTTTTTGGTGGATGAAACTGCCGAGGGCGACAGCCTGGCCGGCTTGCGCATGCGCGAGGCCGACCTCGAAAAACACCTCGTCAATACCAGCGACAAGGAAGAAACGCGCACCACCAACGACGAGCTCGAAGAGCAGATGCGCACGGCCGCGGCCGAACGCAGCCGCAAGCCGCTCGACTACGGCAGCGCCACCGACTTCCAGCTGCAGCAAGCCATCCTGCACCTGAAGGGCAAGCCGATGCAATTGTCCAAGTCGCAAAAAGCGACGCTGGCCCACCAGGGCGCCGCCATCACCCCGTAAATGTCCGCCGGGGGCCCGCTTTTTGCCCCCAACGTCCGCCATTGTGTAGAATCAGCCCCACGCGCGGGGCTGGCCCCGTTTATCCTATTTGAAAGTTTGTCTATGAAACAAGTCGTCATCAGCGGCACTGGCCTCTTCACGCCGCCCAATTCGATCTCGAACGAAGAACTGGTCGTGGCCTTCAACGCCTACGCCGAGCAATTCAATGCCGACAACGCCGCCGCCATCGCGGCCGGCGAAGTGAGCGCGATCGAAGGGTCGAGCGCGGCCTTCATCGAAAAAGCGTCGGGCATCAAGTCGCGCTACGTGATGGAAAAGAGCGGCATCCTCGATCCGGCCCGCATGACGGCCCGCATCCCGGAGCGCAGCGACGACGAGATTTCCCTGCAGGCTGAAATCTGCGTGGCGGCGGCGCGCCAGGCGCTCGACCGGGCCGGCAAGAACGCGGCCGATATCGACATGGTGCTGGTCGCCTGCAGCAATATGCAGCGCGCCTATCCGGCCATGGCGGTGGAAGTGCAGGAAGCGCTGGGCATCGACGGCTACGGCTTCGATATGAACGTGGCCTGCTCCTCGGCCACCTTCGGCATCCAGACCGCGGTGGCGGCCGTGCAGAGCGGCCAGGCGCGCGCCGTGCTGGTGCTCAATCCCGAAATCACCAGCGGCCACCTGAACTTCCGCGACCGCGACAGCCACTTCATCTTCGGCGACGCCTGCACCGCGATCGTGGTGGAAGCGGCCGAGACGGCCACCAGCAAGCATCAGTTCGAGATCCTCGACACCAAGCTCAAGACCAAGTTCTCGAACAACATCCGCAACAACTTCGGCTTCATGAACCGCTTTGACGAGTCGGGCGAAGGCAAGGCCGACAAGCTGTTCCGCCAGCAGGGCCGCAAGGTGTTCAAGGAAGTGTGCCCGATGGCCGCCGAGATGATCAAGGAAACCGTGACCCACGCCGGCCTGCAGATCGAGCAAGTGTCGCGCTACTGGCTGCACCAGGCCAACCTGAACATGAACCTGCTGATCACGCGCATGCTGCTCGGCCGTGACGCCGAGCCGCAGGAAGCGCCGGTCATTCTCGACACCTACGCCAACACCTCGTCGGCCGGTTCGATCATCGCTTTCCACAAGTACCAGGACGATATGCCGGCCGGTTCGCACGGGGTGATCTGCTCGTTTGGCGCCGGCTATTCGATTGGCTGCGTGGTGGTCCGTAAAAAGTAAGAAAACAGCAGCGTAAACCCACGTCGCCCTCGCGCAGGCGGGGGCCTATAGCGCCTTACCGAATTCGGATAGGTGCTATGGCCCCCGCCTTCGCGAGGGCGACGTCGTTTACAGGCTGACCGCCAGCTCGGCGCCTTCCTTGATGGCGCGCTTGGCGTCCAGCTCGGCCGCCAGTGCCGCGCCGCCGATCTTGTGGAAGCGCGGACCGCCCGTCGTGCCTTCCGGCGGCATCAACTCGGTGAGACTGTCCTGACCGGCGCAAATGACCACGTTATCGACCGGGATCAGGCGCTCTTCGCCACCGACGGTGATGTGAATGCCCTGGTCGTCGATCTTGTTGTAGGTCACGCCGGCAATCATGACCACGCCATTGCGCGTGAGCGTGGCGCGGTGCACCCAGCCCGAGGTCTTGCCCAGGCCCGCGCCCAGTTTGCTGGTCTTGCGCTGCATGAGGAACAGCTGGCGCACCGGTTCGGCCGCATCCGGCTTGACCAGGCCGCCGCTGGTGGTCGCGTTCAGGTCCACGCCCCACTCCCCGGCCCAGGTCTTGACCGGCAGCGGCAACGGATGCGCAGGATTGTGCAGCAGGTATTCGCCCACGTCGAAGCCGATCCCGCCCGCGCCGATGATGGCCACGCGCTTGCCCACCGGGGCCTTCTTCTGCAGCACGTCGATGTACGAGAGCACCTTCGGATGCTCGATGCCCGGGATTGGCGGCATGCGCACCTTGATGCCGGTAGCGACGATCACATCGTCATAACCGCCGGCGATCAGCTGTTCGCGCGTGACGCGCTCGCCCAGGCGCAGCTCGACGCCGGTCAGGTCGATCTTTTTGCGGAAGTAGCGGATCGTCTCGGCGAATTCTTCCTTGCCCGGGATTTGCATGGCGATCTTGAACTGGCCGCCCACGCTGTCGCTCGAATCGAACAGGGTGACCTGGTGCCCGCATTCGGCGGCCACGGTCGCAGCCGACAGGCCGGCCGGGCCGGCGCCCACCACCGCCACGCGGCGCTTGGCGGCGGCCGGCTTGTAGACCAGCTCCGTCTCGTGGCAGGCGCGCGGGTTGACCAGGCAGCTGGCGCGCTTGTTGGAGAAGGTGTGGTCCAGGCAGGCCTGGTTGCAGCCGATGCAGGTATTGATTTCGTCCGTGCGGCCGCTGGCAGCCTTGAGCACGAATTGCGCATCGGCCAGGAACGGACGCGCCATCGACACCATGTCGGCGTCGCCGCGCGCGATGATGTCGTTCGCTTCGAACGGCATGTTGATGCGGTTCGAGGCCACCACCGGGATCTTCACTTCGCGCCGCAGGCGGCCTGCCACCGTGGCGAAAGCCGCGCGCGGGACCGAGGTGACGATGGTGGGAACGCGCGCCTCGTGCCAGCCGATGCCGGTATTGAGGATCGTGACGCCGGCTTTTTCCAGCGCGTGCGCCACCGTCAGCACTTCGTCCCAGGTATTGCCGCCTTCAACAAGGTCGAGCAGCGAGTGGCGGTACATGATGATGAAATCGTCGCCCACCGTCTTGCGGATGCGCTTGATGATCTCGACCGGCAGGCGCATGCGGTTTTCGATGCTGCCGCCCCAGCTGTCCTGGCGCAGGTTGGTGCGCGCGCACAGGAACTGGTTGAGCAGATAGCCTTCGCTACCCATTACCTCAATGCCGTCGTAGCCGGCCATCTTGGCCAGCTTGGCGCAGCGCGCGTAGTCGCGGATGGTCGCTTCGATACCGCGCTCGGTCAGCGCCTTCGGCTTGAATTTGGAGATCGGCGACTTTTTGCTCGATGCCGACACCACGAACGGCTGGTAGCCGTAGCGGCCCGAGTGCAGGATCTGCATCAGGATCTTGCCGCCCTCTTCGTGCACGGCGCGCGTGACCTTGCGGTGGTTGAAGATGTCGCCGATGAAGTTCATGGTGCCGCCGAACGGCAGCAGCCAGCCCTGGCGGTTGGGCGAAATCCCGCCGGTGACGATCAGGCCGACCCCGCCCTTGGCGCGCTCGCGATAGAACTCGGCCAGCTTGCCATAATTGAAAAAGCGGTCTTCCAGGCCGGTGTGCATCGAACCCATGATGACGCGGTTACGCAGCGTCGTGAAGCCGAGATCGAGGGGGGCCAGCAGATGGGGATAGGTTGGATTGGTCATTGTAGTTATAGGTTTAGGCAACACTGGGCATTAAAACCTACTTCTGTAGATGCAGGGTTCTAATTTTTCCCTATGTTTCACCTTCATGACACATTCTTCAATGTGTTCAAGGTGCGTGCTCCGCTTGTCAGCTTTCAGGCTTTACCGTAGGCTCACTGCATGATCAAACGCATCCTTTTCTGTTGCGCACTTGTGTTTACGCTAAGCGCGCAGGCGCAAGAGCCGCGCGTGGAGGTGGCGGTCAAGCGCGTCGACGTGGAAGGGGAGCAGGTATTTGACGTCACCGCCAGCGGCACAGTCAAGGCTTCGCCGGCGGCCGTGTGGAAAATTCTCACCGATTACGAGCGCATGCCCGAGTTCGTGCCCGACCTGGAGCGCACCAAGGTGTTGTCCCGGGCCGGCAACAAGGCCACGGTAGAACAATTCGGCCGGGCGCGCTTTTTGTTTTTCAGCCGCGAGATCCACCTGGTGGTGCAGGTCGTGGAAGAGCCGTCGAACGCGATCGACATCAGCCTGGTCACGGGCGACATGAAGGTGTACCGCTGCCGCTGGGAGATCGTGGCCAGCGAAGCGGGCGGCACCCGCATCAATTACGCGGGCAAGATGGTGCCCAAGTTCTATGTGCCCGGGATGCTGGGGTCGAACATCGTGCGCCGCGATATCGAGCGCATGATGGGGGCCGTGCTCGAGCGGCTCGACCGGCCCGAGGACTAAGCACACCGTCCTCGCGGAGGGGGCTCGCATGCGAGCCCCCTCCGCGAGGACGACGGCGCTAGGCCATATAGCTGGCGCGGTCGCGCAGCTCGGCGAACGCTTCGATGCTGCCGATCTTGATGGTCACGGGATTGAGGCTCAATTGCGGCGCCATGGCGCGCCAGGCGAACTGCCACTCGTGCTCATTGGCCTCGGCGCTCGACTTGGTGAAGGCGGCGCCCAGCGCGGCGCGCACGCCGTATTCCACCGCCCCGTCGATGCCCGCCCAGCTGGGCAGGGTGCGCTGCACGGCGCGGTGCAAACGCTCGCCGAATTCTTCGGTATTGTGAATCACCAGGCAGCAATCGGTCGAATGCACCTCGAACAGGTCCTTGTCCCACACCTGCGAAAACGACAAGGTCAGGCAGTTGTTGGCCGGGACCAGCCGGAACTGGCCGGCGGAGAGCGACAGTTCCAGTTCGGCGCGCGGCGCGTAGCGGTGCAAAGTGGGCGGGCGTTTGTAGTCGTGCATGAAGTACTCGTTCTGAATTAGTTTTTGGCCGGGCGCTGGTGACGGCGCGCGCGCACGGCTTTGGAAGCGACGAAAATCTCGCGCAGCAAATAGACGAAGCTGCCCGTGAGCGTCACCATCGCCACCACGAACAGGCCGGCGATGTATTTATCGAGCGGCAGGTTGGTGGTATCGCCCAGGAACAGCAGCGCGATCACGATGCAGATCGCCAGGCCGCAGGCAGTACTGAGCGCGATCGCAAAATTGATCAGGTGCCAGCGCGCATACAGCTGGTCCGCCTCGTCCATGTAAGCTTCGTGGTAGGCGATGTCGAGCCGGTCTTCCAGCACGCGGGTGCGGTCGATGATGCGTGCCAGGCGGTTGGTGAGCACCATCAGCATGGTGCCCACGCCGGTCAGCAGGAACACGGGCGCGATCGCCAACTGGATCACATGGCCGATGTCGCTGATCTGGATATTCATGGCTTGCGGTGGTTTGGTTGGGGCTTCGTCAGACGCTAGTGTAGCAGCCCGGCTGCAAACCCCTCGCGTTCATTCGAACCTGCCAAGGCGCTTGAACTGCTCGGTCGCGGCCACCAGCGCGGACGCGATCCCCGCCTCCAGCGCGCCGTGCCCCGCATCGGGGATCAGCTTGAGGGCGGAATCGGGCCAGGCCCGGTGCAGGCGCCAGGCCGACAGCGGCGGGCAGATCACGTCGTAGCGGCCCTGCACGATCACCGCCGGCAGGTGCGCGATGCGCCCCAAGTTGCGCATCAGCTGGTCCTCGCTGAAAAACCCGAGGTTGGCCATGTAGTGCGATTCCAAGCGGCCCACACCCAGGTCGAGCGTGTCGTTGGGCGCTTCGTCGGGCTGGGGCATGAGGAACACGCGCCGGCCTTCGAAGCGGCTCCAGGCGCGCGCCGCGGGCCAGTAAACCGCCGGATCTTGCGACTGCATGCGCGTGGTGTAGGCGCGCAGCAGGTCGCCCTGCTCGGCCGCGGGAATGAGCGCGGCAAATTCTTCGTACAGCTCCGGGTAGAACCAGCGGATGCCGCTGATGAACCAGTCGATTTCCTCCTGGGTGCACAGGAAGATCCCGCGCAGAACAAAGCCGAGGCAGCGCTCGGGGTGGGCCTGGCCGTACGCCAGCGCCAGCGTCGAACCCCAGGAGCCGCCGAATACCAGCCATTGGTCAATGCCGAAGTCGGTACGCAGGCGTTCGATGTCGGCCACCAGCAAGTCGGTGGTGTTGTTGCGCCATTCGCCCAGCGGTGTGGACTTGCCGGCGCCGCGCTGGTCGAACAGGATAATGCGGTAGTAGTCGGGATCGAAGAAGCGCCGGTGCTGAGGCGACAGGCCCGCGCCCGGGCCGCCATGCAGGAACACGACCGGCACGCCGTTCGGATTGCCGACCTCCTCCCAATAGATGGTGTGGATGTCATCGACGTCGAGCGTCCCGCTGCGGGTCGGCGCAATCGGCGGGAACAGGGCGGTCGGCGTGGCGGGCATGGCAGCTCTCCTTGTGTCTGGACCGGCGATTGTAGCTTACTGGAAGAAGGTATTCACGGCGTATTGAACATGGTAGCCATCGTCCACAGCCAGCAGCAGCGGCCACTTGTCGAAGGTCGTGCAGGGATGCGAGATACCACAGCCAACCAGGTCGCCCACGGCCAGCGTAGCGCAGATGGCATCGCCCTCCGGCAGGCGCAGGTAGGCATGCTGGTCGTTCATCTTGACGATGCTGCAGCCGGGCGGAAGATCGGCCGGCTTGCCGGGGCCCGGGCGGTGGCTGTATAGCGCCGTGGGCAGGTCGACGTCGTACGAGGCGTCGCGCTTGCCCATCGTGAGAATGGCCAGCGTGGGCTCGGGGCGCGACTGGACCATGCTCCACACTTCGAGCGCGGGGCGCAAGCCGTCGGCGGCCGCTTCGCGCGCGTTCAGGTCCGCAATGTGGCGCTCGTACAGGCCATGGTCGCTGGTCAGGTAGCAGCCGCTGCGCAGGATGGTCGTGACCGGGCGCGAGATGCCGCTCACGCCGCGCAGGCCGCGTGCCACCAGGTCGAAGTAGGAAGAACCACCCGCCGACAGCAGCACTTGCGCGCCGCCGAACAGCTTTTCGGCGTCGCACTGGCGCACCAGCTGCACCAGCTGGCCGAGGAAGGCGTCGACCGCGCGCAGGTCGGCCTCGCGGTCGTTGGTGACCAGCAGGCCTTCGTAGCCTTCGATCCCGGCCAGCTGCAGGCCGGGCGCGGCGGCGATGGCGCGCGCGACCGCCATCGCTTCTTCAAGCGTGCGGCAGCCGGCGCGCTTGCCGGGCAGTCCCAGTTCCACCAGCAACGGCAAGGGACGCGCCAGAGGATGGCCGGCCACGGCGCTTGCCAGGCGGGCCACGCCGCTGGGCGAATCGGCCAGCGCGTAGAAATCGAAATCGGGATCGTCGTGCATCAGCGCCAGCACACCATTGATGTCGGACCTGGCGACCAGTTGGTTGGCCAGCAGCACGCGCCGCACGCCGAAGCGGTGCGCCACTTGCACCTGCCCGGCCGTGGCCAAGGTCATGCCCCAGGCGCCGTTGGCCAACTGGGCGCCAAACAGCTGCGGACACATGGTGGTTTTGCCGTGCGGTGCGAGCACGGCGCCGTAACGCGCACAAAAGTCGCGCATCCAGCCCAGGTTGTGGCGCAGGGCGGAGGACTTGAGCAGCGCGACCGGGAAGCTGGTGTCGGCGTGCAGCACGTTCCAATCCTGTACGCCGATGGCACCCTGGCGCAGCGGCTCGGTGATCGGCAAGCCCTTCACGCCAGGCTGCAGCAACTGTTCATCCAGGCCGGCCAGCGCCAGCCCTCCTTTAGGCAATGTGAACATCACGATTCCCCTGTGGCTTATGCAGTGCATAGTATACGTCCGAATCGCCCTCCTTTTCGCTGCGTTCCCAGCCTTGGGCGGCATAGAAGGCATCGGCGCGGGTGGCGGAGCCGGTCGACAAGGTGATCTTGTCGTGGCCGAGCGCGAACAGGTAGGCATTCATTTCCTGCAGCAGGCGCTTGCCGATGCCACGGCCCTCGAAGGCGGGATCGACGAACAGCGCCCAGATGAACGATTGTTCCTTGTTTGCGCAGCCGAAGCCGGTTACCTTGCCGTCCACTTCGCACACCCAGGAGCGGCCCAGCTTTTCCAGGTAATCGACGTACATGTCGTAGGTGATGCGGGTCGGGTCGCGCAGGCGGTTTTCGGTGACGGCCAGGCGCACAGTGGACATGGCGAAGATGTCGGCTTCGACAGCCTGGCGGATGTGGAGATCGTTCATTCGTCGTCGGTGAGAAGTTGTTCGAGACGGCGCTCGTAATGGTTGAGAAAATCGTGCGTGATCGCGTAGTGTTCGGTGTCTTCGTAAGCCACTTCGGTAATGCCGGTGGCATCGAACTGGAGGATCTTCGCGTTCGGGTACGACAGCAAAATCGGCGAATGGGTGGCGATGATGAACTGGCACTCCTGCTGCACCAGCTGGTGGATCGCCGACAGGGCGGCCAGCTGGCGGCTGGGCGACAGGGCTGCCTCGGGTTCGTCGAGCAGATACAGGCCGCGCGGCCCGAAATCGAGCATCACGTCCATGAAGGCTTCACCGTGCGAGCGCAGGTGCAGCGATGGCTTCGCCGTACCGATGTCGTCGATGTACGTGAACACGTTGAACAGGCTTTCGGCGCGCAGGAAATACGAGAAATTCGGCTTGCGAAAACCTTTCACGATCTTGAGGTGCTGGTGAAGCGGCGACACCTGCTGCTGCTCGCGGTGCACATGGCGCGAGCCGCCTTCGCTGGGCAAGCCCATCGCGACAGCGATCGCCTCAAGAATTGTCGACTTGCCGGCGCCGTTTTCGCCCACAAAAAACGTCACATCCGCGTGTGGACAGATGGTATCCATGTGGCGCACGGCAGGTATCGTGAACGGGTAGTCTTCCTCGTCGAACTGGGCATCGTCGCGGATCGAGATTTCCCGCACGTAGGGCTTCGCTTGCATCGCTGTCGCTATTCCTGTTTCAAAAAAAGGCAGGGCGGGAAAGCTCGCGCTCGCCCGCCCCACGCTGGTCCTGCGCGCCTAGCGCTTAGGACATATGCTGACCACCGTTGATGGCGATATTAGCACCGGTGACAAACGCTGCCTCGTCCGACGACAGGTAGGCGACCAGACCGGCCACTTCTTCCGGCTTGCCCAGGCGCGCCATCGGAATTTGCGGAATGATCTTGCTGTCGAGGACTTCCTTCGGAATTTCCATGACCATCTTGGTGCCGATGTAGCCTGGCGAGATGGTGTTGACCGTCACGCCCTTGCGCGCCACTTCCAGCGCCAGCGCCTTGGTGAAGCCGTGCATGCCGGCCTTGGCGGCCGAATAGTTGGTCTGGCCGAAAGCGCCCTTCTGACCGTTGACCGACGAAATGTTGATGATGCGGCCCCAGCCGCGGTCCACCATGCCGTCGCATACCGGCTTGGTCATGTTGAACACGGAGTCCAGATTGGTGGCCATGACGGCGTCCCAGTTCGGCTTGTCCATCTTCTTGAAGGTCATGTCGCGCGTGATACCGGCGTTATTGACCAGCACATCGATCACGCCCACTTCTTTTTCGATCTTGGCGACGCAAGCTTGCGCCGAATCGTAATCTGCCACATCGCACTCATAAGCCTTGAAGTCGTAACCGGCATCGCGGGTCGATGCCAGCCAGCCTTCGACTTTCTTGTTACCAGGCGAATACGTTGTGACTACTTTATAACCCAGGGCAGCCAGCTTGAAACACACCGCTTCACCCAAACCGCCCATACCGCCGGTTACCAATGCCACTCTAGCCATTTGTCTTCTCCTGTTTTTATCTTCAGATGTCAAACACTACGCGGGGAAAACTCAATCCCGCTCGACTGCCAATGCAACTCCCATGCCACCGCCGATGCACAGGCTGGCCAGACCGCGTTTTGCGTCGCGGCGCACCATTTCGTGCAGCAGAGTGACCAGCACGCGCGCACCGGATGCACCGATCGGGTGCCCCAGCGCGATCGCGCCGCCATTCACATTGATCTTGCTGGTGTCCCAGCCCATTTCCTTGTTGACCGCGATGGCCTGGGCGGCGAACGCTTCGTTAATTTCCATCAGGTCCACGTCCTGGTGGGTCCAGCCGGCCTTTTTGAGACACAGCTGGGTGGCCGAGACCGGGCCCATGCCCATGATGGTCGGGTCCAGGCCGGCTGACGAGTAAGCCTTGATGCGCGCCAGCGGCTTGAGCCCGAGTTCCTTGGCCTTGGAGGCCGACATCATGATCACGGCGGCGGCGCCGTCGTTCAGGCCCGACGCGTTGCCGGCGGTAACGGTGCCTTCCTTGTTGAAGGCCGGGCGCAGCGCGGCCAGCGATTCGAGCGTGGAGCCGTGCTTCGGATACTCGTCGGTATCGAACACGACAGTGCCCTTTTTGGACGGAATTTCCAGCGGAATGATTTCATCCTTGAACTTGCCGGCCTTTTGCGCCGCTTCGGCCTTGAGCTGCGACTGCAGCGCGAATTCATCTTGCGCCGCGCGCGAGACGTCGAATTTCTTGGCGACGTTTTCGGCCGTGATGCCCATGTGGTACTGGTTGTAGACGTCCCACAGACCGTCGACGATCATGGTGTCGGTCAGCTTGGTGTCGCCCATGCGGAAACCGTCGCGCGAGCCGTTGAGCACGTGCGGCGAAGCGCTCATGTTTTCCTGGCCGCCGGCGATGATGATGTCGGCGTCGCCGCACTTGATGGCCTGGGCCGCCAGATGGGTGGCCTTGAGGCCCGAGCCGCAGACTTTACCGACGGTGAAGGCCGGTACCATGTCCGGCAAACCTGCCTTGATCACGGCCTGGCGCGCAGGACCCTGGCCGACACCGGCGGTGAGCACCTGGCCCATGATGACTTCATTGATGCTGGCCGGATCGAGACCGATCTGCTTGACCAGATGCTTGATGACGTGCGCGCCCAGTTCGGCCGCGGGAATTTTCGCGAGCGTTCCGCCAAATTTGCCTACTGCGGTACGGCCAGCGGCCACGATTACGACGTCTTCCATGTGATTCTCCGATGGTTGAAAAAAATGTGCCGCCGAAGCCGTGAACGCGCTAAGGAGGCGGTTACAGAGTCTTCAGGGCCGGCTTAGCGGCCCGGTGCGGGACCGGCGGTGGCCGGTAGCGCGGAACTTGCAGAAAGCCTGAGTCGGATTGCGACTGGCCGGAGCGAACAAGTGCGAGATGCAGCGGTAGAAAACATGGATTCCCTTATCGGATGATCTGTCTTTGACACCTGTTCGGCGACAAAGTCCGCTATCTTAGTTTTCAGCCCGACGCTCGGGTTTGAGCAAAATCAATCTTATCAGCTTATACCGATGAAAGTCGGGCACGCCTTGTCGATATTTCATCGCTGTAAGTTCATGTAAGCAACTTGATGCCATCCAGCGTGCGTGCGCACTGTTCCCGGATCACGCTGACGAAATCGGCCACGAAGGCTTTCGACGCCAGCGCCGGCGGCACCGACACGAAGGCGTCACTCCACAGGCCGTTCACGCCGACCGGCTTGGCCAGCACGTAATCGTAGTCGACGTAATTCTTGATCGCCCAGTTGGGCAAGGCGGCCACGCCGCGCCGGCTGGCCACCAGTTGCAGGATCGCGACCGTCAGTTCGGCCGTGCGGCGCTCGAAATGGACGCCCGCGGGGGCCAGCACTTCGCGAATCAGGTCGATTCGTTCCTGCGGCACGGGGTAGGTGATCAGGGTTTCGCCTTCGAAATCGGCCGCTTCCAGGCGGCGCAGCGTGCTCAGGCGGTGCTTTTGGGCCAGAACCACCAGGATTTCGAAGCGGAACAGAGGGAAGACCGTGAAATCGGGCCCGCAAGCCGAGCCGATGACCAGATCGGCCTCGCCCGAGCGCAGCAGCTCGACCGGGTCGCTGTGAAAGCCCGATACCAGGTCGATCTCGACCTCGGGCCAGCGCTGGCGGAATTCGTCCATGACCGGCATCAGCCAATCGAAACAGGTATGGCATTCGAGGGCCACGCGCAGCTGGCCCTGGTCGCCCTGGGACAGGCGGGCCACGTCCCGTTCGGCCTGCTCGACGGCCGGCAGCACGCTGTCGGCCAGCGCCAGCAGACGGGCGCCGGTGGCGGTAAAGGCGATCGGCATCGACTTGCGTTCGAACAGGGGGCCGCCGTAGCGGTCTTCCATCAGCTTGATCTGGTGTGACAGCGCCGACTGGGTCAGGTTCAGCAATTGTGCTGCCCGTACCAGGCTGCCGGACGAGTGCAGCGCGCTCAAGGTTCGGAGGTGGCGTAGCTCTAGCATGAGAATGGTGTATGAAAATTATTCACGCGATTCCGCAAAAGGTTTCGTTTTGATTATACGACGGTTTGCCGCAAACTTTACATATTGTTCATTACGACCTTATGACACCATGCAAACCGTTCATACCCATACACTCGGCTTTCCCCGTATCGGCGCCCGCCGCGAGTTGAAAATCGCTCTTGAAGCCTATTGGCGCGGCGACACCACGGCCGACGCGCTGGAAGCGACCGGACGCGAGCTGCGCGCCCGCCACTGGGCCCAGCAAGCGCTCTCGGGCCTGGACCACGTGACGGTGGGCGACTTCGCCTTTTACGATCAGGTGGCCAACCACATCCAGCTGCTCGGTTGCGAGCCGGCGCGCTTTGGCTTTACCGGCGCCGAGCCGGCCCTGACGCGCTACTTTGCGATGGCGCGCGGCGACCGCGAACATGACGCCGCTTGCTGCGGCGGACAACATAGCGTGCACGCACTCGACATGACCAAATGGTTCGACACCAACTACCACTACCTGGTCCCGGAATTTGCGGCCGATACCGACTTCACCCTCTGCGCCGGGCGCCTGCTGGCCGAAGTAGCCGAAGCGCGCGCGCTGGGCCACGCGGTCAAGGCGGCGTTGATCGGCCCCCTCACCTTCCTGTGGCTGGGCAAGGCCAAGGGCGTGGACCGGCTCGACCTGCTCGAACGTCTGCTGCCAGCCTATACCCAGCTGCTCGCACAGCTGAAAGATGCGGGCGCGGAATGGGTGCAAGTCGATGAACCGATCCTGGGCCTGGACCTGCCCCCGGCCTGGCGCAACGCCTTCGAGCCGTGCTACTGGCAGCTGAGCCAGTCCGGCGCGCGCATCCTGCTGGCCACCTACTTCTCGCCGCTGGAAGAAAACCTGAGCCTGGCCTGCCGCCTGCCGGTGGCCGGCCTGCACGTGGACGGCATCCGCGCGCGCCAGGAACTGGTGAACGTGTGCGACTGGCTGCCGGTGCCGAAGGTGCTGTCGGTGGGGATCGTCGACGGCCGCAATATCTGGCGCACCGACCTCGATGCGGCCATCAGCGTGCTGCGTCCCCTGCTCGAGCGGCGCGGCGGGCAGCTGTGGCTGGCCCCATCGTGCTCGCTGCTGCATGTGCCATTCAGCCTGGCGGGCGAAACCGGTCTCGATCCGGAGCTGGCATCATGGCTCGCATTCGCCACCGAAAAGCTGGACGAGCTGGCCACCCTGAAAGCGGCATTGACGGGCGACGACGCCGAAGCCGCACTGGCGGTCTCGCGCGACGCCATCGCCAGCCGCGCGCGCAGTACGCGCGTGCACAGCGACCAGGTGGCGCGCGATCTGGCTGCGTTGCCCCCGGACGCGGACCGCCGCCGTTCCCCCTTCGTCCAGCGGCAGGCGGTGCAGCGCGCGCGCCTGCGGCTGCCGGATTTTCCGACCACCACCATCGGCTCCTTCCCGCAGACGGCCACGATCCGCGCCGCGCGCGCCGGCTTCAAGAGCGGCAGCCTGGCCGCGCACGACTACGACGCGGCGATGCGCGCCGAAATCGCCTACGCCGTGCAGCGCCAGGAAGCACTGGGGCTGGACGTGCTGGTGCACGGCGAGGCCGAGCGCAACGACATGGTCGAATACTTCGGCGAACAGCTCGACGGCTTTGCCTTCACGCGCTTCGGCTGGGTGCAGTCGTACGGCTCGCGCTGCGTCAAGCCGCCCGTGATCTTTGGCGATGTGGCCCGTCCGCGCGCCATGACGGTGGGCTGGACCAAGCATGCGCAAAGCTTGTCCAGCAAACCGGTCAAGGGCATGCTGACCGGGCCGGTCACGATTTTGCAATGGAGTTTTGTGCGTGACGACCAGCCCCGCTCCTGCACCGCACTGCAGATCGCGCTGGCCATGCGGGCCGAGGTGGCGGACCTGGAGCAGGCCGGAATCGGCATCATCCAGATCGACGAGCCGGCCTTGCGCGAAGGTTTGCCGCTGCGGCGCGCGCGCTGGGACGATTACCTGGCCTGGGCCACGCGCGCGTTCCGCGTCACGGCCGGGGTGGCGGCTGATGCGACCCAGATTCATACCCATATGTGTTACGCCGAGTTCAACGACATACTGCCGCAGATCGCCGCGCTCGACGCCGACGTGATCACCATCGAGACCAGCCGCTCCGATATGGAGCTGCTCGACGGCTTCGGCCAGTTCAGCTATCCGAACGAGATCGGGCCGGGGGTGTACGACATCCATTCGCCGCGCGTGCCGGGGGTGGACGAGATGGAGCGCTTGCTGCGCAAGGCGGCGCAGGTGATCCCGGCCCGGCATTTGTGGGTCAATCCCGACTGCGGGTTGAAGACGCGCGGGTGGAAGGAGACCGAGGTGGCTTTAACAAATATGGTGGCAGCAGCCCACCGCATGCGCGCCTGAGTACACCTTGAACGGCAAAAAACGTCGCCCTCGCCTCCGAGAGGGCGACGTTTTTGAGCAAACAATCCAGTTCAATCCCGCGTTCCCCCTCGCTTTTCCCCTCCTCCCATTGCCACGCGGAACATTCACCGCTTCCCTCCCCATCCCCCAATTTTCAAAGTAGAATGCACGGGTTCTGCGCCACTTTGGGCGACGTTAGCCCATATCTCACGACCCGTTTATGCTCAAAAGCCCGTCTCAACTGCCCATCGAAATTAAGATTTCCACCGTCGTCGCGATCTCCACGATCCTGTACTCGGCCGACCCGCTGGCCATCGACGCGGCGCTCAAACAAATGACCGGCGGCGTCTCGGACTTCTTCGAGGACGAGTTCGCCGTGATCGACGTCACCACGATCGCCGAGGCAACGCCCGCGATCGAGTGGCAGCAGATGGTCGACGTGCTCAAGAAATACCGCCTGAACGCGGTCGCCGTGCGCGGCGCCAGCGCGGCCATGGGCGACGCGATCCGCGCCGCAGGCCTGTCGCTCGACGATGGCGTATCCGGCATCAAGCCGCGCGAAGAGTCCGAAGCACCAGCGGCACTGACCGCCGACCCGGCCCCGATTCCCGCGCCGCCGACCGTGGCCACACCGCCCGCGCCGGCGCCTGTGGCGGCGGCCACTGCCGTGGTTACGCCCGGCACCATGATCATCGACACCCCGGTACGCGCCGGCCAGCGCGTGTACGCGCGCGGCTGCGACCTGATCATCACGGCCACCGTCAACAACGGCGCCGAAGTGATCGCCGACGGCAGCATCCATGTTTACGCGGCCCTCAACGGACGCGCCCTGGCCGGCGCCTCGGGCAATGCCGAAGCGCGTATTTTCGCCTTGTCGATGCAGCCGGAACTGGTCTCGATCGCCGGCGTGTACCGCACCTTCGACGAAGGCTTCCCGCCGCAGATGGCACGCCAGCCGGCACAAATTCGCTTGGTGGGCGACCGAATCGATATACTATCGCTCAGTCCGGCTCCCGCCTCCAATACCAGATCTTGATAAAGGACTCTCTAGTGGCACGAATTATTGTTGTGACGTCCGGCAAAGGCGGCGTCGGAAAAACGACCTCCAGCGCCAGCTTCTCCACCGGTCTGGCCATGCGCGGCCACAAGACCGCCGTTCTCGACTTCGACGTCGGCCTGCGTAACCTGGATCTGATCATGGGTTGCGAACGGCGCGTCGTGTATGACCTGATCAACGTGATCAACGGCGAAGCGTCGCTGAACCAGGCCCTGATCAAGGACAAGCACTGCGACAACCTGTTCATCCTGCCGGCCTCGCAAACGCGCGACAAGGACGCCCTGTCCGAAGAAGGCGTCGAGCGCGTGCTGCATGACCTGATCAACATGGGCTTCGAATACATCATCTGCGATTCGCCGGCCGGTATCGAACATGGCGCGCTGATGGCGCTCACCTTCGCCGACGAAGCGATCATCGTGACCAACCCGGAAGTGTCGTCGGTGCGCGATTCGGACCGCATCCTCGGCATCATCCAGGCCAAGTCGCGCCGCGCCCAGACCGGCGCCGAGCCGGTCAAGGAACACCTGCTCATCACCCGCTACTCGCCGAAACGGGTGGAAGCGGACGAAATGCTGTCCCATCAGGACGTCCAGGAAATCCTGCGCATTCCCCTGATCGGCATCATCCCCGAGTCCGAGTCGGTGCTGCACGCATCGAACCAGGGCAATCCCGCGATTCATTTCAAGGGTACCGACGTGGCGGAAGCCTATGAAGACGTGATTTCACGCTTCCTGGGCCAGGATGTGCCGCTGCGCTTTACCAACTATGAAAAGCCGGGCCTGCTGCAGCGCATCTTTGGAGCGAAGTGATATGGCACTGCTCTCATTCCTGTTCCCCTCCAAGCCGAAGAGCGCGTCGGCGGCCAAGGAGCGTCTGCAGATCATCATCGCGCGCGAACGCGGGCAGCGTCAGGGTCCGGATTTTCTGCCGGCCCTGCACCGCGAACTGATTGAGGTGATTTCGAAGTACACCAAGGTCAGCGCCGACGACATCAAGCTGTCGCTGGACCGCCAGGGCAACCTGGAAGTGCTGGAAGTAAACGTGGTGCTGCCGGACGCTTAAGCACTCGTCCTCAGGCGGGCCGTACCACGCTCAGTTCGCTCGCCACGCGGGCGCACGCTTCCACATGCTCGTAGCCGAGCTTGCGGAACATCGTGAAACCGATCGCCGCCGCCGCCATCTGGCCCGCGATCGGGACAAAGCGCGAGGCCGACTTGGCCATCATCTTGAGGCCCACGCGCTTGAACAGCTGGGTGAGCAATTCGCGCGTCACCAGTTTTCCCACCATCACGCCGCCGACCCCGACCGCCACCTTGTAGGCAATCAGCTTGTGGTTGGGCTGCATCTGGTCGATCTGGGCTTCGGACAGGCCGAAGGCCTCGTTCACATCGTCCACCAGTTTCTTGAAAAGCGACAAATCCGACACCACGTCGACGCCCGGAATCGGCACGGCCGAGACGCCGGCCGAGATGGCGGCGCGGCGCCGCACCATGCGCCGGCAACGTTCGCGGGTGGCTTCGATTTCTTTCGGATTGTCGGGTACCACGGTCCAATCGGTCGGCATAGGATTCCTCAGCTTAAAATTTATTTCCCAAAAGACGCAGAAAGGGCATTGAATTCGGTGTTCTTAAAGTGTAACGTGTTATTAAACAAAATGTATGCACGACACATAAAGTGTTGCCAAGTGTAAATAAATGTGTTTTCCGGCGTGTAAGTTTGTAAAAGTCTGTTATATTCTGAGTAACTAATAAATCTTCAGGGTAGGATTCCGCCTACAAAAACCAGCTGTACATTGCCCCCGCCCATTATGAGAATCGCAGTCCTCGACAACGACCGAAGCCAGGCCGACCTCATTTGCCAGGTTTTAACCTCGGCGGGGCATGTATGCCAGTCCTTCGACAACGGCAAAGACATGCTGGCCCAGATGCGCAAAGACAGCGTGGATATGCTGATCCTCGACTGGCAAGTAAGCGACCTGAACGGCGCAGACGTGGTCCGCCGCGCCAAGGAGAAATTGACGGCAAGCACGCCGATCATGTTCCTCACCAATAGTTCCGCGGAAGACGACATCGTCGCCGGCATCTCGGCCGGCGCAGACGATTATATGATCAAGCCGCTGCGACGCGGCGAACTGGTGGCAAGAGTGCAGGCGCTGCTGCGGCGCGCCTACCCGAGCCAGAACGGCGCCGAGCAGCTGCAGTTCGGTCCCTACATCTTCGAAACCCGTCCCGGACGGCTGCTGATGGATGGGGTGGTGATCGATGTGACCCACAAAGAGTTTTACCTGGCGCTGCTGTTTTTCCGCAATATCGGGCGCCCGTTGTCGCGCGCCTACATCCACGAAGCGGTCTGGATCCGCGAAACGGCGGTGCCGTCACGCACCATGGACACCCATGTGTCACGCGTACGCAACAAATTGCACTTGCGGCCGGAGAATGGTTTCCGGCTGGTACCGGTCTACAGCTACGGCTATCGCCTCGAGAAACTCGGCGCCTGATTCGTCGCCCTCGCGAAGGCGGGGGCCTATACCGCTTGATCGAAGTCGCATACGTGCTATGGGCCCCCGCCTTCGCGAGGGCGACGTACGACTGAGCGCGCAACGCGGTTTCTTTCATGCACCGAATCTTCCCCCCACCCTCAGAGGCTTGACCTATCACGGTATAATGTCCGCACCCGTCCGTACACTGTATAGATATGCAACTCCTCGCCGTCGGCCTCAATCACACCACTGCACCGGTCTCGCTTCGCGAGCAGCTGGCGTTCGGTCCTGAGCAGCTGGGCCAGGCGGTGCGGGCCGCGCAGGGCTGGTTCGCCGGCATCGATCCGCGCGGAACCGACGAGGCGGCCATTCTGTCGACCTGCAACCGGACCGAAATGTACGCCGCCAGCGACATCGACAACCCGCTCGACGCCAGCGCCCATTTCCTGGCCGACTACCACAAGCTCAATTACGGCGAACTGCGCCCCCACCTGTACATGCTGCCGCAAGGCGAAGCGGTGCGCCACGCGTTCCGCGTGGCCTCGGGCCTGGACTCGATGGTGATGGGCGAAACCCAGATCCTGGGCCAGATGAAAGACGCCGTGCGCGTGGCCGAAGAAGCGGGCGGCATGGGCACCTATCTGCACCAGCTGTTCCAACGCAGTTTTTCTGTGGCCAAGGAAGTGCGCAGCACCACCGAGATCGGCGCGCACAGCGTGTCGATGGCCGCCGCCGCCGTGCGCCTGTCGCAGCGCATCTTCGACAAGATCGCCGAGCAGCACGTGCTGTTCATCGGCGCCGGCGAAATGATCGAACTGTGCGCGACCCACTTCGCGGCGCAAAACCCAAAATCGATCACGATCGCCAACCGCACCATGGAACGGGGCGAAGCCTTGGCCCACCGCTTCAACGGCAAGGCGATCCGCTTGGCCGCGCTGCCCGAGCAGCTGCACCAGTTCGACATCGTCATTTCCTGCACAGCGTCGTCGCTGCCCCTGATCGGCCTGGGCCTGGTCGAACGCGCGGTCAAGGCGCGCCGCCACAAGCCGATGTTCATGGTCGACCTGGCCGTGCCGCGCGATATCGAGACCGAGGTCGGGCGCCTGGACGACGTCTTTTTGTACACCGTGGACGATCTTGGCCAGGTGGTCCAGAGCGGCCTCGAACACCGCCAGGCCGCCGTGGCCCAGGCCGAAGCGATTATCGAAACGCGCGTCCAATCGTTCATGCACTGGATCGACGACCGCGCCATGGTCCCTGTCATTCAAGACCTGCAGGAAAACAGCGAAGCGATGCGCCTGTTCGAACTCGAACGCGCGCGCAAGATGCTGGCGCGCGGCGACGACATCGAGGCCGTGCTGGACGCGCTATCCAAAGGTCTGACCGCCAAATTCCTGCACGGCCCGCAGCAAGCGCTGCACCGCGCCCAGGGCGACGAGCGCGCCCGCCTGGCTTCGCTGCTGCCGCAGCTGTTCCGCGGCCGCCGTTAGCGCCGCCTCAGCACCGCCTTGCCCGCCGCACCCCGCGGCCGTTCCCATTTTTCTCAGAGACCCTATGAAACCATCCATGCTGGCCAAGCTGGACCAACTGGCCAACCGCCTCGTCGAACTGGACGAACTGCTGATGCACGAAGGCGCCACGTCGAACATGGACAGCTACCGCAAAATGACGCGCGAGCACGCCGAGATCGGCCCGCTGGTGGCCCTGTACAAGGAGTTCCAGCGCGCCCAGAGCGACATCACGGAAGCGCAGGAGATGCTGTCGGACCCCGACATGAAAGACTTCGCGCAGGAAGAAATCGAAGCGGCCAAGGGCCGCGTAGCTGCGCTTGAACTCGATCTGCAGAAGATGCTGCTGCCGAAGGACGTCAACGACGAACGCAACATCTTCCTCGAGATCCGCGCCGGCACCGGCGGCGACGAGTCGGCCCTGTTCGCGGGCGACCTGCTGCGCATGTACACCCGCTTCGCCGAGCGCAACCGTTGGCAGGTGGAGATGGTGTCCGAGTCGCAGTCCGACCTGGGCGGCTACCGCGAAGTAATCGTGCGCCTGATCGGCAATGGCGCCTACTCCAAGCTCAAGTTCGAGTCGGGCGGCCACCGCGTGCAGCGCGTGCCTGCCACCGAGACCCAAGGCCGCATCCACACCTCGGCCTGCACGGTGGCGGTGATGCCCGAAGCGGACGAAGTCGAAGACGTCAACATCAATCCGGCCGACCTGCGCATCGATACCTTCCGCGCCTCGGGCGCCGGCGGGCAGCACATCAACAAGACCGATTCGGCGGTGCGCCTGACCCACCTGCCGACCGGGATCGTGGTCGAATGCCAGGACGACCGCAGCCAGCACAAGAATAAGGCGTCCGCGCTCAAGGTGCTGGCGGCGCGCATCAAGGACGTGCAGCTGCGCGAGCAGCAGTCGAAGGAAGCGGCCACCCGCAAGAGCCTGATCGGCTCGGGCGACCGCAGCGAGCGGATCCGCACCTACAACTTCCCGCAGGGGCGCATGACCGACCACCGCATCAACCTGACCCTGTACAAGCTCGATTTCATCATGGACGGCGAGCTGACGGAGCTGACCAACGCGCTGGCGGCCGAGCACCAGGCCGAATTGCTGGCCGCCCTGGGGGATTAAGCTTCCAATAAGCCTGCCGCGATTTAATGCAATACTTATTACTTTGACTGCCACGGACCCGCCCATGCCCAGCAACCGCCAGATCCTGATCGCCATCGCCCTCACCTGCTTCGCCCTGGTGGGCGGCGCGCTGTACTTCCAGCACGTGAAAGACATGCTGCCTTGTCCGCTGTGCGTGATCCAGCGCTACGCCTTCCTGTTCACCGGCCTGTTCGCGCTGATCGCCGCGTTCACGCGCAAGTCAACGCCTTGGAAAGCGCTGGCCCTGGTCTCTGCCCTGGGTGGCCTGGGCACGGTCGCCAAGCACCTGTACGTGCTGGCCAATCCCGGTTTCACCTGCGGGATCGACCCGTACGAGAACTTCCTCAACAACCTGCCAACCGCCAAGGTCATGCCCTGGCTGTTCGAGTCCAACGGCCTGTGCGAAGCGGCCGGTGACCTGATCGTGGGCTTGTCGCTGCCCCAGTGGTCGGCCGTCGCGTTCGCGCTGCTGACGGCGGGCTTGGTCACGGTCATGGTTCGCAAAAGCAAATGATCGCACCCGGCGTCACGGTAGGGGCACTGCAGTCCGGCCTGCCGCTGGACCCGCTGGAGAACCGCATCCTGCTGTGCCATGCGCTGGGCCTCACGCGCGTCGGCCTGATCACCCAGAACGAACGTGTGCTGACCACGGGCGAAGCTGACAATCTGCGTTCGCTCATCGAACGGCGCCAGCGCGGCGAACCGATCGCGTACATCGTGGGCAAGCGCGAATTTTTCGGGCTCGACTTCCGCGTCACCGATGCCGTGCTGATCCCTCGTCCCGATACCGAACTCCTGGTTGAACTGGCGCTCGATCGCTTGCCCCAGGGCGGGCGCGCGCTCGACATGGGCACCGGCAGCGGCGCCATCGCGGTCGCCATCGCGCATACGCGGCGCGACGCGCAGGTCACCGCGCTCGACGTCAGCCCGCGCGCACTGGACGTGGCGCGCTCGAACGCGGCCGCCAACGGCGTGGCCGTGCGCTTCCTGCAAAGCGACTGGTACAGCGCGCTGGCTGGCGAGGTATTCGACCTGATCGCCTCCAATCCTCCCTACATCGCGGACGGCGACATCCACCTGTCGCAGGGCGACCTGCGCTTCGAGCCGGCCGGCGCCCTGACCGACCATGCCGATGGCCTGTCGGCGCTGCGCACCATCATTGCCGGCGCCCCCGCGCGTCTGGTAGCGCAAGGCTGGCTGCTGATGGAACACGGCTACGACCAGGCCGCCCAGGTGCGCCAGTTGCTGACCGCCGAAGGCTACACGGAAGTACAAAGCTGGCGCGATCTGGCCGGCATCGAACGGGTGACGGGCGGACGCGTCAGCCGCTGACGCCAGTACGTCGCCCTCGCGGAGGCGGAGGTGCGACGCCTCGCGGCCCATAGCGTCTATGCAGCACCACTGAGCATGCGCGCTATAGGCCCCCGCCTGCGCGAGGGGGACGGGATAGGGGGCGATTCGGTAGAAACGGCAAAGCGCGCGCCTTTGCTAAAATGGCTACCCAGCCCCGGAGCCACCGCATGCGCCAACTGCTCATCATCCCCGCCATCCTGCTCACGCTCCTGGCGCCGCCCGGCGCCTCGGCCGGCAGCGGCGCGGACCAGGCGGCCAAAGCCCTGTTCGACGCCGACTGGCAATGGCGCCTGCAGAACCAGCCCGAATACGCCACCCTGATCGGCGACTATCGCTTCGACGCCACCCTGTCCGGCACCACCCTGGCCGCCGCCCGCGCCAACCTGGCCCACGAACGCAAGATGCTCGAGCAGGCACGCCTGATAGCGCGCGATCAGCTCAGCGGCCAGAACCCGCTCTCGTACGACCTGTTCATCTACCAGAAAGAGCAGCTGCTGCGCGGCGCCGGCTTCTACCCGTTCAATCCGCAGCCGCTCACCCAGCTGGCGGGGATCCACGTGAGCCTGCCGCAGACGGTGGCGCAAATGCCGTTCGCCACCGAGACCGACTACCGCAATTATCTGGCGCGGCTGGACGCGCTGCCGGCCCACATCGCCGGGATCATCGAGCAGCTGCGCGAAGGCATGCGCACGGGCTGGGTGGCGCCCAAGGTGGCGGTGCGCGCCGTGCCCGGCATGTTGCGCCAGCTGCGCGAGAGCGCAGAGATCGGCGCTCTGGGCCAGCCGTTCCGCCAGATCCCGGCCACCATCGACAAACCGGTGCGCGACGCGCTCGCCGCCAGTGGCCAGGCCGCGCTGCGCAACAAAGCGATGCCGGCCCTGCAGGCGCTGGAAGACTTCGTACGCACCGAATACCTGCCGGCCGCGCGCGACACCATCGGCGCCAGCGCCCTGCCCGGCGGCCAGGACTACTACGCCTTCCTGGCCGCTCAGCAAACCGGCAGCGGCCTGACACCGGCCGAGATCCACGCCCTGGGTCTCAAGGAAGTGGCGCGCATCAAGGCGCTCATGCCCGGCGCGATCGCGCGCACCGGTTTTAGCGGCTCGTTCGTGCAGTTCGCCGCCTTCGCCAACAACGACCCGCGCATGTTCGCGGCCACGCCAGAGCTGCTGCTGGCGCGCTACCGGCGCCTGGTGGAACGGGCCGCCAACGCGGTGCCCAAGCTGTTCCTCAACGTGCCGGCCCAGGAGCTGCTGGTCAAGGCGGCGTCCGCGCCGGGCGCCGAGCAAGGCGGCGCCTGGTACGAAGCGGGCACCGCCGACCGTCCCGCCGCGTTCGTGGTCAATACCGCGCGCCCCGACACCCATCCCTTGTGGGAAGCCGAAACGCTGGCCCTGCACGAGGGCATGCCGGGCCACCATCTGCAGGCCGCGCGGGCGCGCGAACTGGACGAGCTGCCGCCCTTCCGGCGCTACGGGTGGAACGTGGCCTTCGGCGAAGGCTGGGCGCTGTATGCCGAGTCGCTGGGCCCGGAACTGGGCTTCTTCAAAGATGGCTTTTCCGCCTTTGGCCACCTGAACGCGGAACTGTTCCGCGCCGCCCGTCTCGTGGTCGACACCGGCATCCACAGCAAGGGCTGGACGCGCCAGCAGGCGCTCGACTTCATGAACGCCAACACCGCCAACCCGGTGGCCGACAACGAAACCGAAGTCGACCGCTACATCGCCTGGCCCGCGCAGGCGCTCGGCTACAAGCTCGGTGAACTGAAAATCAAGGCCCTGCGCGAGAAGGCGCAAACGGCGCTGGGCGAACGCTTCGACGTGCGCCGCTTTCACGCCGCCGTGCTCGATAATGGCCCGCTGCCGCTGCCCCTGCTCGAGCAGCAGATCGATCAATGGCTGGCCGCCACAGCGCCCCCGCCCCTGCCCAAATAGAAAACGGGGCGGCTTCGGCGCGGTCGGCGTTTTTCGGTTAATCTCCCAGCAATCACCTATTTGGCAGTACTAGAAAGGAAACACCCGTGTCGAACCAACTGACCCGCCGCCTGGCACTGCTGGACGAAGAAGAGAACCGGCCCCTGCTCGGCCAGGGACTGCGTGGCATCGAACGCGAGACGCTGCGCGTGGACCCGCGCGGCCATCTGGCGCGTACCCCGCATCCGGTGGCGCTGGGCTCCGCACTGACCAATCCGCAAATCACCACCGACTACGCCGAAGCCCTGCTCGAATTCATCACCCCGGCCGAAAACGACATCGGTCTCACGCTCCACAAACTCGACGCCATCCACCGCTTCGCCTACTCCAAGCTGGGCGACGAAATGCTGTGGAGCGAATCGATGCCGTGCGAGCTGCCATCCGAAGAAGAGATCGACATCGCCTGGTACGGCACCTCCAACATCGGCATGCTCAAGCACGTGTACCGGCGCGGCCTGGCGCTGCGCTACGGGAAAGCGATGCAGTGCATCGCCGGCATTCACTACAACTACTCGCTGCCGGAACAGCTGTGGCACCTGTTCTCGGTCGACCAGGGCGTGCCCGAAGAACGCCGCTGCGGCCTGCGCGACTTCCAGTCCGAAAGCTACATCGCACTGATCCGCAACTTCCGCCGCTACAGCTGGCTGCTGATGTATCTGTTCGGCGCGTCGCCGGCCCTGTCCAAGGGCTTCCTGCGCGACCGCCAGCACAACCTCGAAACGCTGTCCGACGATACCTTGTACCTGCCGTATGCGACCAGCCTGCGCATGAGCGATCTCGGTTACCAGAACGACGCCCAGTCTGGCCTCACACCGCATGAAAACTCGCTCGAGAGCTATGTGCGCACGCTGATGGACGCGGTCAACCGTCCCTACAAGCCGTACGAAGCGGTGGGCACCAAGAAGGACGGCCAGTGGATCCAGCTGTCGACCAACGTGCTGCAGATCGAGAACGAATACTATTCGACCATCCGCCCCAAGCGCGTGATCCGCACCGGCGAGCGTCCGGTGCAAGCCCTGTGCAAGCGCGGCGTGCAGTACATCGAAGTGCGCTGCCTGGATGTCGATCCGTTCGAGCCGATCGGCATCAGCGTCGAGACGGGCCGCTTTATGGATGCCTTCCTGCTGTTTTGCGCGCTCGACGACAGCCCCATGATCAACCAGATGGAAAGCCAGATCCACGCGCGCAATTTCGCGCGCACCGTGAAGGAAGGCCGCCGTCCGGGCCTGACGCTCACGCGTGGCGGCGAGGAAGTCGCGCTCCGGGACTGGGCCAATGAACTGATGGCGCGCATCGCCCCGGTCGCGGCCCTGCTCGACGACCAGCACAACGAAGGCGGCGTGCATGCCGCCTCGATGGCCGCGCAGCAGGCCAAGATCGACAACCCGGCCGTCACACCGTCGGCCCGCGTGCTCGGCGAGATCCGTGACCTCGGTTCGGCCGCCGCCTTTGGCCTGCGCCAGAGCGTGGCGCACGCGGCCTACTTCCGCGAAAGCCCGCTGATGCCGGCCGAAGAGCAGATGTTCACCGAACTGGCCGAAAGCTCGCTGGCCGAACAGCGCGTGATCGAACAGACGCCGACCGGCAGCTTCGACGACTTTGTCGCCGCCTACAACAGCAGTACACTGTGCGGTGACTGAACGCGCGAAAGACCGCCTTGCTCACCTTTTATAACGAACACCATGCCCAGCACCGCGGACGCGTCGAGATGTTCCGCGGCGAGCTGGTGCCCTGCTTCGAAAAACCGGAGCGGGCCGACATGGTGCTGGCCGAATTCGAGCGGCGCGGCCTGGGCCAGATCGTCACGCCGCACGGGGTCTCGCTGGTGTCGCTGGAGCGGATCCACACGCCGCGCTACCTGCACTTTTTGCGCAGCGCCTGGAGCGAATGGATCGGACTCGATCCGTCCAACGCCGAGCGCGATGCCTTTCCCTCGGTGTGGCCGATCCGCGGCATGCGCGACGATATCGAACCCGATAATTTCGCCGCCCGCATGGGCTTGTACTCGATGGATGCGGGCACGCCGCTTACCGCCGGCACCTGGATCGCCGCCAAGACCGGCGCAGACTGCGCCGTCAACGCCGCGCACGCGCTGCGCCTGGGCCAGCGCGGCACCTTCGCGCTCACGCGCCCGCCCGGCCACCATGCCGGCGCCGATTTCTTCGGCGGCTACTGCTTCCTGAACAATGCGGCGCTGGCGGCGCAGCACCTGCTCGACGACGGCGCCAAAAAGGTCGCCATCCTCGATATCGATTACCATCACGGCAACGGCACCCAGAGCATTTTCTACAAGCGCGACGACGTGCTGTTCGTGTCGATCCATGCCGATCCGCGCAGCGAATATCCGTTCTATCTGGGCCACGCCGACGAAACGGGCGAAGGCGCGGGCGCCGGCTGCAATATGAACCTGCCGCTCCCGCACGGCACCGGCAGCGCGCAGTGGTTCGCGGCGCTGGAGACGGCCTGCTACAAGGTGGGATCGTTCGCGCCGGACGCGCTGGTGGTGTCGCTGGGGGTCGACACCTTCGCCGGCGACCCGCTGTCGCACTTCGGCTTGAGCAGCGCGGATTTTTTGCGCATCGGCGAGCGCATCGCCCACCTCGGCCTGCCGACCGCCTTCGTGTTCGAGGGCGGCTACGCGGTGGCCGAAATCGGCATCAACGTGGTCAACGTGCTCGAAGGCTTCGAGACCGCGGCCTGAGCAAAGAAGAGAGAAAGAACATCATGACCGAATGGCAGCGCAGCGCCTTTGCCGAGCTTTCCGTGGACGACCTGTATTGCGTGCTGCAGAAGCGCCAGGAAGTGTTCATCCTCGAACAAGCCTGCTTCTATCAAGACTTCGACGGTCTGGACCAGGGTGCGCACCACCTGCTTGGGTGGCACACGGTCGACGGCAAGCGTGCACTGGGCGCCTACCTGCGCGTGCTCGCGCCCGGCGCCAAGTACACCGAGATGTCGATCGGACGGGTGCTGACCTCGAAGGCCGCGCGCGGTTCGGGCATCGGCCGCGAACTGCTGGCCGAAGGGATTGCGTACGCCGAGCAGCTGCACCCGGGGCATCGGATCCGCATCGGCGCCCAGCGCTATCTGGAAAAGTTCTACACCGGTTTCGGCTTCGTGACCTTCTCGGCCCCGTACGACGAGGATGGCATCATCCACGTCGACATGCTGCGCTAAGCGCCGGCCGTTACAGGACTTCGATCAGCTCGAGGTCGAACACCAGGCCCGAATTCGGTGGAATGGCGCCGCCGCCCGCGCCTTGCGCACCATAGCCGAGCGCCGCCGGGATCGCCACGGTACGCTTACCGCCCACGCGCATGCCGACCACGCCCTGCTCGAAGCCAGGAATGACTTGGTTGGCGCCGATCGTGAAGGTGAACGGCGCTTTGCCGACCGAGGTATCGAACTGCGTACCCTTGTTGTTGGCCATGGTAGTGTTGTACAGCCAGCCCGTGTAATGGACCTTGACGGTTTTTCCGGCCACCGCTTCGGCACCGGTGCCGACGGCGCCGATGTCGGTTTTGGTCAGCGCGGCCGGGCTGTAGACCACCACCGTCGGGGTATCGTTACCGCCGCCGCCGCAGGCGGACAGGCTGGACAGGGCGATCATGGCGGCTACCAGAGTAAACTTGAGATTCATAATTTCCTTCAGGATAAAAATTTTCCCCCGAAGTGTATCTCGACTCGGGTTTCCCTGCTACGCGCAAAAGTGTCACCAAATGTCTTAAATCTCTACCTGGGTCCCGAGCTCGATCACGCGGTTGGTCGGGATCTGGTAGTAGTCGGCCGCGCCGCGCGCATTGCGCGACATCGCCACGAACACATGCTCGCGCCACGGCGCCATGCCCGCGCCCGGGGTGGAAATGACGGTCTGGCGCGCGATGAAGAACGATGTTTCCATCATCTCGAACGGCAAATCATGCGCCGCGCATTGTTCGAGGACTTTCGGAATGTCCGGCTCGTCCTTGAATCCGTAGTACACATTGACCTGGAAGCAATTGTGGCCCAGCGCCACCACCTTGGCCTGCTCTTCCGGCTGCACCCACGGCTCTTCGACCATGTGCACGGTCAGGAACACCACGCGCTCGTGCAGCACCTTGTTGTGCGATAAATTGTGCAGCAGGGCGTGCGGCACGCCGTCGCTCTCGCCGCGCAGGAAGATCGCGGTGCCGTACACGCGCGTGGGCGGGGCGACAAACAGCGAAGCGAGGAAGTCTTCGAGCGGAATCGCATGCTTTTGCAGGTTCTGGAACACCAGGCTGCGGCCTTCCTTCCAGGTCATCATCGCGGTGAACAGGATCGCGCCCAGCAGCAGCGGGAACCAGCCGCCGTGGAACAGCTTGAGCGAGGTCGACGACACCAGCATGATGTCCATGATCAGGAAGAAACCGGTCGCGCCGAAGCACAGCGCCAGCGGCAGATGCCAGCGGTAGCGCGTGACGAAGAAGGTCAGCACGGTAGTGCACAGCATGGTGGCGGTGACCGCGATGCCGTAGGCGCCGGCCAGGTTGTCGGACGAACGGAAAATCAGCACGGCCAGCAGCACAATGCTCAGCTGCAACCAGTTCACGGCAGGGATGTAGATCTGGCCGATTTCGCTGGCCGAGGTATGCAGCACGCGCATGCGCGGCAACAGGCCCAGCGCGATGGCTTGCTTGGTCATCGAGAAGGTGCCCGAAATGGTTGCTTGCGAGGCGATCACGGCCGCCATGGTCGAGAGCAGCACCAGCGGATAGATCATCACGCCGCTGACCTGGTTGAAGAAGGGATTCGAGACAGCGTCGGGATGGACGATCAGGAGCGCGCCCTGGCCCAGGTAATTGAGGGCCAGCGCGGGGAATGTCACCATGAACCAGGCGGCGCGGATCGGCTTCTTGCCGAAGTGGCCCATGTCGGCATACAGCGCTTCGGCGCCGGTAATGGCCAGCACCACCGCGCCGAGGGCGACGAAAGCGGTGAACTTATTGTCGATCATGAATTGCAGCGCATGCAGGGGATTGAGCGCGGCCAGGATCTGGGGCGCGGCCATGATGTGGATCACGCCCAGCACCGCCAAGGTGAGGAACCAAACCGTCATCACGGGCGCGAACCAGCGGCCGATGCCGGCCGTGCCATGGCGCTGCAGCATGTACAGGCCGATCAGCACGGCGATGGTGATCGGCACCACCAGGCGCGTCATGCCGGGCGCGGCCACTTCCAGACCCTCGATCGCGCCGAGCACGGAAATGGCGGGGGTGATCACACTGTCGCCATAGAACATGGTGGCGCCGAACACACCGAGCACCATCAGCGGGAAGTACCAGCGCGACTGGCGGGTGACGGAATTGAGGGCCAGGGCCATCAGGGCCATGATCCCGCCCTCGCCGCGGTTGTCCGCGCGCAGCACCAAAGTGACGTATTTCAAGGCCACGATCAGGGTCAGGGCCCAGAAGATCAGGGAAATGACGCCCATCAGGTTGGCGGGATTGAGGGCCAGACCGTGTTCGGGGTCGAAAATGGCCTTGAGGGTATACAGGGGGCTGGTGCCGATATCGCCGTAAACGATACCGACCGCCGACAAGGTCATGGCGGCGAGGCTGCTTTTCTTGTGTTGCGAGGTCAAGATTGCACCGTAATATAGTTTTGTTGCGGTGCACAGTAAGTCACCGATGGGTAAAAAGCAAGAAGGATTCGCATGAGAGCCTTTCCACTTAATCCTAAGAACAACATTCACTGTACCACCGGGCCGCGCCCCGCGCGCCAGGCAGAGCGAAGCGGTGCTCAGCAGCAATAAGTGAAACACGCGATAATGGCCGTCCACGAATTTCGATCGACCTTCATGCGTACCGGCATCCTGTCCGCGGCCCTCGCCTTCCTTTGCTGGGGACTGTTCCCCCTGTACTTCCACGCCATCAGCGACGTGCCGCCGATGGAAATTCTGGTGCACCGGGTGCTGTGGTCGCTGCTGTTCCTGGCCATCATTCTGACGGCGCGCCAGCAATGGGGCTGGCTGCTCGAACTGCGCGGCAAGCCGCGCGTGATGCTGAGCTTTGCGCTCAGCTCGCTGCTCCTGTCGGGCAACTGGCTGCTGTATATCTGGGCCGTCAACAATGGCCACGTGATCGACGCCAGCCTGGGCTACTTCATCAATCCGCTGGTCAATGTCATGCTGGGCTATCTGGTGCTCAAGGAGCGGCTGCGGATCGGGCAATGGGCGGCGATCGGGATTGCCGCGCTGGGCGTGCTGTGGCTGACCTGGCAGGCGGGGCACATGCCGTGGATTGCGCTGATGCTGGCGGCCTCCTTCGGCGGCTACGGCTTGATGCGCAAGACGGCGGCGCTGGGCGCGCTCGAAGGCTTGTCGTTCGAAACCATGATCCTGTTCCCGTTCGCGCTGGCCTACCTCGGCTGGCTGACGCTGCACGGGCAAAACAGTTTCATCACGACGGCATCGGACAGCACCCGCTGGCTGCTGGTCGCGGCCGGGCCGATCACGGCCATTCCGCTGCTGCTGTTCGCCTCGGGCGCGCGCAAGATTCCCTTGTCGGTGCTGGGCCTGCTGCAATACATCGGCCCCACGATCCAGCTCAGCCTGGGCATTTACCTGTTCCACGAAGCGTTCACGAGCGCGCGCCTGGCCGGTTTCGCCCTGATCTGGAGCGCCCTGGCCCTGTACGCCGCCGAAGGCATGCTCAAGCGGCCGTAGGGCCACAAGTGGTTTGACCCTGGTTTTAAGGAAACAAGGCAGCTTGTGGCTGCAATCGGGGCCGTGTTTACTGTATCCTGTTGACCTTCCGTTCAATCGCTGAGAATCCTTAATGGCCAATTACGTCTATACCATGAACCGCGTGGGCAAAATCGTCCCGCCCAAACGCCAGATTTTGAAGGACATTTCGCTGTCGTTCTTCCCGGGCGCCAAAATCGGCGTGCTGGGTCTGAACGGTTCCGGCAAATCGACTTTGCTGAAAATCATGGCCGGTCTCGATACGGACATCCAGGGCGAAGCCGTGCCGATGCCGGGCCTGAACATCGGCTACCTGCCGCAGGAACCGCAGCTCGACCCAGAGCAGACGGTCCGCCAGGTGGTCGAATCGGGCCTGGGCGAAGTGTTCGAGGCGCAAGCCAAGCTGGACGCCGTGTACGCCGCCTATGCCGACGAAGACGCGGACTTCGACGCCCTGGCCGCCGAACAGGCGCGCCTGGAAGCGATCATTTCCACCTCCGACGGCGGCAATCTGAACCTGCAACTGGAAATGGCCGCCGATGCGCTGCGCCTGCCGCCGTGGGAAGCCAAGGTCGGCGTGCTGTCCGGCGGTGAAAAGCGGCGCGTGGCGCTGTGCCGCCTGCTGCTGGCCAAGCCCGACATGCTGCTGCTCGACGAACCGACCAACCACCTGGACGCCGAATCGGTCGACTGGCTCGAACAATTCCTGCTGCGCTTCCCCGGCACCGTGGTCGCCATCACCCACGATCGCTACTTCCTCGACAATGCCGCCGAATGGATCCTGGAACTGGACCGCGGCCACGGCATCCCGTGGAAAGGCAATTATTCGACCTGGCTGGACCAGAAATCGGCCCGCCTGAAACAGGAAGAGTCGAGCGAATCGGCACGCCAGAAAGCGCTGGCCAAGGAACTCGAATGGTCGCGCCAGAACCCGAAAGCGCGCCAGGCCAAGTCCAAGGCCCGTCTGGCCCGCTTCAACGAGCTGTCCGAATACGAATACCAGAAACGCAACGAGACCCAGGAGATTTTCATTCCTGTGGCCGAACGTCTGGGCAACGATGTGATCGAATTCAAGAACGTCTCGAAAGCCTTCGGCGACCGCCTGCTGATGGACAACGTCTCGTTCACGGTGCCGCCTGGCGCCATCGTCGGTATCATCGGCCCCAACGGCGCCGGTAAATCGACCCTGTTCAAGATGATCGCCGGCCTCGACACGCCGGACAGCGGCGAAGTGGCCATCGGCCAGACCGCGCGCATCTCGCTGGTCGACCAGAGCCGCGACAAACTGGCCGACAACAAGACCGTGTTCGACGACGTCTCCGGCGGCGCCGACATGCTCACCGTGGGCCGCTTCGACATGCCGTCGCGCGCCTACCTGGGCCGCTTCAACTTCAAGGGTTCGGATCAGCAAAAGCTGGTGGGTAACCTGTCGGGCGGCGAACGTGGCCGCCTGCACCTGGCCAAGACCCTGCTCAAGGGCGGCAACGTGCTGCTGCTCGATGAACCGTCCAACGATCTGGACGTGGAAACCCTGCGCGCGCTCGAAGATGCCTTGCTCGAATTCGCCGGCAGCGTGATGGTCATTTCCCACGATCGCTGGTTCCTGGACCGGATCGCGACCCACATCCTGTCGTTCGAAGGCAATTCGCAGGTCACTTTCTTCGACGGCAACTATCAGGAATACGAAGCCGACAAGAAGAAGCGTCTGGGCGAAGAAGGCGCCAAGCCGAAGCGGATTCGCTACAAGCCGCTCACCACCTAAGGAGCCGCCATGCGTCACGCCATCGTTGCAGGATGCCTGGCCCTGGCCGCCGGCAGCGCCGGCGCGGCCGAAACGGCCCCGTTTCCGGCCTGGATGCAGGGTTGCTGGCAGTGGGTCAATGCCGATGCGGGTTCGGTCGAGCAATGGACCGCGCCCGCCGGCGGCTTGATGCTGGGGATGAGCAAGACCATCAAATCGGGCAAGCTGGCCAGCTTCGAGTTCATGCGCATCACGGAAGTGGAACCGGGCAAGCTCGGTTTCACAGCCCAGCCGTCGGGCGAGACGCCCACCACGTTCATGCTGCTCAAAGCGCGGGAAAAGGAACTGACCTTCGAAAACCTGGCCCACGATTTTCCACAGAGAATCATGTACCGGGGCGCCGGCGACAAACTATTGCACGCGCGCATAGAAGGCATGGTGAACGGCAAGCCCAAAAGCATCGATTTTCCGATGCGGCGCGTGGCCTGCGAGGCTGCACCATAAAAAAAGGATCCCGCGGGATCCTTTTTTCATACTTGCAAGTAGTGCTTAGAAGCTGAACTTGGCACCGGCAGTGATGGCGTCGGCCTTGGCGCCCACATCCTTGGTCTTGCCGTAACGCTCGTATTCGAGCGTCAGCGCAGCCTTGTCGGTAATGTTGTACTGACCACCCAGACCGGCATACACCTCGGTCTTGCTGTCGCTGCCCGACAGGCCAGGCACGGTGCTGCTGACCTTGGTCTTGGTGTAACCGGCGCCCAGTTTGCCGTAGACCGAGAATTGCTCGTTGATTGGCATGGTGGCCTTGCCTGCGATATACGCACGGTGGCCGTCGGTGGTCGCCGAACCCGGGGTATTGGCCACGCCGTAGTTGAAGGTGTGGTCAGCCTTGCGCAGGTCCGTGTAGCCGGCTTCGATACCGAAGGTCTTGTCGAAGTCCACACCGCCGAAGATCTTGGCGGACGGCTTCCAGCCTTCGGCATTGACGCTCGAGGCGCCGCCGACGTCGAAACTATGGTTGGAACTTGCAACGGCAACGCCGACGTACGGCTTGCTTTGGGCCATGGCGGCACCACTCACAACGGTTGCACCGGCGATCAGGGCAAAGATAATCTTTTTCATATGCGGAATCCTTTTTTAAAACGTTCTGGTCCGCAATTCCCAATGAATTGCGAGGACTTCAAGATAGCATCCTGACCATGACAACGCTTTAGCGATAAAGTAAGAAACGTAAGCGAATGTTACTGACTTTCCAGTCAACAATATATGCATAGAGTAGACTGAAGTTGCCGGAAATTAGGCGATGAAGCGGAAGGTGAGGTTGATGCGCGGCCCGCAAGGCCGGCTTTGCTTGTTGATGCCGTGTGTCCAGTGGGCCTGGGTGGCGCCCGCCATCAGCAGCAGGCTGCCCGCCGGCAGATCCAGTTTGACGGTGCGCCCGCTGCCCTTGTGGCGCAGGATGAAGGTGCGGGTGGCGCCGAAACTGACCGAGGCGATGGCCGGCGCCGGCCCCAGTTCGGCCTCGTCGTCGCTGTGCATGCCCATGCTGTCGCGCTCGTTGCGGTAGTAATTGAGCAGCACGCTGTTGAAATGCCGCCCGGTGGCCTGTTCCACCGCCGCGCGGATCGCCGATAGCAGCGGCGTCCACGGCTGCGGGTCCAGCGTCAGGCCGGAATAGGTGTAGCGGGCGTCGCCATGCCAGGCGGTCAGGCGCGGCTGCAGGAAGGATTTTCCCCACAGTGTGATCGATTCCGCGCGCCAGTCGGTCTCGTCCATCAGGCGCGCCATGACTTGCTCGTTGTCCAGCGCCAGCGGCAGCTGGGGCAGCATGGCCAGCGCGCCGTCGTCGAGCGGGAGGGGCGTGAGGGCGTCGGCAGGGGCGAACAGATCCATGGCGGAAGCGGCTATGATGGCAGCAATGTCAAAGAAGGAATTTTCGCATGAATAAACGTGATTTCATGGGCGCCGCGCTGCTGGCGGGCGCCGCGCCCGCGTTCGCCGCCCCCAAAACTGCCCCGGCCGGCGCCGGTCCTATCCTGCTGACCCTGACGGGCGACGTGGGCAAAACCAACCGCGGCCCCTTCGATCCGGGCCGCGACATCATGATGGGCAAGCACAAGCTGGCCTTTTCCCGCGCCTGGGCCTGCGACTTCGCGGCCGTGGCCGCCCTGCCCGCCGTCACCATCCATCCCACGCTCGAGTATGACGGCAAGGTGCACGCCTTGCGCGGCCCGCTGCTGACCGATGTGCTGGGCGCCGCCGGCGTGCGCCTGCACGACGGCACGCGCCTGGCGCTGCGCGCGCTCGACGGCTACGCCGCCAGCGTCGACGCGGCCCAGCTGCGCACGCTGCGCTTCATCGTGGCCACCCACATGGACGGGCAGCCGATGGCTTTGGGAGGATTGGGGCCCCTGTGGGCTGTGTACGACGCCGACCGCATACCGGCGCTGGCCGCCAGGCCGCTGGCCGAACGCTTCGGCAGCTGCCCGTGGGGCCTGTATCACATCGAGGTGCTGGCCTGATCAGGCGTAGGCTTCGGCCAGCGTCATCACGCGCGGGGTGATTGCCACCCCGATCGAGGTAAACAGCGCTTCGATGGCGGCCAGGTTGGCCGTGCATTCCTCGGTCTTCCAGCCGTTGAACAGGTCGGTCCCGTTTTTCTGGAAGTGCAGATCGAGCACCTTGCCCCGGTCCTTGTGGGTATAGGCCTGGGTGTGGGTGTTTTGAAAGCCCATTTCCGCCAGCGCGGTCAGCACGCCGGTCGGGGGATTGTCGGGATCGGTCGCCAGATAGATGCCGAAAGTCTTGCCCGGCGGCTTGGCGGCAATGTCGACTTCGTAAATCCCCGGCGCCTTGGTCACTAGCGTGCTCTTCAGAAATAACATGGCTGTCTCCTGGTAGCAAATGGCTTTCTGCACGAACAATCTAGCTTATTGCGATTCACCGCGTTTGTCGATGCATCATTGCATCTTTGTTGCCTCCCGGGCCCTTCAGGGACGCAGCCAGCCCATCACGGTATCGGTTTCCGCTTCGCCGCGCGCATTGTTGACGCGCGCGCGCAGCCGCCCTTCTTCCACAAAGCCGAGCGACGCGTACAGCGCACGGGCCCGCACGTTGCTCTCGCGCGCGAACAGTTCGACCCGGGTGATGTGCGGCATGTTCCGCATGACCTGGTCCAGCAAGCCCTGGAACAGGGCCCGCCCCACCCCCTTGCCCTGCGCCGCCGGCGCCACCGCGATGGTCAGGTCGGTCAGCAGGTGGGCCAGGCTGGCGATGCCGATGCGCGAAGCATGGATTTCGCCGACGATGGCGCCGTCGCTCTCGGCCACCAGTTCGATGCCGTCGGCCGCGGCCTTACGCATGAAGCCGTCAATATAGTGCTCCGTCACTTCATCGGGCGTGCGGGCGATGCCGTCCGGCACCCGGGCGACATCCTTGTACAGCGCCAGGATGGCCCCCGCATCGGCCACCGTTGCAATTCTTATAGTCAACAAATCATTCTCCAATTCACGACATTCTCGCCACACAATCTACAACATTTCATTGCCGCACCCCACCCCCTGCGGCATACTCGGACCTTGTTTGATACCAATAAGTCCCCTCCGATGCGCCTGTTTTCCGGGAATTACCGCCTGCTGGGCTGGATCACGCTGATTTTGGTCGGCGGCTTTCTGACGACCAGCGTGGCGGCTTACCTGGCCTCGCGCGACGCGATCGAACACAGCCTGTCGGAACAGGCCCTGCCGCTCACGGGCGACCTGATTTACTCCGGCTTGCAGAAGGATATCCTGTATCCCGTCTTCGTGGCAGAGCTGATGGCCCAGGACCCGTCCCTGCGCGGCTGGCTGGCCGGTGGCGAACAGGATCAGGCCTTCATCCAGCGCTACCTGGAAGAAACGCGCGACAGGCACGGCATGGTGGCCAGCTTCCTCGCCTCCGACGCCAGCCGCAAGCTGTACCACACCTATGGCGCGCCCGAGCCGCTGGTCGAGGGGCGCGACATCGACAAGTGGTATTTCCGGCTCAAGTCGCTGCCACGCGCGCAGTACGAGAGCAGCATCGACATCACGACCGAATATTCGGGCCAGCCCAGTCTGTTCATCAACCACCGCGTCACCGATGCCAATGGCAAGTTCGTGGGCGCCACCGGGGTCGAAATCCGGCTCGACACCATGAATCAGGTGCTGGCCCGCTACCAGAAGCGCTATGGCCGCAACATCTACTTTGTCAGCGGCGACGGCAAGGTGGTGCTGTCCGGCGCAGCCACGGCCAGCGCCGCCACGCTGCTGTCGCAGCGGGCCGGCATGCGCGACATCGCGCCGGCCATCCTCAACCGCAGCACCGAGCCGACCAGCCTGTCCTACCGCAGCGGCAAGTCCGATGTGCTGGTCAATTCGCGCTATGTGCCGGAGGTGAACTGGTATCTGGTGGTCGAGCAGAATACGGGCGGCACCATCAGCCCCCTGACGCGCATCTTCGCGATCAATTTCGGCATCAGCTTCGGCGTCACCCTGCTGGTCTTGGTGGTGACACTGCTCACCGTCAACCGCTACCAGCGCAAGCTGCAGACCATCGCCGCCACCGACGCCCTGACCGGCTTGCTCAACCGCCAGGCGCTGACGGTGCTGTTCCGCCAGAACGCGGCGCTGAGCCGGCGCAGCGGTCGGCCGCTGGCGGCGATCCTGTTCGATATTGACCACTTCAAGGCGATCAATGACAACTTCGGCCACATGGCCGGCGACACGGTGATCCGCCAGGTGGCGCAGCTCGCGCTCGACGCCGTGCGCGCCAGCGACGTGGTCACGCGCTGGGGCGGCGAGGAATACCTGGTGCTGCTGGGCGACTGCAACCTGAGCCAGGCAATGGCGATCGCCGAGAACCTGCGCCTGCGCGTGGCCGAGCATGGGTTCGGCCTGCGCGACGAACACGTGGTCACGATCAGCCTGGGCGTGGCCCAGTTGCAGGAAGACGAAACCGAGGAAGTCTTCTTCGCGCGCGTTGACAATGCGCTGTACGCGGCCAAGCACCGCGGCCGCAACGTGGCCAGCGCCTCGCACCCGGCCACGCTGGCGCACCAGCTGTTCTAACGGCGCCGCGCCAGGTCGGTGGTGGCGGCCGCCAGCGCGCGGTACAACTCACCGCTCGGCTCATCCCATGCGTCGAGCGCCGCCTGCTGGCGCGCCACCGTGGCCAGGTCGCCGCGCGCGATCGGCCCGGTCAGCGCCGCGCCCGCGCCCAGCCGGAATACATTGGCCATCGACTCGCCCGCCAGCGGCGCGGCCAGCGCGCGCGCCACCGGTTCCGGAATGCCGGCCGCCTGATAGGCGCGCAGCGCCGCATCGAGCACCGTGACCAGGTAGTTCGATGCGAACACCGAGGCCGCGTGGTAGACCGTCTTGGCGGCGGCGTCGATCGGCACCGTGCGCGCGCCGATCGCTTCGAACGCCGGCACCAGCAGCGCCAGCGCACGCGCGTCGCCTTCGACGCCGCAATACGTGCCCTCGAAAGCGGCCGCCACCTGGGCCGGATCGGCGAAGCTGCGGATCGGATGCACGCTGGCCGTGGCCGCGCCGTTGGCGGCGGCCAGTGCCTGCGAAGAAGCGGCGCCGCTGCAGTGAAATACGATGGTCCCGGCCAGATCCGCGCGCGCGGCCAGACTGGCGCAGGCAGCGCCGATCTGGTCATCCGACACGGCCAGCATCCACACCGCGGCCGGCCGCATGGCGTCGATCCGGTCCACGGCGCGCCCGGCGCCGATGAAGTCGACCGCGGCCTCGGCGCTGGCGGCGGAGCGCGTCAGCACATCGCCGATCGCAAACGTGCCCTGGGCGGCAAACAGGCGCGCCAGGGTGCGGCCCACCTTGCCGGCGCCGACCAGATTGAGCACCGGCGCCATCAGAAGCCCGAACCGGGCTGCGCCAGGTAAGCCACTTCATCGGGCGTGGACGCGCGCCCGAGAATCGCATTGCGGTGCGGGAAGCGCCCGAAGCGCGCAATCACGCCGCGGTGGCGGTGGGCGTAATCGAGCACGCCTTCAAAGCCGGCATCGGCCGCCGCCAGTTCGCCGAACAGCGCCACCGAGCGCTCCTGCATGCGCGCGTCCTCGGCATGCTCGAACGGCATGTAGGCGAACCAGCGCTGGACCGGCGGCAAGGTGGCCGCGGCGCCGCTGTCGACCAGCTGCTGCGCGGCCGCCAGCGCCAGCGGGTCGCCCGAAAACGAGGCTGCCGTGCCGCGCCAGGCATTGCGCGTGAACTGATCGAGCACGATGATGCGGGCCAGGGTGCCGGGCGCGCCCAGCGCGTCCCATTCGCGCAGACCGCCTGCTACCGCCTGTTCGAGCGTGGGGCCGAAGCGGGTGCGGATGGTGGCGTCGAAGGCATCGTCCTTGCGGAACCATTCGGCGCGCTGCTGGCCGTAGGCCGGACTGTCCGGCGGCAGGAACCAGAAATCGAGTACATCCTGTGCGGTCATGGGGCTCTCCTTCCGGTGTCAGTTGCGCGCATGCGAAATCTGGAAGCTGTCGATGCCGGCGAACGCAGCCAGTTCGGCGGCCAGCGCGGGCAGCGGCGCGCCGCTTTTCTTCGACAGCGCCAGCGCCACGAAGCGCCATTCCTGCATGCCGGCGGTGCTGCCGATGGTGAGCGAGCCGCCGGCGATCGCGTAGCCGCGTTCGAGCGCGATGCGCCGCAGCGCATCCTCGCGCGGTATGTAATCCTTCTTGAAGCGCATGGTGATGGCCACCGCGTGGCGCGAGGGCAGCCAGGCTTCGATCTTGGACAGGTAGATCATGATCATGGCCGACATGAAGGCCAGGCCCATCGCCGCCATATAAAAGCCGACGCCGACCAGCACCCCGATCACCGACGACGACCAGATCGACGCGGCCGTGGTCAGGCCGCTGATGTTGAAGCCTTCGCGCATGATCACGCCCGCGCCCAGGAAGCCGATGCCGGTCACGATGCCCTGGATGATGCGGGTCGGGTCGCCCGCCGTCATCATGGCCGCGCCATGGCCGCCGAACCAGAAGCCGGGATAGCCGCCCACGATGGTCAGCGCGGCCGACGCCATGCACACCAGGCCGTAGGTGCGCATGCCGGCCGCGCGCCCGTGGTAGGAGCGCTCGTAGCCGACCAGCAGCCCCAGCATCAGCGCCCCGACCAGATTGAGCAGGATCACCACGTTGGTGGCGACCTCCGGCTGCGACCAATAGGCCGCGATCAGTTCGCTGGTAGTCATGGCTTTTTCCGGGTCAGTTGTTTTTCGAAGGCCACATCGAGCTTGCTGACCCGGCGCGGCGTTTGCGGTCCCAGCTGGTTGACGAAGGCGACGAATTCATCCAGTTCGAGCGGCGCGCACAGGGGCGGTTCGCCCGGGGCTTCGGACAGGAAGAACAAGCCCTCGCCGGTGCGGGCCATCGAGTAGCCGGGATTGCCGCTGCGGACCTTGAGACGGTCGACGGCGGCGCTGGCGCGGGTGGAGCGGGCGGTCGACATCAGATGGCCTCCGTGCGTTGTGCAAGCCAGGCGGCGGCGCGGCCCGCGACATGCGGTGCCAGGCGCGCGCGCACCAGCGCGTGGTAATCGTTGAGCCAGTCGATTTCGTCCGCCCGCATCAGGGCGGTGTCGATGCAGCGGGTGTCGATCGGGCATAAGGTCAGGGTCTCGAAGCCCAGGAAGGCGCCGAACTCGGTGGCGCCAGCGCTGTGCGCCAGCACCAGATTCTCGATCCGGATGCCCCAGCGGCCGGGCCGGTAAATGCCCGGTTCCACCGACGTGATCATGCCCTCTTCCATGGCGGTATGCGGCTCCGGCATGGCGGTGGCCGAAATCGATTGCGGTCCTTCGTGCACATTGAGGAAGTAGCCCACGCCATGCCCGGTCCCGTGACCGTAGTCGATGCCGGCCGCCCAGATCGGGGCGCGCGCGATCGCATCAAGCATGGGCGAGCGGGTGCCGCGCGGGAAGCGCGCCGACGACAACGCAATGACGCCCTTGAGCACCAGCGTGAAGTCGCGCCGGTGCGCGGCCGTAATGGCGCCCACCGGCACCACGCGCGTGATGTCGGTGGTGCCGCCCAGGTACTGGCCGCCGGAATCGATCAGCAGCAAGCCGTCGCCCTCGATCACCGCGTCCGAACCGTGGCGGGCGCGGTAGTGCATGATCGCGCCGTTGGCGTTAAAACCGGCAATCGTGCCGAAACTGGGGCTGACGAAATGGGGCCGGCGCGCACGGGCGCTGGTAATGGCCGTGTCGATCGCCGTTTCGGTGAGCGGGGCGCGCGCGGGATCGGCCAGATGGTCGTCGAGCCAGGCAAAAAACTCGCACAGGGCGGCGCCGTCCTGCTCCATGGTGGTGCGCACGTGCGCTACTTCGTCGGCGTTCTTGCGCGATTTGGCCAGCGTGCTCGGATTGACCGATTCAATCACGGACACACCGCCGGCGACGGCGGCGCGCATGCCGGCCGTGATGCGGCGCGGGTCGAGCAGGAGCACGGCGGCCGGATCGAGTTCGGCCAGTGCGTCGGCCGCTTCCGTGTACGGGGCCACCTCGATCCCCTGCTCCATCAGCCGCAGGCGCAGTTCGGGCGCGATTTTGGCTTCGCCGGTAAACAGAGTGGCGCCTTGCGGGCCGATCAGGGCATGGGCCAGGAATACCGGGTTGTAGCTGACATCGGCGCCGCGCAGATTGAACAGCCAGGCGATATCGTCGAGCGTGGAAATGAAGTGGTGGCTCGCGCCCAGCGCTGTCATGGCGGCGCGGGTGGCGGCCAGCTTGCCCACCCGGTCGATACTGACGTAAGGCGCCGTGTGTTCGAACACGGGCGCGGACGGCAGCGCGGGACGGTCTTCCCATACCTCGGCCAGCAGATCGATATCGGTATGCAGATTGATGCCGCGCGCCGACAGCGCATCGGCCAGCAGGCGCGCGGCGGACAGACCGAGCACACGGGCGTCGACCGCCACGCTCTGACCGCGCGTGAGGCTGGCGGCCAGCCAGTCGATATGCTGCAGGCTGGCGCCGGATGGGATTTTCATGAGGGCGATGCCGGTGCCGGCCAGCTCGGTCTCGGCCTGGGTCCAGTAGCGCGCATCGGTCCACACGCCGGCGAAATCGGCGGTGGCGATGAAGGTGCCGACCGAGCCGGTAAAGCCGGACAGCCACTCCCGTCCTTTCCAATAGTGCGGCAGGTATTCGGACAGATGCGGGTCGGACGAGGGCACGACCAGCGCATCGACACGGTTCTGGCGCATGGCGGCGCGCAGACGTTCGAGACGACCGGCGCGCTCGTTAAGCAAATCGGATGATGTCATGTTGGGACGGCGTAAACGGTTCGTTGGGCGATGAACGAATCATACGCCTTCAAGCCTGAAAGTGACGCAGGCCTTCCAGGTCGAGGATGCGGATGCCGCCATAGTCGAGCCGCAGCAAGCCCTCCTTTTCCAGCAGCTGCAAGGCCTGATTGGCGCGCTGGCGCGAAGCGCCCGACAGGTAGCCGATCTCCTCCTGCGAAATCTGGACCACTTTTTCCAGGCCCGGATACAGGTGCGAGTTGAACATGGCGGCCAGGCAGCGCGCCACGCGGGTGTCGACATCGAGCGTGCGGTCGCTCTCGACCTGGCCGATGAACTGGCCGAGCCGCTCGTTGAGCTGCATGAGCAGAAAGCGCGTGAACGGCAGGCTCGCGTCGAGCAGCCACTCGAAGGTGGCGCGCGGCATGCGCGCCACGCGCGTATCGCGCAGCGCCATCACGTCGTATTTGCGGGCCTCGTTCTTGAGCAGCGAGCCTTCGCCGAACCAGCCGCCTGGCGGCACGCCGGTGAAGGTGACGCTCTTGCCCTCGGGTGAAAAATTATTGATCTTGACCAGGCCTTCGATGATCCCGACCCAGGTCTCGGTGACCTCACCCTTGCGGCATACATAGCCGCCCTTGGGCACGAACTGCTCGAAACAGTCGGCTTCCACGCGCGCCATTTCGGCCGCCGTGAGGGCTTTGCCCCAGATGGTCGAACGCAGATGATCGATTAAAGTTTGTGGCTGGGTTGGCATGGTGCGACGCAACATCGAAAAGGACGCAATTGTCATTCAAAAGACAACACGAGAATCAAACGCAAGCTAATATCATCACACAAAAACACCCCTGCGCGGCAGGGACAATACAGGGGGACGCTGGTGCAAGCAACCGAACTGCCGACTTTTCCGCGACGCCTGCTGGCGCACGGCCAGGTACGGCCCGCGCGCGCGGCCTTCCGCGAGAAATACCTGGGCATCTGGCAGACCTGGAACTGGCTGCAGGTGAACGAGGAAGTGCGGGCCATCGCTTGCGGCCTGGCCGCGCTCGGTTTTGAACGGGGCATGAACCTGGCCATCATCGGCGACAACCGGCCGCGCCTGTATTGGGCCATGCTGGCCGCGCAATGCCTGGGCGGGGTGCCGGTGCCGCTGTACCAGGACGCGCCGGCGGCCGACATGGCCTATGTGCTGAACGACGCCGACATCGCGTTCGCCATCGTCGAAGACCAGGAGCAGGTCGACAAGCTGCTCGAATTGCAGGCGCTGTGCCCGCGCGTGCGCCACATCGCGTTCGAGGACGAGCGCGGCATGCGTCACTACCGGCAAGAGGCGCTGCTGTCGCTGGCGGCGCTGCAGGAACGGGGCCGCGCCTGGGACCGCGAACATCCGGGCCGTTTCGACGCCGCCGTCGCGGCCGGCCAAGGCAGCGACACCGCCATCATCCTGTACACCTCCGGCACCACCGGCAAACCGAAAGGCGTATGCCAGTCGCATGCCGCGCTGCTGGCCGCGGGCATGGGCGGCGTCGGTTTCGACAAGCTCACCGACCAGGAAGACATCCTGTCCTACCTGCCGATGGCGTGGGTGGGCGACTGCCTGTTCTCGCTGGCGCAGGCGCTGGTGGCCGGCTTTACCGTCAACTGCCCGGAGTCGGGCGACACGGTGCTGACCGACCTGCGCGAGATCGGCCCCACTTATTATTTTGCGCCGCCGCGCGTGTTCGAAAACATGCTCACCAGCGTGATGATCCGCATGGAAGACGCCAGCCCGCTCAAGCGCCGCATGTTCCACTATTTTATGGACGTGGCCAGGCGCTGCGGCGCCGATATCCTGGACGGCAAGCCGGCCGGCGCGGCCGACCGCGCGCGCTACGCGCTCGGCAAGGTCCTGGTCTACGGTCCGCTCAAGAACGTGCTGGGCTTGTCGCGCGTGCGCGTGGCCTATACCGCGGGCGCTGCCATCGGCCCCGACCTGTTCCGCTTTTACCGCTCGATCGGCGTCAACCTCAAGCAGCTGTATGGCTCCACAGAAACCTGCGCCTACGTGTGCCTGCAGCCGGACGGAAACATCAAGTTCGACAGCGTCGGCCTGCCCGCGCCCGGCGTCGAAGTGCGCCTGGCCGACAACGGCGAAGTGCTGGTGCGGTCCAAGGCCACCATGGACGGCTACTTCAAGCGGCCCGACGCCACCTCGGAGGTGATCGACGCCGACGGCTACTTCCACACGGGCGACGCCGGCATCTTCGACAGCGAAGGCCACCTCAAGATCATCGACCGCGCGGCCGACGTGGGCAAACTGCGCGGCGGCGCCATCTTCGCGCCCAACTACATCGAGAACAAGCTCAAGTTTTTCCCCTTCATCAAAGAGGCGGTGGCCTTCGGCAACGAGCGTGACCAGGTGTGCGCCTTCATTAATATCGACATGGAAGCGGTCGGCAACTGGGCTGAACGGCGCAACATTGCCTACGCCGGCTACACCGACCTGGCGGCCCATGCCAGCACCTATGATCTGGTGCGCGGCTGCGTGGAAAAAGTCAACGCCGACCTGGCGGCAGAAGCGGGCATGGGCGAGACCCAGATCCACCGCTTCCTGGTGCTGCACAAAGAGCTCGACCCCGACGACGACGAACTGACGCGCACGCGCAAGGTGCGCCGCAAATTCATCGCCGAAAAATACGCGGTGCTGATCGATGCGCTCTACAGCGACAAGTGCAGCCAGTTCATCGTCACCCAGGTCAAGTTCGAAGACGGCCGGATCGGCACCGTGAGCGCCGACCTGCGCATCTGCGGTGCCACCACCTATCCGGCCATGGCGAGAGCGGCGTGAACATGCACGAGCCGACCCAGCCCCAGGCCCCCGTGCGCGAAGCCGGGCCCGTGATCCTGGACCTGAAGAACATCTCGCTCTCGTTTGGCGGCGTGCGCGCGCTCACCGACATTTCCTTCGACGTACGCCAGCACGAGATCCGCGCCATCATCGGCCCCAATGGCGCCGGCAAAAGCTCGATGCTCAATGTGATCAACGGCGTGTACCGCCCGCAAAAGGGCGAGATCGTGCTGCGCGGCGAGCACCGGCGCAATATGGATTGCCACACGGCAGCCAAGGCCGGTATCGCGCGCACCTTCCAGAACATCGCCCTGTTCAAGGGGATGTCGGTGCTCGATAACATCATGACCGGCCGCAACCTCAAGATGAAGTCGAATTTTCTGCTGCAGGCATTGTATTGGGGGCCGGCGCAGCGCGAGGAAATCGCGCACCGCGAAAAGGCCGAGCAAGTCATCGACTTCCTGGAAATCCAGGCGATCCGCAAGACGCCGGTGGGGCGTTTGCCCTACGGCCTGCAAAAACGGGTGGAGCTGGGACGGGCCCTGGCGGCCGAGCCAGACATTTTGCTGCTCGATGAACCGATGGCCGGAATGAACGTCGAAGAAAAGCAGGACATGTGCCGCTTCATTCTCGACGTGAATGACCAGTTCGGCACGACCATCGTGCTGATCGAGCACGACATGGGCGTGGTGATGGATATATCCGACCGCGTGGTGGTGCTCGATTACGGCAAAAAAATCGGCGATGGCACGCCGGACGAGGTGCGCAGCAATCAGGCGGTGATCAATGCTTATCTGGGAGTCGCAAATTAACGCTTTGCGCATATGCGCTATGGGCCCCCGCCTGCGCGAGGGCGACGTGACTATATTGCTAGCTGTGAAACCGTCGCCCTCGCGCAGGCGGGGGCCCATGGCAACTAAGGTCAGTGAGGCCAAATGAGTTTCTTTCTTGAAGTGCTGATCGGCGGCCTGCTCTCCGGCGTCATGTACGCGCTGGTGGCGATCGGCTTCGTCCTGATCTACAAAGCGTCCGGCGTGTTCAACTTCGCCCAGGGCGCGATGGTGTTTTTCGCCGCGCTCACCTGCGTCGGCATCATCGACAAATTTGGCGTCTCGATCTGGCTCGCCATTCCCCTGACCATGGCGGTGATGGTGGTGCTCGGCCTGGCCATCGAAAAAGTCGTCCTGCGCCCGCTGGTCAACCAGCCCGAGATCACGCTGTTCATGGCCACGATCGGCCTGGCCTTCTTTATCGAGGGACTGGCGCAGCTGCTGTGGGGTTCGCAGGTGCACAAGCTGGACCTGCCCATCGAGGACGTGCCGATCGCCTGGCTGCTCGACAACTACAACATCATCGTGTCGCAGTTCGACGTGACTGCCGCCGGCATCTGCGCCCTGCTGGTCACGTCCCTGGCCCTGCTGTTCTCGCGCACCAAGGTGGGCCGCGCGCTGCGCGCCGTGGCCGACGATCACCAGGCGGCGCTGGCGGTCGGCATTCCGCTGCAGCGCATCTGGGCCGTGGTATGGTCGGTGGCGGGCCTGGTCGCGCTGGTGGCGGGCTTGCTGTGGGGCGCGAGGAATGGCGTGCAGTTCGCGCTCACCTTCATCGCGTTAAAGGCCCTGCCGGTGCTGATCCTGGGCGGCTTTACCTCGGTCCCCGGCGCGATTGTCGGTGGCTTGATCATCGGCGCGTCCGAAAAGCTCGCCGAAGTCTATCTCGGCCCGATGGTGGGCGGCGGGATCGAAGGCTGGTTCCCGTACGTGCTGGCCCTGCTGTTCCTGCTGGTGCGGCCGGAAGGCCTGTTCGGCGAAAAAATCATCCGGAGAATCTGACATGTTTTACCGCGAAGCCGGACAATTCAAGACCAGCTATGCCGCCGACGGCCAGATCTTCCCGATCCGCCAGGACCGCATCGCCCTCGCCGCCCTCTTGCTGGTGGCGCTGGCGGTGGTGCCGCTCATGGCCTCGGCCTACCTGCTGTCGGCGATCCTGATTCCCTTCCTGATTTTCTCCCTGGCCGCGCTGGGACTGAACATCCTGACCGGCTATTGCGGCCAGCTGTCGCTCGGCACCGCCGCCTTCATGGCGGTGGGCGCGTTTGCCTCCTTCAATGTAGTCGCGCGCCTGCCCGGTGTGCCGATGCTGCTCGCCTTCGTGCTGGGCGGGGTGTGCGCGGCCGTCGTCGGCATCGCTTTCGGGCTGCCATCGCTGCGTATCCGCGGTTTTTACCTGGCCGCGTCGACGCTGGCGACCCAGTTCTTCGTGGTCTGGTGCCTGACCAAGATCCCCTACCTGACCAATTACAGCAGCTCGGGCGTGATCACCGCCCAAAAAATCGTCATTTTCGGCTACCTGTTCGACAGCCCGGCCAGCAAGTACCTGCTGGTGCTGGCCATTGTGGCGCTCATGGCGCTGATGGCCAAGAATATGGTGCGCTCGAACGTGGGCCGGTCATGGATGGCGGTGCGCGACATGGATGTGGCGGCGGAAGTGATCGGTTTTCGCCCGATGCGCACCAAGCTGCTCGCGTTCGCGGTCAGCTCTTTCTATTGCGGCGTGGCCGGCGCCCTGTACGCCTATGCCTATCTGGGCACGGTGGAGCCGGAAGCCTACAACCTGGACCTGTCGTTCCGCATACTGTTCATGATCATCATCGGCGGTGTCGGTTCGATCCTCGGGTCCTTCCTGGGCGCGGCCTTCATCGTGCTGCTGCCGGTGGGGCTCAATATCCTGGCCCACGCATTGTCGTTGCCGACCTCGGTGGCATCGAATCTTGAATTGATGGTATTTGGCGCGCTGATCGTGTTCTTCCTGATCGTCGAGCCGCACGGGCTGGCGCGCCTGTGGCAAGTTGGTAAAGAGAAGCTGCGGCTATGGCCGTTCCCCCATTAAAAAGAGGAGACTGAATAACATGAACCCAATTCGGAAAATCATCCTGTGCGCAGCGTTGGCCGGCGCCTTCACCCAGGTCCAGGCGGCCGACCAGTTCGTGGCCCTGCCATCCTACCGCGTAGGCCCGTATGCGGCAGGCGGGTCCGGCTTCTATGGCGGGGCGATCGACTACTTCAACCTGGTCAACGCCAACGGCGGCGTCAACGGCGTCAAGATCGCGTGGGAAGAGTGCGAGACCGAATACAACCCATCGCGCGGCATCGAATGCTACGAGCGCCTCAAGACCAAAAATGGCGGCGCGACCCTGGTCGAGCCGCTGTCGACCGGCATCGCCTACGGCATTCTGGACCGGGTCGGCACCGACAAGATTCCTCTCACCACCCTCGGCTACGGCCGCTCGGATGCCGCCAACGGCAAGGTCTTCCCCTACGTGTTCCCGCTCATTACGAGCTACTGGAACCAGGCTGCGGCCATGGTCAAGTACCTGGCCGACAAGAGCGGCGGCTACGATAAGCTCAAAGGCAAAAAGATCGTCCACCTGTATCACGATTCGGCCTTTGGCAAAGAACCCTTGCCGGTACTTGAAGCGCAAGCCAAGGAGTATGGCTTTGAGCTGATCAAGATCGCGGTCGCGCCGCCGGGCAGCGAACAGCAGTCGCAGTGGCTGCAGATCCGCCAGGCCAAACCGGACTACGTGATCCTGTGGGGCTGGGGCGTGATGAATTCGGTCGCCATCAAGACCGCGCAGCGCAACGGCTTCCCGCGCGAGAAGATGCTGGGCGTGTGGTGGGCCGGCTCCGAGGAAGACACCATCCCGTCGGGCGACGCGGCCAAGGGCTACACCTCAATGACATTCAACACGCCAGGCAATTACCCACTGATCGACGAGATCCGTAAAAAGGTCTACGCGGCCGGCAACGGCAACCTGGCCGACCAAAGCCGTATCGGTTCGGTGTACCACATGCGCGGCATGACCATGGGTGTGCTGTGGGTGGAAGCGATCCGCGCCGCGCAGGAAAAATACGGCAAGGGCAAGGTCATGACGGGCGAGCAGGTGCGCTGGGGCCTGGAACACCTGGACGTGAACGAGGCGCGCCAGAAAACGCTCGGCGTGCTGGGCATGTTCCCGCCCGTGAAAACCAGCTGCGACGACCATGAAGGCTCGGGCGCGGTCAAGGTTCAGCAGTGGGATGGCAAGAAGTGGAACGCCATCACGCCGAAGTGGGTTGTGGGCGACAAGGCGCTCACGCGCAAGCTGCTCGAAGAATCGTCGAACGCCTACGCCGCCGAGAAAAAAATCACCCCTGCCTGCCTGAACTGACACCATGACGACTGCACCGTACCTGTCGGTTAACAACATCGAGGTCATTTACGACCACGTGATCCTCGTGCTCAAGGGCGTGTCGCTACAGGTCCCGAAGGGCAAGATCGTCGCCCTGCTGGGGGCGAACGGCGCCGGCAAGTCGACCACGCTCAAGACCATCTCCACGCTGCTGCGTGGCGAGCGTGGCGACGTGACCAAGGGCGAGGTGCAGTTCAATGGCGAACGGGTCGACCAGCTCACGCCCAATGAGCTGGTGCGGCGCGGCCTGTCGCAGGTGATGGAAGGGCGCCACTGCTTCGGCCACCTGACCATCGAAGAGAACCTCATGACCGGCGCCTACACCCGCACCGATTCGCGCGCGGCCATCAAGCAGTCGCTGGAAGCGGTGTACCACTATTTCCCGCGCCTGCGCGAACGGCGCGCCAGCCAGGCCGGCTACACCTCGGGCGGCGAGCAGCAGATGTGCGCGATCGGGCGCGCCCTGATGGCAAAACCGTCGATGATCCTGCTCGACGAGCCGTCGATGGGCATCGCGCCGCAAATCGTCGAAGAGATTTTCGACATCGTGAAAGACTTGAACCAGAAGGAAGGCGTGTCCTTCCTCTTGGCCGAACAGAACACCACCGTCGCCCTGCGCTATGCCGACTTCGGCTACATCCTGGAAAACGGGCGGGTGGTGATGGAAGGCGCGGCCGCTGAACTGGCCAGCAATGAAGACGTCAAAGAGTTTTACCTGGGCGTCTCCGGCGCCGGGCGCAAGAGCTTTCGCGACATGAAATTTTACCGCCGCCGCAAACGCTGGCTGGCTTGAGGAACAACCATGAATTTTGAAGCGGCCAAAGCGCTGTGCCGGACCTTCCCCGGTTGCACGGAAGACGTCAAATGGGGATGCGACCTGGTGTTTTCGGTCGGGGCGAAAATGTTCGCCGTGACCGCTAACGAAGCGCCGGCCAAGGCGATGAGCTTCAAGGTCGAGGATGAGCGCTTTCTGGAGCTGACCGACCGCCCCGGCATCGTCCCTTCGCCTTACCTGGCGCGCCACAAATGGGTGCGCGTGGAAAAAGCATCCGCGCTGAGCGACAAGGAGGCGGCAGCCCTGCTGCGCCGCTCGTACGAACTGGTGCTCGCAAAACTGAGTAAAAAGCTGCAGCGCGAAATCGCAGCGATGCACGGAGACGCGCAATGACCGTGGACACCTTCGACGCGCTCGAGCGGCGCGACCCGCAGGAACGCGAGCGCGACCTGATGGCGCGCCTGCCGCAGCTGATCGCGCGCGCGCAAAGCGCCCCCGGCTGGGCCGCCATCCTCGACGGCGTCGATCCGGCGCGCGTGAACAGCCGCGGCGCGCTGGCAGAGCTGCCCATCACGCGCAAGGCCGACCTCAAAGGCCTGCAAAAACGCGCCATGCCGTTCGGCGGCCTGGCCGCCACGCCCATCGGCCAGCTGTCGCGCGTGTTCGTCTCGCCCGGCCCGATCTTCGACCCCGAGGGGCGCGGGCCGGACTGGTGGCGCTTCGCGCGGCCCATGTACGCGGCCGGCATCAGGCCTGGCGGCTTGATCCAGAACTGCTTCTCGTACCACTTCACGCCGGCCGCCTTCATGGTCGAAGGCGGGGCCGCGCGCATCGGCTGCGCCGTCATTCCCGCCGGCTCCGGCCAGACCGAGATGCAGGTGCAGGCCATCGTCGACCTGCAGCCCGACACCTACGTCGGCACCCCGTCTTTCCTTCGCATCATCATCGAAAAGGCGCGCGAGATGGAGGCCGACATCAGCTGCCTGCGGCAAGCGATGATGGGCGCCGAAGCGCTGCCCGAATCGCTGCGCGCCTGGTTCCGCGAGAACGGCGTGCCGCATGTGTTCCAAACCTACGCGTCGGCCGACATCGGCAGCGTCGCCTATGAGACCGAGAGCGGCGGTGTACTCAATCCCGGCATGATGCTCGACGAGGACGTGATCGTCGAGATCGTGCGCCCGGGAAGCGGCGAACCGGTGGCGCGCGGCGACATCGGCGAAGTGGTGGTCACGCTGTTCAATCAGGATTACCCCTTGATCCGTTTCGCCACCGGCGATATGTCGGCGCTGCTGGTCGACACCCCGCCATCCAAATGCGGGCGCACCAACGAGCGCATTCGCGGCTGGATGGGGCGCGCCGACCAGACCACCAAGGTGCGTGCCATGTTCGTCCATCCGTCCCAGGTCGACAACATCACGCGCCGCCATCCGGAAATCCTCAAGGCGCGCATGATCGTCTCCGGCCGCATGGCCAATGACGTGATGACGCTGCGCTGCGAAGTGCGCAGCGCCCCCGCGCCCGAGAAACAGGCACTGATCGTCGACTCGATCCGCGAGGTCACCAAGCTGCGCGGCGAGGTCGAATTCGTCGCGCGCGGCGCGCTGCCGTCGGACGGCGTGCTCATCGAGGATCAGCGCGACTATTCCTAGGCGCAGGGTGTCGCATAAAACCAACTGACGGCCGTTTGTGCAGTGCGATATGCAGGATAATCAAGTCGTCTCCCTCACCATCAGACGACTATGCAACAGTTTCATGTAGAACGTGCCCGCGCCCTCCTCGAGAACGCCGAGGAGATTTTCGATGCCAACGCGGTGCGCGACGCCGTGGGCGATGTTGCAGCCAAGCTCAACGACCGCTTCGGCCGTCCCGGCGACGAAACCTTCCCGCTGGTGCTCGGCGTGATGGGCGGCGCCGTGGTGTTCGTGGGTCAGGTGCTGCCGCAGCTGCGCTTCCCGCTCGAATTCGACTATATTCACGTCAGCCGCTACGGCGACGACGACCAGGGCGGGCGCGTGGTGTGGAAAGTGATTCCGCGCCCCAACGTGGCGGGGCGCACCATCATCGTCCTCGACGATATTCTGGACGAAGGCGAAACGCTGGCCCACGTCAAACAGCGCCTGCTCGACATGGGCGCGGCCGAAGTCATCATCGCCGTCTTCGCCGACAAGGCCATCAAGCGCGCCAAGCCGCTCAAGGCCGATATCGTGGGCCTGACCATTCCCGACAAGTTTGTGGTCGGCTTCGGCATGGATGTGTACGGCTACTGGCGCAATCTGCCCGGCCTGTGGGCCATTCGCCAGGAAGATTTAAAGGGCAAATAGCCCGCCTTATCCCCCCGCGTTAAATTCTTCAGCAATACCAGTGCTGACGGGTATTTAATTGGTACTACCCGTCAGCCCCGCCTTTTTCATGCATATACCCGCTATTCATACCAGAAGATCCCTTTCGAACTTCCAACTGGTATTAAATTATTGCCATCCTTTCAAAACCACTTGACTACCAATTTTGCCGGTCGCATTCTCACTCCGCTTCACACAAACGTTTAAAAAATAATAGGAGAACAACATGGAGAAGAGAAGAAGCGGCGTGCTACTGGCACTGATCGCAGGATTGGCCGCAGGTTGCGGCGGCGGGGCCGACACAGCCGCGCCGAAGACCGCCTTGCTGGCCACGACCACGCAGTGCTTTGCAGCCTGGAGCGCGGCCACGGTCTACACGGGCGGCCAGACCGTCAGCTACAACGGCACCAACTACACCGCGGCCTACTGGACCCAGGGCGACAATCCCGGCACCAGCAGCGGCGCAGCGGGCAGCGGCAAGCCGTGGACTGTGGGCACCAGCTGCGGCGCGACACCAACGCCGACGCCTACCCCGACTCCAACGCCGACACCGACTCCCACACCGACTCCCACCCCAACACCGACGCCGACCCCAACACCGACGCCGACGCCGTCGTGCGCGATCTGGGCCGAAGGCGTGACCTATACCGCTGGCCAGGTGGTGAGCTATCAGGGGCTGTCGTACACCGCCCTGGTGACCCACACCGCCTACACCGGCACCAACTGGAATCCGAAGGACTCGGCGACCTTGTGGCGCGCGGGTGGCAGCTGCACCACGCCGACGCCGACGCCTACTCCGACGCCTACTCCGACGCCTACTCCGACGCCGACCCCGACTCCGACTCCGACTCCGACTCCGACTCCAACGCCGACGCCTACCCCAACGCCAACTCCAACGCCAACGCCGACTCCGACGCCAACCGGCGGCCGTGAAATCGGCTCCTACTTCGCGCAATGGGGCGTCTATGGCCGCGGTTACGAAGTGGCCGACATCCACACCGCCAAGACCTCGGTCGGCGGCGTGCAGACCAGCGTGGCCGACCAGCTGACCTTCATCAACTACGCCTTCGGCAATGTGTACGCCAAAAACGGCGGCTACGAATGCGACATGGTGACCAAGGCCGAAGTAGGCAACGATTCGCCGACCTCGCCCGAAGCCGGCACCGGGGGCGACGCCTACGCCGACTACCAGCGCTCGCCGGCGCGCACCGTGGACGGCAAGGCTGTGCCATGGGACGCCAAACTGTCGGGTAACTTCCTGCAGCTCAAACTGCTCAAGGCAGCCCATCCCAAGCTGCGCGTGTTCATTTCGTTGGGTGGCTGGAGCTGGTCCAAGCAGTTCTCGGCGGCGTCCAAGACCGATGCCCTGCGCAAGCAGCTGGTGCGCTCCTGCGTCAAGCAGTTCATCGCCGGCGACCTGCCGGTACAGGATGGACGCGGCGGCCCGGGTTCGGCCAAAGGCGTCTTCGACGGCATCGACATCGACTGGGAATACCCGGGCGGTGGCGGGCAGCCGTACAACACGGTCGACACGGTCAACGACAAGCGCAACTACACGCTGCTGATGCAGGAATTCCGTGCGCAGCTCGACGCGCAGGGCGCCATCGACGGCAAGCGCTATGCGCTGACGGCGGCCATCGGCGCCGGCACCGAGAAGATCGCCCAGACCGAACCTAACCTGTACAGCCAGTACATGGACTGGGTCAACGTCATGACTTACGACTTCCACGGTGCCTGGGAAACGACGACCAACTTCCACGCCCCGCTGTATCATGACCCCGCCGATCCGTCGACGGGCGTGATTGCGAAGTACAATTCGCATGATGCCATCACGGCGCTAGTCGCCGCGGGTATGCCGAAGAACAAAATCCTGCTCGGCGTTCCGTTCTACGGACGCGGATGGAAGGGTGTGCCGGCAGGTCCCAACGCGAATGGTTTGTACCAGTCCACCACGGGCGGTGCGCCAGGCGCTTACGAGACCGGCATCGAAGATTACAAGCTGCTCAAGGCGAAAGCCGGCCAGCGCTGGATTCATCCGGTCACCAAGCAGCTGTTCCTGTACACCAGCGGCGGCGAATGGTGGAGCTACGACGATCCAACCGTCATCCGCACCAAGATGCAGTATGTGCGGGACCAGAACCTGCGTGGCGCGTTCTCGTGGGAGCTTGACGGCGACGCGAGCGGCGAGCTGACGACGGAAGTCTGGCAAGGCCGGTAAGGCTTGAAGCGTGGCGCCGGCGGTTCCCCCGCCGCCGGCGCCCTTTCCAATTTCGAATGCAAAGTGGGGACAGGAGACAGCGTTGAAAACTCAAGCGAAAATGCAAACCACGGCCCGCGTCGGCGACGAATGGCGGCGCTGGATCGCGGAGAATCTCATGCTGGGCGTGGCGCCACCTGCGATTGCCGCGGTCATGGTCCAGAATGGCGTGAGCCAGCGCGAAGCCGACACCGAGATCGCCACGGCGGCCCGCAGCCCGTATCTGCACGGCGGCCGGCGCCTGGTCAACCGGATACGCAAGCGCGACTGGGTGCTGTCGATCCAGTCCAAGCTCAATCGCATCGGCGCCAACGAAATCGAACGGCGTGAACGCTTGACGGGCAACGAATTCCTGGAACAGTACTACCGCACCAACCGCCCCGTGATCATCACCGGGATGCTCGAGCACTACCCGGCGCGGACCAAATGGAACCTCGACTATTTTGGCGCGGAGCGTTTCCGCGACCGGATGGTGGAAGTGCAGTTCGGCCGCAGCGGCGACCCCCAGTACGAATTGAACAGCATCGCGCACAAGCGCCAGCTGCCGTTTGGCGAATATGTCGACATGGTGCGCAACAGCGGCGCCAGCAACGACTTCTACATGACCGCCAATAACGACTCGCGCAATCGCGAGGCGCTCAAGGAACTGTGGGACGACGTCGGCAATCTGCCCGAGTATCTGGACGACGATCCAACGCGGCGCGGCTTTTTCTGGTTCGGACCGGCCGGCACCATCACGCCTTTCCATCACGACCTCACCAACAATTTCATGTCCCAGATCATCGGCCGCAAACGCGTCCGGCTGATCGCGCCGTGCGAACTGGCGAACGTCTACAACCACCGTCACTGCTTTACCGACGTCGATGCGCGCAACATCGACCTGCAGCGCTTCCCCAACATGGAAGGCGTTCCGGTGCTCGAATGCGTGCTGGAACCGGGCGAGATCCTGTTCCTGCCGGTCGGCTGGTGGCATTACGTTGAAGCGCTCGACATCTCGGTCACGCTTGCGTCGACCAATTTCCACTGGCAGAACGACTTCTATACGAATTACCCGACAGACCACGACTTCTGACGGGTCCATAAGGAGTACACCATGTACAAGCACCGACTGATTGTCGCCGTGCTAGGCGGAGCTTTGTCCGCCTGCGGCGGGCAAGGCCCGGAACCAACTCAAAGCACCCCGAAAATGCTGGCCGCGACGGCCAGCTGCAGCGCATGGTCCGCCAGCGCTGTCTACGTGGCCGGCGACTGCGTCACCTATCAAAGCAAGACCTACAAGGCCAAGTGGTGGACGCAGAATAATATCCCGGGCACCGAAGAATGGGGACCGTGGGAGCTGCAAGCGGTAACGCCGACGCCAACCCCGACTCCCACACCGACTCCCACACCGACTCCAACCCCCACACCAACTCCGACACCAACGCCCACACCTACTCCTACACCGACACCAACGCCGACGCCGACGCCGACGGTTGCATGCCGCCCCGATGGCCTCACCTCGACCGTGACGAACGTGCCGTACTGTGGCGTGTACGACATCAACGGCCGCGAAGTGCTGGCAAACGGGCTCAATCGCCGCATCGTTGGCTACTTCACGAGCTGGCGTACGGGTAAAGACGGGAGCCCGTCCTACCTGGTCAACAACATCCCATGGGATAAGATCACCCACGTGAACTATGCGTTCGCGTCAGTCGATACGACCAGTTCCAAGGTGGTGATCGGCAGCGGCGCGAACAATCCCGATACCGGCCTGACGTGGCCGGGCAATGCGGCGGCAGCGATGGATCCGAGCTTGCCTTATCAAGGGCACTTCAATCTGCTGGCGCAGTACAAGAAAAAGTACCCGGGCGTGAAAATCATGCTGTCCGTGGGCGGGTGGGCCGGCAGCGGCGGCTTCTATACGGCTACTACGCGCGCCGACGGCTCGCTCAACAGCGCCGGCATCGACACGCTGGCCGGGTCGATGGTGGCCTTCCTGCGCCAGTACCGCTTCTTCGACGGCATCGACATCGACTACGAGCATCCGACCACCAACAACGCGGCCGGCAATCCGCTCGACTTCTCCCTGTCCAAGCCGCGCCTGGCGGGTCTGATGAAGGGTTACAACGTGCTGCTCGAGCGGGTGCGCACCAAGCTCGACGCGGCCGCGGTGGCGGACAAGAAGTACTACATGCTGACGATCGCAGGATCGGCGTCGGCGTGGATCTTGCGGGGCGAAGAGAACCTGTCAGGCCTGAAGTACCTCGACTACGCGAGTTTGATGAGCTACGACCTGCACGGCGGCTGGAACCAGTATGTGGGTCCGAACGCGCCGCTGTTCGACGACGGTAACGACGCCGAGCTCAAGGCCGGCAGCGCCTACCAGTTCGCCAACATCGGCTACCTGAACGTCGACTGGGCGTACCGCTACTACCGTGGTGCGTTGCAGGCCGGGCGCATCAATCTGGGCGTGCCGTACTACACCCGCGGCTGGAAAAACGTCAATGGCGGCACCAACGGCCTGTGGGGAACCACGGCGCTGGTGAACAACAGCGTGACCTGCGCTGGCGTGCCGACGTGCGGCGAAGGTGCGGTTGGCATCGACAACCTGTGGCACGATCTCGACACCAACGGTCAGCCCGTACCTGGCGGCGGCAATCCGCTGTGGCATGCGCTCAATCTGGAAAAGGCCATTCTGCCCGACTATCTGGATGCCTACCAGGTGCCGGACAAGGTCTTGACTGGCACGTACGCGCCAAACTACAGCGCCACGATGGCGGCACCATGGCTGTGGAATGCGAGCAAGCGCGTGTTCATCTCGACCGAGACCGCGCAATCGATCGGCGCCAAGGCCAGCTATATCGTCAACAACAACATCGGCGGCATCATGATCTGGGAGCTGGCCGGCGACTACGCGTGGAACGCATCGGCCAATGGCGGCAAGGGCCAGTACTTCATGGGCAGCACGCTGACGACCAACATCTACAACGCCTTCAAGGCGGCTGGCGCGTACGGCAATCAGCGCGCGGAGAGCGCCGTGCCGCCGACCAGCGCCAAGGTGTCGATCGAGCTCGGTGGATGGAAGCTGGGCGACAGCAACTACCCGATCAATCCCGTGATGACGATCACGAACAAATCGGCGGTGACAATCCCGGGCGGCAGCGTGGTCGAGTTCTCGTATCCCGTTTCGGCCCCTGCGGACATGAGCGACCAGTCGGGCTATGGGCTGAAAGTGACCAGTGCCGGGTACAGCGGGCCGAATAACATCGGCGGCTTCAAGGCCAACTTCAACCGGGCGCAGTTCGCGATTCCCGGATGGCAGTCGCTGGCGCCGGGGGCATCGGTGTCCATTACCCTCAACTACAGACTGCCGATCAGCGGACCGTCGGCATACGCGATCACCGTGGGCGGCACGCGTTACGCCTTGGCGGACGAGTATCCGGACCTGCCGGTCGGACTGCGTTGATCCCAACATATAAAGCGAGAACAAAATGAATCGACATCATTTATCCGCCCTGGCCAGCGTGCTGGTGGCGGGTCTTTTAAGCGGGTGCGGGGCAAGCGACAGCGGTCCGCAGCCATCGGCGACCAAGCTGCTGGCGACGACAGCGGCGTCTTGCCCTGCATGGAACGCGACGTCCGTGTACACGCTCGGCATGTGCGTGGTGTACCAGAACAAGGTGTACAAGGCGAAGTGGTGGACCCAGGGGAATGTGCCCGGCGCCGAGCAGTGGGGACCGTGGGAATTGACGACGGATACGCCGACACCGACGCCGACGCCGACTCCTACGCCTACGCCTACGCCTACGCCTACACCTACACCTGCGCCTACGCCGACGCCGACACCGACGCCAACACCGACGCCTGGGACGATTCCCACCAAAGCCCAGGCACAGGCACGCGAGGCGCAGCTGACCGACAACGCCTTCTTCCGCACGATGAAGGCATCGCTGCGCACGCTCGACAACGCCTCACTGGAGCAGGTGACGCCGGGGCGCAGTGCGAATCCGGTCAACGTGAAGCGGGTGGAGCGGCTGCTGCCGGCGGCGCGCTGGGACTACTACTTCCCGGTGCGGGAGGCGAGCTACACCTACCAGCGCTTCCTGCAGGCGGTTGCCAAATTCCCCGCGCTGTGCGACGACTACGGTGACGGACGCAATGCCGACGCGATCTGCAAGCATTCGCTGGCGACCATGTTCGCGCACTTCACGCAGGAGACGGGCGACCACAATGCGAGCGGCACCGTACCCGAATGGCGCCAGGGCCTGACCTATCTGCGCGAGCTGGGGTGCACCGAGACGGGCCCGGGCTGCGGCTACAACGCCGAATGCGCGGACCCGGTATTCAACGCGGTCTGGACCTGCGGGAAGAACCCGGACGGCACCTACAAAAAGTACTTCGGGCGCGGCGCCAAGCAGCTCTCGTACAACTACAACTACGGGCCGTTTTCGCAGGTGATGTTCGCGGGCGACCAGTCGGTGCTGCTGCGCGACCCGGACAAGGTGGCGTCGACCTGGCTCAATCTGGCGTCGGCGACCTTCTTCTTCGTGTTCCCGCAACCGCCCAAGCCATCGATGCTGCACGTGATCGACGGCACCTGGGTTCCCAATGCGGCCGACAAGGCGGCCGGCGCGGGCAACAACTTCGCCACGACGATCATGATCATCAACGCGGAGTGTGGTGGCGGGGTGGAGCGGCAGGCGGCGCAGAACCGGATCGACTACTACAAACAGTTCGCGGCAGGACTGGGGTGGGCGGTCGGCAGCGAGCAGCTGTCATGCGCGACGATGCAGCGATTCGGCCCGAGCAGCTCGGCGGCATACAGCATCTACTGGGAAAAGAACTGGAACGACGGCGGGCAGTACCAATGCCAGCTGGTGAACTACCAGACCCCGTACAGCGCGCTCATCCCCGACAACTACGTCAAGTGCGTACAAGACAACTGGAAAGTCACCTTGCCGTAAAACCGGGGTCAGACCTCAATTCTGAAATAGTTTTTTAATTGGGGTCAGACCTCGAGTTTGAAGTCTTGAAGGTGTGTTTTGGTGCTGTAGTACCAAGGTCAGACCGCATTTCACGAACGGGGAAAGCGGTCTGACTCTTTTTAGAACGAACAGGGCCCCTGCTGCGTCTAGCGGGCTATCTTGGACACGCAAAAAATTGCATAAATGAGGTCTGACCCCAATTAAAAAACAAATTCAGAATGGAGGTCTGACCCCGGTTTAAAGGGCGAGGCGGGCGCGGGCGGCGTCGTATTCGCGTTTCAGGCGCTCGACCATCTCGGCGACGGTCGGCACGTCGTCCATCATGCCCACGCCCTGCCCTGCGCCCCAGATGTCGCGCCAGGCCTTGGCGGTGCCGTCGCCGAAACTCATTTTCGATTTGTCCGACTCGGGCAGCGCGTCCGGATCGAGCCCCGCGCTGACGATCGATTTCTTCAGGTAGTTGCCGTGCACGCCGGTGAACAGGTTGGTGTACACGATGTCCGCCGCCGACGATTCGACGATCGCTTCGCGGTAGCCGTCGGTCACGTTCGATTCTTTGGTCGCCAGCCAGCGCGAGCCGATGTAAGCGAAGTCGGCGCCCATCGCCTGCGCCGCCAGGATGCCGTCGCCAGTGGCGATCGATCCCGACAGAGCCACCGGGCCGCTGAAGAATTTGCGCACTTCACCCACCAGCGCGAAAGGCGACAGGGGACCGGCATGGCCGCCCGCACCAGCCGCCACCAGGATCAATCCATCCACGCCCGCTTCCAGCGCCTTCTGCGCGTGGCGGATCGAGACCACGTCGTGCAGCACGATGCCGCCGTAGCTGTGGATCGCGTCGAGCATCTCTTTCGGCGGCGCGCGCAGCGAGGAGATGATGATCGGTACCTGGTGCTTCACGCACATCGCCACGTCGTGCTCGAGCCGTTCGTTCGACTGGTGCACGATCTGGTTCACGGCAATCGGCCCCACCTTGGCGCCCGGATTGGCGGCGCGGTAGTCGTCCAGCTCAGTTTTGAGATCGGTCAGCCAAGTGTCGAGCATCGCCGCCGGACGGGCGTTGAGCGCCGGGAACGAGCCGACGATGCCGGCCTTGCACTGCGCCGCTACCAGGGCCGGGCCGCTGGCGATGAACAGGGGTGACCCGATGACGGGGAGGGACAGGTTTTGCAGCGCGACAGGCAGGGCCATGACATTCTCGCAGTCTTAAAATGGATGGAATTGATGCATTCCAGCCATTATAGTGCGAAAAAAGTACGATCGTGCTGGAATTTTGGCGGTGTCAGAGGTCGGCGTTGAGCAGCAAGCCGCCTTCACGCCGGGCAGCGCCGGCCCGCACCAGCGATTGCACGGCCCAGTCGGCCAGTTCGGCAGGCGTGCGCGCCAGGAAGCGCCGGCGCGCCCCTTCGATCACGGGATTGGCCTCGAACATGGCCGGCAGCGCGGCCAGCGTGAACTGCTGGCGTTCGAGCAGCAGGAACTTGAGCATCACCTTGACTGCGTTTTCGGCATTGCGCACCGGGTCGCCCTGCAGGAAGTCCAGGCGCGAGAAGGCGCGCGCCAGCGCCGGCTTGACGTCGGTGAACGGGGCGCCGTGGCCGGGGATCACCAGGCGCACGTCGAGCGTGTCGATCAGCGCCAGCGTGGCGCGCGCTTCGGCGAAGCCGGATTCGCCTTCCAGCTCGGGAAAGATCACACCGAAGCCGTTGCGCCACAAGGCATCGGCCGAGATCAGGATTTTCTCCTCGGCGCAGTAGAAGATCAGCGAATGCGGATCGTGCCCCGGCGCGGCCAGCGCCTGCCATTGCATGCCGCCCAGCGCCAGCACATCGCCGCAGTCGATGGTACGGTCGAACGTGAAGCGCTCGCACTGCTGGCCGGTGGCGCGGTAGCTGAGCGCTTCTTCGTCCCAGCGGCGCACCTTGTCCGCCTCGGCTGCGGGAATCGCCGTGCTGCAGCCATAACGCGCCTGCAGGGCCGCGTTGCCGCCGCAATGGTCGGAATGGAGGTGGGTATTGATCACGCGGCCCAGCGTGCGGCCGCCGAGCGCGTGTTCGACCAACGCCAGCGTTTGCGGGGCGTGAATCAGGTAACCGGTATCGACCAGCGCGCTGTCGCCGTCCTCTTCGATGAACAGCACGTTGTTGGAGGATAGCCAGCCACGTTCGAACACGCGCATCGAGGCCGGCAAGCCAAGGACGTTGTCGTTCATTTTTTGACCTGGAAGGCGAGCGATATTTTCGCGAACTCGATCAACACTTCTTGTGTGCCGCCGTTGAAGGTCATGAACGCGTTCCCGGTCCGCACCACCATCCGCGGCGGGAACAGCCAGCTCAGATACGGTATGCCGATCATCTTCGCGCTGCGCACCTCGTCCCATTGCACCTGTTTGTCGTACAACCAGGTCTGGCGGATGCCGAGCGCATCGATCGTGGTGCGCGCGCGCAGGAACCAGTAATAGCTCACGCCCAGCATCAGGAACGACAAGGCCAGCAGCGCCTTGACGCCCAGCCCGAACGAGAGCATCGGGAAGCGCCACACGACGCTGACGCCGTACATGGCCAGCAGCACGGTCAGAAACGTGGCGGCCACCTTGAAGCCAGGGCCGTAGGACGGTCCGCTCACATCGTAGTCGGGCCGGTAAAAACTCATTTGAACTCCAGCGTCGCTTCGCGGCGCCGGATCTCGGCCCACACGGCCCGCTTGTAGTCGTCGTCGGCCCGGCCCCAGGCCACGATTTCGTCGATCGTGCGCAGGCAGCCGCGGCACAAGCCGGTATCGGGCGCCATCTCGCACAGGCTGATGCAGGGCGACGGCACCGGTGTTTGCATTTCAGGGGTCATGCTTGTTTCCTCTTTTTCTCTACCCGCGCCTCAAAGCGCACCGGGTCGATGATGTGCCGCTCGTGGGTGCCTTCGCAGATGCGCTCGACATCATCCCATGCTTCGACCTTGAAACGCACGCGCCGTCCATCAACTTCCAGCACTTCGCCCGCGATGCGCAGGGTCAGGCCGGGCGGCGTCGGCGCGAAGTGGACGAAGTTGACCATCGTGCCCAGGCTTTGCTCGCGCGGCCAGTCCATGTACGGCATGATGCCGTTCACGCAGGCCAGTTCCATCATGCCCACCATGTAGCCGGTGGCCAGCACGTCGGGCATGTCGAGACAGAAGGCGGTGTCGTGGTACAGCTGCGGCACCGTGGCCCGCGGCGGCACGGTGTACGTCCATTCGAAGCGGATGCCGGGTCGCAGATCGGGGCTCATGGGGCGATCAGCTCCACGCGGTTGCCGAACGGGTCGGCGATGGTGGCGCGGCGCCGCCCGCCGACCTCGTCTTCCGGCTTGAGCGCGACGCCGCGCTCGGCCAGGCGCGCCGCCAGGGCGTCGAAATCGCGCACGATCAGCGCGGGGTGGGCCTTTGTGGCGGCCAGGAACGCGCTGTCGGCGCCCAGGTGCAGCTGGGCCGGCCCGCACTGGAACCAGACGCCGCCGCGCACGGCCAGGATCGCCGGCTTCGGCACTTCCGCCAGGCCCAGCACGCCGCTGTAAAACTGGCGCGCAAGGTCTTCGGCCCCCACCGGCATGGCCAGTTGGACGTGGTCGATTCCTGTAATAAATGACATTGCCGCTCCGCTGTATCTCGAATCCCACATTATCGCATTCAGACGAATCGCGCTTGACCCTGGCCCCCGGATCGGTACACTACCATCCATACAGATGGTGAATGGATGCCACAAGGATGTTTTTTGGAGATGTATGTCGACTCGCGAGTTAAAACCGAAACTTTCCGAATCGGAAAAGATCACAATCAATCTGGGCTTGATCGACCTGGGCCAGATCGATTTGCTGGTGAATGAAGGATTTTATTCAAACCGCACGGATCTGATTCGGACAGCCATTCGAAACCAGTTGAATACCCATGCCGACGTCGTCAAGCAGACCGTCGCGCGCAAGAGCCTGGTGCTTGGCATGCACCACTACGCGCGTGCCGACCTGGAGGCGGCGCTCAAAGCGGGCGAGCGCCTGCAGATTCAGGTGCTCGGCATGGCAAGCATCGCCAGCGATGTGTCAGTTGAACTGGCGCTGGCGACCATCGAATCAATTTTTGTGCTTGGTGCGCTGCATGCCAGTAACGCCGTCAAGGCGGCCCTGGCGGGGCGCATCCAGTAAGCACTTACTTGGGAACGTCTATGAAATTCAATGAACGGCTGATGGCGCAGATGCGCGCGGCCACCAGCAGTCTCTCCCGCGGCCAGGGCGCCAAGTCGGCCACGGCCGTCATCCAGGATGCGCTCAAGATCCTGTCGCCTAAAAAAGCGGCAGCGGAAGCGGCGACGCCAGCCATGCGCGACATCAATCCGCCGCCGCCGCATGCGGCCCCGCGCGCAGCACCGCAGGCCGAGCCCGAAGCTGCTGCTGCGCCCCCCGCCGCGCCTGCTGCCCGCTCGCCGATGGAGGAAGCGTCGGACGTACTGCGCAATATGGTGCCGGACATGATGGCGCGCATGGAACGCGCCGGCACATCCCCGCTGCAGGGATTCAAGATGCCATCGTTTGACATGCCGGGCGGCATTGGCGGCACGATGTCGCCACCGCCTACCCTGCCAGGGCAATTTATCGACGGCAGCTACAGCAATGCGGCGGGCGGCCGAGACTACAAGCTGTATGTGCCCAGCAGCTATACGAGCGGGCCCATGCCTCTGGTCGTCATGCTGCACGGCTGCACCCAGGACCCGGACGACTTTGCGCGCGGTACGCAAATGAACCTGCTGGCCGAGGAGTTGCATTGCTTTGTCGTCTACCCGGCCCAGTCGCAGCAGGCCAATGCCTCGCGCTGCTGGAACTGGTTCAGCGAGATCGATCAGCAACGCGGCAAGGGCGAGCCGTCCATCATCGCGGGCATTACCGAAACCATCATTGACAACCACAATGTCGATCCGCGCCAGGTCTACGTGGCCGGCTTGTCGGCCGGCGGCGCCATGGCGACCATCATGGGCACCTTGTATCCGGACTTGTATGCGGCCGTCGGCGTGCACTCGGGCTTGCCGTTCGCGTCGGCCCACGATCTGCCGTCGGCCCTGGCGGCGATGAAAGGCAATTTTGGGCGGGCATCGTCAGGCGCCAAGCCGATCCGCATCATCGTCTTCCATGGCGACAAGGACACCACCGTCCACCCCGCCAATGGCGACGAACTGATCAAGCAAGGGGCGCTTGGCGAGGCGAAAGAAGTGGTGGTCGAGCCGGGCCGGGTGCCGCACGGCCACGCCTACACGCGCACCGTGCACCACCGCGAAGACGGCACGCCGCATGCGGAGCAATGGCTGATCCACGGCGCGGGCCACGCCTGGTCGGGCGGCAGCGCGCATGGCAGTTATACCGATGGCAAGGGTCCGGATGCGAGCCGTGAAATGATGCGTTTCTTCCAGACGCGGCGCGCCTGAGGCATCAGCGTCCGGTCACCAGCCGGCGGATCGCGGGTGGCATGGCGTCGAGCAGTACCGCCTGATCCGGTCGGGCCGCATCGTAGACGAGCGGTTCCTGCGCTTCGTCGCCCAGATTGTCGGTTTGGTGGGTAGACACGCAGGCTTCGCGCACCACCCCATCGGCGGACCGGTAACGGAAATACACGTCGTAGACCAATTTTCCATTGATCTTGGTGATGGTCGGCTCTTTCCTGACCACCTTCCCGGTGGTGAGTACACCGTGCTGCACGAGGTAACGGTATTTGCGGTAACGCCTGATGGCACGACCTAGCATCACCAACCCCGCTGCGGGAAAGATCGCCACCGCTAACGCAACGTGCAGGCCGAACGGCGCCTTGTCCATGCCTTCCAGGCGCGAGGTGGCGGGATTGCGCGCCAGATACTGAACGGTCACCGGGCTGCCCGGCAGCGCGCCGTTGTCGGTGTCGAAGGACGTACCCTCGAATGTGCTCGCGCCGACTTGATAGCGGTACGCGTATTCGTAAATCCGGCGCTTGTTGGACGATGCGCTTGACGCGCCTTTGGCGATCAAGGCCCCTTCCACCCTGGGATTGTGGCTGCTGAAGATGAAGGCGGAGGAGAAGTCGCTCGCGCTGGCGAAGATGCCGAACATGACGCCGCCGAACAGCGTGAATGCCAGGCCCAGCCATGCCAGCGGCGTACTGAAAAAGATCGCGCGCTTGATGCTGCCCGACAGCGCCCGCGCCTCAGTCACCGGCACCGCGCGCGAAATACCATTTCATGCCCAGCACGCAGGAAGCGAGCACCAGCGTCACGCCATTGGCAATGACCACCGGCCAGGATTTGAGCGCGAGCCCGTAAAACAGCCACAACGCCACGCCGACAATGAAGATCAGATACATGCCCGACGAAATGCCCGGCGCGCCGCGCTCGCGCCAGACCATCCGCACCTGCGGGATGAAGGCGGCGGTCGTGCAAAATGCGGCGGCGAAACCGAGGTGGTCGATATCCAAACTCATCCTTGAACTTTCATTGACAGGCGGCGGTCAATTATAGTTCAGGGAGGAAATCAGATTCGAGCACCTCATGGATGCGCCACGGCAGCTGTTCCGGAAAATCGTCGAGGCCGGTTTCACGTGTGGCGATCTCGACCGCATCTTCCCAGAGGTCTTCCAGCCATTCCCCATCCTGCAGCATCGGCTTGAGGCTCGGCATTTTGCCGAGCAGACGCACAATGCGACGGCGCTGGTTGCGGATGGTGCGTAGCCAACTGTTGCTGCGGCGCGCAGGCTGGTACTGCCACTTGAGCAAGTGCGCCAGCAGAACAGCCGTGCGGCTGCCGAGTTCCCGTACTTCTGCCCTGGCCACGGCCTCGACCTCCTCGGCGAGATGGTCGATATCGAGCCCCTCCCATTGCCGGGAACGCAATAGCGCCGCCTGCGCGGTGGCCCACGCAGCGATATCGTCGTCATAGAGATTGCGCATTGCACTCTCCTCCATGGCCTATCGTGGCACGTAGAAGCGAGGCGTCAGCAGATGCGGCTCAATCGGCCGCGGGCGAATCCGGGGAACTTTTCGTGGTTGTTTCGATATGCAGCTTCAGGCAAGCGGGGCACCAGCAACTGGTGATGCCGTCGGCCGGCACCGCCACCACCGGCGGCATGGTGGTACACCAGCACGGACCGGGGATGCCGTCGGCCATGGCGCAGCCGAAGGCGGCGCCGCAGCGGCTGCACGTGCTCACGGCTGCCGATCCTCTGGCGGCCCCTGCCGCATCGCGCGGCGCAGCAGGTCCATTTGCCCGTTGAAACGGGTACACGCTTCGCACACCAGCAGATGCAGGCGCATGCGGGTGCGCTCGACCAGGCTCAGCTCCCGGTCCATGCCTTCCGACACGAGTCGGTGTACTTCGCGGCAAGTTGGTTTGATGCCATCCATAGTGTCTTCCTGTCAGCGCGCGGCGGGGGTGCAGAACCAGTTCAGGTCCAGGCATTCGCGCAGGCGGATACGCGCGCGATACAGCATCACCCAAGCATTGGCCGAAGTAATCGCCAATTCCTTACAAATTTCATCGGTGTCCAGTTCCAGCCACTCGCGCATCATGAAAATGCGCGCTGTCTGGGCCGGCAACTTTTCGAGGCAAACCTCTAACACCCGGAAAAAGTCCTTCTGCTCCAGCGTGCCGTCCGGATTGCCCCACTGGCGCGGCTGTTCGACGGTGTGGCCGTCGGCCAGGAACAGGGCGTCGATGGCCTCGTCTTCGGACTGGTCGTCGCCTGTCTCGATCTGGCGCTCGCGGGTGGCCAGGCGCAGGTTGTCGATGATCTTGAACTTGAGAATGCCCGTCACATAGGTGCGCAGCGACGATTGGCCGGCAAAGCGGTCCGGCTTTTCCAGCACGGCGATCAGGGCATCCTGGACAGCATCTTCGGCCAGGGCTTCATTTCGAAGCTGCAATTGTGCAAATCGGACAAGCTGGGGCCGCATGGCTTCCAGCTGGCGGTGGAGGGAAAGGGCGTCGGGGGTCATTTGGCGCTCAGCCTAACGGATCGGGAATTAAAATACAACAAGATGGCCCTATAATGCCTACAGGGTTCGCCCTGTTGCCTGTAAAATCTCGCAAAATTTCCAATACGGACCTGCCATGACCGCTCCTTTGCCTACTTTGAAGACTGAACAGACTGACGACCTGACTGCGGTATCGCCGCAAATCAAGGCGCAGATCCTGGCCGAGGCGCTGCCTTACATCCGCAATTTCCATGGCAAGACCATTGTCATCAAATACGGCGGCAACGCCATGACCGACGAGCGCCTCAAGCACGGCTTCGCGCGCGACGTCATTTTGCTCAAACTGGTCGGCATGAATCCGGTCGTGGTGCACGGCGGCGGCCCGCAGATCGACAATGCGCTCAAAAAGATCGGCAAGCAAGGCAGCTTCGTACAAGGGATGCGCATTACCGACGAAGAAACCATGGAAGTGGTCGAATGGGTGCTCGGCGGCGAGGTTCAGCAGGACATCGTGATGCTGATTAACCACTACGGCGGCCAGGCTGTGGGCCTGACCGGCAAGGATGGCGGCCTGATCCGCGCGCGCAAGATGGCGATGCCTGACAAGGAAAACCCGGGCGAGTTCCTCGACATCGGCTTCGTGGGCGAGATCGATGCCATCAACCCGGCCGTGGTCAAGGCGCTGCAGGACGATGCCTTCATTCCCATCATTTCGCCGATCGGCTTCGGCCAGGATGGCCAGGCGTACAACATCAATGCCGACGTGGTCGCGGGCAAGATCGCGGAAATCCTGAAAGCCGAAAAGCTGATCATGATGACCAACATCGCCGGCGTTCAAGATAAAAAAGGCAACCTCGTGACCGACTTGTCGGCCCGCGAGATCGATGAAATGTTTGCTGACGGCACAATTTCCGGCGGCATGCTGCCGAAAATCTCGTCCGCGCTGGATGCCGCCAAGTCGGGCGTGAACACCGTGCACATCATCGACGGCCGGATTGAGCACTCTTTACTGCTCGAAGTCTTGACCGAGCAAGCTTTTGGCACTATGATCCGGTCGCACTAAATCATTTCGGCGGTATCAACCGCCGTCAGTACCGCCCTTTTAGCTCAGTGGTAGAGCACTCCCTTGGTAAGGGAGAGGCCACGTGTTCAATCCACGTAAAGGGCACCATTCTCCCCCTCAGTAGACCCGCTCCACGCTCAGCCCGCGCGCGCTCAGCAGTGCCGGCACGCTATTGCCGCCCACCAGATGCAGCATGCCGATGGCGGCCACGGCCTTGTCTTCCCGTTGCAGCAAGCCCGCCAGTTTGGCGGCCAGGGTGACATTGCGTTCGTCGAGCAAAACTTGCTGGAAAAAGCGACCGGACAGGGTCGTATCGGCGGCCGCGCGCGCGGCGATCGCCTCGAAGGTCGCGCGGTCGGCGGTGCGCCACGCTTCGACGATCTGGCGCACTTCCGTGCGTTGGCGTCCGGATTCGATCTGGGTCACGCTTTCGTCAAGAAAGCGCAATTGTTCGGCCTCGGACAGCCGATCGAACGGGCTTAGCTGCTCTGCAGCGGTCTCCAGCGAGAGCACGGGCACCTTGCTGGCCTTGGCCAGGCTGATCAGGTGCGATTCGACCGACAGATCGGTACGATAGCCCTGGGCCGCATACTCGGCCACCGCCAGCACCGTCGCCAACAACCACGGGCGCATATTGGCCACGCTGTCGGCATCGAACCCGGCCTTGCCCAAGGCCCGGCGCGTGCGCTTGCGCAGGTCGGGGGTCATGTCGCCTGCAGCCGCACCGGCCGCGTACAGCCCATAGCGATTGCGCGCTTCCAGCAAGGCCGGCAGATTGGCGTCGGTGTCCACTTCCACCGCCAGCGTTGACGCGCCGGTCACGGCAGCCACGATGCGCGGTTCCAGCGGGTAAAATTCAGGTTTCCCTACGTGTATCGTTCCAAACAGGTACATCGTGTGTCCGCTGCCCTCCACCTTGAACAGGGCGCCACGGTCGGCGCTCCAGGCCGGCGGCACAAGCAGGCAGAACAAGCTCAGGAACACCACTATAATCTGACGTCGCATGCAATTTCCTTGTAGTATTTTTTAGAGTCTCCTGTGTCGAATATTACCGCGTCCACTCCCGTCTGGCTTTTTGATCTGGACAATACTTTGCACGATGCATCGCATGCAATTTTTCCCAGCATTAGCGCAAACATGAATACCTACATCGCGCGCGTGCTCGGCGACGGGGTGACGCCGGCCACCCAGGAAGCGGTCGACGCGGCCCGCATCGGCTACTGGAAACGCTACGGCGCCACCCTGCTCGGCATGGTCAAGCACCACGACGTGCGCGCCGCCGATTTCCTGCACCAGACCCATACCCTCGACAACCTGGCGGACCTGATGCGCTATGAGCGCGGCCTGTCGGCCATGCTGCGGCGCCTGCCCGGCCGCAAGATCCTGCTCACCAATGCGCCGGCCAGCTATTCGTCGCAGGTGGTGCGCCACCTGAACCTGCAGCGCCACTTCAGCCACCACATCGCCATCGAGAACATGCAGGTGCACGGGCGGCTGCGGCCCAAACCGTCGACGCTGATGCTGCGCCGCCTGCTGCGCAAGCACGGTTTGAACGCGCGCCGCTGCGTCCTGGTCGAGGACACGCTGGACAATCTGCGCTCGGCCAAACGGGTGGGTCTGCGCACCGTGTGGCTGACCCAGTACCTGCGCATGGTGGAGCCGAGCGGCAGCGCCAGCCTGCCCAAAATGGCAAAGCGCCCCGCTTTCGTCGATGTCAAAGTAAAATCACTACGGCAGCTGCCCGCCCGCTTGCACCGCTTGCGCTGACCCCCAATCCACCTTCACGATCGAGACAACATGGCAAGTACCAAGCCAGGCGAGCGCAAACTCCAAATCCTCCAGGCCCTGGCCGGCATGCTGGAGCAGCCCAAGGGCGAGAAAATCACCACCGCAGCCCTGGCCAAGCGGCTCGACGTGTCCGAGGCCGCGCTGTACCGCCACTTCGCCAGCAAGGCCCAGATGTTCGAGGGTTTGATCGAGTTCATCGAGTCCAGCGTCTTTGGCCTGATCAACCAGATCGCCGAGCGCGAGGACAATGGGGTGGCCCAGGCCCACGCCATGCTGCAGATGATGCTCAGCTTCGCGGCCAACAATCCGGGCATGACGCGGGTGCTGATCGGCGATGCGCTGGTGGGCGAGGACGAGCGCCTGCAGCTGCGCATGAACCAGTTCTACGACAAAGTGGAAATGGCCTGCAAGCAGTCGCTGCGCCTGGCCGTCACCCAGGGCCACGGCCAGGAAGCCGACGTCGCCGCGCGCGCCAGCCTGCTGGTGAGCTATGTGGTGGGCCGCTGGCACCGCTACGCCAAGAGCGGCTTCCGCCAAAATCCAACCGAGGGCACCGCGCTGCAGATCGCACTGATGCTCGCCGCCTGATTCTCCCCGATGGACCGCTTCGACTGTTTCGCCCTGCTCGACGACGCCAGCGCCGCCGCTCCGCACAACGCGCGCTCGCGCCTGTACGGTGCGCACGCCGGCACGCTCACTTGCAGCGATGTGGCGCAATGGCCGCAGCTGCTGGCCGAGATGCAGGCGGCGCTCGCGCGCGGCTTGTATGCGGTCCCGGTGCTGACCTACGAGCTGGGCGGCCACCTGCTGGCCATCGACGCGCACGCGTCGACCGTGCCGCTGGCGCGGGTGCTGCTGTTCGCCACCTGCACCCATTTGTCTGCGCTGGAAGTGACCAGCTGGCTGGCCGAACGCGCAGACCAGGCGCCGGCCGGCATCGCCGGCGTGCATGCGAATGTCGACCAGGCCGAGTTCACGCGCGCGCTGGGCCGCATCCACGACTACATCGAGGCCGGCCACACCTACCAGGTCAATTACACCTACCGGCTGCGCTTCGACGCCTTCGGTTCGCTCTATGCGCTGTATGCGCGCCTGCGCGCGCGCCAGCCGGTGCCGTATGGCGCCCTGGTCGGACTGCCCGACGGCGGCGCCCTGCTCTCGCTCTCGCCCGAACTGTTCGTGCGCCACCTGCAGGGAGAAATCCTGGCGCGCCCGATGAAGGGCACGGCCCCGGCCAGCGGCGACGATGCCGACAATGCGCGCCGCGCCAGCGCCCTCGCGCAAGACACCAAGAACCGCGCCGAAAACCTGATGATCGTGGACTTGCTGCGCAATGACCTGGGACGGATTGCCGTCACCGGCAGCGTGGAAGTGCCCGCGCTGTTCGACGTGCAGCGCTACAGCTCCGTGCTGCAAATGACGTCGACCGTGCGTGCGCAGCTGCGCCCCGACGCCACGCTGGCAGAGATTTTTGCCGCACTCTACCCCTGCGGCTCGATCACGGGCGCGCCCAAGCGCCGCACGATGGAAATCATCCGGGAATTGGAGCCTGCCGCGCGCGGCGTCTACACCGGCGCGATCGGCTGGTTCGATCCTCCCGCCGGCGGCGCGCCGATCGGAGACTTCTGCCTGTCGGTGCCGATCCGCACGCTGTCGCTGCAGCCGCCCTCAGGCGGCGTGCGGCGCGGCGAAATGGGCGTGGGCGCCGGGATCGTCTTCGACAGCGACGCGCAGGATGAATTCGCCGAATGCCAGCTCAAGGCGCGCTTCCTGACCGGCCTGACCAACGACTTCGACATTTTCGAGACCATGCATGCGAGCGCGGACGGAGGATGTCGCCACCGCAGCCTGCATCTGGCGCGCATGCAGGCGTCCGCCGCCTACTTCGGCTTTGCCTTCGACCTTGGCGCGGCAGACAGTACGCTGGACGCGGCCTGCGCTTCGCTCACGCCGGGCCCGCACCGCCTCCGCCTGGCATTGCGCGCGGACGGAAGTCTGACTGCCACGACGGGCACGCTGACAGAACTGGCGCAACCGGTGCGCTTGCTGCTGGCCGTTGACGCGACATGCGCGGACGATCTGTTCCTGCGCCATAAAACCAGCATCCGCACGCGCTACGATCAAGCATGGCGCGACGCCGAAGCCCAAGGTGCGTTCGATACGCTGTTCTTCAACGAACGGGGCGAACTGACCGAGGGCGGCCGCTGCAATGTGTTTGTCCGTATCGACGGGCACTGGTACACGCCGCCGCTGTCTTGCGGCGTCCTGCCCGGCATCATGCGCGCCGTCCTGCTGGCCGATCCGGCCTTCGGCGCCGCCGAACGCATCATCACGCGCGCCATGCTGGCCAGCGCCAGCGAGATCATTGCCTGCAACGCACTGCGCGGTGTGATGCCCGCTACGCTGGCGTAAAGCGCCGCCGGTAAGCGCCCGGCGACGTTGCGGTCAGGCGCCGGAAGTGATGGCGCAGCGATTCCTCCGATCCGAAGCCGGCCCGCTGTGCCACCTGCGACAGCGGCAGGTCGCTCGTCTCCAGCAAATCCTTGACCAGTGCCACACGTTCGCGCGCCACCCACTCCACCGGACCGAACCCGGTCGCTTCCTGAAACTGGCGCTGCAGCGTGCGCGCGCTCATGGCCGCCCGCGCGGCCATGCTGGCCACGGTGTGCGGGTGATCGGGATGCGCGCGCACCCAGTCCATCAGGCGCGTCAGCCGGCCGCGCTCATCGTGCGCCATGGGACGCGGCAGGTACTGGGCTTGGCCGCCTTCGCGATGGGGCGCCACCACCAGCCGCTGCGCCACCAGGTTGCCGACGCGGGCGCCGTAGTCGCGCCGCACCAGATGCAGCAGCATGTCCAGGCCCGCGGCAGAGCCGGCGGACGTGATCACCTGTCCGCTGTCGACATACAGGTCTCCCGGCAGAACCTCGATACGCGGATAGCGCTGCACAAGCCGCTCGGTGTAGCGCCAGTGGGTGGTGGCGCGCTGGCCGTCGAGCAGGCCGGCGGCGGCCAGCACGAACACGCCCGAACAGATCGAACACAGGCGAGCGCCGCGCGCATGGGCGGCGCGCAGTTGCTCCAGCAGCGCCGGCGGCGGCGCCTCGTCGGCATCGCGCCAGCCGGGAATGACAATGGTATCGGCCCGCTCCAGCATAGTCGGATCATGGGGAGCGGCGATGGTGATGCCGCCGGCGGCGCGGATCGGCCCCGGCTCGATGGCGCAGACCGCAAAGTCGTACCAGTCCACGCCGAGCTCGGGACGCTCGAGCGCGAACAGTTCGACCACGCAGCCGAATTCGAAGGTACACAGGCGGTCGTAGGCCAGCGCCACCACAAGATGTTTTTTGCTCATGGCGCAATCTTACCGGATATTGGCCGATGCGCCACTTAGCACCGCGGCTGGACGATCCGATAATCGATCCATCCCAACCCACCGGAGTCTCCCATGTCCCGCGTCACCGACATCGCCCCCGCAGCACCCGCCGCCGCCCTCGCCCACTTCGAGGCCGCATTCGCCTTCGAGACCGACTGCTGGGACGTGCACGACGGCCTGACCAACGGGGCGCACGACTTCGTCCTGCTCGACGTGAGGGGAACGGAGAAGTATGCAGCGGGCCATGTGCCGGGCGCGGTCGACCTGGCACAGCGCAAGATCATCGGCTCGCGCATGGCGGCCTGGCCAGCCAATACCGTGTTCGTGACCTACTGCGCCGGCCCGCACTGCAATGGCGCGGCGCGGGCGGCGGTCCGGCTGGCCAGGCTAGGCCTGCCGGTCAAGATCATGACCGGCGGGATCACCGGCTGGCTGGACGAAGGGTTTGCCCTTGCGCGCAGCGTTTAGAAGTAGCTGGCGACCTGGAACCAGGCGCGCGTGCGCGAGGCACTGCCGTCGACATCCTTGCCGCTGGTGCCGCGCGCAGGATTGCTGCCGATCTTGGTTGCGACCTGCACCTGCACGCTGGTGCGCCAAGGGCCGACCCACTGGATGCCGGCGCCCACGCCCTTCAGGCTGTAGCTGTTGCCAGGACCTGCCGGGTCGAGCGCGCCCGGGTAGACCTGACGATTGAGCTTGACGTGGCCATAGTCGGCGAACAGCGACAGCTCGGACCTGATCGACGGCAGGCCGTAGCGACCCTCGACGGACAGCACCTGGCCTTCATCGCCGCTCGCTTCGCCGGACGGATAGGCACGCACGCGGTCCGCGCCGCCGAGCGACATCTTTTCGCCCGCTTCCAGGTTCTTGGAAGCGATCTGGCCAGTCAGCTTGAACAGCATCGACACCGCCTCGGTGGCGCGCTGGAAGCGCATCAGCTGGTAGTTGGCGCGGCCGTAGCGGCCCTCGGTACGGGCGCCGGCGTTGTCTGCCGCCTGCGAGCCGAAGTTGCGCGACAGGTCAACTTCGCCAGCGGTCATCTCCATCGAAAAATTGATGGTGCCGCCGCCGAGAATCTCGTCGCGCGCGCTCACGTCATAGCCGAGCGGTATGCTGCGCACGGTCTTGTCGGCAGTCTGCACGCCGTTGGCGCTGTTTTCGTAGCGCTTGTTCTCGAAGCCCGCACGCAGCTGCACACTCAGGTTGCGCGAGCGGACCAGCGGGTGCGCCACGGTGAACTGCGCCACGTCGGCGGTACCGAACGCGTTGAGCGAGGCAAAATCGGCACCCAGCTCATAGCGCAGGCGCGAATACGCCACGCCCACGCGGGTGCCCATGTCGCCCAGCGGCGCCACGTAGCCCAGGCGCGCGTAATTGAAATGCTTGCCGGTGGTGGCGCCCTGCAGCGACGCCAGGCCGCCGTAGCCGCCCAGATCATTGAGGTTGACCGCCGAGGTCAGACGCGTACGGCCCGTGTAGCGGTTCGAGGAGTTGTCCAGACCCAGGCTGCCGCTCAGCAGCGGGCCTTCCGTCAGCGCGATATCGATCGCGGTGTCGCCCAGCGCGGCGCCCGGGCCGAGCGAAGCATTGGCTTTCATGCCCGGCAGGTCCTGGGTCAGCAGCAACGCGCGCTCGAGCGCGTCTTCGCTGACCGGCACGCCGGTTTTGACCAGCGCATCGAGGTAGCGGCGCTGATACGCGGGCTGCAAGCGCACGCCAGGGGCGGCGTTGATGCGCAAATCGGAGACGCGGCCTTCCAGGATGCGCAGGGTGACCACGCCGCGCGCGAGGTCCTGGGCCGGCAGATAAGCCGAAGCCAGGAAATACCCTTGCGAGCGATAGTAGGCCGACACCGCCGCAGCGGCCTGGGTCAGTTCGTTGAAGGTCAGCTCGCGGCCCGCATACGGCGCCACAACGGCCAGCAAGGCCGACTGTGGCAGCGCGCTGGCGCCTTCGATGGTGAAGGCACGCACCATTACACGGCCGGTGCCGGCATCCCTGGCCGTCATCGGCGGCGCGCTGTCGGGCACCATTTTGGCCGACGGCGCCAGCGGCGCGATCAGCGCGGGCGGCTTGTTCGATTCGAGAATACGGCCCGCCTCCGGCGCGGCCTGCGCGTACACAAGGCCCGGAGCCAGGAGGATGGCCATTGCTGCTTGTTGTTGAATGCGTTTTTGCACGTTGATCCTTATAGCTGCTGATTGTTTCATGGCGATGGTGCCGCGTTACTGCGGATTCGGCGCGCGCAGACCGCTGCGCTTGACCTTGACCCGGCTGCCGCCGCGCAGGACGACCACTTCTTCGTCCTCTTCACCGTTCTTCGCATTGCCGCTGGCGGCATTAGCGACGTTCGTCAGATCGGCGGTGCGGCCCGTCGCCTTCTGCACCAGCGGCGTGTGTGGACCGGCTTCGCCTTCCTTCTTGCCGAAGTCGGCGTCCTTGAGGGTGGAGACAATCGATCCGACCGCTTTGTCCACCGGACCGCCGCCGCCGACCACTTTGAGCGTGCCGTCGACGTAGGTGACGTGGTAGTCGTTGAGGGCGCCGCCGGCCACGTTGATCGCGTACTCCCCGCTTGGCGAGATCAAGGTAGCGTTGGTGCTGCCGCTGGTGCCGGCCAGCAGGGTGCGGTCGTCGCCGTCCACCAGACCATCGACGGTGAAGGTCCATGCCGGATTGGCCACGCCCGTTACGCGTTGCTTGTTGTCGGCGGTGACAACCAGCGCTGCCTTGTCGATCGTGCCGCCAACGCGTACCGTGTTGCTGGTCAAGGCATAGTTGGCGGCAAGGCCGCCGGCGCCATCGGCCAGCGTGTAGCCGCTGGCGGTGACGGTCTTGGCGGTACCGGCGCTGCGCGTATCGAAGGCGACCGTGGCGGGCGCGTTCAGGGTCAGCGCCTGCGTGCCGATCAAGCCGGTGAGGGTGCCGCGCGCCGCGAGCGTGGCTGCGGTGGTGCCGTCGTAGACCTTGGCGTTGGCGACGACACCTGTGATGCCGATCGCTTTCGGCGTGATGGCGCCCGCGCCGCCGATACTGGCCGGCAGCGTGTAGTTCGACAGCACGGTGCCGCCATTGGCGGTCAGATCGGCGCCGGTGAGGCTGGTCGTGACCGTGGTTGCAGCCATCACATTGGCGCTGTTGTAGCTGCCCGCGACGTTAGCGGCGGTGGCCCCTTCCCCGGCCACAAAACCGGTCAGGCTGATGCTGGCGCCCGCGATGCTGGCGCTGCTGCTGCCGTCGTAGACCTTGCTCGTGGTGCCGCCGACGCTGCCGGACAGGCCCTTCGGCGTGATGGCCCCCGTGGTCGCCGTGCTGGTCGAGGCGAGCGCGTAGTTGCCCGCATCGGTACCGCTGAGCGCCAGGCCGGTGACCGATACCGCCTTGCCGGTACCCGCGTTCTGGTCGGCGTAGGCGGCGCTGCCGCGCACGGACAGGATGTCGCCCGCGAGGCGGTCGTCAGCCAGGGTCACCGTCGCCGCCCTGGTGGCGTCGTATACCTTGCTCGAGCCGGTCGCGCTCACGTTGAGTGTGCGCGCGCCGATGTCGGCGCTGGTGGTTGTCGTGGTCGAGACGAGCGTGTAATTGCCGGCGTCGGCACCGGCCAGGCCGAGGCCCGTCACGGTGACCGTTCTGGCGGTGCCCACGTTCTTGTCGCCGAAGCTGGCGGCCGCACCGGTCAGTGTCAGCGTATCGCCCGCGGCACGGTCGTCGGCCAGGGTGACGGTGGCCGCTGTGGTGGCGTCGTACACCTTGTTGATGCCGCCAGCACTCACGGTCAGCGCGCGCGCGGCGATGTCGGCGCTGGCAGTGGCCGTGGTCGAAGCGAGCGTGTAGTTGCCGGCATCCGCGCCGCTCAGGCCGAGGCCGGTGACGGTGACGGTCTTGCCGGCGCCGGCGTTCTTGTCGCTGAACGTGGCGCTGCCGGCGGCCACGCTGAGCGTGTCGCCCGCGATACGGTTGTCGCCCAGCGTGACGCTGGCCGCCGTGGTCGCATCGTAGACCTTGCTGCCGGCAATGACCGTTGCGGTCAGGGTGCGCGCGCTGATGTCGGCGGTCGTGGCGGCCGTGGTCGAGGCCAGTGTGTAGTTGGCGGCGTCGATGCCCGACAAGGCCAAACCGCTCACGGCGACGGCTTTGCCGGTGCCGACGTTCTTGTTACCGAAGGCGGCATTCCCGCTCACGGACAGCGTGTCGCCGGCGACGCGGTCATCGGCCAGGGTGGCGGTGGCTGCCGTGGTGGCGTCGTAGACCTTGCCGCTGCCGGTGGCGCTCACATTCAGCGTGCGCGCCGTGATGTCGGCCGCGGTGCCAGTCGTGGTGGAGGCCAGCGCGTAATTGCCCGCATCGGCGCCCGCCAGTCCGAGGCCGGTGACGGTGACGGCTTTGCCCGCGCCGACGTTCTTGTCGCCGAAGCTGGCGCTGCCGCCGGTCAGCGTCAGGGTGTCGCCGGCGACCCGGTCGTCGCCCAGTGCGACTGTGGCGGCGGTGGTACCGTCGTACACCTTGCCGGCGCCGGCTGCGCTCACGGTCAGCGTACGGGCCGTGATGTCGGCGCTGGTGGCGGCGGCGGTCGTGGCCAGGGTGTAGTTGCCCGCATCGGCGCCGCTCAGGGCCAGACCGCTTACCGTCACCGCCTTGCCAGTGCCGACGTTCTTGTCGCCATAGGCTGCGCTGCCGGTCACGGCCAGCGTGTCCCCCAGAATACGGTCGTCGCTCAGGTTCGCGCTGGCGGCGACGGTGGCGTCATACACTTTGCTGTTGCCGCTGGCATTGACGTTCAGGGCGCGCGCCGTGATGTCGGCGCTGGTGACTGCTGTAGTCGAGGCGAGCGTATAGTTGCCCGCGTCCGTGCCCGACAAGGCGAGCCCCGTGACGGTGACGGTCTTGCCGGTGCCGGCATGCTTGTCGAGGAAGGTGGCGGGCGCGCCGGCCACGGCCAAGGTATCGCCGGCGATGCGGTCGTCGCCCAGGGTCACCGTGGCCGCCTTCGTGGCGTCGTAGACCTTGTTGATACCGGTGGCGCTGGCGGTCAGCGTGCGCGCGGTAATGTCGGCGCTGGTGGCCGCGCTGGTCGAAGCGAGCGTGTAGTTGCCCGCGTCCGCACCGGCCAGGCCCAGACCCGTCACGGTCACCGTCTTGGCGGTCCCAACGTTCTTGTCGCCGAAGGTGGCGCTGGCGCCGGTCAGGCTCAGCGTATCGCCCGCCACACGGTCGTCGCTCAGCGTGACTGTGGCGCCGGTGGTGGCGTCGTACACCTTGTCGATACCGGCGGCGCTCGCCGTCAGCGCGCGGGCGGTGATATCGGCGCTGGTGGTTGCAGTGGTCGCGCCCAGCACGTAGTTGCCCGAGTCCGTGCCCGACAGCGACAGGCCCGTTACCGACACTGTCTTGCCGGTGCCGACGTTCTTGTTGCCGAAGCCGGCGTTGCCGCTCACTGTCAGGCTGTCGCCGGCAATGCGGTCGTCGCCGTAGCTGGCGGTGGCGCTGGTAGCGCCGTCGTACACCTTGTCGATGCCAGCGGCGGTGGCGGTCAGCGTGCGCGGGGTGATGTTGGCACTGGTGGTGGCGGTGGTCGAAGCGAGCGTGTAATTGGCCGCGTCCGTGCCCGACAAGGCCAGTCCGGAGACGCTCACGGTCTTGCCTGTGCCGACATTTTTGTCCGCGAAGGTGGCGCTGCCGCTGATGCTGAGCGTGTCGCCGCCGACACGATCATCCCCGTAGGTCGCCGTGGCGCCGTTGGTGGCGTCGTAGACCTTGTTGATGCCGGTGGCGGTGGCCGTCAGCGTGCGCGCCGTGATATTCGCGCTGGCGGTGGCCGAGGTGGCGGCCAGGATGTAGTTGCCGCTGTCGGTACCGGTCGCGCCGATGCCGGCGATGTTGACAACCTTGGAAGTTCCGGCGTTCTTGTCGGCGAAATTGGCGGTGCCGGCGAGGGTCAGCACGTCGCCCATGACACGGTCGTCGCCGAAGGTGGCGCTGGTCAGAGTGCCGCCGTCATAGGTCTTGCCGGCTGCGCTGGCCGTCAGATTCAGCACGCGCGCGGTGATGTTGGCATTGCCGGTGGCGGTGGTGCTGGCCAGCGTGTAATTGCCGGCGTCGGCGCCGCTCTTGGCAATGCCGGTCGTGGTCACGACCTTGCTCGTGCCGACGTTCTTGTTGGCGAAGGTCGAGGTGCCGGTGAGCGTGACCACGTCGCCGGCCAGCTTGTCGTTGCTGAAGAAGACGGTCGCGCCGGTCGAGCCGTCATACACCTTGTCCACGGGTGCAGTGGACGCATTGAGCGTGCGCGGGGTGATGTTGGCGGTGGCGCCGGTCGGGGCCGAATAGCTGTAGTTGCCCTGCGAGGCGCCACTGACATTCAGACTGTTGACCGTAATGCTCTTGCCCGTGCCGACGTTCTTGTCGTCGAAACTGGCGCTGCCGACGCTGACGTTGAGCGAATCGCCCCCCACCCGGTTGTCGGTCAGCGTGACGGTGGCATTGGTGGTGCCGTCGTACACGCGATTCACGCCGGTCGCGGTCAAGGTCAGCGGGCGCTTCGTGATGTCGGCGAGCGTCGTCGCGGTGGTCGACGACAGGGTGTAGTTGGACGCGTAGGGGCCGGACATGTTGATGGCGGCGATCGTGACTTGCTTGGAGGTGGCGACGTTCTTGTCGCTGAAGGTGGGGACACCGGTGAGGAAGACGAATTCCCCGGGCACGGCACCGGTGGAGCTCAAGACCGCGCCGGTGGCGGAACTCGAGCCGTCGTACTGTTTCGACCCTCCGCTGGCAGAAGGCGTGATGGTGCGCTTAGTGATATCGAAGTTGGCGCCATTGTAGGTCACGCCATAGCCGAGCGACTGCGCCAGCGTGCCGATATTGATGGCGTAGGTGCCGGCATTCTTGTTCGCCGACGTGATGCCGAGCGCGCCACTGAAAATGGCCGCGGTGTCGCCGTCGATAAAGCCGCTGCTGGTGTAGGTCAGCGTCGGCGTATTAGTGGTGCCGTCGTAGGTGCGGGTCTGGCTGTCGGCCGTCACGGTCAGGGTCGGCGCCGTCTTGTAGAGGAACCAGGAGCCGGTGGACGCGTAGGCCGGCGTGGTGCCGGTGTAGCTCTGGTTGTAATGCTTGCTGTAGCCGGTCACGCCTTCGGAGGTGGCGGTCGGCGTGTCGCTGTAGACGAGGTAGCGGTTGGCGCTGAGCGTGCCGCCATTGGTGAAGGTGCCGCCACCCGTGCCGGCCGCGGCGATCTCCACCGTGCCCGAAGCGCTGCTGACCGTGCCGCCGGCGGCGATGACGACGTCGCTGCCGGCGGTCGCGCCGCTGTTGACCAGCTTGACCGTATTGCCGCTGACGGTGCCGCTGACGGTGATGTCGCCGCTGGCCAGGTTGGTCTTGCCGGCGCCGTCGGCGATGGTCATGCTGACCGTGCCGGTGCCGCTGTTGATGGTCTTGCCGGCGGCGACCGTGATGGTGGCCGCACCCGTGTCGCGGTTGGCGTCGACGACGCCGTGGGCCACGGTGTCGTTGGCCACCACGGTCAGGTTGCCGTTGCCGGTGGTGATGTTCGAATTGAGGGCCACGCTGCGGCCGGCTTGCAGGGTCAGGCTGCCGGCGCTGCCGCCCATGACCGTGATGTTGTTGCCGGTGGCGAGCGTGATGTCGTTGTTCGCCTGCAGGGTGATGCTCACGCCGCTGGTCAGCGCCGCAGCCAGCTTGGACGCGTCGACGGTGGCGTCGAGCGAGGCCTTGGGCTTGGCGTCGTTAAAGCCGAGATTCTTGCTGGTGTTCGGCAGCAGCGAGTACGCATGCACCGTGCCGGCACCGCCGTCGATGCCGTCCTGCGAGCTGCTGTATGGCGCGCCCACGACCAGGTGGGTGCCGGTCGCGTCGAGCGCGGCCGAGAAGCCGAAGTTGTCGCCGTCGGTCAGGGTGACGTCCGCGTTGGCGCCGACCGTATAGTCGCGCCCGAGCGTGGCGCTGATCGAGGGTGACGTGAAGCTGGTGTCGGTGAAGTCGATCACGCGCACATTGCCGGGGCCATTCGTCTCGCCAAACGCGCCGCCGCCGGACGAGCCGACCACGAGGCGGCTGCCGTCGGCGCTGAGGGCGACGGCCGAACCGAACATCTCGTTATCGAGCAGAGAGACGTTCAGGTTGTTGCCGCCGGAAGCGCCGTTCTTGATGGTGTTCGACAGCGTCGGCGCGCTGAACGGGTTCTTGTACAGGTAGACCGCGCCCTGGGAATTGTCGGTGCCGATCGCGCCCACGGCGAGCTTGTCGCCGGCGGCGTTGAGGGCGACGGCGGTGCCGAACTGCTGATAGTCGGCCGCGGCCGGGCTGGTGATGCGGCCCGCATAGGCGCTCGAGCCTGGCGTACCCTGGAACAGGTAGACCGAACCGGCCAGCGTGGCCGCGCCCACCGTGTCGTACAGCGAACCGACGGCCAACTTGTCGCCGGCCGCGTTCAAGGCCACCGCGACGCCGAAAGTATTGGCCGCCAACATGCCGGCGTTATCGGAAGGCTTGATCAGCTGGGCTTGCGACGGCGTGCTGAAATTGCCGCCGCTAAAATTGAACAGGCGTACCGTACCGGAGCCTTCGCCCACCGCGCCGACCGCCATCACGTTGGCGTTGGCGCTGAGCGCGAGGGACGAGCCGAACATGGCGCCATCGGCCAGCGTCACGTCCAGGTTGCCGGTACCGGTGTAGCCGCTGCCAATGGTGCCTTTCAGGGTCGCGCCGCTGAAGTTCGCGTCGGTGAACGCGTACATGCGCACGGCGCCGCGGTCGGCGCCGCCGTTGCTCACGCCATCGTCGTACGGCGCGCCAACGGCCAGACGGTCGCCCGTGCCGTTCAGGGCCACCGCGAAGCCGAAGCCGTCGCCCGCATCCAGGCTCTGGTTCACGCTCTTGCCGCCCGTGTAGCCTTTGCCGAGCAGCGCTTCATACGTCCACACATTCGGGTAGTTGCCGATGGTGATGTTTTTCGGATCCAGCAGCAGGCGCCCGCCGGCACCGATATCGAGGTTTTCCAGGCCCACGTGGCGCAGCTCGTCCTTGGAGGAAATCTCGACCACGCCGCCGGCAGCGGCGCCGCGCGCCTTGACGCTGCCGAGCATGGTGGTTTGCTGGTTCGACCAGACCACGGCGGTGCCGCCCTGGCCGGCCGGGCCGGTGGCGCCGACATTGATCACGCTGCTGTCGCTGACGAAGGTCTTTGCAGCCGACGCGAGCGGCGCGCTTTGGCCCCAGCGGCCGCTGTAGCGCCAGGCGTCCGGCGCATCGGCGCGTTCCTGGCCGCCCTGGAAGGCACCGCCAACACGCACCAGGCCGCCGGCGCTGGCGCCGGAAGCGTCGAGAGAGGCGCCGAGCAGGCGCACATCGGCGCCCGACACGTCGATCCGCCCGCCGTTGCCGGCCGTGCCGCGCGCGCTGTATTGCGCCGAGCTCAGCAACTCGCCGCCGGCCTGCATGCTGACGCTGCCGCCGCGCTGCGCGCCGCTGGCATCGGCCGCGCTGGCGTCATTGGCCGTCAGGCTGCCGCCCGCGCGGTAGGAAATGGTGCCGCCTTCGGCGCGGCCGGTGGCCACCGTGGCTGCCGACGCCGAGATCGACTCCGTGGCCGCCACGGCCACGCTGCCGCCGGTGACGCCGCTGGCGTCGATCTTTCCGTCGAGCGAGACGATGCCGCCGCTGAGCGCGACCGTGCCGCCCTTGCCGGCGCTGCTGGCCACGTCAAGACGGCCGGCCTGCACATCGTCGGCCACCAGGCGGATCGATCCGCCGTCGCTGGACAGGCCGCGCGCCTGGATCAGTCCGGTGTTGTTGACGCTCGAACGCGCCAGCGCATCGGCGGCGCCGGCGGTCATGACGACCTGGCCGCCGTCGGCCTGGATGATGCCTTTGTTCTGCACGGCCGCCGCCAGCGCGCCGCGCTCGACCTGGACCGTGATCAGGCCGTCGCCATGCAGGTCGAGCCCGATGCGCTGACCGGCGGCCAGCGCGACGCCGCCCTTGGCGGCGGCGACCGAACCGTTATTGGTGACGGAAGAACCGAGCAAGGCCACATAGCCGCCATTGGCAGCCTGGATGCTGCCGTCATTGCGCACGGCGCCGGCGGTCCCGGCTGCGGAGAAATCGTAATTGCCACCCAAGAAATCCTGATCGGAGATGCCCAGCGAGGACGCCACCAGGCCGCCCACATTGACCTGCGCGCCGGCGCCGAACAGCACGCCTTGCGAGTTAACCAGGAAGACTTTTCCGTTGGACGACAGCTTGCCGTAAATGCGCGACGGGTCTGTGCCCAGCACGCGGTTGAGGGCGACCGCGCTGGCCGAGGGCTGGTTGAAGCGGACCGACGACTGGGCGCCGATGTCGAAGCTCTGCCAGTTGAGAATCGCCTGTGCCGTGGCCTGGTTGACCGTCATGGCGCTGCCGTTGGTCAGCACCTGGGCCTGGCCCGCCACCACCTGTCCGCCTTGCGGCAGCGCGGAGACCGGCAACTCCGGCGGCGCCGCCGCCAGCGCCGCGCCCGAGGCCAGCACGCCGCTCAGTACCGCCGCCGCCGTGCGCCGGCGCGCGCTCTTGCCGCGTCCGCGCGTGCCCTCCGCTACCGCGACCCAGCAGGCATTGACGGCACTCCAGACGAGTCGATAAAAGCGATTGGCAGAGGCATGTTTATACACAGCGGATTCCGATAGTAAAAAGTTGGGCGATAGGTGGGGCAACGGCTGGCGATGCGGCCGTCAGGGCGTCATGCCGGCGCAGCGCAGCATGACAACCAAATGTGCAGCAAAAATGGAGTTGTTCGGCGGCCAGTCAGGCAAGCAGGCTGAAATCGGCGCGATAGCGCTTGTTGCGTGGCGCCGGCGTGGCAGGCGCCACGTGCAGCGCGAACAGGCCGACGGCGCCGTTCTCGATTTCATAGGTGCCGGCGGCGATGCCGGACACGGTGCTGTCGAAGTACAGCGAGAATTGCTCGACATGGGGCTGCGACGGCATCGCGTGCACCATGCGCAGCACCAGGGCCACGGCGTGCAGCTCGGGGTGGTTGAGCCAGAAGGTCTGGCCGACCAGGCCCTCGGCCGCGGCGCGGTTCCAGGCGAAGGCGGTGCTGTCGGCAGCGCGCGCCTGCAAGGGGGCCGCCATCAGGCCCGACAGGGCCAGTGCCCCGCTGCCTGCTTTGAGTATGTCGCGTCGTTTCATGTCGTTCTTTCGTCAATTCAGTTAGGTGCCGGACGCCATTGCATCAGGCGGTGGAAGCCGCCCGTGCTCAGTTCCCGGAAACCGAGGCGCTGGTACCAGGCCAGCGCCGGATTATTCATCTCCACGTGGATCGTGACGCTCTTGCCGTCGCGCTCCGCTTCTTGCATCAGTTGCCCGAACAGGGCGCTGCCGAAGCCGCGTCCGCGCTGCTCGGGCAGGAAGGCGATCTCCACCACGTGCAGGCGATCGCTGCTGCGCGACACGTACAGGCGGCCCACGGCGACGTCCGCGTGCAGCACCACGTCGAAGTCGCCCTGCGGATGGTGCTGGCGGTAGTGCGCGTGCTGGGCGTCGAACTGCATCCGCACAAAGCGCGCCGCCGTGGCCGCATCCCATCCCGTCCGGGCGATTTCTTCCTGGCGCGTGGCGCCGTAGACGGCGATCAGGAACGCCTGGTCGGCATCCTCGATCGGCCTCAGTCGCAAGCCTTGCATGCTTACCACCGCGGCGGGAACACGCCTTGCATCGCGATGCAGAAGTTCAGGCCCAGGTAAGGCTGGCGATTGTTGTGCGGCTGGTCGCCGCCCGTTTCCGCCAGCGCCGGACCGGTCAAGGGATCGTCGATGGTGGTGTAGATCTGGGCCGCGCCGCTGCTGCCCATGCCGACCGACGCGCCGGGCGTGGTGTAGGCGCCGGTGCCGTAGTGCTGCAGCTGGTGGGTGTGCGACGGGATCTCGTTCTGGATCAGCGTCACGGTCGACGAGCCGCCCTGCTCGCCCAGGTCGCGCAGGGACAGACCGGGGCCCTGGCCGGGATGCATGGCGGCGCGGTCCTGCAGGTCAGGCAGCGCGAAGGTGCTCTTGCCGTCGCCGCCATAGGTGGTGCCCAGCAGGGAGAACAGCGCCGTGTTCTGCGCGATCGGCAGCAGCTGGCCGTTGCAGAAGGCCCAGCCTTTCGGTGGGAAGTTAAAACCAAACATGCGGATTTCCGCGACAAATGGATCAGCCATGGTGTTCTCCGGTCAGGTCTGCGACGGGAAGATCCCGAACAGCGAAATAATGTAGTTGATGCACAGGTAGGGAGCCATGTTGCTGTGCGGCTGGCTGCCACCGACGGCGAGCACGCGGTTCGCCTTCATGCTGTTCAGGCCGGCGGGCGCGAGCGCGTAGACGTTGGCGCCGGCGGTCTTGGCCAGCGCGCCGTTGGCGGCCGTGTAGGCCGGGCTGGCCGCGTCGCTGGTGCCGCGCAGGCCGTGGCCATGCGACGGCATCTGGGCCACGGTCAGGGTGACCTGCTCGGCGCCGCCGGTTTCGGCTTGCTGGATCGTCACGCCGTCGCCGCTGCGGATACCGGGATGGACGGGCAGGCGGCCGCGCATGTCCGGCAGCGCGAAGGTCTCCTGGCCGTCGCCGCCGTAGGTGGTGCCGATCAGGTTGAACAGGGTCTCGTTTTCCGAGATCGGGAGCAGTGCGCCGTCGCAGAACATCCACCCGGACGGGGCGAAGTTACCGGCGAACATGCGGATTTCGCCGACATAAGGCTGTGCCATAGCAAATTCCTTGGTGTTTAAGTTTGTGAAGGGAAGATGCCCTGGAGCGCAATCACGGCGTACACGCCCAGATACGGCTGGGTGTTTTCGTGCGGCTGCGATCCGCCGACGGCGGTGGTGCTGGTGGCCAGGTGCGACGGATTGGCGATGGCGCCGTACATGTCGCGGCCGAGACGGCCTTTTTTGCCGATCACCGCGCCCGTTGGGATGGCCGAAGTCGCGATCGCATTGCTCATGTTGGCATAGTGACCATGCGCCGGCATCTGGGACGCGGTCAGCGTATGGGTGCCGGCGCCGCCGGTCTGACCGAGCGAGATCTCGGTGCCGGTGTGGACGGCAGAGCGTCCGCGCAGGTCCGGCAAGGCGAAGTTGGTCATGCCGTTGCCGCCGTAGCTTGTGCCCAGCAGCGAAAACAGGGCCTGGTTCTGATTGATCGGCAGCAGCTGGCCGTTGCACAGCGCCCACCCCTTGGGAGGGAAATTAAACGAGACCAGGCGAATTTCGGCCAAAAACGGTTCTGCCATGACGATTCCTTGCTTCTTGGTTTTAGTTGAAAACGGCTTCGTACTGCATGCCGTCGGCGTCGCGCGCCACCGGCACGATGAAGATGTCGAGCCGGGCGGCGTCGACCGTTTCCATGGTGTAGGTCTGCTGCGGGAGTTCCGGCTGCGCCGGACCACGGAAATGCAGCGCGAACGAGGGATGCTCGGGGGTGCTGTAGCGCGCGATCCTGACGGCAGTCAGATGCAGGGGAAGATTGTCGCGTTCGGTGAGGAGAAAAGGCTTGCCGAGCAGTGCCTCGAAAAATGCGGGGATGTGTTCAGCTGCCATAAACTTTACTCTGTGAAAACATTATTATCTTCTAAGTAAGCATGGTGCGTAAAGCTTCACAAATAGCAACTCTGTGTTTTTTGTGCATTTTTTCGGAAAAAATGGCCGATTAGAACCGCTAGTCGCAAGAATGCGACCAAGCCAGAAACTATTCGTTAAAGCGGAACGGGGCTAGAGATTGCTGAGGAGCAATTCCGCGACAGCGCGCGAGGACAGCAGTTGCATGTGATTGGTCTGGCAGACGGTGACGGCGTCAAAGGCGAGCGCGCGGTCGGGATCAGGATGCTCGCCGCGGGCACTGGCCAGCGGCACCAGCCCATCCATGCCGCGCGCGCCCGGCTTGCGCGCGACCGTGGCCGCAATCGCCAGGCAAGGCACGGGCGGCGGCACCGTGGCCGGCAGCGGCGTCGCGTGCGAAAAACGGTCGTGGCCGGACCAGTCCTGCTCGAGCAGGCTGCCGTGGCGCAGGTCGGTGATGCCCGCGCTGCGGATTTTGGCAAGGCGCGAAAATGGGGCGCTGTAGGCGGAGATATCGGTGAACAGGTGGACCCAGTTGCCGCCCCGTTCGAGCGGCGCGCCGTGGTGGGGCGTGCCCAGGAAGACCATCTTGCGCAGCTTGGCGAGCCAGGCATGGCCCTGTTCGCGCCCGCTGTGGCAGGCGCTGCGCGCCACCAGGCCGCCCATGCTGTGGGCGACGATGACGATGTCCTCCAGCGGCACCGGCCAGCCGTCGGCCAGCGCCTGCAGCTGTTGCGCCAGTTCGCGCCCGTTGTCGGAGATATGGCGTCCGCTGTTGTAGTGGACGTAAACCGGTGTGTAGCCCCGTTCGGCGGCCAGCATGGCGCCATGGTCGTGGCCGTCGCGCAGCCACTGCAGGTCATTCATGCACAGGCCGTGGGCCAGCAGCACGATGCGCGGACCGGGCGTTCCCGCTACCCGCAGGCGCATCGCAATGGCGAGCGGATTGCCGCTCGCGGCAAGGCGGTCGCCCAGCACGCCGTTGAGGGCCGCGACCAGCGCCTGGCGGCCGGCCCATTCTGGCGGCGCGCCGAGCGCCGGGGCCAGCCGCCCCAGCACCGCATCGAGCCCGCCGCCGACCAGGCGCGTGGCGCCGCGCACACCGCGGTAGACCAGCGCCGTCACGCCGGCGACCGGTTTGACGACCGGTGTGCCGATCGCCTTGTGCAGGACATTCATGTGCACCGCCTCGACCAGGTCAGTCACCCCCGCCACCGCCTCGAGCGCGAGGCGGGATGCGCCGAGCAGGTCGGCGCCGACGGTAGGCTTGGCGGCCATGGGACTAGGAGCCGAGCGCCTGTTCGATCTTGCCGACCAGCTGAGGATCTTCCGGCGTGACCTTGCTCGGATAGTGCTCGATCACGTTACCCTTGCGGTCGATCAGGTACTTGGTGAAGTTCCATTTCGGTTCCTTGCCGGTCGCCTTGATCAGCTGCGCATGCAACGGATTGGGCGCGTCGCCGCTGACCTGGGATTTGGCGAACATGGGGAATTTGACGCCGTAGGTGTTGTAGCACAGGTCCGCGATTTCCTTGGCGCTGCCCGGCTCCTGCTTGCCGAAATCGTTGGACGGGAAGCCCAGCACGACCAGCCCCTTGCCGCTGTATTTGGCGTACAGCTTTTCAAGACCTTCGTACTGCTTGGTGTAGCCGCAGTAGCTGGCCGTATTGACGACCAGGACCACCTTGCCGGCGTATTGACACAGGTTTTGCGGCGCGTCGTCCTGCAGGCGCGGGAAGGTTTTGTTGAGCAAGGCAGGGCAGCTTTGGGCAGCCGGCGCCAGCGCCGGTGCGCCGGTTTGCGCCATGGCCGCGGGCGCGGCGGCGGCGCCCAGTGCGGCGAGAAGGAATGCGGTCGTCTTGATCATGATCTGTTCCACCCGAAGAGAATTGAAAATCGATTCTATGCCAAATCGCGCCGCGTCGCCGGCCTCACGCGATTCGCAGTTCCGACAAGGCCGGATCGGTCGGCGGGAAGGACAGCTTGAGCGCGCTCATGATCTCGAGCAGCAGAGTCGAAATCATGAGGTTGCGGTGCGTTTTTGAGTCCGCCGGGACCACGAACCAGGGCGCGTGCGGCGCGTCGGTGGCCATGATGGCGCGCTCGTAAGCGCGCTGGTATTGTTCCCAGTAGGCGCGCTGCGCGATGTCGTTCGGATCGAACTTCCATTGTTTGTCGGGATCGTCGAGACGCTCTTGCAGGCGCTTGCGCTGCTCCTCTTTGGAGATGTGCAGGAATACCTTGACGATCACGGTACCGGTTTCGGCCAGCATGCGTTCGAAGTCGCGGATGTGGGCATAGCGGCGCTTGCATTCCTTTTCGTCGATCATGCCGTGCACCAGCGGCACCAGCACGTCTTCGTAGTGGCTGCGGTTGAAGATGGCGATCTCGCCGCGCGCCGGCACCTGGCTGTGCACGCGCCACAGGTAGTCATGCGCGAGCTCGGTGTCGTTGGGCGCCTTGAACTGCACCCCGCGCAAACCCATCGGATTGATCTGCCGGAACAGCGCGCGCACGGTGCCGTCCTTGCCAGAAGTGTCCATCCCCTGCAGTACCAGCAGCAGCTTTTGGCGCCTCTGCGCGTACAGCATTTCCTGGAGGGCCGCGATGCGGTCGGTGAGTTCGGCGGTGGCTTCGCGCTCGCGCGCCTTGACGTCGCCCTTGCCCGATTTGTCGCGCAGCGGTGTGGCGGCCGCGTCTTCGTCGCGCAGCTTGAGTTTGGCCGGAGCGCGGAAGCGCTGGCGCGCCTTCATGACTGCACCGCCGCGTGTTCGATCTTGATGCAATGGTCCATCACCACATCGAGCCCGGCGGCCGCGGCCAGGTCGGCGGCTGCCTGGTTGATCACGCCCAGCTGCATCCACAGGCAGCGCGCGCGCACGGCGACCGCTTCGCGCGCCAACGGCAGCATGGCGTCGGCGTTGCGGAAGCAATCGACGATATCGATCGACTTGCCCTGCCCGCCCAGCGCATCGGCCGCCTCGCGCAGGCTGGAAAATACCGGCTCGCCCAGGATGGACTGGCCGGCGCAGGCCGGGTTCACGGGGACGACGCGGTAGCCGTGCTGCTGCAGATAGCGCGCCACGCCGTGGCTGGGCCGCTCAGGTTTGTCCGACAGGCCGACCACGGCGATGGTCTTGCTGTCTCGGAGGATGTGTGGAATTGATCTCATGCGCGGGCCCGGAAAGGGGATCGGTAAGGGCTAGCGTAGCAGGTTTGTCAGCGTCCGCGGCGCGCAGCATGCCGGTCGCCAGCCAGTCGCGCAGGCAGGCCGCGATGCGCGGGACCGCGTCGAGGCCGGCGCACACGGCGTCGCAGATCTCGCCGAAGGTGGCGCCGCGTGCCAGGGCGGCCAGCGCCTGCGCTTCGAACGGATCGAGCGAGCGGAAATGGGGCTGCAGTGCGCGACGCCACACCAGCCAGGTCTGGTCCGTCACTTCCGGCGCCGGCGGCTCGCGCTGTTCGCTCAGCGCCTGCCACAGGGCGACGCTGTTGTACCGCAGGGGCAGCAAAGTGACCGAGGGATGCAGGTCGAAATGCAGCGCCGCCCAGTCTTGCGGCGCCAGAGCGCGAAGCGTGTCGAGCTGCGCTTCGGCGGCGTCGGGCGCATCGAAGGCCAGGCCGAGCGTCCATTCAAAGGCGGCCAGTTCGGCGACGTACGGGTGCTCGTCCAGCGCGCGCGCGAGGAAGGCGGAGAAATCGCCGCCGAACCAGCGCAAGTTGGCAAAGGTGGATGGATGCGCATCGAGATAGGCGCCGGCCATTTGCGCGAACAGCTCGTCGCCGATGTAGGTCCAGGTGCGCTCGTAGGCTTCGCCGAGCGCTTCGTGCATGCGGGCGCGATAAGCGCGGTGATAGATCGCCAGGCGCGAAGCGGGATCGGCCGGCCCCTGCTCGCGCACCGCGGCCAGCAGCGCGGGCGAGGCGACACCGGGGCCGAGCACGTAATCCTGGAAGGCGTGCTGCAGTGCGTTCATGCGGCCACCTTTGTGAACAGATCGTGCGCGATCGCGCGCGCCTGGCCCAGTTCGGCAGTCAGCGCGGCCAGCGGCGGAATGTGGCCATCGCGCTCGATCATGGTCGCTACCAGGCCGAAGCGGCGCAGCGCGCGCGCATACAGCGACCACACCGGATCGGCGACGGGATGGTCATGGGTGTCGATGATGATGCCGTCTTGGGCACTGTGACCGGCCAGGTGAATCTGCTGCACGCGGCCCGCCGGCAGCGCGTGCAGGTAGGCCTCGGGATCGAAGCCGTGATTGACGCTGCTGACATAGACGTTGTTCACGTCGAGCAGGATCAGGCTGTCGGACTGCTCGGCCACCGCGCACACGAATTCGCATTCGCTCATGGTGTCCTCGTTGAAGGCCAGGTAGCTCGAGACGTTTTCAAGCAGGATGCGGCGGCCGAGAACATCCTGCACGCGGCGCACATTGCGAACCACGGTGGCCAGCGCGTCTTCGGTGCAGGGCAGCGGATACAGGTCGTGCAGGTTGCGGCCGTGGGCGCCAGTCCAGCATAGATGGTCCGAGATCCACAACGGCTGGACGCGCTCGGCCAGGGTCTTGAGCGCGCACAGGTAGTCGTCGGAAGGACCGTCGGGCGTGCCGAGCGACATCGAGACGCCATGCATCACGAGCGGATAGTCGCGCCGCACCGTGTCGAGCATGGCGATCGGCTTGCCGCCCGCGCCCATGAAGTTTTCAGACAGGATTTCGAACCAGTCCACGCCGGAGGCGGCCGGCGTGGTGGCGGCCAGCTCGGCGTAATGGACGGTACGCAGCCCGAGGCCGAAGCCGGGCGAAGCAGTCAGTGGAGGTGATGGCATGATCAGGAGGCGGTGTCGGCCGGGCCGGCGCCGCCGCTCCGTGGTTACTTGTCGAGGTCGATGATCTTGCCGTTCTTGGCCAGGCAGGCGCCGGCCTTGGTCGCCAGGAAGCCATGGCCTTTGCAGGTGTTCATGCCCTTGCACTGGTTTTCGGCGGTGGCGCAGTCGCTCGTGCCCTTGCAGCTGTTGATGCCGGCGCAGTGCACAACGTCGTTGGCCGACACGCTGCTGGTGGCGGCGATGGCCGAGGTCGACATGGCCAGGACGGCGGCAGCAGCGGCGATCAGGGAACCTGCTTTGGTGGTGGTATTCATGGTCTCTTCCTTTGTTTGGTGGGGGCCGGCACCTCCATGGCGCCGGCTTGAGAGTCTGTCGGGCCGCACCTGCTGGTCCTTACGCGGTTTTCCATTATTTTTTGATATTGCCCTGATGGAAGATCGAGACAAGCCGTACGTACAGCATGTATGATGTAGCAAGATTGACTGTTCAATAAGGAAGACCATGGTGACCACGCGCATTCTCCGATCGATCATGCTGGCGGGCGCCGTGCTGCTCGCCGCTCCTGGCTACGCCCAGGTCAAGGCCAACAGCGGCACGGTGCATCTCGAGGCTGATCCCTTCAACCACGTGTGGTATGAGCTCAATGGCGGCGAGCAAACCTGGCGCCACGGCGGCGACGGCACCATGTACAGCAGCGACCGGGTCGACTGGATCAACGACGGCGTGAACATGTTTTTTGAACGTGGCAACGACAAGTGGCTGATGCAATTTGTCGCGCCCCGCTTCGATCCGATGGACAACAGCGACGACGGGCAACCGCTGCGTATCGGCCTGTACGACAATGTGAGCGGCGACTGGCGCACCGCGCCGCAGCAGGCCGGCATGTTGATTTCGAGCCCGTACGGGATGGCGTGGGATTGGTCGGGTTCGTTCCGCGTGCTCGACATCGCTTACGGCAACGACGGCTTCCTGAGCCGTTTCGCGGTGGATTTTGTGCAGTACGACACGCCGAACCAGACCGGACCGGCATTGACCGGCTCGCTGCGCTTCAACTCGGCCATTCCGATTGCGGGGGTGGACGTGCCGGAGCCGGGATCGGTGGCGCTGATGTTGGCCGGGTTGGGTTTGCTGGCCATGGCCAGGCGCAAGCGCGCCTAAGGGCGCACGAGCCGGTACATGGTGGCGCCCAGGTCGCTATTGGTTTGGATGATACGGCGGTTCAGTTCCCAGCCCATTTGCGCGAAATTGCGTTCTGCATCCCAGCGGCTCGCTTCGATCTGATGACTGAGTCTTTGTCGCATCGTTGGTTTGCATTGCTTCGAGCCGGGCGCGTGTTTCGGCCACGTCTGCTTCCAGCGTTGAAAAATGGCGATCCATGTGTGTCTCCAGGGAAGGCGCCCCCATCCCTCGATGCCGGCTTCCTGGATAGACAGCGCCACGCGGCGCGAGTTCAGCCTAGCGGTTGAAAGCGTCGTTCCAGCTCGGTTTTTCCGGCATGCGCGTGATGAAGACCGAATTGGCTTCTTCGATGTTGTAGATTTCGGTCAGCACTTCGGGCGGGAAGCCGGCGCGCTTGGTGGCGCGGCTTTGCACCGACAGCGAGATCAGGTACTCGTCCAGATGGTTGGGCTCGGTACAGAACATGCAGATCCGTTCCCACACATGGGGATAGGCGGCCTTGGTGTGGCCCAGGGGCGCCAGCGATTCGATCACCTTGACCGTCAGCGAGGTGGCACGCGGCATGATGACGCTGGGCATGTCGTCCTGTGCCACGGCCGATTCCGGACCCACGCTATCGTCTTCGGCCTCCTCCTTGGCCGCGGCCGGCGCACCGCTGGTGCCGAACATGCGCAGCATTTGTTCGCTGGTCGGCAGTTTCTGCTTGTCCCAGCAAAAGTGCCGGATGCCGGCGCTCTTGAGCAACTGGGCGTTCGAGCCCGGCGTGTTGTCGACCACGCCGCCCGATTTGAGTTCGATCACGCACAGCAAGGTCAGGCGCGCATCGAAGACCGCGTAATCGACCTTGCGGCCCAGCAGATATTCCTTTTCCGTGCGGCGCTGGCGGATGTCGGTGCTCACCGGGGTCATCAAAGCCTTCAGTTCCACATTCGGGAACACATAGCATTTCGGCAGCGCGCGCCGCAGCCTGCCGTAGAAGGCTTTTTCCTCACTCCTGAAGAAGGGCTTTTTGGTAAAAGCCGGAATAGCTTCAGGAGGTGAATTCTTCTTTAAAAGACGCGAAAGCATGGCAGCGAGAGGATGACTAAGAGTTGGGTAGACAGTTTGCAATTTCTTTGCAAATAACACAAGAAAAATATCAACAAAATGTTATCACTGTGACGGGCAGGTGAACAAATCTTGCAATTCGGCACTGTGGTGTTTTAACCAATGTGGATGTTTCATTATGCTGATTCCGGCAGTTCGCCGTGGCGAAACAGGAGCAAGCCCGTGTTTACGCCGGAGAAGCCGATTGTAAGGCCATTTTTCCACGCTAGTATTGCCTCCGCCTAAAGGCCAGGTACGGCGCGGACAATCCCCTTCCGCGTTTGACGACCACGGCAGCCCCACCCCGGCCGCCGCCCACGTCGTCACCACCCAACCATCCACGGAGAGAGACCATGTTAACAAGAAAATCATCGCTGCTGCTCGCCGGCGTCATCGCCGCCGGCATCGGCAGTCACGCTAGCGCCGCACCGCAATTGCTCGAAGGCCATACCCACCAGCGCTTGAAGCAAGCCGAACCGCCACACGCTCGTACCAGCTTGCCGCCGACGCTGGAGCAGTCGGCGTACAAATTGCCGGCCACCACCAAGCCGCGCTACGACCTGATGCCGAAATCCACCTCGCTGCGCATGCAGCCGATGGCGGCTACGCCGGAATGCAAGAACATGGACACGCTGGCCACCTATCGCGGCGCCGCGCTGGCTGAATATCTGGCCAACTTGCCCGATTACGAGTGCACCTATCCCCTGTTCTCGCTGAGCGCATCGCAGGCGGCCACCGTTTATTCGTCCGCCAATTTCGCGGCCGTGGTCAGCCGCTTCACGACCGAAGCGAATACTTACTCCGCCTCCAACCGCGCGCTGGTCAACCTCGCGCTCTACCTGCGCGCCGGTTACTATCTGGCTGGCAGCAATACCATCCCGCTGCCTGCAACCTCCCAGACCATCGCCCTGCGCGCGCCGATCCGCCAGCTGGTCGAAGGTTCCGCCCTGTACCGGCCGAACGCGGTAGCCAGCACGACGGCCGGTGAAACGATCCGCCTGATCACCAATATGCACGACGAGGCTTACTTCCTGCCGTCGATGAAAACAGTGCTGGCGCGCTTCACCAATTCGTCGAGCAACCCGAGCGCGGCCAATGCGCTGCAGGATTCGAACGCGGCCGGCGGTTTGACCTCGGCCCTGACCGTCCTGTTCTACGCCCATTCGCGTCCGGACGGCATCCCGCTGCTGCAGAACGACAGCTCGTATCCGACCGCGCTGAACAACTTCGTCGTGCAAAACAAGGCGGCCCTGTTGACCACCCCGGCCGCCTACGAGCTGACCGATGCCGCCAACGAAGCGTTCCGTTTCATGCAGTACAGCGGCCTGAAAGCGACCGTCAAGCCGATGGTCCAGGCCACCCTGGCCAGCAGCACGATGACCGGCAACGACAGCGGCTTGTGGCTGGCTGCCGCCTCGGCCGTCAAATACTATGACAACGCCAACTGCTCCCAGTACGGTACCTGCGACTACGAGAAGAAGCTGGCCGACGTCGTGCTCAAGTACAGCTACACCTGCAGCCCGAGCCTGCGCATCCGTGCCCAGGACATGACCACGGCCCAGCTGCAGGAATCGTGCGCCATCCTCGGCAAGGAAGAAGCTTACTTCCACGACATGCTGCAAACCAACCGCAAACCGGTTGCCAACGACCTCAATTCCACGCTGGAACTGGTGGTGTTCGACGACTACACCAACTACAGCAAGTATGCGTCGGTGATCTATGGCATTTCGACCGACAATGGCGGCATGTATCTGGAAGGCGACCCGTCGGTGGCCGGCAACCAGGCCCGCTTCATCGCGCACGAAGCATCGTGGCTGCGTCCGACCTTCTCGGTCTGGAACTTGCAGCACGAGTATGTGCACTACCTGGATGGCCGCTTCGACATGAAGGGCGATTTCACCGACGGCACCGTCAAGCCGACCGTGTGGTGGATCGAGGGCGTGGCCGAATACCTGTCGCTGGGCAATAACAACCAGCAATCGATCGACATGGCGAAGACCGGGACCTACAAGCTGAGCCAGATCTTCGGCAACACCTACGCGATGGGCGACTATGTGAATCGCGCCTATCGTTGGGGCTACATGGCAACCCGCTTCATGAACGAACGCCACCGTGCCGACATCGACACCGTGGTGGCCAAGTTCCGCGTGGGCGACTATGACGGTTACCAGAGCTATATGAACTACATCGGCACCCGTTACGACAACGAGTTCGCGGCATGGGTTCAGGCCGCCACAACGGCAGGCACGCCGCCGCTGCCGTCGGTCTCGCTGCCGCCGTGCGCCACGTCCGGCCAGCTCCAGCTGGGCAAAAACTGCTCGATCACGAACTTCTCGTCCTCGACCGAGTCGTACGCCTATATCCTGCTGCCGGCCGGCGCCAAGAACTTGCGCCTGTTCACCAGCGGCGGCACGGGCGACGTTGACCTGTACGTCGGCTTGAACCGTTATCCGACCACCACCAGCTACACGGCGGCCTCGGTCACGGCGGGCAACAGTGAAAGCATCAAACTGGTCTACCCTACCACCGGCTACTGGTACTACATCATGCTCAAGTCCAAAACCCCGTTCTCGGGCGTGACCTTGAACGCGACTTACGACTAAGCACCAGCTGCACCGCCGCCCTGCGCTGTCCCCCCGGCGCAGGGCGGTTTTTCGTTTACTTCAGACGTTTGCCCGGCAATTCCTGGCCGTTTTGCAGCAGCACCACCTTGTCGTTGCCTTCGAAGCGCACGCGCGCATCGACTTCCTTCACGTAGAACACCGCATCGGACTCGGCTACCAGGTTGAAGGCCGGCTGGCCCGTGGCCTGGCCGATGAATTTCTCGCCGTCGCGCTTGAAGGTGAGCACAAAGCCCGGCTGCAATTCGAAGCGGCCCACATAGGCGTCCAGCTTCTCCTGCGCTACCTTGACCGCCTTGACTTCCGGCGGCACCGGGCCGGTGCGTTTGCTGACGACATCGATGCCGTTGTCGTGCAAGGTCAGCTGGGTCACCTCGCCCTTGGCATCGCGCTCGAAGGTAAAGGTGGAGAACGTGTCGGGAACGAAGTAGCTATCCTTGGCGAAAGGAATGATCGCGAAAGGCGGCCGGCCCGGGCGCTGCATCGTGAGCTTGCCGTCCACCACGCGCACGACCCTGTTCGTTTGCGCGTCTTGCTGATACTGCCCGCTGGCCGCTTGCAAGGCCGCCGGATCGGCAGTGATCGCCTTGAAGTCCGGGAAAGGATTGCCCGCAGCGATGCCGGCGACTTTTTGCGCGACATAATCCGGCGACAACTTGGCCCTGTCGTTGTTCCCCAAGACCGCGACGAAGACCTTCTTTTCAGGCAGGCGCAGGGCGAAGGTGGAGAAGCCATTGATGCCGCCGCCATGGGCGATCATGGGCGTGCCGCGCAAGCTGCTCATACCCCAGCCGTAGCCGTAGTTGGTCGGCTTGCCGTCGGCCAGGATGTAGGAAGTGTGGGCTTTTTTCCAGCTCTCCGGCTTGAGCAGTTTGCCGGCGGTGATGGCCGCATCCCAGATGGCCAGGTCGTCGACGGTCGACACCAGCGAGCCCGCCGCGTACGGCTGGGTCATGCTCAGCGCAGGCGCAACGTTGAAACCATTCTCGCCAAGGGTGTGGCCGACGGCGCGCACGGGCGGCACCAGCTCGCTGCCTTCGAACGCCGTGTGACGCATGCCCAGCGGCGTGAAGATGCGCGTTTCCAGGAATTTGGCGTAGGTCTGGCCAGAGATCTTTTCGATGATCGCGCCCAGCAGGAAGTAGCCGGAATTGTTGTAGTGCATGCGCGTGCCTGGTTCGAATTCAAGTGGATCGTTCTTGAAGGTATCGATCATGGCGGCCGGGGTCAGATCGCGCGTCATCCCGCCCTCATAGTCCGGCTTGTTGGTATAGCTGACGATGCCCGAGGTGTGCGTCAGCAAGTGTTCGATCGTGATGGTCTTGCCCTGCATCGGATAGTCGGGCAGGAATTTGCTGATCGGATCGGACAAGTTCAATTTGCCCTCTTCGGCCAGCATCAGGATCGCGGTGGCAGTGAATTGCTTGGTGATCGAACCGAGGCGCAGCGTCATGTCCGGCTGCATGGCGACCTTGTTTGCCACGTCGGCCATGCCGTAGGCCTTGCGCAGCACCGGCTTGCCGTCCTTGGTCACGATCACCGTCACGCCCGGCTCGTTGGCCTTGTACAGGGGGGCGATGGCGGCGTCGATCTGGGCAGCCAGCGCCTGGTCGACCTTGGCGGCAACCGGTGCGGCGTGGACTACGCTGGCAGGCAACTGCATCAACAAAACAGCGGCGAGGCAAAGCGGCGTGAGTTTGAACATGGGACCTTCCATTCTTGGTTAAAAGGAAAGCGTCAATATAGTCCCATGGTTTTTTGCAGGCAGCAAAATGCGACAAACGGCAGCAGGCGCCGATAGACGGGCGATTATGGTTTCTGAAACTCGATGCGGTTGTTGGTGTAGGCCCACTTGGCATAGGGTCCGAACACGCGCGTGTTCTCTTTCGAATCGGCATTGGACTGTTCGCGCTTCATGCGTCGGATCAGGGCCGGATCGTTCAGTTCCTGCTCGTCCCACCGGTATACGTCGCGACGTACCGATGCCTTGGCGTCGAAACCGCGCGAGATGATGGTGAGGGTATGCGCGGCCGGATCGGCATAGACGCGCATGGCGTCGGTATTCATGTCCTGGATATACAGGCCGTTCTCCTGCCACTGGGCGAAATAATGCTCGCCGCACACGGCTTTCGGCTCGCGTTTCCATTCGCACGCGAGCAGGATCAGCAGATGGCGCTCGTCGAGCTGCCTGATACTGATGCGGCCCTTGGAGAAGCCCCAGTTGGTCACCGGCGCCGTGGTGGACGACACCAGGCTGTAACTGGCGTCAAGATTGGGCCGTGGCGTCTGGGCACGGGCGGGCGAGACCAGGACCAGGGCGGTGGCGAGGGGGAGCAGGTGCAGTCGCATGGGGCGCCTTAGAGACAAATGCTGGTCACAAGCGTTGGCGTTTGCCCCTGCTGGCGGTGCTTCTTGCATTCGGCTTTCGTGTACGCGGCCACCTTCTTCGCCAGGGCCTTGTGCGATCTGGCGAGGCTGTAGTGCCCGTTGCCACCGGCCGACAACACCATCTCGTGGTCTTTCAAATCCCAGATGAAAATATTCGGCTTTTTACCTGGAAAGAAATCGTTGATACCGAGCGGCTTGCCGTATTTGCGCGTCAGGGTTTGCACCAGCTCCCCGACTTCTTCCTTGCTCAGATCCTTGAATGCCATCTTCTGCTTGCCGCCATTATGCAGCTGGGCCGATACGGCGTACAGCAAGTCGTCCACGAATGCGTAGCGCGCCACCGGCAAGCCTTCGAACTCGACCCCGTCCACCGTGACCAGCAGCACTTGATCGAGTCCGACCGTACTCAGGCCATCGGCGCCCTTGCCGCCGCCGATCGCCAGATGGCCTTCGCTGACCACGGTTGCCCCGCTGCCGAGCCACATCTCGCGGGCTTCGGGCAACGTCGTCTTGCCGATCACGGGCGCGGGGAGCGCGGCTTCCTGGGCATGGGCGCAGAAAGCGGCCAAGCCAAGGATAACAGCGGTGACCAAGTTGCGCATCGTGTACTGGCGGCGGGCGGGCAAGTGCATGGTTCTCTCGATCGGTGTGGTGGCAGAAGGCTGCCATCGTACGCTGCCGCGCGTCGCGTGTCACGATCCGGCAGCGACGACAGGCCCGTCGGCCGCACTTGGGGGCCAGACAATTGCAGGAGGACTGATGCGGGGAATGGAAGAAGTATGAAAAAAGGCAGCCGAGGCTGCCTTTCTTTGCTTGCTGCTGTGCCGTGCTTAACGCTTGGCGCGCAGCTTGGCGATAGCGGCCAACTGAGCGATCGCGGTGGCGAGTTCTGCTTGCGCAGTCGCGTAGTCGATCTTCGAGTCTTTGTTGACCATCTGCTCTTCAGCCAATTTCTTGGCTTCCAGCGCTTTTGCTTCGTCCAGGTCGTGACCGCGGATTGCGGTATCGGCCAGAACCGTCACGCCGGTCGGCTGGACTTCAAGGATGCCGCCCGCGACGAAGACAAATTCTTCTTCTGCCTGGCCAACCACCTTGATGCGCACAGCACCCGGTTTGATGCGGGTAATCAGCGGGGTGTGCTTGGGATAGATCCCCAGCTCACCCGCTTCACCCGGCAACGCGACGAATTCGGCTTCGCCCGAAAAGATATTCTCTTCGGCCGATACCACGTCAACGTGAATAGTGTTTGCCATAAGTGTCCTATCGGCTCTTACTTAGTTGAGCTTCTTGGCTTTTTCGATTGCTTCTTCGATCGTGCCAACCATGTAGAACGACTGCTCTGGCAGGTGGTCCAGTTCGCCCGACGCGATCATCTTGAAGCCCTTGATCGTGTCTTTCAGCGAAACGTACTTACCTGGCGAACCGGTGAACACTTCAGCGACGTGGAACGGCTGCGACAGGAAACGCTGCATCTTACGTGCGCGTGCGACCAGCAGTTTGTCTTCCGGTGCCAGTTCGTCCATGCCCAGAATCGCGATAATGTCGCGCAATTCCTTGTAGCGCTGCAGGGTGCCCTGAACGGCGCGCGCGGTGTCGTAGTGCTCCTGACCGACGACGAGCGGGTCCAGCTGGCGCGAGGTCGAATCGAGTGGGTCCACTGCAGGGTAGATACCCAGCGAAGCGATGTCACGCGACAGAACGACGGTCGAATCCAAGTGACCGAAGGTGGTCGCTGGCGACGGGTCGGTCAAGTCATCCGCAGGAACGTAGACGGCCTGGATCGAGGTGATCGAACCGGTCTTGGTCGAGGTGATGCGCTCTTGCAGACGGCCCATTTCTTCGGCCAGGGTAGGCTGGTAACCCACTGCGGAAGGCATACGGCCCAGCAGTGCGGATA
>Ga0209023_10000065_pt1 | contig 179198 bp, 155 predicted proteins | sample LakOneMetagenome_FD_187468 | JGI IMG/M metagenome (GOLD analysis project Ga0209023, IMG submission 187468) | Freshwater and sediment microbial communities from Lake Erie, Canada (SPAdes) (version 2) | ecosystem: Environmental > Aquatic > Freshwater > Lentic | place: Lake Erie, Canada...
CTCGTTGCAAACAAACCGGGGGCAGACCTCAAAACTGGAATATTCCAGTTTTGAGGTCTGACCCCGGTTTGTTTGCAACGCCGGTTTGCGCTGGCGCGCATGGCGCGGCGGTTGGCGGAACTTGGTGCGCGCCGCGTCGTCTATCTCCTGCTCATTCGAAGCACGCACACCATCGCTACGGTGGTGTTCCCCCTGTCGTTCTTGATCGAGGTAGCCCATGCCAAGTTATTCCACCCGTTCCCCGTTTCAACCCGGGCTCGAAGCCCAAGTCAATTTCATGAGCGAACTGACGCGCACCACGTCCGATTCGGTGCGCAAACTCAGTGAACTGAATCTGCACTTTGCCCAGCAACTCATGCAAGATACGTTCGATGCCGGCAGCCGCATGCTGGCCTGTACCAATCCGCTGCAGCTGGTCAATGCCGCCTCCCAGTCCGCCCAGCCCGCCTTCGAACATCTGCGCAGCTACCAGCAGCAGCTGGTGCGCCTGCTGAGCGGCTCGCAAATCGATCTGGCGCGCACGGCACCGGCCTTCCTCCCGGAAGCGACGCGCTATGCGCGCGACATGGCCAGCACCATGGCCCGGGAAGAAAGCGCCGACAACCCCGTGACCGCCTCGCCCTGACCGGAGTCCATCATGCCGACCCAACCCAGCCAGCCAGGCGCGCGCGCGCCCGATGCACTCGCGCTGCTCAAGGCCGATCACGACACGGTCAGGGACCTGTTCCTCGCATTCGAGCAATTGAAGGACACGCACGACATGGATGAACGCAAGGCCGAACTGGTCGACGACATCTGCTACGCACTGACCTTGCACACCATGATCGAGGAAGAAATTGTCTATCCCGCTTTGCGCGATGCCACCGATGCCGGCGCGCTGCTGGACGAAGCCGATATCGAACACGCCGGGGCGCGCGAGCTTATCGGCCAGCTCGAGCTCATGTATCCGGGCGACGATCATTTCGACGCCACCGTCACGGTCCTCGGCGCGGAAGTCGTCCACCACATCGGCAAGGAGGAAAACGCCGTGTTCGCGGCGGCGCGCGCCAGCGGCATCGATCTCGACGCGCTCGGCGCGCGGCTGTCGGCGCGCCGCGCGCAACTCGACGACGACCTGTCCGCTCCGCCCCAGACCATGGATGCGATGGACGTGCACGCAGGGACGCGCGGCCAGCCGCGCGCGCCCAATTAGGACGGAACTAATCAAATTTGCACTCTCTCTAAAGGTCGGGCACAACACGCAGAGCCCGACCCAGACGACCACACCAGGAGATCGACATGGCGACTAGCAAAGACAGTGGCAACAAGAGCGGCGGCGATGCCGGCAACGCGCAAAAAGGCGGCAATGGCACGCCCGCCAAGCGCGGCTTCGCGGCAATGGACGAACACCAGCAGCGCGAAATCGCCAGCAAGGGCGGCCAGGCCGCGCACCAGAAAGGCACGGCGCACGAATTCGATTCAGAAGAAGCGCGCCGCGCCGGACAGAAAGGCGGCGAGGCGGTCAGCCGCGACCGCGAACACATGGCCGACATTGGCCGCAAGGGCGGCGAAAGCCGGCAATCGGCTGCGCGCAACAAGGAAGCCGCCAACACGGGCAAGGGTGCGCGTCAAGGCGGCAAGGACGAATGAGCCAGGGCCGGCATCTGCGGCCCCATTCACCTCGGGTAGCGCGTTCCAGCGAACGCGCTCATCGCCATGCTTGAATAAACGCTAACAAACGGTGGGCGCACGGCTGGATAAAGTGTCCGCAAGACAATTAATAATGATCCAGGGAGACATCTGCACCTTTTAATTTCTATCCGCATGGTAAGATTTCCATCCGGCCTCGCGGCGCTTGCGAGCGGCATGCACCAGTAACGGATAGACAATGGAACCGCAGGACGATACCGCAGCACAGCACGACACCACGGCGTCGCCCGCCGTTGGCCGCGATGCCATTGCCGCCACGCTGGCCGCCTTGTACAAGGGCCGCCAACCCAAGCACTACGAAAATCCCCATCCCTGGAAACAGGGCGGGCCCGATCCGCTCGATGGCATCAGTGTCTGGCAGCGGGCGGAGCCCATCCCCCACTGGCACTACGTCACGTTCGGCTTTTCCGAGCAACAGTCGGCGGCGCCTGGCGCGGGCGGCAAGAGCGGCTTCGGCTTCGAACTGACCTTCCGCCTGGCGACCGAGCCGGGCGCGCTCGAAGCACCGATGTGGCCCATCCATATGCTGCAGAACCTCGGCCGCTATGTCTACCGCAGCGGCAATGGTTTCCAGCATGGCCACCGCATGAGCGCCAATGGCCCCATCGCCCACGGCACCACGACCCCGTTGTGCGCCATGGGCTTTTCGCATGACATGGAATTGCCCGCTATCGACACGCCCAATGGCCGCGTCGAATTCCTGCAGGTGATCGGCATGACGGCCGAGGAAGAGGCCGCTGCCCAGACCTGGGATACGCGCAACCTGCTGGCATTGATGCTGCCGTATATGCCGCTGTGGATCACCCACGTGCAGCGCGCCTCCTTCCTGTCGTTCCCCGCCATCCAGGCCAAGGTGCTGGCCGGCATGCGGCGCGACGGTTCGTCCAGCGGTGTGGTGTTTACCGACCTGCTGCTGGTCGAGGAAAAGAAGCGCTGGCTGCGCGAATCGCAGGCCCAGGTGACCCTGGGCGCCTATCTGGTCGGGCAGCTCGCGCAGCTGCTGCCGCTGCGCCTCGGTTTCGGCAAGCCGTTCACCTTGCACGGCCCGCAATGGCGCATCCACTTCGAACTGACCGTCAAGCGCAATGCCTGGCGCATCAAGCCCGGCCTGATCTGTCTGTACCTGACCGCGCCCACGGTCAAGGAATTCGCCACCCTGCTGCACCAGCGCCAGGGCGTCTACAAGCTCCCCGCCTTCCCCAACCTGCTGTGGGACGTCAAACAAACCACCATCCGCAATGCGGAAGGCGAAATCGTCGACATCCTCGGCTAGCCTTCGGCCTCGATGTCCGCCGGCACAACCTGCGGTGCCGGCTGCGGCAATTGCAGCACGCAGGGCGTGGCCAGCAGGCGCGACAGCACATGGGCCAGCCCCGCCATGAGCGCATCGAAACGCGCAGGAGAAAGACGCCCTTCCACCAGCACCTGCAGCGCGCGCGCCTGCTCGGTAATGCGCACCACCGTGCCGTCGATCAGCAGGCGCACATCCTTGTAGTCGTCTTCGTCGCGGCGCGCCAGCGCAATTGCCATCCCGTCGAGATGGTAGCGCGCCTGGTACAGCGCCAGGTCCGGCGCCGCGCCCAGCGCCGCGGCAAGGCGGCTGCACGCCATCCCGTCGCCGCCCTGCCACCCTTGCTGTTCCCACAGCGCCTGGCGAAAGGCAAACAGGTGATTGAGGCGCAGGTCTGCCGCCAGGACCAGGCCGCGCTGCCAGGTGCAATGGGCAAGGCGGCTCCAGCGCCAGCTCGCCAGGTCGAGCTGCCAGGTGTCGAGATTGGGCTCGGCCAGGGCGCCGGCGCGGGGCATGACGGCGCCCCCCCGCACGACGATGGCGCCGCCCTCGGCAGCCAGGCTGGCGGCGTGGCGGGCGATCCAGCCCGGCGCCGTGCCGTGCGTCGCGATCGGGGTGATGGCAAACGTGGCCAGCGACAGCAGATACACGGGCGTGCTGCCATGGCGGCGCTGGCGCGCGTAACCGAGCGCACCGATGATGACGATCTGGTCGCCCACCAGGGTGGCCGAATGAAAATCGAGCGGCGCGAACACGGCCTCGGGATAGGTGTAGATGCTGACGCTGCCATCGGGCCGGCACACGACGACATCGTTATAGATGTGAAAATCGGGATCGTCGTGGTCTTCGTGCTCGCCGCCGATGCACACGACCGACCCGTCGGCCAGCGCCACGCGCGCCTGGCCGAAGCGCTGGAACGACCAGCACGGCCCCACCCGGGTGCTGCACGGCCCGTCCATGGCTTCATTGGCGCGGAACCCGCACAGGCGGGTGTGCACCAGCCAGGTCCAGACGGGGTTGTCCATGCGGCTGGGATTGTCGGTGCCGACCCGCGGCGCCCGCCATGCCAGGAAGGTGGCGCGGTCGAACCGCGGCGCTTGACCGATTTCCTGCTCCCCGCGCCCGCCACCCTGGTTCATGCCAAGTCCTATCCATCTGGAAACTTTAGCATTCTATCAATGTTGCAATTTTAATGCGAATACGATTGTGGTCTTGCTGCAACTGTGGGGCGTTTATGCCACACCCTGGCTGCGTCGGGATATGGCCGTGGCGGGCGGCGCGGCATAGCGTTCCAGATCCTCGGCTGTCATCTTGCGCCCCGCAATGCCCAGCCGTGCGCGAATATTCTGAATCACCTCGCGCACCGTGCTGGTCGATAACCCAAGCCGGTCCGCCACCGTCTTGGGCAGCAAGCCCTGCACGTGCATGATGGCGATCTGCATTTCGCGGGTGGTCAGCGGCAGCAGCCGCGACGGCATCTCCTGGCTCTGGCGCGGACAGCAGGCGCGCTGCCAGCGGTACAGGAGCGCCGGCACCAGGTGCCTGGCCCATTCGGCGTCTTCCGGACCGAAACCGGCGTCGGGGTCGCGCCGGTACAGCGTGATCCAGGCCAGGCCGAATGAATTGTCCACGCCCGCCAGCATGAGCTGGGCATAGCCATGCTTGTGCAGGTAGTTGGCGATCAAGCGGCCCGCGCGGGCGCCGGCCACGCTGCCCGTTTCGCGCTCGCTCAGGGCGCGATAGTCATCGACCGAAATGGTTTGCACGATGCGCGGGTAGGCTGCGAACAATTGGCCGACGACATCTTCGCCCGCCACGTCCGGATACTCGGCAATGAAGGAAGGGGCGATCTCGTGCGTGCCCAGCACCTGGGTGATGGCCACCGCGCCATCGGCATTGCGCCGGCCCGCGCCGGCCAGCAAGGCATCGAAACGGATGTGTTCGGACAAACCGGCTACTGCGGATTCCAGCATCGCGCCTCCCTCAATTTTCCGGGTAAAAATGATCAAGGTCGCAATTATGCGTGGTCGAACGGGGGGTTGTGCGCCAAAGGCGGCGAAAACACAACACTGTGCCGTGCCTCAGAAAAATATTCCAATTTTGAGGTCTGACCCCGTTCAGGATCTTGTCGAACGTCGCGGTCTGACCCCGGGTGCAGGGGGCTGTGGTAGAGTGCGCGCCATGCATGAGCTTAAATTTTTGGGGGCGTATTCGGAACAGACCCGGGCCCAGGTGGCGCAGCTCATTGCGCAGGACCGGCTCGCCGAGGTGCTGCGCCAGCGCTATGGCGCGGCCCATACCATCCGCACCGACCGTGCCCTTTACGATTACATTCAGGAACTCAAGAGCGAGTTCCTGCGCAACGCCGAGCCGATCAACAAGGTCGCCTTCGATGCGAAAATCCATGTGATCCAGCATGCGCTCGGCTTGCACACGGCCATTTCTCGCGTCCAGGGAAACAAGCTCAAGGCCAAGCACGAGATCCGCGTGGCCACCATGTTCAAGGATGTGCCGATCGAATTCCTGCGCATGATCGCCGTCCACGAACTGGCGCACGTCAAGGAAAAGCAGCACGACAAGGCGTTCTATAAGTTGTGCTGCTACATGGAACCGAACTACCACCAGTACGAGTTCGACCTGCGCCTCTACCTGACCCAGCTCGAGCTCTCTTCCGAACGCCTCTGGTAGCAACAAGGGGGGGGCCTTGGCGTGGCCGAGCCGGGCTGCGCTGGCATGCCACCACGCTGATCGCCAGAGCCATGGTTGGACATCCATGGCGATTCTGATATCGCAGTACGGCGCCAATTGTTGCAATCATGCACTAAATGTTTTCAATGAAATATCATTCAATTGAATAAGTGTCGACAGGCAAACCCCCACTCGCTACAGTAAACGCACAGCAGTTTCACCTGCATCACCCACACAGAACGCCACCATGCGAATCACCCCATTTTCCCCGTCTTGCCACGGCCCCCTGGCGCTGCGGGCGCTGGCCGTTGCGGCGGCGCTGGCAGCAGGGTCGGCGCAGGCCGCCGAGGATACCTTGCCCAGCTATAGTTTCGGCGGGTTCGGCAGCATCGGCGCCGTCCATTCCGATTACCGCGAGGCCGACTTCATTTCGAGCGCCTTCCAGAGCCAAGGCGCCGGCGCCACGCGCGCCTGGAACGCCAACGTCGACAGCCGCATCGGCGGCCAGCTCGACGTCAAGCTCGATCCGCGCTGGTCGGCGGTGGTCCAGGTCATCGTCGAGCAGCGCTTCGACCTGTCGTATCGCCCGCGCGTGGAATGGGCCAACGTCAAGTTCCAGGCCACGCCCGACCTGGCGCTGCGCGTGGGCCGCATCGCCCTGCCCGTGTTCGTGGCCGCCGACTACCGCAAGATCGGCTACGCTTACCCGTGGGTACGCACCCCGGTCGAAGTCTATGGCGGGGTCCCGATTACCAACAGCGACGGCGCCGACCTGTCCTACCGCTGGCGCGCGGGCGGTTTCAAGCACACCACCCAGGCCCTGTTCGGCCGCACCCATGTGGGCGTAACCGATACCACGTCGGTCGATGCGCATGCCATCGTCGGCCTGTCGCACACCGCCGAGATTGGCGCGACCACCGTGCGCGTGTCGGCGCTGGACGCGCGCCTCGATACCAATATCCTGCGCCCGCTGTTCGATGGCTTCCGCCAGTTCGGTCCTGCCGGCGCGGCCATCGCCGACAAATACGATGTCGTCAACAAGCGCTACACGGTCCTGGCGGCCAGCTTCAATTACGATCCCGGCAACTGGTTCCTGATGGCCGAAGGCGGCACCTCCAATGGCCACTCCTACCTGGCCCGTTCGTCCGGCCTGTATGCCAGCGCCGGCTACCGCACCGGCAACTTCACGCCCTACGTGACGTATGCGCGGGTCGATGCGCGCAGTCCCACCACCGATCCCGGCCTGTCCCTGGCCGGCCTGCCGCCGCCCTATGCGGCCGCCGCCGCGCAGCTCAACGGCGGCCTGGCGCAGGTGCTCAAGACCATTGCCAGCCAGACCAGCGTCAATGCCGGTGTGCGCTGGGACGTGCGCGCCAACATGGCGCTCAAGCTGCAGGTCGAACGCATCATGACGCGCGACGGTACCCGCGGCACCTTGACCCACCTGCAGCCGGGCTTCCAGTCCGGCCGCGCCGTGCATGTCACGAGCGCGGTGCTGGACTTTGTGTTTTGAGGGGGGACGCGATGCGCACCCTACTCCACTGTCTGGCCGCCGCCCTGTGCACCATGGCGATCGCCCCGGCCAGCGCCGCCGGCGAACTGGTCGTCATCGTCTCGTCGCGCAGCCCGGTCAGCGTGCTGCGCCAGGAGCAGGTGGCCGACATCTTCCTCGGCCAGCTGGGCAATTTCCCGGGCGGAAGCGAAGCCGTGGCCATCGACCAGGGCCTGGGCTCGCCCGAGCGCGACGAATTCTACGCCAAGGTCGCCTCCAAGACGCGGCCCCTGGTCAAGGCGTACTGGACCAAGATGATCTTTACCGGCCGCGGGCAACCGCCCAAGGAAGTGGGCAACGCCCAGGCCGTGCGCAAGATGGTCGCTGACAATCCTGCGCTGATCGGGTACATCGACAAGTCCGAGCTCGATCCGAGCGTCAAAGCCGTTCTGGTCGTGCGCTGAGCGGTGCAATGACGGGAGCCGCCCACCCTGCCCGCAAGACCTCACGCCTGCAGCGCTGGCTGGGCCACGGGCTGGAAACGCATATCTCGCTGCCCCTGTTCGCGCTGCTGCTGCTGGTGGTCATCTGGACCAGCACCAGCCATTTCATCGAAGTCGAACGCCGCACCGCGCAGACGACGGCGCGCAATTCCAGCCGCGAACTGCTCGATACCTATGAAGCCCAGGTGCAGCGCAACGTGGGCGGAATCGACCAGACCCTCAAGGTACTCAAGTATGCCGTCGAACTGAAGGGCACCGCCGGCGCCCTGCCCGCGCTCAATCAGCAAGGCTTGCTGCCTTCCGGCCTGGTGTTCGTGGTCAGCATCGCCGACCGCCGCGGGCAGATCGTGGCCAGCAATCCGCCGGCCCGCTTCATCGACGTGTCGGACCAGTCGTATTTCTCCTTTCACCGCGACGCCGATACCGATACGCCGTTCGTGAGCGCCACCCTGCGCGACGCCGCCAATCCGGAGTGGCACCTGCATTTCACGCGGCGCCTGAACGACAAGGACGGCAACTTCGCCGGTGTCGTGGTGGTCGAGGTCGACCCTGCCTACTTCACCAGCGGCTACGAGCATTCGCGCCAGGGCGAGTTAGGCGCGCTCGGCCTGTACGGCAGCGACAACGTCTTTCGTACGCTGCGGGTAGGAGACAAGGTCAGCTGGGGCCAGAGCGCGGCCGCCCTGACCGCAATCCCCGGCGACGGCGCCGCCGTGGTCAATGCCTGGGATGGGGTGCGCCGCTACACCAGCCTGCGCCGCCTGCACGGCTTTCCGCTGACGGCCGTGGTGGGGCTGGCCGAGCACGAGCAGATGGCGCCGTTCGAGCAGCAGCGCCGCAATTACCTGTGGATTGCCGGCGGCGGCAGCGCGCTGCTGGTGCTGATCGTGGCGCTGGTCGGGGTCTGGTCGTGGCAGATGACGCGCACCCGGCGCCGCATCCGGCGCGCCCAGGAAACCTACGCCGCCGCTTCCGAAGCGAGCCTGGATGCCTTCTTCGTGATGCGCAGCGTCAGCGCCGGCGCCGGCGCGATTACCGACTTCGTGATCGAGGCGACCAACACGCGCGCCGAAAAGCTGGCGGGCCTGAGCAAGCGCGAGCTGCGCGGACGCAGCCTGGCGGACGTGCTGCCCGCGTATATCTCGAATGGCATCTTCGAAGACCTGGTCAGGGTCACGCTGGTGGGCGGCGTGCATGAAGCCGAATGGCAGGCCAACGACACCCCACACCAGGAACAATGGCTGCACCGCCAGGTGGTGGCGGTCGAAGGCGGCGTGGTGGCCATCGTGCGCGACATCACCGAGCGCAAGCTCACCGAGCAGCGCATCCGCCATATCGCCCATCACGACGACTTGACCGGCCTGCCCAACCGCAGCCTGATCCGCGACCGCCTGGACCAGGCCATTTTGCATGCCCAGCGGCGCGAGCGCAGCGTCGCGGTGGCCTTCATCGACCTCGATGGCTTCAAGCTGGTCAACGATGGCCTGGGCCACAATGCCGGCGACGAACTGCTCAAGGTGGTGGGCCGGCGCATGCAGGCCTGCCTGCGGCGCGAAGATACGCTTGGCCGTTTCGGCGGCGACGAATTCGTCATCATCCTGGCCGACCAGAGCGACAATCCCGCCAACCTGGCCCCGGTGCTGGAAAAAATCCGCCAGGCGGTGCACGAACCGATCCTGCTCGAAGGCCAGGAAGTACAGGTCAGCTGCAGCATGGGCGTGGTGATGTACCCGCGCGATGGCGACGACCCGAACACCTTGATGATGAACGCCGACGCCGCCATGTACCGCGCCAAGGATCTGGGCAAGAACGCCTTCCAGTTCTACACGCGCGAGATGAACGCCTCGGTCGAACAGAAGCTGCACATGCTCGAGGGCTTGCGCAGCGCGCTCGACGAAGGCCAGTTCCACCTGCTCTACCAGCCCAAGGTCGATTTGCGCACGGGCCTGATTATCGGGGTCGAATCGCTGATCCGCTGGCAGCACCCGGAACTGGGCATCATCTCGCCCCTGCGCTTCATCAGCCTGGCCGAGGAAAGCGGCTTGATCGTGGCCATCGGCGAATGGGTGCTGCGCACCGCCTGCAGCCAGAACAAGGCCTGGCAGGATGCGGGCCTGGCGCCGATGACGATCTCGGTCAATGTGTCGCCGCGCCAGTTCGAGGAAAAGCGCCTGGTTGAACGGGTCGCGCAGGCGCTCGAATGCAGCGCGCTCGATCCCGCCTTCCTTGAACTGGAAGTGACGGAAAGCCTCATCATGCGCGACCTCGATCAGTCGGTCGAGCGCATGCGCGAACTGGAAGCGATGGGCGTGTCGCTCTCGATCGACGACTTCGGCACCGGTTACTCGAGCCTGTCGGCGCTCAAATCCTTCCCCATCAGCCGCCTCAAGATCGACAAATCCTTCGTCAGCGAACTGGCCGACAATGCCGACGACCAGGCCATCGCCATGGCGGTGATCTCGCTCGGCCACAAGCTCAATCTGCGGGTGATCGCCGAAGGGGTGGAAACTGAGCAGCAGTGCAATTTCTTGCGCGACAACGAATGCGACGAAATGCAGGGTTACCTGTTCAGCGCCCCGGTGCCGGCCAGCCGCATCCACTCTCTGCTCGAAGAACAAGCCCGGATGCGCGAGGAAGCGGCCCGCTCGAGCGCCGATGCGGCCCTGGCCGACAGCGCTTGTACCGACGCTATCGTGGTCACCCCGCAATAGTGACCATTCAGACAAGTTGCCTGCGCGCGACATCCGGGCCGGTTCACATTCATGCTGCGAAGAATCGGACTGAACCGTTTCCCTGCTTCGTGTAGAATACCGTTATAATTGCCGTAATGAAATTTTATGTGTAGAAAAGTACAAGCGCCGTCCACGATCCCGTCGGCTTCCACATCATTACGCAGCACAATAAGATATCCCCTAAGCAACCGGGATCGACCGCACTGATTGCATCAAAAAAAACATTTAACATTTTTGTTATTTGCTCTAACGTTGATGCAAAACGCATTGTCCCGATGAACGATGTCCGGTAGGCCCCTCCGCTGACCTGACGAATTGGCGCTTAGATATGACAACATTGACTCAGCCGACTGGTCCGGATGCAGCCGCCAAGCCCGAACGCGCGGCCGACACCGGCATACGCGAGGACTTGCTCCACCCCGATCCCCTGCTCGACTGCCTGGTCGAGCTGACCCGCATCTACGGCCGCCCCAGCACCCGCGCCGCCCTGTCTGCCGGCCTGCCGCTGCCCAAGGAAGGCTTGACTCCCTCGCTGTTCGCGCGCGCCGCCTCGCATGCGGGCTTTTCCAGCAAGGTGGTGCGCCGTCCCCTGCACAAGATCGACAAGGCGCTGCTGCCCGTCATTCTCCTCCTGAACGGTAACGAAGCCTGCGTGCTGCTCGGCTGGAACGACCAGGATGATGCCCAGGTCCTGCTGCCCGACAGCGGCCAGGGCGGGGTCTACCTGGCGCGCGCCGAACTGCAGGCGCGCTACAGCGGCGTGGCGATCTTCTCGCGCCCGCACTTCCGCTTCGATCAGCGCACCCCGCCCTTGGTGCAAGTGCCGCAGCGCCACTGGTTCTGGGGCACCATCCTGGAACAGCGTCCCATTTTCCGCGACATTCTCGCCTCGGCCCTCCTGATCAATCTGTTCGGCCTGGCCATGCCGTTGTTTACCATGAACGTGTACGACCGCGTGGTCCCCAATTTTGCCGAAGCCACCCTGTGGGTGTTCGCCGGCGGGATCGCGATCGTGCTGGTGATGGACTACATGGTGCGCCTGCTGCGCGGGCACTTCGTCGACATGGCCAGTTCGCGCGTCGACATCAAGCTGTCGGGCATGATCATGGAGCGCGTGCTGGGCATGCGCATGGCGCACCGGCCAGCGTCGGTGGGCGCGTTTGCCGCCAACCTGCGCTCGTTCGAAACGGTGCGCGACTTCATCGCCTCGGCCACCGTCACCACCCTGATCGATCTGCCGTTTGCGCTGCTGTTCCTGCTGGTGCTGGCCTGGATCTCGTGGCCGCTGGTGTTCATCCCCCTGATCGGGATGTTGATCATCATCGTCTACAGCTACCTGGTGCAGTACAAGATGCGCGAACTGTCCGAGACGACCTTCCGCGCCGCCGCCCTGCGCAACGCCACCATGATCGAGAGCCTGACCGCGCTCGAAACCATCAAGGCCCACGGCGCCGAAAGCCAGATGCAGGCGCGCTGGGAAAAATCGACCGCCTTCCTGGCCCGCGTCAGCGCCGAACTCAAGCTGCTGTCCTCGTCGAGCATGAACGGCGCCACGACCCTGGCCCAATTGGTCAATGTGTGCGTGGTGATCGCCGGCGTCTACCTGATTCATGAAAAGATGATGTCGATGGGCGGTCTGATCGCCTCGACCATGCTGTCCGGGCGCGCCATGCAGCCGCTCGGCCAGATGGTCGGCCTGCTGCTGCAGTTCGAAGGCGCCAAGAATTCGCTCAAGGCGCTGGAAAACGTGATGTCCACGCCGAGCGAGCGCAGCGACGAGAGCGCCTTCATCCACCGCCCCGAAATCCGCGGCGAGATCGAGTTCAGCAACGTTCACTTCAGCTATCCGGACCGGCCCGAAGAGGCGCTGCGCGGGGTCAGCTTCCGTATCCGTCCGGGCGAACGGGTGGTCATCATCGGCCGCATCGGCTCGGGCAAGTCGACTTTGCAAAAGCTCATCCTCGGTCTGTACGCGCCCACCAAGGGCGCCGTCGCGCTCGACGGCGTCGACTTGCGCCAGCTCGACCCGGCCGATCTGCGCCGCTCGCTCGGCTACGTGGAGCAGGATTCGCTGCTGTTCTATGGCTCGCTGCGCGACAACATCGCCATCCGCGCGCCCTACGCCGACGACCGCGCCGTGGTGGCGGCGGCCGAACTGGCCGGTCTGACCGATTTCGTCAACCGCCATCCGGAAGGCTTTGACATGCTGATCCGCGAACGCGGCGAGTCGCTCTCGGGCGGCCAGCGCCAGAGCGTGGCCATCGCGCGCGCGGTCCTGCTCGACCCGCCCGTGCTGCTGCTCGACGAACCGACCAGCGCCATGGATTACCCGTCAGAAGCCCAGTTCAAGGAACGCATCCGCGCCTATGCCAACCACAAGACCATGATCATCGTCACCCACCGTTCCAGCCTGATGGAACTGGCCGACCGCATCATCGTCATGGATGAAGGGCGCATCGTCGCCGACGGCCCCAAGGAAAAGGTCATGCACGCGCTGCAAAACGGCCAGGTCGGGAGAGCCGCATGATGCGCCTCAAGAAGATGCTGCATGCCTGCCTGCGCCTGCTCGAAGCGATCCGTGTGCGGGTCGACAAGGGAACCGCGCACTGGCTCACGCGCTGGAAGGACAGCACCACGCTGACCGAGACCGATTTCATGCAGGATGCGGACAGCATCATCATCCGCCAGGAACCGCTGCGCGCGCGCGTGCTCGGCTACGCCCTGAGCGGCTCGGTGGTGCTGTTCATCATCTGGGCCGCGATCGTCGAAGTCGACGAAATCACCCGCGGCGACGCCAAGGTCATTCCCTCGCGCCAGCTGCAGGTGCTGCAAAGCCTGGACGGCGGCATCGTCTCGGCAATCGCCGTCAAGGAAGGCGATACCGTTGTCGAAGGCCAGATCCTGCTGCAGGTCGACTCGACCCGCTTCGAATCATCGGTCAAGGAAAACCGCTCGCAATACCTGTCGCTGCTGGCCAAGGCCGCACGCCTGCGCGCCATCGGCGAGGAAAAACCGTTCGTGCCGCCGCCCGAAGTGGTGGCCGAAGACCCGCGCACCGTGGAAGAAGAGCGCCGCCTGTACGAGACCGCCACCTCGGAACTGACCACCCAGTTGCAGATCGCCCGCCAGCAGCTGGCCCAGCGTTCGCAGGAACTCAATGAAGCGGCGGCCAAGCAGCGCCAGGCCGCCCAGGCCTATGAATCGACCTCGCGCGAACTGGCCGTGACCAAGCCGCTGCTCAGTTCCGGCGCCGTCTCCGAAGTCGAACTGCTGCGCCTGGAGCGCGACGTGTCGCGCTTCAAGGGCGAACGCGATATCGCCGCTTCCCAGATCGCGCGGGTGCAGGCGGCCATCTCGGAATCGCAGCGCAAGATCCAGGAAGTCGAACTGAGTTTCCGCAACACGGCCAGCAAGGAGTATTCGGACACCATGGCCAAGCTCAATTCGCTGATCCAGAGCGGTACCGGCCTGGCCGACCGCGTCAAGCAGTCGGCCCTGCGCTCGCCCGTGCGCGGCACCATCAAGCGCCTGCTGGTCAATACCGTGGGCGGCGTGGTCCAGCCGGGCCGCGACGTCGTCGAGATCGTCCCCCTCGAGGGGCGCCTGCTGCTCGAAGCGAAGATCGCGCCGCGCGATATCGCCTTCCTCCAGCCGGGCCAGCGCGCCATCGTCAAGTTCACGGCCTACGATTTTTCCATCTATGGCGGCCTGACGGCCAGCCTGGAACACATCGGCGCCGACTCCGTGACCGACGAACGGGGCAATACCTTCTACACGGTCCGTGTGGCCACCGACAAGACCTCACTCGCCGGTAACCTGCCCATCATTCCCGGCATGGTCGCCGAAGTCGACATCATCACGGGCAAGAAGACCATCCTGTCCTATCTGTTAAAACCGGTTCTCAGGGCGAAAGCTTCGGCCCTGACCGAACGTTGAGCGGGATGACGCACGTGACGCCCTTCGACCATTTATTCGTTTCCCCCGCCGGCGCCATGCTGCCCGGCTGGCTGGAAGCCTTCCCCGGCGCGCGCGTTGTCGCCAGCGCCGCCCTGGCCGATGCCGCCCTGCCGGCCAGCCTGGTATGGCTGCGCCTGGACCAGGCACTGCCGCTGGCCGCCCAGGTGGCGGCGCTGCGCGCGCGCTGCCCCGGCTTGCCCATCGTCGTCCTCAGCGATATTCCGGCCGACGCCGAAGCGCTGGCGGCCCTGTCGGCCCAGGCGCGCGGCTACTGCAACAGCCACGCCGGCGCCGACATCCTGACCAAGGTCGCCTCGGTGGTGAGCCAGGGCGGCCTGTGGATCGGCGAGACGCTGATGGAGCGCATCCTCTCGGTCCAGCAGCACATCCGCGTGCCGGAAGCGGCCGCCCGGCCCGACTGGCGCGCCGCCCTCAGCGCGCGCGAAGTCGAGGTGGCCGAACTGGCCGCCTCCGGCACCCGCTACAAGGAAATCGCGCGCCAGCTGCTCATTACCGAGCGCACGGTCAAGATGCACATGGCCGCCGTCCTGGTCAAACTGGGCTTGCGCGACCGCCTCCAGCTGGCCTTGCTGGCAAGCGAACGCCAGCACACCCAAGAAGTTACTCTTTAAACATCTTTGTTGCCCTACTGTACCTCGGTACACTAACGTTGCCGCGCATGTTTTGCTACAGTCGGATGATCTGATCATCCGTATGGAGTAACACCATGGCAAACGCAGGCAATATTATCGGCAAGGTAACGGCACTTTCGGGCAAGGCCACGGCGCGCTCCACGGATGGATCGGTGCATACCCTGCAGGTGGGCGACGCGATCCGCGAAGGCGACCTGATTACCACCGATGAAGGTGGCAAGGTCGAGATCGCGTTCAACGAAGGGCGCAGCTACACGATTGGCGGCAACGAAACGCTGACAGTCGATGCCCAGGTCTACGCACCCGGCGCGACCGAGACCCACGATGCCGCCCTGCTCCCCGCCACCGGCGACCTGGCCGGCGTGACCCAGGCCATCATCTCCGGCAACGGCAGCCTGGACGAACTGCTCGACGAAACCGCGGCCGGCCTGGCCGGCGGTGGCGACGACAACGGCAGTTCCTTCGTCGAACTGCTGCGCATTACCGAAGCGACCACGCCAGGCGACCTGAATACGCCGACCGCCGACAGCGACGTGCGCCGTCCGCTCGAAACCGTCAACGGCGCGGCCGAAGCGCCCACCTCGATCAGCGTCTCGCTGCCCGACACGATTACCCCTGGCGCAGCCTCGTCGGCCGTGGTCATCAGCGGCAGCACCAGCGCCATTGCAGGCGGCAGCACCGTCACCCTGCTGGTGCAGGACAGCGACCCGACCACCCCGGACGTGACCCTCACGGTCGTCACCGGCGCCGACGGCAGCTTCAGCATCGGCGCCAACCTGTCCGGCCTGGCGCACGGCACCCTGACCGTCACCGCCACCGTCACCGACATCAACGGCAACAGTGCCACGGCCACCGATTCGGCCATCATGCTCAACCAGCTGCCGCAGTCGGCCAGCGACGCCGTCAACGCCACCGAAGACACCGCGCTGACCATCAATCCGGCCGCGCTGCTGGCCAACGACCAGGACGGCGATGGCGATGCCCTGACCATCACCAGCGTCCAGGACGCGGTCAATGGCAGCGTGGCCATCGTCAACGGCAGCATCGTCTTCACCCCGGCAGCCAACTACCACGGCCCGGCCTCGTTCACCTACACCGTTTCCGACGGCCAGGGCGGCAGCACCACCTCCACCGTGAATGTGGCGGTCGGCGCGGTCAATGATGCGCCGGTCCCGGTGAGCGACACCGTCACCGCCACCGAAGACACGGCGCTGACCATCACCCCGGGTGCGCTGACCGGCAACGACAGCGACGTCGACGGCGACGCCCTGACCGTCACCAGCGTGCAGGATGCCGTCAACGGCAGCGTTGCCATCGTCAACGGCAATATCGTCTTCACGCCCGCACCGAACTACAACGGCCCCGCCTCGTTCACCTACACCGTCTCGGACGGCCAGGGCGGCTCCACCACGTCCACCGTCAACGTCAATGTCGGCGCCGTCAACGACGCGCCGGTCGCCACGCCCGACGCCATCAATGGCACCGAAGATACCCCGCTGACAGTCACCCCGGCGACCCTGCTCGGCAACGATACCGATGCCGACGGCAATCCGCTGACCATTGGCAGCGTGCAGGACGCTGTCAACGGCACGGTCGCCATCGTCAATGGCAATGTCGTGTTCACGCCGGCACCCGACTACAGCGGCCCGGCCTCGTTCACCTACACCGTCACCGATGGCCAGGGCGGCAGCGCCACCACCACCGTCAACCTGACCATCGGCGCCGTCAACGACGCCGCCGTCATCACGCCGGCCAGCGCCGCGCTGACCGAAACCGACCTGCCGCTGAGCGCTGCGGGCACCCTCGTCATTACCGACATCGACAGTCCCGCCGCCTTCGTGCCTGGCACCCAGAGCGGCGCCTACGGCAGCCTGACCATCGACGCAGCCGGCAACTGGACCTACACCGCCAGTTCCGCGCACGACGCGTTCGCCGCCGGCACCACCTACACCGACAGCTTCACCGTCACCAGCGCCGACGGCACCACCGGCACCGTGACCGTCAACATCGCCGGCACCAACGATGCCGCCGTCATCAGCACCGCCACGGTCAACCTGGCCGAAGCCGACGGTGTTCTGAGCACCGCAGGCACCCTCGCCATCAGCGATGTCGACAGCGCAGCCACCTTTGTCCCTGGCACCATCGCCGGCAGCTACGGCAGCATCGCCCTCCAGGCCGACGGCCAGTGGGTCTATACCGCCAGCGCGGCGCACAACGAATTTGCCGCGGGCAGCACCTACAGCGACACCTTTACCGTCACCAGCGCCGACGGCACCACCAGCACCATCACGGTCAATATCCTCGGCACCAACGACGCCGCCGTGATCGGCAGCGCGAGCGCGAACCTGACCGAAACCGATGCCGTTCTCACCGCCAGCGGCGTTCTGGCCATTAGCGACGGCGACAGCGCCGCCACCTTTGTGGCCGGCACCGTGGCAGGCACCTATGGCAGCGTCACCATCGATGCAGCCGGCAACTGGAACTACACCGCCAGCTCGGCCCATCCCGAATTCGTCGCTGGCACCACCTACAGCGACAGCTTCACCGTCACCAGCGCCGATGGCAGCACCAGCACCATCACGGTCAACATCCTCGGCGCCAATGACGCCGCCGTGATCAGCACCGTCACGGCCAACCTGGTTGAAACCGACGCCATCCTGACCGCCGGCGGCGTGCTGACCATCAGCGACGCCGACAGCGCCGCGACCTTCGTTGCGGGGACGATTGCCGGCACCTACGGCAGCGTGACCATCGATGCAGCCGGCAACTGGAACTACACCGCCAGCTCGGCCCATCCGGAATTCGTCGCTGGCACCACCTACAGCGACAGCTTCACCGTCACCAGCGCCGACGGCACCACCAGCACCATCACGGTCAACATCCTGGGCGCCAATGACGCCGCCGTGATCAGCACCGCCACCGCCAACCTGACCGAGACCAACGCCGTCCTGACCGCCGGCGGCGTACTGACCATCAGCGATGCCGACAGCGCCGCGACTTTTGTCGCGGGGACGATTGCCGGCACCTACGGCAGCGTGACCATCGACGCGGCCGGCAACTGGAACTACACCGCCAGCTCGGCCCATCCTGAATTTGCCGCTGGCAGCACCTACAGCGACAGCTTCACCGTCACCAGCGCCGACGGCACCACCAGCACCATCACGGTCAACATCCTCGGCACCAACAACGCCGCCGTGATCAGCACCGCGACCGCCAATCTGATTGAAACCGACGCCATCCTGACCGCCAGCGGCGTGCTGACGATCAGCGACGCCGACAGCGCCGCCACCTTTGTGGCCGGCACCGTGGCAGGCACCTATGGCAGCGTCACCATCGATGCAGCCGGCAACTGGAACTACACCGCCAGCTCGGCCCATCCCGAATTCGTCGCTGGCACCACCTACAGCGACAGCTTCACCGTCACCAGCGCCGATGGCAGCACCAGCACCATCACGGTCAACATCCTCGGCGCCAACGACGCCGCCGTGATCAGCACCGCCACCGTCAACCTGACCGAGACCAACGCCGTCCTGACCGCCGGCGGCGTACTGACCATCAGCGACGCCGACAGTGCCGCGACCTTTGTCGCGGGGACGATTGCCGGCACCTACGGCAGCGTGACCATCGACGCGGCCGGCAACTGGAACTACACCGCCAGCTCGGCCCACCCGGAATTTGCTGCTGGCAGCACCTACAGCGACAGCTTCACGGTCACCAGCGCCGACGGCACCACCAGCACCATCACGGTCAACATCCTCGGCACCAACAACGCCGCCGTGATCAGCACCGCGACCGCCAACCTGACCGAAACGGACGCCGTTCTGACCGCCAGCGGCGTGCTGACGATCAGCGATGCCGACAGCGCCGCCACCTTTGTGGCCGGCACCGTGGCAGGCACCTATGGCAGCGTCACCATCGATGCAGCCGGCAACTGGAACTACACCGCCAGCTCGGCCCATCCCGAATTCGTCGCAGGCACCACGTACAGCGACAGCTTTACCGTCACCAGCGCCGATGGCAGCACCAGCACCATCACGGTCAACATCCTCGGCGCCAATGACGCCGCCGTGATCAGCACCGCCACCGTCAACCTGACCGAGACCAACGCCGTCCTGACCGCCGGCGGCGTACTGACCATCAGCGACGCCGACAGCGCCGCCACCTTTGTCGCGGGGACGATTGCCGGCACCTACGGCAGTGTGACCATCGACGCGGCCGGCAACTGGAACTACACCGCCAGCTCGGCCCACCCGGAATTCGTCGCCGGCAGCACCTACAGCGACAGCTTCACCGTCACCAGCGCCGACGGCACGACCAGCACCATCACGGTCAACATCCTGGGCACCAACAGCGCCGCTGTCATCAGCACCGCCACCGCCAACCTGGTCGAGGGCGACGCCATCCTGGTCAGCTCCGGCGTGCTGACCATCAGCGACGCCGACAGCGCCGCGACCTTTGTGGCCGGCACCATCGCAGGCACCTACGGCAGCGTAACCATCGATGCGGCTGGCAACTGGACCTACGCCGCCAGCAGCGCGCACGACGACTTTGCCGCCGGCTCGACCCACAGCGACAGCTTCACCGTCACCAGCAGCGATGGCACCACCAGCACGATTACCGTCAACATCCTCGGCACCAGCGACGCGGCCGTGATCAGCACCGGCACCGCCAACCTCATCGAAGATGGCACCGTCCTGACCACCACCGGGACGCTGTCGGTCTCCGACGTCGACAGCCCTGCGACCTTCGTCGCGGGCACCGTCAATGGCACCTACGGCAGCCTGGCCATCGATGCCAGCGGCGCCTGGGTCTACACGGCCAGTTCGGCGCACGGCGAGTTCGCCGGCGGCACGACCTACACCGACGTGTTTACCGTCGCCAGCGCCGACGGCACCACCAGCACCGTAACGGTCAATATCCTCGGTTCGAACGGCAATGCCGTCATCAGCACGGCCACCGTCAATCTGACCGAAGGCAGCGGCATCCTGGGCGCCTCCGGTACGCTGACCATCAGCGACGCGGACAGCCCTGCCGTCTTCACCCCCGCGACCGTGGTCGGCAATTACGGCAGCGTCAGCATCGGTGCGGATGGCCAGTGGGTCTATACCGCCAGCTCGGCGCACAACGAATTTGCCGCCGGCACTACCTACTCCGACGTCTTCGTCGTCACCAGCGACGACGGCACCCCCAGCACGATCACGGTCAATATCCTGGGCACCAATGACGCCGCCGTGATCAGCACCGCGAGCGCCGTGCTGACCGAGACCGATGCGCCGCTGAGCACCTTCGGCACGCTGTCGATCACCGACATCGACAGCCCGGCCACCTTTGTGGCCGGCACCATCGCCGGTACCTACGGCAGCGTAACCCTGCAGTCCAACGGCCAGTGGGTCTACACGGCCAGCACGGCTCACAATGAGTTCGCCGCCGGCTCGACCCACAGCGATACCTTCACCGTGACCGCCACCGATGGCACCACCAGCACCATCGTCATCGACATTCTGGGCACCAACGACGCCGCCGTGATCGGCGCCGCGACCGCGAACCTGACCGAGACCGGAGCGCCGCTCACCGCTTCCGGCACCCTGTCGATCAGCGATGTCGACAGCCCGGCCACCTTCAATGCGGGCACCATCGCCGGCACCTACGGCAGCATCGCCCTGCAGGCTGACGGCCAGTGGACGTACACCGCCAGCAGCGCGCATGACGAGTTCGTCGGCGGCAGTACCTACAGCGACGTGTTCAGCGTGGTCAGCGCCGATGGTACTGTCAGCACCATCACCGTCAACATCCTCGGCGCCAACGACGCGGCCGTGATCAGCACTGCCACGGTCAACCTGACCGAAGGCGATGTCACCCTCACGGCGTCGGGCACCTTGACCGTGTCCGATATCGACAGCGCCGCGACCTTCGTCGGCGCCCATATCGTCGGCACGTACGGCAGCATCGACCTGCAGACCGATGGTACCTGGGTGTACAACGCCAGTTCGGCACATGACGCCTTTGTCGCCGGCACCACCTACAGCGACACCTTTACCGTTGCCAGTGCCGACGGCACCACCAGCACCATCACCGTCAACATCCTGGGCACTAATGACGCGGCCGTGCTCAGCACCGCGACCGCCAACCTGACCGAGACCGATGCCATCCTGTCGACTTCGGGCACCCTGACCGCGTCGGACGTGGACAGCCCTGCCACGTTCGCCACCGCCCACATTGTCGGGACCTACGGCAGCATCGATCTGCAGACCGACGGCACCTGGGTGTACAACGCCAGCACCGCCCACGACGCGTTCGTCGCCGGCACGACCTACACCGACACCTTCAGCGTTGCCAGTTCGGACGGGACGACCAGCACCATTACGGTCAACATCCTCGGCACCAACGACGCCGCTGTACTGAGCACCGCAACTGCCAATCTGGTGGAAACCAATGCCGTCCTCACGACCGGCGGCACGCTGACCGTGTCCGATGTGGACAGCGCGCAGACGTTCGTGCCTGCCGATATTACCGGCACCTACGGCACCTTCTCGCTGCAGGCCAATGGACAATGGACCTACGCCGCCAGCACCGCCCATAACGAATTCGTGGGCGGCACCACCTACACCGATACCTTCAACGTCGTCAGCGCCGACGGCACGGCCACGTCGGTTACCGTCAATATCCTCGGTACCAACGACGCCGCCATCATTGGCTCGGCGACCGTCAATCTGGTTGAAACCAATGCGGTGCTGACCGCCAACGGCACCCTCACGATCTCCGACGTGGACGGCGGCGCAAGCTTCGTCCCGGCGACGATCGCAGGCACCTACGGCAGCGTGCACATCGATGCCAACGGCGTCTGGAATTACACCGCCAGTTCGGCGCACGACGAGTTCCAGGACAATCTGGCGTCGGGCAACTTCTACAAGGATGTATTCCAGGTCACGGGCATCGACGGCACCACCAGCACCATCACGGTCAGCATCCGCGGCACCAACGACGCCGCCATCATCAGCACCGCGACCGCCAACCTGACCGAATCGAACCTGCCATTGACGGCCTCGGGCACGCTGACGATCAGCGATATCGACAGCCAGAACACGTTCCGGGCGCGCACTGTCGCGGGCACCTATGGCAGCCTGACGATCGACGCGAACGGCAACTGGAACTACACTGCCAGCTCGGCCCACAGCGAGTTCGCCGGCGGCACCACCTACACCGACGTGTTCAGCGTGCGCAGCGACGATGGCACCCTCAGCACCGTCACGGTCAACATCCTTGGTACCAACAATGCAGCAGTCCTCAGCGCAGGCAGTGCCAACCTGACCGAAACGAACGCCGTCCTGATGGCGTCGGGCGTATTGACCATCTCCGACGTCGACAGCCCAGCGACGTTCGTCGCGGGCGACGTCGCCGGCACCTATGGCACGCTCAACATCACCGCGGCCGGTGTCTGGACCTACACGGCCAGTTCCGCCCACAACGAGTTTGCAGCCGGTTCGACCCATGCCGAGACCTTCACCGTCCGTGCGACCGATGGCACCACCACCACGGTCACGATTTCGATTGGCGGCACCAACGATGCCGCGGTCCTGAGCACGGCGACGGCCAATCTGACCGAAACCAATGTCGCAGTCACCGCAAGCGGCACGCTGACCGTGTCCGACATCGACAGTCCTGCCGAATTCGTGGGCGCCACCCTGACCGGCACCTACGGCAGCCTCACCATCGACAGCGCTGGCGCATGGACCTACACCGCCAGCTCCGCGCATGCGGAATTCGCCGCAGGCAGCACGCATACCGACACCTTCACCGTGGTCAGTGCCGATGGCACGGCCAGCACCATCACGGTCAATATCGCCGGCATCAATACTGCTGCCGTCATCAGCACCGCGACCGTCAATCTGATCGAGTCCGATTCGGTTCTGACGGCAACGGGCAACCTGACGATCAGCGACGCCGACAGCGCCGCCACGTTTGTGCCCGCGTCGATCACCGGCACCTACGGCGACGTGTCGATTGACGCCAACGGCGCCTGGACGTATACCGCCAACGCGGTCCACGCCGAATTCGTCGGTGGCGTCAACTACACCGACGTGTTCACCGTCACCAGCGCCGATGGTACGACCAGCACGATCACGGTCAACATCCTCGGCTCGAACGGCAATGCCGTCATCAGCACTGCCACCGCGAACCTGACCGAAACCGAATCCATTCTGACGGCGTCCGGTACGCTCACGATTTCCGACGTCGACAGTGTGGCCAGCTTCGTGCCGGAAACCATCACCGGCACCTATGGCAGCGTCGTCCTCCAGGCCAATGGCCAATGGGATTACACGGCCAGTTCCGCGCACAATGAGTTTGCCGCCGGCACCACGCACAGCGACGTTTTCGTGGTGACCAGCGAAGATGGCACCACCAGCACCATCACGGTCAATATTCTGGGCACCAACGATGCTGCCGTCGTCAGCTCGGCGACGGTCAATCTGACCGAGACAAGTGTGGCACTGACCGCGTCCGGCACCCTGACGGTGACCGATATCGACAATGCCGCCGAGTTCACCCCAGCGACCGTGAACGGCACCTACGGTCAAATCACCCTGGCTGCTGACGGCCAGTGGACGTATCTCGCCAACAGCGCGCACGATGACTTCGTCGCCGGCTCGACTCACACCGATATCTTCACCGTCCACAGTGTCGATGGCACCGCTACCACGATCACCGTCAACATCCTCGGCACCAACGACGCCGCAGTATTGAGCTCGGCTACCGTCAATCTGACCGAATCGAATGCGATTCTCATTTCGGCCGGCACCTTGACCGTGATGGACGCCGACAGCACCGCCGCCTTCAACCCGGTCACGCTGACCGGTGCCTACGGCGAAGTCAAGCTGCAGGCCAATGGCCAGTGGGCCTACGAAGCCAGCGATGCGCACAATAATTTTGTCGCCGGTTCCATTCATACCGATGTGTTCACCGTCAGCAGTGTCGACGGCACCACGTCGACGATCACCGTCAACATCCTCGGCACCAACGATGCGGCGATTCTGAGCTCGGCTACCGTCAATCTGACCGAAGGCGACGCTGCGTTGACCTCGTCCGGCACCTTGACCGTGACGGATGTGGACAGCACGGCGGCGTTCACCCCGGCCACGCTGACGGGCGCCTACGGTGAAGTCGAACTGCAGGCCAATGGCCAGTGGACCTACACCGCCAACAGCGCACATGACGCCTTCGTCGCCGGTTCGACCCACACCGATGTCTTCACCGTCAGCAGCGTCGATGGCACCACCTCGACCATCACGGTCAACATCCTCGGCACCAACGATGCGGCGGTCCTGAGCTCGGCCACCGTCAACCTGACCGAAGGCGACGTTGCCCTTACCTCGTCCGGCACTCTGACTGTGAGCGACGTGGACAGCGCGGCCGCCTTCAACCCGGTCACGCTCACGGGCGCCTACGGCGAAGTCAAGCTGCAGGCCAATGGCCAGTGGACCTATACCGCCAGCAGCGCGCACGACGACTTCGTCGCCGGTTCGACCCATACCGACGTCTTCACGGTCAGCAGTGTCGATGGCACGACCAGCACGATCACCGTCAACATCCTGGGCACCAACGACGCTGCCGTATTGAGCTCGGCCACGGTCAATCTGACCGAATCGAACGCCGTTCTCCTCGCATCTGGCACCTTGACCGTGACGGACGCCGACAGCACCGCCGCCTTCAACCCGGTCACGCTGACCGGTGCCTACGGCGAAGTCAAGCTGCAGGCCAATGGCCAGTGGACCTACGAAGCCAGCGATGCGCACAATAATTTTGTCGCCGGTTCCATTCATACCGATGTGTTCACCGTCAGCAGTGTCGACGGCACCACGTCGACGATCACCGTCAACATCCTCGGCACCAACGATGCGGCGATTCTGAGCTCGGCTACCGTCAATCTGACCGAAGGCGACGCTGCGTTGACCTCGTCCGGCACCTTGACCGTGACGGATGTGGACAGCACGGCGGCGTTCACCCCGGCCACGCTGACGGGCGCCTACGGTGAAGTCGAACTGCAGGCCAATGGCCAGTGGACCTACACCGCCAACAGCGCACATGACGCCTTCGTCGCCGGTTCGACCCACACCGATGTCTTCACCGTCAGCAGCGTCGATGGCACCACCTCGACCATCACGGTCAACATCCTCGGCACCAACGATGCGGCGGTCCTGAGCTCGGCCACCGTCAACCTGACCGAAGGCGACGTTGCCCTTACCTCGTCCGGCACTCTGACTGTGAGCGACGTGGACAGCGCGGCCGCCTTCAACCCGGTCACGCTCACGGGCGCCTACGGCGAAGTCAAGCTGCAGGCCAATGGCCAGTGGACCTATACCGCCAGCAGCGCGCACGACGACTTCGTCGCCGGTTCGACCCATACCGACGTCTTCACGGTCAGCAGTGTCGATGGCACGACCAGCACGATCACCGTCAACATCCTGGGCACCAACGACGCTGCCGTATTGAGCTCGGCCACGGTCAATCTGACCGAATCGAACGCCGTTCTCCTCGCATCCGGCACCTTGACCGTGACGGACGCCGACAGCACCGCCGCCTTCAACCCCGTCACGCTGACTGGCGCCTTTGGCGAAGTCAAGCTGCAGGCCGATGGCCAGTGGACCTACGAAGCCAACGATGCGCACGATAATTTTGTCGCCGGCTCGACCCATACCGACGTATTCACCGTCAGCAGCATCGACGGCACCACCTCGACGATCACCGTCAACATCCTGGGCACCAACGACGCTGCCGTACTGAGCTCGGCTACCGTCAACCTGACTGAAACAAACGCCGCCCTGACCTCCTCCGGCACGCTGACCGTAACCGACGTCGACAGCACGGCAGAGTTCAATCCTGTCACCCTGGTCGGCGCCTACGGCAAGGTCGATCTGCAGGCCAACGGCCAGTGGACCTACACCGCCAGCAGCGCGCACGACGACTTTATCGCCGGCTCAACCCACACCGATATCTTCACCGTCAGCAGCGTCGACGGCACCACGTCGACCATCACGGTTAATATCCTGGGCACCAACGATGCGGCGGTACTGAGCTCGGCCACAGTCAACCTGACTGAAACGAACGCCGTCCTGACTGCGTCCGGCACGATCACGATCTCGGACGTGGACAGCCCGCTGACCTTCAACGCAGGCACGATCACGGGCAGCTATGGCAGCATCGCCATGCAAACCAATGGCCAGTGGACCTACACCGCCAGCAGCGCGCACGACGACTTTATCGCCGGCTCCACCCACACCGACGTGTTCACCGTCAGCAGCATCGACGGTACGACCAGTACCATTACGGTCAACATCCTGGGCACCAACGATGCGGCGATCCTGGGCTCGGCAACCGTCAACCTGACCGAAACGAATTCGACACTGACCGCCTCGGGCACGTTGAGCATTTCGGATGTCGACAGCACCGCGAGCTTCATCCCCATGACGAACATGCTCGGTGCTAACGGCAGCCTGTCCATCACTGCGGGCGGCGCCTGGACCTACACGGCCAGTTCGGCGCACAACGAGTTCGTGGCGGGCAGCATCCACACCGACGTGTTCACGGTTCGCAGCGTCGATGGCACCACCTCGACCATCACCGTCAACATTCTGGGCACCAACGATGCCGCGGTACTGAGCGCGGCAACGGTCAACCTGACGGAATCGAACGTTATCCTGACTGCGTCCGGCACGATCACGATCTCGGACGTGGACAGCCCGCTGACCTTCAACGCAGGCACGATCACGGGCAGCTACGGCAGCATCGCCATGCAGACCAATGGCCAGTGGACCTACACCGCCACCAACGCGCACGACGATTTCATCGCTGGTTCGAACCATACCGACGTCTTCACCGTCAGCAGCGTTGATGGCACCACGACCACGATCACGGTCAACATCCTGGGCACCAATGACGCAGCGGTACTGAGCTCGGCCACGGCCAATCTGACTGAAACGAACGCGGCCCTGATCACGAGCGGCACCTTGAGCGTGACGGACGTGGACAGCACCGCTCAGTTCAACCCTGTGACGGTGATCGGCACCTACGGCAAGGTCGATCTGCAAGCCAATGGCCAGTGGACCTACACTGCCAGCAGTCCGCACGACGAATTTATCGCCGGCTCGACCCACACCGATGTCTTCACCGTCAGCAGCGTCGACGGCACCACGGCCACGATCACGGTCAACATCCTGGGCACCAACGATGCTGCGGTGCTGAGCTCGGCCACCGTCAACCTGACCGAGTCGAACGCGATCCTGACTGCGTCCGGCACGATCACGATCTCCGACGTGGACAGCCCGCTGACCTTCAACGCGGGCACGATCGCCGGCAGCTTCGGCAGCGTCGCCATGCAGACCAATGGCCAGTGGACCTACACCGCCACCAACGCGCATGACGACTTCATCGCCGGTTCGAACCATACCGACGTGTTCACCGTCAGCAGCATCGATGGCACCACGACCACCATCACGGTCAACATCCTGGGCACCAACGATGCAGCGGTGTTGAGCGCGGCCACGGTCAACCTGACCGAAACCAACGTCGCCTTGACCGCCACGGGCACCTTGACCGTCAGCGATGTCGACAGCACCGCAGCCTTCAACGGCGCCACGCTGACTGGCGCCTATGGCAGCCTGGTCCTGCAGAGCAATGGCAAGTGGGATTACACGGCCACGAACGCGCATGACGACTTCATCGCCGGCTCGACCCACACCGACGTGTTCACCGTCAGCAGCATTGACGGCTCCACCACCACGATCACGGTCAACATCCTGGGCACCAACGATGCAGCAGTACTGAGCTCGGCCACCGTCAACCTGACCGAGTCGAACGTGATCCTGACTGCGTCCGGCACTCTGACCGTCACCGATGTCGACAGCACCGCAGCCTTCAACGGTGCCACGCTGACCGGCGCCTACGGCACCCTGGTCCTCCAGAGCAATGGCAAGTGGGATTACACGGCCACGAATGCGCATGACGACTTCATCGCCGGTTCGAACCATACCGACGTCTTCACCGTCAGCAGCATCGACGGCACCACGACCACCATCACTGTCAATATCCTGGGCACCAACGATGCAGCGGTGTTGAGCTCGGCCACGGTCAACCTGACCGAGACCGACGTCGCCTTGACCGCAACCGGCACCCTGACCGTCACCGATGTCGACAGCACCGCAGCCTTCAACGGCGCCACGCTGACGGGCGCGTACGGCACCCTGGTCCTGCAGAGCAACGGCAAGTGGGATTACACCGCCACGAACGCGCATGACGACTTCATCGCTGGCTCGACCCATACCGACGTCTTTACGGTCAGCAGCATCGATGGCACCACGACCACGATCACCGTCAACATCCTGGGCACCAACGATGCAGCAGTACTGAGCTCGGCCACGGTGAACCTGACCGAGACCGACGTCGCCTTGACCGCAACGGGCACCTTGACCGTCACCGATGTCGACAGCACTGCAGCCTTCAACGGCGCCACGCTGACCGGCGCCTACGGCACCCTGGTCCTGCAAAGCAATGGCAAGTGGGATTACACGGCCACGAATGCGCATGACGACTTCATCGCCGGCTCGACCCATACCGACGTCTTCACCGTCAGCAGCATCGATGGCACCACGACCACGATCACGGTCAACATCCTGGGCACCAACGATGCAGCGGTGTTGAGCTCAGCCACGGTCAATCTGACCGAGACCGACGTCGCCTTGACCGCAACGGGTACCCTGACCGTCACCGATGTGGACAGCACCGCAGCCTTCAACGGCGCCACGCTGACGGGCGCGTACGGCACCCTGGTCCTGCAGAGCAACGGCAAGTGGGACTACACCGCGACGAACGCGCATGACGACTTCATCGCCGGTTCGACTCACACCGACGTGTTCACCGTCAGCAGCGTCGACGGTACCGCGACCACGATCACGGTCAATATCCTGGGTACCAACGATGCTGCGGTACTGAGCTCGGCCACCGTCAACCTGACCGAGTCGAACGCGACCTTGACTGCGTCCGGCACGATCACGATCTCCGACGTGGACAGCCCGCTGACCTTCAACGCGGGCACGATCGCCGGCAGCTTCGGCAGCATCGCCATGCAGACCAATGGCCAGTGGACCTACACCGCCACCAATGCGCATGACGACTTCATCGCCGGTTCGAACCATACCGACGTGTTCACCGTCAGCAGCATCGATGGCACCACGACCACGATCACGGTCAATATCCTGGGCACCAACGATGCGGCAGTACTGAGCGCGGCCACGGTCAATCTGACCGAGACCAATCAGGTGCTCACAGCAACCGGCAACCTGACCGTCAGCGATGTCGACAGCACAGCAGCCTTCAACGGCGCCACGCTGACCGGCACCTATGGCAGCCTGGTCCTGCAGAGCAACGGCAAGTGGGATTACACGGCCACGAACGCGCATGACGACTTCATCGCCGGCTCCACCCATACGGACGTGTTCACCGTCAGCAGCATTGACGGCACCACGACCACGATCACGGTCAACATCCTGGGCACCAACGATGCTGCGGTACTGAGCTCGGCCACCGTCAATCTGACCGAGTCGAACGCGATCCTGACCGCGTCCGGCACGATCACGATCTCGGATGTGGACAGCCCGCTGACCTTCAATGCGGGTACGATCGCCGGCAGCTATGGCAGCATCGCCATGCAGACCAATGGCCAGTGGACCTACACCGCCACCAACGCGCATGACGACTTCATCGCCGGCTCGAACCATACCGACGTGTTCACCGTCAGCAGCATCGATGGCACCACGACCACCATCACGGTCAATATCCTGGGCACCAACGATGCAGCAGTACTGAGCGCGGCCACGGTCAATCTGACCGAGACCAATCAGGTGCTCACAGCAACCGGCAACCTGACCGTCAGCGATGTCGACAGCACAGCAGCCTTCAACGGCGCCACGCTGACCGGCGCCTATGGCAGCCTGGTCCTGCAGAGCAACGGCAAGTGGGATTACACCGCCACGAACGCGCATGACGACTTCATCGCCGGCTCGACCCACACCGACGTGTTCACCGTCAGCAGCATTGACGGCACCACGACCACGATCACGGTCAATATCCTGGGCACCAACGATGCTGCGGTTCTGAGCTCGGCCACCGTCAACCTGACCGAATCGAACGCGATCCTGACTGCGTCCGGCACGATCACGATCTCCGACGTGGACAGCCCGCTGACCTTCAATGCGAGCACGATCGCCGGCAGCTATGGCAGCATCGCCATGCAGACCAATGGCCAGTGGACCTACACCGCCACCAACGCGCATGACGACTTCATCGCCGGTTCGAACCATACCGACGTGTTCACCGTCAGCAGCGTCGATGGCACCACGACCACCATCACGGTCAACATCCTGGGCACCAACGATGCAGCGGTGTTGAGCTCGGCCACGGTGAACCTGACCGAAACCAACGTCGCCTTGACCGCCACCGGCACCCTGACCGTCAGCGATGTCGACAGCACCGCAGCCTTCAACGGCGCCACGCTGACCGGCGCCTATGGCAGCCTGGTCCTGCAGAGCAATGGCAAGTGGGATTACACGGCCACGAACGCGCATGACGATTTCATCGCCGGCTCGACCCATACCGACGTGTTCACCGTCAGCAGCATTGACGGCACCACCACCACGATCACCGTCAACATCCTGGGTACCAACGATGCGGCGGTGCTGAGCTCGGCCACGGTCAATCTGACCGAGACGAACGTCGCCTTGACCGCAACCGGCACCCTGACCGTCACCGATGTGGACAGTACCGCTGCCTTCAACGGCGCCACGCTGACCGGCGCCTACGGCACCCTGGTCCTGCAGAGCAATGGCACGTGGGATTACACGGCCACAAACGCGCATGACGACTTCATCGCCGGTTCGACCCACACCGATGTCTTCACCGTCAGCAGCGTCGACGGCACGACGAGCACCATCACCGTCAATATCCTGGGTACCAACGATGCAGCGATCCTCGGCACCGCTACCGTCAACCTGACCGAAACGAATTCCGTGTTGACCGCGTCGGGTACCCTGAGCATTACCGATGTCGACAGCACCGCCAGTTATGTCAGCGCAACCAACATCCCAGGCACCCATGGCAGCCTGTCGATCACGGCTGGCGGCGTCTGGACCTACACGGCCAGCTCGGCGCACAATGAATTCGCGGCAGGCAGCACGTACACCGACGTCTTCACCGTCTCGAGCGTCGATGGCACCACGACCACCGTCACGGTGCGCATTGCCGGCACCAACGATGCCGCGGTCGTCAGTTCCGCGTCGGTGACGCTGACGGAAACGAATGCGGTACTGACCACGTCGGGCGTCCTCACGGTCACCGATGTCGACAGCGCGCAAACCTTCGTTCCAGCAGACCTGACCGGCGCCTACGGCAGCATCAAGCTGCTGGCCAACGGCCAGTGGACATACACCGCCGCCAATGCCCATGACGACTTCGTCGCCGGTTCGACGCACTCCGACGTGTTCAACGTCACCAGCGCCGACGGCACGCCGACCACCATCACGGTCGCCATCCTGGGCACCAACGATGCGGCAGTGCTCAGCTCGGCCAGCGTCACGCTGACCGAAACGAATGCGGTGCTGAGCACGTCGGGCACGCTGACCGTGTCCGATGTCGACAGCAGCGCGACCTTTAATGCGGCCAACCTGACCGGCGCCTATGGCAACCTGACGCTGACCACCGGCGGCGCATGGACGTACACCACCAACGGTGCGCATAACGAATTCGCCGCTGGCTCCACCTACACCGACCTGTTCACGGTGACCAGCGCGGACGGCACCAGTACGACGATCACGGTGCGCATCAACGGCACCAACGACGCGGCAGTACTGAGCACCGGCACAGCTGCGCTGACCGAGACCAACGCCACCCTCAGCACCAGCGGCACGCTGACGGTGACGGACGTCGACAGCTCGGCCACCTACAACGCGGGATCGGTCAACGGCACCTACGGCATCCTGACCATCGATGCCCAGGGCGCCTGGACCTACGCGACTACCAGCGCCAACAACCAGTTCGTCGCCGGCACCGTGTACACCGATGTGATCAACGTGACCAGCGCGGACGGCACCAGCACCACCGTGACGATCAACATCACCGGCACCAACGATGCGGCAGTGCTGAGCGCCGGCACGGCGACCCTGACCGAATCGAACGCGATTCTGAGCACCAGCGGCACGCTGACCATCAGCGACGTCGACAGCGCAGCGACATTCAATGCGGTCACCCTCAACGGCACCTACGGCAAGCTGACGCTTGGCACCAGCGGCGCCTGGACCTATGTGACCAACACGGCGAACGACAACTTCGTCGCTGGCACGACCTATACCGACGCCTTCACGGTGACCAGCGCCGACGGCACGCCGACCACGGTCACGATCCGTATCGTGGGTACCAATGACGCAGCCGTCATCAGTGCCCCGGTGATCGACCTGGTCGAAACGAACGCGGTCCTGACCGCCACCGGCACGCTGACCATCTCCGACGTCGACAGTGCGACCACCTTCAATGCGGCCACCGTCGGCGGCACCCATGGCAGCCTGGCGATCACCAGCGCCGGTGTCTGGACCTACACGGCCAACAACGCGCACAACGAGTTCGTGGCAGGTACGGTCTATACCGATACCTTCACCGTCACCAGCGCCGACGGTACCGCCAGCACGGTCACGGTACGCATCACGGGCACCAACGATGCCGCGCTGCTCAGCACCGCAACGGTGGCGCTGACCGAGACCAATGCGGTCCTCAGCACCTCGGGCAACCTGACAGTGTCCGACGTCGACAGTTCGGCGACCTACGTTGCCGGCACCACCGTCGGCGCGTACGGCAGCCTGGTGATCAATGCGGCCGGCGCCTGGACCTACACGACCAGCACCGCACACGACGAATTCGTGGGCGGCACCACCTACACCGACATCATCACGGTCAGGAGCGCGGACGGCACCGCCACCACGGTGACGGTCAACATCCTCGGCACCAACGATGCGGCAGTCATTGCCGCCACCACCGTGCCGCTGACGGAAACCGACGCGGTGCTCACGGCCACCGGTACGGTCGCGATCAGCGATGTCGACAGCCCGGTCACCTTCACCGCAGGCACCCTGACGGGCACCTACGGCAGCCTGTCGATCACCAGCGGCGGCGTGTGGACCTACACGGCCAGCAGCGCGCACAACGAATTTGCCGTTGGTACGACCTACAGCGACACCTTCACCGTGCGTTCGGCCGACGGCACCACCGGCACCATCGTTGTCAACATCGCCGGCACCAATGATGCGCCAGTCGCCGTCAACGACACCAACTCGCTGTCGGAAGACTCGGGTGTGGCGATCCTGAACGTGACCGCCGCCAACGGCGTGATCCTCGGTACCGCGGGCAAGGACACCGATCCGGAAGGTAATACCCTGACGGTCACGGGACTGCGCACCGGCGCCGAAAGCGGCAGCGGCACCGCCGGCGCAGTGGGCACCGCGCTGGTCGGCGCCTACGGTTCGCTCACGCTCAATGCCGATGGCAGCTACAACTATGTCTTGCGCAACAGCAGCGCCGAAGTGCAGAACCTGATGGCGGGCGAGACCGGCTACGACACCTTCACCTACACGGTCAGCGATGGCAAGGGCGGCACCGACACGGCCACCCTGACCATTTCGGTCAACGGTGCGATGGATCTGGTGGCCGGCCCGGCAACGCTCACCGCGCTGCCGAACGCGGCCAACGGTCTGACCGGCGCCTACTATGGCTACAACGAAACCGTCACCACCAGCGGACGCACGCACAGCGATGATGGCAAGGCCACCTTCGGCAACCACAACGCGGCCGGCAACCTCAACTCGGTCGAGGACATGTACACCATCATGGATGGCCGCAATGTCCTGGCCGGCGGCACCAATGTGGTGGGCACGGCCAATTCGGCCATTGCCAGCTCCACCGACGTGGCCTTCCTGGCGCGCTCGCTGGCCTACGGCGACAGCCCGACCGTCACCAACGCGCTCGGCTCGAACAATCCGCTGGCGGCCGGCAGCACGCTGCCAACGGTCAATGCCAGCAACAATAACCAGGGCTTGACCAACTTCCTCGACCAGGACAAGGGTACCGCCGTGGTCCAGACGGGCGCGGGCAATACCAACGGCACCTCCGGTCTGGGTGTGACGACCGATGCCGCAGTGCGCCTGAGCGGCCAGTTCTACGTGCAGCCAGGCTTCTACGACTTCCGCGTCTACGCCGACGATGGTTTCCGTCTGAACGTGGCCGGCCAGACCCTGCTCGAGTTCGACGGCAACCAATCGCCAACCACGCGCATCTTCCGCAACGTGCAATTGTCGAACCTGGAAGGCGGTCTGCAGGATATCGAACTGCTGTACTGGGAACAGGGCGGCAATGCCGTGCTCAAGATCGAGTTCAAGGCATCGAACGATCCGACCTCGGCCTACCAGGTGCTGTCGCTGAGCAACACGGCCATGTTCTCGGCCGAAGCGGCACCGACCTTCTCCGATCCGCAAATTCAGGACTTGGTGTATGACACCAGCTCGCAAACCTGGATGATGCGTACCGGCAGTCGTCTCGATGGCGATGCCAGCGGCAACAGCCTCACCGGCGGCGCCGGGCGCGATCTGCTCTCGGGCAAGGGCGGCGACGACATCCTCACCGGTAACGGCGGGGCCGACCGTCTCGATGGCGGCGCTGGCAACGACACCCTGTATGGCGGCGACGGCAACGACGTACTGATCGGCGGCGCCGGTGCCGACCGCCTCGAAGGCGGACTGGGCGACGACATTTACATCCTGTCCGACGCCTCCGACACGCTGGTGGAAAATGCCAGTGCCGGTATCGATACCGTGCAGCTCGATCCAGGCTTCCCGAACACCGGTTTCACGCTGGCGACCAACTTCGAGAACCTGACGGCAACCGGTTCGTTCAACGTCAACCTGACCGGCAATTCGGCCGACAACCGGATCGAAGGCAACAGCGGCGCCAACACCCTCAGCGGTCTGGCCGGTAACGATTACCTGATCGGCGGCGGCGGCAACGATACGCTGACCGGCGGCAGCGGCGCCGACGTGTTCGTGTGGCGCCTGGCCGACAAGGGGACCGTGGGTGCGGCTGCGGCCGATACCATCACCGACTTCACCCAAGGCACCGGCTACAGCAACATCGAGTCGGGTACGGCGGGCACGGCGGTCGGCGGCGGCGATGTGCTCGATCTGCGCGATCTGCTGCAGGGCGAACACACCAGCCTGGGCGTGACCAGCCCGGCGGTGGGCTCGGTGGCGATTTCAAACCTGCAGAACTACATCCACATCGAAATCGTCGGCAGCGACACGATTTTGCACATCAGCAGCACCGGCAGCTTCAGCGGGACCAGCAATACCGGCGAAGACCAGACCATCAAGCTGTCGAACGTGAATCTGTACACGCAGCTGTCCATTACCAATGGCGACGATGCCCTGCTGCTGCGCACGATGCTCAAGAACGGTACGCTCGTGGTCGACTGAGGCAAGCGCCGGCATCATCCGGCGCGCCCAGTAAAAATGCCCTGCAAGCGCAACGCTTGCAGGGCATTTTTTTGGTTCTTTGCCTGCCTGCCCGCGCGCGGACCAGGCTAGCGTATCGTCATGATGGCAGCGAATCTGCCGCCGGGGCGTCCTGCACGCCAGGGCCGGTGGCGCCATCGAAACCGATGCCATCGAGCGCGGCCAGCTCGGCAGCGTCGCTGACGCCTTCGGCAAACACTTGCATGCCCATCTTGTGGGCGATCCCGTTCAAGCCCTTGAGGAAGATCTGGTTGCCGGTATTGCCGTTCAGGTCGCGCACGAAGCTGCCGTCGACCTTGACGTAGTGCAGGGCCATATCATGCACCAGGCTGATTTGCTTGAAGTGCCGACCGAAGTGCTCGATTCCCAGCTTGCAGCCACTCCAGCGCACCGCGTCGCAGAACACGCGGAAGGCGTCGAGCTGGGCGAACACGCCGCTTTCGGGCACCTCCAGCCACAGACGCGCGGCCGCGGCCGGGCGCGCCGACATCAGGTCGAGCAGCTGATGGCGGAAATCCTTGTCCTGGATCGAGCGCACCGACAGATTGACCGCCAGACCCGGCAGCGCCGGGTCGCGCGCCAGCTCCTCCAGCCCCAGCGTCACGGCCACCAGGTCGAGGCGGGTGGTCAGGTCAAGCCGTTCGGCGATCGGCAAAAAGCGCGCCGCCGGGAACCATTCGCCGCCAAACATCAGGCGCAGCGCCGACTCGCGGTGCACCACCCTGCCCTGCAGGTCGAGCACGGGGAAGGTGGCCATGCGCACCCAGCGCTGCTCGAGGCTGCGCAAGATCAGCTTGGCCCACTCGTCGGCGCTGCGGGGCGCCTCGGGAATGTTGAGCGGCAGTTCTTCGCGGATGTTGCTGACCCCATGCGCCTCGGCAGCGGCCAGTGCGGTATCGACCTGCGACAGCAAGGCGCCCAGCTCGAGGCCGAACTGGATCTTGCCGATGCCCACGTAGACCAAGGCTTCATTGCCGCTGCGCACAGCGATTTCGGCGGCCACGCCGTCGAGCAGCTGGCGCGCGGTATCGTGCGCCTCGGCGCCGCGCACGACAAGCGCGAAATCGCTGCCGTTCAGGCGCGCGGCAAAGCCGCCTGGCATGCGCTGGGCCTGCTGCTCGCATTGGGCGCCAATGGCAGCGAGCAGCGTATCGGTGGCCTTGTGGCCGAGCTGGCGATTCAGTTCGGCCAGCTGGGCCAGGCGCAGCAGGATCAGGCTGCCCTGGGCGCCATCTTCGACGCTCAGCGTCTCGCGCATCTGTTCCATGAAGTGGTGGCGGTTGGCCAGCCCGGTCAGGGCGTCGGTGTTGGCGTCGCGGCGGATCGCTTCGAGCCGCTCGGCTTCATCGGCAAACATCGACTTGAGCAGGACCACGGTCGAATTCATTGCCGTGGTCAGCTGGCGCAGTTCGGGCACGTTCGATTCGGGCGTGGTGACAAAGCGCCGCTCGGCGATGGCGCGCGCCTGCTCGACGACACTGTCGAGCGGGCCCTTGAGACGGCGCAGGATCAGCGTGGCCAGATAACCGGCCACCAGGCCGGACAGCGCCAGCGCGGCCATCATCTGCAGGGTCGAATTCCACAGGGCCTGGTAGGCAAACTGGCTCTGACTGACCAGGGTGACGGTGCCGATCTGTTTCCAGCCGCTGGCAATATGGGCGCTGCCGGGGGCCGCCTCGATCGGCAGCAGCGCGGCAAACCAGTCCGGCACGACGCGCTGGGCCGGCGGCGCACGGCGTTCAACCAATACCTTGCCGCGCGGGTCGACCAGGGTGATCGCGTCATAGTGGCCGCTATCGAACAGGGCCGCGATCGACAGCTCCAGTTCGACCGGGTCGGCGGCGCGCTGTCCCAGCGCCTGGGCCAGCACGTTGGCGTTGTCGACGTTTTTCATCTCGAGCTGGGTCTGGAGGTAGGAACGCGCCGAGAGCGTGGTGGCCAAGAGCCCCCCCACCAGGGCCAGCAGGGTCCCGATGATCAGTGCGATCCAGAGTTGGCGGTACATCGACATGAGGCGTCCCCATCAAATAAAGAAATTAAACATCAATCGAAGCCTTCGCGTCGCGCGCGCAGCAACAAGTCCTGCCAGGCCGACAAGCGTTCGGTGCCGCCCGACGGGCGCGTGCCCGCTGCCACGCCGGCGAACACGCCCTGGCGGTTGAAACTGAACACCGGCGACAGATCGCTGCGGCGGGCGGCCGGGCGGATGTCAGTGATCAGATTATCCAGAATCAGCGGATCGGCGTCGGGCGTGGCATAAAACGCCAGCACCATGTGCGCCTGCTGGATCGCGCTTTGCGGACCGCCCAGGCGCGCGCGCACGTAAATGAGGCGCAGCTGCTCGTCCGGCACGGCCAGTTCGAGCAGCGAAAAGTATTTGGCGATCACAAAATCTTCGCAATCGCCTTTCACTTTTGTCATGCTTTCAAACGGCGTGGCCCAATAGTCGGATTTTCCCCACACCGTCTGGTCGTCGGCGAATTCGAGCCGGCGGTTGAAAAATTCATTCACCTTGCGCAGTTTGACGTCGACCGGCTGTTGCCGCTGGTCCTCCAGCAGGCGCGCCCATTCGCGCAGCATCGGCGCGGCCGCTTCCGCCGCGAGCGCGCGCGCCTGCGGCCGCCCTGCATCGACTGCAAGCGCAGCGCCCGCCACCAGAATGGCCAGCACGATCAGGGTGCGCGCAAGCGGTCGTGCTGGCTGGCGCGCCGGACTGCCTGGGGCGAAGAAAAATGGCAAGGGGAAGGAACAGGCCGGCGCCTGATTTGAGTTAGCAAAAAGAAATATCTTTTGTGTTTAAGCAAACTGATGAAAACAAGATTACAATACGTCAAATCGAAAAACGTTGTACGGACCGCACTTTACATAGTTGCGTGTGAACATCCAATTTGTCCTTACGAACGTATAAGCTATGCAGCAGGGATTCATCGCTTGCTTCCCGCTGCAACATTCTTGCAATTATGCATTAGTTTAACGTGAGTTGAACACTTTCCAGTCGCTATGACTGCCAAGGAAATCCGCAAACATGAAGTTAAAAACCACCGGCGCCCTGCTCGCCTTTGCCCTCGCCACTCTGAATGTTCAGGCGCAGACCCAGACCCTGAAAGAGGTGTCGCAGCAGGCTGTTTTGTCCAATCCCGAGGTCCTGGCACGCTGGCACGCCTTCGAAGCGGCAGGCAATGAGCGTGCGGCCGGGGCTGGCGCCTATCTGCCGCGCCTGGACCTGAGCGCCGGTGCCGGCCGGGACGACTTGAGCGATCCGCTCAAAAGTAACAATCTGAACCGCCATTCCAGTTCCCTGACGCTGACCCAGACCCTGTACGACGGCGCGCTGACCTACAACGACGTGGCCCGCCTGGATCACCAGCGCATGGCCAGACTGTATGAATTGCGCGACACTTCCGAGACCGTGGTGCTCGACGTGGTGCGTACCTACGCGGACGTGCTGCGCTATCGGCGCCTGCTGGAACTGGCGGAAGAGAACTACGTGCGCCATCGCGCCGTGTTCATGCAGATCCAGAAGAAGACCCAGGCCGGCGTGAGCCGCCGCGTCGACCTCGAGCAGATCGCCGGCCGCCTGGCCCTGGCCGAATCGAACCTGCTGCAGGAAACGGCCAATCTGCACGACGTCAGCGCGCGTTTCCAGCGCCTGGTCGGCGTGGCGCCCGCCAATGCGCTCGAACCGATGACGGCGCTGACCGCCGCCATGCCGCAAACGGCCAATGCGGCCCTGGGCGGCGCGCTCAAGTCGCACCCGGCCCTGATGGCGGCGGTGGAAAACATCCGCGCCAATGACAAGGCCACCAACATCCGCCGCGCCAGCTACGCGCCGAAAGTCGATGTGCGCCTGCGCTCCGACCGTGGCGGCAACATCAGCGGCATTACCGGACGCACCAGCACCGATGCGGTGGAAATCCTGATGTCGTGGAACCTGTTCAACGGCTTTACCGATTCGTCGCGCGTGCGCCAGCAGGCCGACCAGATCAACATTGCGCGCGACCAGCGCGACAAAGCCTGCCGCGATGTGCGCCAGACGCTGCTGATCGCCTACAACGATACGGTCAAACTGACCGAGCAGCTGAGCTACCTGGATCAGCACCAGCTGTCGATCGAAAAGGCGCGCGATGCCTACCGCAAGCAGTTCGACATCGGCCAGCGCTCGCTGCTCGACTTGCTCGATTCGGAGAACGAACTGTTCCAGTCCAAGCGCGCCTACGCCAACGCCGAGTACGACCGCGTGTTCGCGTTCGCCCGCACCCATGCGGGCATGGGCTTGCTGCATCAGGCGCTCGGTCTGTCGCGCCAGGAACCGGGCGAATTGCCCGACCTGGGCATGCAGGATGACAAGGAAGAGATGGCGCAGAACTGCCCAAGCGAAGCCGTGCCGACCTACATCATCGACAAGCAGAAGCTCAACGAGCGCGCCAAGGAATACATCTTCGAGCCGCCAGCGCCAGCCCCTGAAGCGGCACCAATGCCGGTGCCGGTGCCGGCGCCAGCCCCGGTATCGGGCGTCATCAGGAAGTAATCAGCACGCCCTCGCGCACGCGGGGGCGCCGCACTACAGCGCCACCGCCAGCATGGTCTGCAGCGATTGCGCCAGCGCCGCCTCGAATCCGGCCAGCGGCAAGGGCTTGCCGAACAGGTAGCCTTGATAGCGGATGCAGCCAAAGCTGACGAGCAGCTCTTGCTGCTCCACCGTTTCCACACCCTCGGCAATGATCTCGACGTCCAGCGCGTCCGCCAGCGCAATGATGGTGCGCGCGATGGTTGCCGAGCTGCCCCCATCGGCCAGCCCCGCCACGAAGGAACGGTCGATCTTGACTTCGTCCAGCGGCATGCGCTGCAGGTAGCTCAGCGACGAGTAGCCGGTGCCGAAATCGTCGAGCGCGAACGTGATGCCGGCCTGACGCAGTTGCAGCATGCTGGCGATGATGCCGTCCATGTTCTCGGCCAGCAGCGATTCCGTCACCTCCAGGCGCAGCAACGCGGGATTGGCGCGGCTTCGTGCCACAAGCTCCAGCGTGCTTTCCACAAAATCGGGGTCGGTAAATTGCCGCACGCTGACATTGACCGACAGGGTCAGACCGGCCGTGGCAGGCAACTTGGACCAGCGGTGCAACTGCGCGCACGCCTGTTCCAGGATCCACGCGCCGAGCGGCAGGATAATGCCGCTCGCTTCGGCGATCGGGATAAAGATGCAGGGATTGATCGTGCCGAGCTGGGGATGGAACCAGCGCAGCAGCACTTCCGCGCCCACAATGCCCTTGTCCGCTTCGACCTGGGGCTGAAAATACAAGACGAATTTTTCCGTGCGCAGGCAGACCCGCATGTCGTGTTCAAGATTGAGTCGTTCGTCCGCCGCCACTTGCATGCTTTGATCGAAAAAGCGCAAGCCGTTGCGCCCTTCCGCCTTGGCCCGGTACATGGCCAGGTCGGCCTGCTTGAGGATATTTTCGGGTGTAGGGTTGCTGGCGTCGAACAGCGCCACGCCGATACTGGCGCTGGAGGTGTAGTCGATCTCGCCGCAGCGGAACGGCTGGCGCAGCGCGGCGATCAGGTCGAGCCCCAGCTGCTTGGCATTGGCGGCGCTCTCTTCACGCGTTGCGCCCAGGTGTTCGAGGATGACCAAAAATTCGTCGCCGCCCAGACGCGCCACGCTGTCGGTCTGGCGCACCGTGCCGCGCAGGCGCTGCGCCACCTCGCACAGGAGGCTGTCGCCGGCGTCGTGACCGAGGGTGTCGTTGAGCGTCTTGAAATTATCCAGGTCCAGAAACAGCAAGGCGCCGCATTGTCCGGAGCGGGTACTGTCTTGCAGCGCCTTGCGCAACAACTCGATCAGCAGGCGCCGATTCGGCAAGCCGGTCAGCGGGTCGAAAAACGCCAGCGCATGAATCTGCTGCTCGGCCTCCTTGCGTTCGGTCAGGTCGGTATTGGTGCCCGACACGCGCACCCGCTTGCCGCTGGCGTCGCGGCTGATAAAGCCGCGCGACAGGACGGGCACATAATGGCCGAGCCTGTGCCGCAGGCGGAACTCGACTTCGTAGCTGTCGCGGCCATCCGTGAGCGCGTTGTCAAACGCCTCCGCCACGGCGCCATGGTCGTCCGGATGGGACAGGCGGAGCCACAAGCTGGAATCGCCGGCCAGTTCGCCATCGCGGTAGCCCAGCATGTTCCACCAGCGGGGTGAATAATACAGGTCGTCCGCCACGAGGTCCCAATCCCATGCGGCGTCGTTGGCACCGCGCAGCACCAGGCTCAAGCGTTCTTCGGAGCGCTTCAAGGCTTGCTCGGCTACCTTGAGTCCGGTCACGTCGGTAAAGCTGACGATCACTTCGACGGGTTCGCCGTCATCGTCGAGGCTGGGGAAGGCATTGCACATCAGCCAGGTCAACTGCTGATCGGTGGTGCGCCGGATGCCGAGCAGGAGATTGGTCACGACCGCACGCGTGCGCACGGCAACATTGACGGGATAGGCCTCCAATGCCATGCGCGCGCCGTCCTCGCCGATGAAGCCCCAGCGCGGGTCGGTATTGACGGCACCGAGCATCTGCTCCTGCGACACGCCGAGCAGGCGCGATGCCATCGAATTGGCATACAGGATTTCGGTCGTGGCCTTGTGCACCACGATACCCGCCTGCACATGATCGAACATGAACGAGAGCAATCGGTCCGACCGCTGCCGGTTGCCCAGGACGCCGCGCCGTTTCGCTAGAACGCGCATGGCAAGCAAGGAGGGCCCATGCCAGCATCGCGCTGACCGAGGTAGTCGTCGTGGAAAAACGCCGAGGCGGAAGAATTCATGACGACCCTATCGGAAAAATCGAGAAATAGGTAACTCCACCGGGGTAGAGCGCAGACACGCAAACTATTGCTCGACGTTTTCTGGGTCAGCCATCCCATATTGCCAGAAATTAAGACTAAACGACATTACCAGCAAAATAAATGCATGTAATCATGCAAACATTCCATGCATTGTCGCAAAGACTCCACATGGCGTTGACTGCCGCTGACCACGTCGCCCGGCCTGCGCGCGGGCGACGGAGGTAGGTCACGCCGAAGCCCGCTTTTCCATGAAGACCGACAGCGGATCGTCCGGATAGTCGCCGAACGGCCCGCACTGGCGGTAACCCTGGCGCGCGTACAGCGCCAGCGCCTCGCTCAGGGTCGGCCCCGTTTCCAGCATGAAGCGCGTGCAGCCATGAGTGGCCGCCTGCGCTTCCAGGGTCTCCATGAGTTGCCGCGCCAGCCCGTGGCCGCGGGCCGCGGGGCGGATGTACATCCGCTTGATTTCGCCATAGGCGGGCGTGACGACGATGGCGCCGCAGCCCACGGCAGCGCCGCCCGCATCGCGCACGACCGCAAACAGCACATTCGGCTCCAGCAGCGAGGCGACGTCGAGGGCGTAGACGTTTTCGGCGGGGTACAGGGAATACAGCAGCGCATCGAGTTCCGCGATGAGCGCGTGCACCTCGGGCTGGTCGGGCGATTCGAACGCGATGTGCATGGAATGCGGGTGCGACGGCGACGCGCGTGCTAGACGCTGGCGCCGGCGCGCGCGCGCTGGGCCAGCATGCCGATCAATTCGTCGGGGTCGGCCGCCACCTGCATCAGGCCGGCGTGCTTTTGCTGAATGAACCCTTCGGCCAGCGCATGCGACAGAAACTGCACCATGTGGTCGTAGAAGCCGTTCACATTGAACACGCCCACCGGCTTGGCATGGATGCCCAGCTGCGACCAGGTCAGCATTTCGAACAGTTCTTCCAGGGTGCCCATCCCGCCCGGCATGGCGATAAAGCCATCGGCCAGGCTGGCCATCATGGCTTTGCGTTCATGCATGTCCTTGACGACGAACAGCTGCGTCAATCCGGGGTGGGCCAGTTCACGGTCGACCAGCTGCTGGGGAATCACGCCGGTAGCCTTGCCGCCCGCCTCCAGCACGGCATCGGCGATGGTGCCCATCAGGCCCACATGGCCACCGCCGAAGACCAGCCCGATATCCTGGGCCACCAGGGCGCGGCCCATGGCGCGCGCCGCCTGCACATACAAGGGGTTGGCGCCGGCATTGGCGCCGCAATAGACAGCTATCGACTTCATTCGTCCTCGAGCTCTTCCTTGGCCGCTTCCACATCCAGCCGTTCCATGGCGTCCTGCGGGTCGACCGCGGCGGCCTCTTCGTACAGTTTGACCGCTTCCTTCATTTTCTTTTCGCCGTCCAGCGATACCAGCGCATTGGCGTATTCGATGCGGCCGATGGCGGTATCGGGGTTGAGCTCGATCGCCTTCTTGAAGGCCTTGATCCCCTCTTCCTTCTTGACCTTGTAGGTCAGGCCGCCGATCATCGCGCCCACGCTGCCGATGATCTCGGCGTGGAAGGCGCCCAGCGCAATGTGGGCGTCCGCATGCTTGGGCGCCAGCGCGATGGTCTTGTCCAGGCTATTGCGCACCTTGGGCGCGATGCCCTGGGCCAGCGCCTTGACGATCGAAATGCCCTGGGCGTAGCGGCCCAGCGCGTAGGCGTGCCAATACCAGGCGGCGGCGTTGTCCGGCTGCTCCTGCTGGTGCCGTTCGCAGCGCTCGGCCACTTCCTCGAACAAGGCGATCTTTTTCTTGTCGCTCTTTTCCAGATAGGTGGCATGCATGCAGGTGGCCTTGTGCGCGACCGCGTAGCCGTCCACACCGGCGTCCAGGCCCAGCTTGGCGGCCTTTTCGAATTCGCCCGCGTGGAAGGCAATCCAGGCATCGACCAGGGCCGCCTTTTTCGGGAATGGCTCGCAATCGCCGACATGCAGGCGCGGCCAGGCTTTTTTGAGGGAAGCGGCCGTGTGCACGTAGGCGTCGTCCGGGTACGGGAATGTGGTCCATGCCATGGCGTGTCTCCTTACTTGAGTTGTTTGAGATATTCTTCGGACAGTTTTTCGAACAGCAGGCGGGTGTCGCCGCGCAGGTAGGGCCCGACCAGCGACAGCACCTGGTAGCAGCCGCGCGCCAGGGCGTCGCTCATGGCTTGCTGTTCGGTGTATTTGCGCGGATTGCGCACGTATTCGTAGGACAGCCAGTAAGTCGCCACCACCACCATATTGGTGGCCATGGCATTGATTTCGGCGTCGGACGCTTCGAGCGACTGTTCGCTGCGCAGATCGTCGCACAGCTGCTTGGCGACCTTGATCTTGTGCGCCAGGATCTGCTTGAAGTGCAGCTCGAGCTTGCGGTTGCGCGAGAGCAGATCGTTGAGGTCGCGGTAGAAGAAGCGGTAGCGCCACACCAGTTCGAACATCAGATGCAGGTACAGCCAGACGTCCTCGATGTTCGAGCGGCGCCCTTCGGGCACGGTCAGGATGCGTTCGATCTCGGCTTCGAACTGGACGAAGATCGAGTTGACGATATCGTCCTTGTTGCGGAAGTGGTAGTACAGGTTGCCGGGCGAGATATTCATCTCTTCGGCGATGACGGTGGTGGTGATGTTCGGCTCGCCGAACTCGTTAAACAGCCGCAGGGACAGTTCAAGGATGCGTTCGCGGGTTCGGCGTGGAGCTTTTTGTAGCATGGCTGGCCATCTGGTGTTTTTCTCACGCAAGCATAACACCGAAACCGGCCCGCGGGACAGTGCTAGGAGTGCGCGACTTTGAGGTAGCGTTCGAGGTCGTCCAGGCTCTGGCGCAGGCTGGCCAGGGCCTGGCGCGACGGCGCCTGCTGCACCAGCGACAGGCTGGTATCGCGCAGCACGCCCAGCTTGAGCGTCAGTCCGTGACGCGCCAGCTTGGGGGCGATCTCGGAGCGCCGTTCGAGCAGCATCAGGCGCGTGTTCTGGTAGGCCTGCTCGCACATGCGGCGCCGGTTCGAATAGCTGAAGATGTTGGTGAAGAACAGCTCGGCGTCATCCTGGTTGGGCTGGAACAGCAGGATGTCGACGTCCGGATGGCTCTTTTCGTAGCTGGCCATGCCGGAGGCGATACGCGAATGCAGGATCGCGCGCAGGGTCTGCGACAGCACGTCGAGCAGGCCGCCCGAGGCCAGCTTGGCGGCGGCGGCCAGCTGGTCGCGGCTGCTGGCGTTGTAGGGGACGATGGCGTTCACGCAGAACAGCATGTCGACGCCCGCTTCCAGCGCGATCGAGGCGTGCATGCTCTTGCGCAGGGCGCCGTCGACGAAATGGTGGCCGTCGATCTCGACCGGCGGGAACAGTCCGGGCACGGCGGCGGACGCCTGCACCGCTTCCGAAATCGGCGTGTGGTCCCAGCCGGGGGCGCCAAAGCGCACCGCTTCGCCCGTATCGAGGTCGGTGGCGACGATGACGAGCTGGTGACGCAGCTTGCGAAAGTCGTTGCTGCGGCCAGGCCGGGCGAAGGTGGCGGCCAGGTAGTCGCGGATGCCGTCGCCGGACAGGATCCCGGCCGGCAGCGCTTCCTTGAAGCGTTCGAACGAGGACAGCACGCTCTTGCGGTGGCGCGCGTAGTGAAACAGGGAGCCGGCCAGCAGAGCGGGGATCATGGCCAGGCGCTTGCGCAGCTCGGCGCCGGCCGGACGGAGCAGAATTTCGGGCTTGAACAGGGCCGCGCCATCGGTCGCCTCGACATCGCTCTCGATGAACAGGCGGCACATCTGGTGCGGGGTGATGCCATTGGCCAGGGCGGCGGCGATGATGCCGCCAGCGGAGATACCGACGTAAATATCGGCGTCGTTGACGTCCAGGCCGTCGATCGATTCTTCCAGCGCGGCCAGGACGCCGATTTCGTAGACGGCCGCCAGCGGGCCGCCGCCAGCGAGGGCCAGGCCGATTTTGGGTTTGTTCGATGTTTTCATGGCGGAGCCTGTGTTTGTTGCCGTTGTGCTTGCAAAGCGCTGAAGCCGACGTCTGACGTAAAAAGGGCCTGCGCGTGCACAGGCCCTTCTTTAAAGCATGCTACGCGGCAAATTAAGCAGCGGCGACAGGGGTCGGGTTAACCTTCTTTGGAGCGGCTTTCTTTGGTGCGGCCTTGACAGCGATCTTCTTGGCAGCTGGCTTGGCGGCTGGCTTGGCAACGGCTTTCTTGGCCGCTGGCTTGGCGACAGCCTTCTTGGCGGCTGGCTTGGCGACAGCTTTCTTGGCGGCCGGCTTGGCAGCGGCTGGCGCTTTCTTGCCGGTGGCGGCAGCGACGGCACGCGAGAGCTGCTCGACGCGCTTGGTCAGTTCCTGGATGTCTTTCTGGGTCGGCACGCCGATGGTCGACAGGGCGCGCGCGACGCGGTCTTCGAAGACTTGCTCGAGCTTGTCCCACGAACCGGAAGCCTGCTTGGAGACGCCGTCGGCGACCTTGGTCACGGTGTCGGTGACTTCGGAGACGCGGTCTTCGGCCATCGAACGGGTGCGGCGCTGCAGGTTGTTGCCTTCTTCGACCAGCTTGCTGAATACTTTGCCGCCCTCTTCCTGGGCCTTGGCGAAGGCGCCCAGGCCTGCCTGCCAGATCTGGTGAGCGGAGGTACGAACAGCGCTAGCCAATTGTTTGTCTTCGGTTTTTGCCAGGGTCTTGAGTTTCTTTACCATGTGGAGCTCCAGTTCTGAGAGTGATGATTCGAGGTCGATACCTTTTTTGATGAGACCATTCTAGAGAGCTATTCTAGAGATCGGATACTAAAACCACCGAGCGCGCCTTCTAAAAGGCAGTCCCCGCTACAACAAGAAGCGTCAGACTCCTTGCCAATCCGTCATTCCCCTGTAATGATTGGCACATCATAACTAACTACCAGCAAAGGGAGACCACGATGCAGTATTTTGTCACGGGAGCGACTGGATTCATCGGCAAGCGATTGGTAAAGAAGCTGTTGGCACGCAAAGGCAGTGTGGTGTACTTCCTGATGCGCGAAGCGAGCCGCGACAAGCTGCCCGACCTGCTGGAGTACTGGGGCACCACCAAGGCGCGTGCCATTCCCGTGTTCGGCGACCTGCGTTCACCAAAGCTGGGCGTCTCCAAGGACGACACCAAGAAGCTGGCCAAGACGATCGACCACTTCTTCCACCTCGCCGCCATCTATGACATGACGGCCGACGCCGACGAGCAGATGGCCGTCAATGTCGACGGCACCCGCCACACGGTCGATTTCGCCAACGCCATCGGCGCCGGCTGCCTGCACCACGTGAGCTCGATCGCCGCCGCCGGCATGTTCGAAGGGATCTTCCGCGAAGACATGTTCGACGAAGCCGAGGGCCTCGACCACCCCTACTTCGCGACCAAGCACGAATCTGAAAAGATCGTGCGCAATGAAACCAAGGGCGCGTTCCGCGTCTACCGTCCCGGCATGGTGGTGGGCGACTCCAAGACCGGCGAGATGGACAAGATCGACGGCCCGTACTACTTCTTCAAACTGATTCAGCGCATCCGCCAGCTGCTGCCGCCATGGATGCCGACCATCGGCATCGAGGGTGGCCGCATCAACATCGTGCCGGTCGACTTCGTGGTCAATGCGATGGACCATATCGCGCACCAGCCCAAGCTCGATGGCCAGTGCTTCCACCTGACCGATCCGGAGCCGATGCGGGTCGGCGAAGTGCTCAATGTGTTCTGCCGCGCCGCGCATGCGCCGACCATGAGCATCCGCATCAATGCCGCGCTGCTGGGCTTCATTCCCAAGTCGGTCAAGAAGGGCATCATGTCGCTCACGCCGGTACGGCGCGTGCGCGATGCGCTGATGAAGGACCTGGGCCTGCCGTCCGACCTGATGGGCTTCATCAATTATCCAACCCGCTTCGACAGCCGCGAAACCCAGCGTGCCCTGAAGGGGACCGGGATCGCCTGTCCCCAGCTCGATTCCTACGCCGCGCCGATCTGGGATTACTGGGAACGCCATCTGGATCCGGACCTGTTCATCGACCACACCCTGCGCGGCCAGGTGGCCGGCAAGGTCGTGCTGATCACGGGCGGCTCGTCCGGCATCGGCCTGGCCGCGGCGCACAAGATCGCCGAAGCGGGCGCGGTGACCATCATCTGCGGCCGTGACGAAGACAAGCTGGCCGAGGCGAAGAAGGAAATCACCGACCGCGGCTTCGACTGCATCACCTACCAGGCCGACGTGGCAGACATGGCCGATTGCGACCGCTTCGTGCAGGTCCTGCTGGAAAACCACGGCAAGGTCGATGTGCTGGTCAATAACGCCGGCCGCTCGATCCGCCGCGCGATCGAATCGAGCTACGACCGCTTCCACGACTTCGAGCGCACCATGCAGCTCAATTATTTCGGCTGCCTGCGCCTGACCATGGGCTTGCTGCCGACCATGATTGCGCAAAAGCGCGGGCATATCATCAATATCTCGTCGATCGGCGTCTTGACGAACGCACCGCGCTTCTCAGCCTACGTGGCGTCCAAGGCGGCGCTGGAGGCATGGACCCGCTGCGCCTCGTCGGAACTGTCCGACGTCGGGATCAAGTTCACGACCATTAACATGCCGCTGGTACGCACGCCGATGATCGCGCCAACCAAGATCTACCAGAACGTGCCGACCCTGGCGCCGGAAGAAGCGGCCGACATGATCGCCGAAGCCATCGTCTACAAGCCGGTGCGCATCGCCACCCGCGTCGGCGTGTTTGGCCAGGTGCTGCACGCACTGATGCCGCGCGTGGCTCAGATCGTGCTCAATACGACGTTCCGCATGTTCCCCGATTCGGATGCGGCCAAGGGCGGCGACAAGAAGGCCCCGCAAATGAGTTCGGAACAGATCGCAATGCAGCAGCTGCTGCGCGGCGTGCACTTCTAGACGCAACAGGCGGGATCGGTACAAAGCGGGCTGCGGCCCGCTTTTTTTACGCTTGCGGCGGGCGCCCTGCAGCGCCCGGCACTACTGGCAGCTGACGTTCCACGCGGTGTAGTCGAGGCCGCTGCGGCGGACCCAGACGGTGGCAGAGGAATTGCGGTCGCTGCGAAACGCCAGCCCGGCCAGCACCTCGGTACTGGACCCGGACGTGCCGATCACGATGCCGGCGAGCGAGAAATTGAGCGCCCGCTGGCGCGCGCACTGCGAATTGCCCCCAAAAAGCAAGCGCGCGCTTTGCAGCATCGCGCGTTCGCGCTCGAGCAGGCCGAGCACGTCGGCGTCGGGCATGGGTGACTGCAAGGCCACCGGCTGCCCGGCCCGCGTGCAGGCGTTCGGCTCGATCCAGACGAACTGGCGCCGGACCGGCTCGACCGTCCAGCCGTTCTGGTAGGCGAACACGCGCCGTTCCATGCGGCACAGCGCACGCAGGCCGCGCCGTGGCGGGGAATCGACGTGGGCGACCAGGCCCGCTCCCGCCGCGCGCGGCCCGAACACGGGCTGCTCGCCATGGTCGTCGGGAAACGTCCTGGCATAGAAATCGAAGAAGGCTTTGCGCTCGGCATCGCTTACTGCCTCGGCCTGGGCTGCCTGACTGCCCGCAGGCGCGGGCGCAGCGGCGAGCGGCACGCTGCAGAGCAGCGCGGCAAGCAAGGACAGCAAACGGGCGGGCATCGCACCACGGGACTTACTGCAATACATCCTGCTCCTGATCCTGGACGGTGCCCTGCCCCATGCTGCTGCCGTTGCCATGGAGCTGGCTGTGCAGGCGGAAGCCTTCGCGGATATTTTCGCGCAGGACGGCGCCCTTCCACGGCTTGGTGTAGAAACGGTCGATCGCGCCGTGGTTGATGGCGGCCATGATGGGCGTCAGGTCCGCATACGCCGACAGCATGATGCGGAAGGTATCCGGGCACAGGTTCTTGACCCGCTCCATGAATTCGGTCCCGCTCATGAGCGGCATGCACTGGTCGCACAAAATCACATGGACCTTGTTGCGCGCCAGCAGATCGAAGCCTTCGGCCGCCGTTTGCGCCGTCAGGATGCGGTAGCCATCCTGGGCCAGGAAATCGGACAGCACTTCGAGCATGAAGGCGTCGTCGTCGACGATGAGCAGGGTTTGCTGGTCGACCTGGGTATCGTCGGCCGGCGCGGCCAGCGCCTTGCCCTCGGCCAGCATATTCTCGAATTCGATTTCCGACACGGGCTTGCTGAAGTAGTAGCCCTGCATCTCGTCGCAGCCGTGGCGGCGCAGGTAGGCCAGCTGGGCGTCGCGCTCGACACCTTCGGCGATGACCTGCAGCTTCAGGCTGTGCGCCATGTTGATGATGGCCAGGACGATGGCCGCGTCGTCGGGATTGCTGGTCACTTCGCGCACAAACGCGATATCGATCTTGAGCTTGTCGATCGGGAAGCGCTTGAGGTAAGCCAGGCTGGAATAGCCGGTGCCGAAATCGTCGATGGAAATCTTGATCCCCAGCGCCTTGAGGTTGCGCAGCACCATGATGGTATCTTCCGCGTTCGACATCAGCGAACTTTCGGTCAGTTCCAGTTCCAGCAGTTCCGGCGCGATCTCGTGCACCTTGATCGCATTGAGCACTTCCTCCTCCAGGCCACCGAGGAAGAACTGCACGCCCGAGACATTGACCGACAGGTGAACCGGCCCGGTCTTGGACTTGCCCCACTTGCTGATCATGCGGCACGCTTCATTGAGCACCCAGGTCCCCACTGGGACGATCAGGCCGGTCTCCTCGAGCACCGGGATGAACAGCGCCGGCGACACCATGCCGTGCCCTGGCCGCTTCCAGCGGATCAGCGCTTCGGCCCCGCTGATGCGGCCGGAACCGATATTGACCTTGGGCTGCAGGTAGAGCACGAATTCGCGGTTGTCGATGGCGCGCCGCAGCGCGTTTTCCAGGTCCAGGCGCGCCAGCGACTGGGCGTTCATTTCGGCGGTAAAGAAGCGGAAGGCGTCGCGCCCTGCTTCCTTGGCCCGGTACATGGCCGTGTCGGCGTACTTGATCAGGGTATCGGCGTCGGTGCCGTCGTCCGGGTAGATGGTGATCCCGATACTGGCCGTCACCGTCACTTCATGGCCTTCCAGGTCGAACGAGCGGCGCAGCGCATCGCGGATCTTGTCGACGACGGTCAGCGCCGTCTGCGGCCCTTCGGGCAGAATCAGGATGGCGGCGAATTCGTCGCCGCCGAAACGCCCGATGGTGTCGCGCACGCGCAGGCTGTCGACCAGGCGGCTGGCGAACTGGCGCAGCAGTTCGTCGCCGCACGGATGCCCCAGCGTGTCGTTGATGTTCTTGAAGCGGTCGATATCGAGAAACAGCAGCCCCACCGACCAGTGGTGTTCGGCCGCCTGCTCGAGCGAGCGCTCCAGCGCCGAATAGAACTGGCTGCGGTTGGGCAGCCCGGTCAGGGTATCGAAGTGGGCCAGGCGCAGCAGGCGGCTCTCGGCCTCCTTGCGCTCGGTGATGTCGCGCGCCACGGCCACCAGCACCCAGCTCGCGCCCGAGCGCAGGGTGCGCCGCTGCACCTCGACGGCCACGCGCGAACCGTCGCGCCGCTGCAATTCCAGTTCCGCCATGGCACCGGACTGGTCGCCGGCCAGCAGCTTGTCGTACAGCTCCTGCAGCCGTTCGCGCACCGGTCCGTCGGCCGCGTGCGCGTCGAGCGCGAGGAAGTCTTCGCGCTCGTAGCCCAGCATGCGGCAGGCGGTGGCGTTGACGTCGACAAAGCACAGGGCCGAGCGGTCGATCAGGAAGATGGCATCGGCAGTGGCGTCCATCGCGGTGCGGAAGCGCCGCAAGTCTTCATCGAGGCGGATGCGGGCGGTCATGTCGGCCGTCAGCTGCGCGTGGTGGCGCTTGATTTCTTCGTACAACAGCAGGTTTTCGTAGGCCACCGCGATCTGCGCGCTGACCGTCACGGCCACCCGTTCATCGACTTCCGAAAACGCGTTCGCGCCCAGCTTGTCGACCAGGTACAGCCAGCCGTGCACGCGCTCGCGCGAGGCGATCGGCACGCCGAGGAAGGAGTGCACCGGAGGATGGCTGGCCGGCAGCCCCACCGAACGAGGATCGCCATCGATGCCATCGATGCGCACCGGCTGGCGCTTTTCCATCAGCGTGTTGAGCACGCCGACGCGCGGGGTGCCCGCCACCACGCGCGCCTGGCGATTGTCGCCGCAGGAGGAAAAATAACTGAGTTCGTCGGCGCCGTCGTCGAGCACGCCGATGCAGGCGTATTTGGCCACGCAGATGTTCTGCGCCACGCGGCAGCCGATCTCGATCAGCGCGGCCGGATCGCGCTCGGCGCCCAGTTCGATCCCCAGTTCGATGAGCGACGTCAGGCGCAGGCTCACCGCCTGCAGGCTCGACAGAGAACCGGCCAGCCGGTCCGTCATCTGCGCCAGATCGTACGATGGCGGCGGCGTGTCGCCGTCATTGGCCATGCGCGAGAGCAGATGGGTGGACGACTCGACCTGGTCCAGGTATTCGGCCACGGTATGGTCGATCACCGACATGCGGTTCGCGTCCGAGGCGGCGTTATGCATATCGGGCAGGCGCGCCGGCTCGGTCATGCCCAGCGCTTCGTGCACGGCGCGCAAAATGACGTCCGGATCGGACGGCTTGGGCAGCACCCAGCGCACGCCGCAGGCCTCGGCCATGCGGTTCGCTTCGCGCTCGCGGTAGTTGGCCGTGTAGAAAATTACGGGCAGATTCGCCGTCGCCGGATCGCGGTGCAGGGCCGTGACGAATTCGTAGCCATCCATGTTCGGCATCAGGATGTCGGAGATGACCAGGTCGGGATGCTCGCGCTGCACCATCCTCAGGCCCTCGACGCCGTCGGCCGCTTCGACCAGGCGGTGACCGCCATAGCCGAGCAGGGTCAGCAAGAATTCGCGGTTCAGGACATGGTCGTCGACGATGAGGATGGTCGCGCGCGCGGGCGGGGCCGCTGGCGCTGTCGCAGCGGGCGGCAGCGGCGCTGCGGCAGCCGGCGCGGCGGGACGCGGCAGATACTGTTCGAGCTCGGCGACGAAGGTATCGGGTTCGATCGGCTTGCCCACGTAGCCGTTGAAGCCGGCCGCCAGCAGGCGCTCTCGGTCGCCCACCATCGCCAGCGCCGTGACGGCCAGCACGGGAATATGGGCCAGGGCCGGATCCTGCTTGAGTGCGGCCACCACGCCGTAGCCGTCCAGCCGGGGCAAGTGAATGTCGGAGATGATCAGGTCGGGCAAGGTCTGGCGGGCAGTCTCGACGCCGCTCACGCCGTCGCTTGCCATCAATGGGGTATAGCCGAACGCGGTCAGCAGATACACCATCAGTTCCATGTTGGTTGGATTGTCTTCAATAATCAGGATCCGCGCCGACACGTTTCCGCTCCCGTCGATAGCTCGACAATTGTCTATGACAAACTGTTGATCCGACTGTATCACGCCTTGCGAAAATGGTGCTAGACAATATTTAGCGCGTGAACAACCGTGCGAGCTCGGCCATCAGGCAGGCCAGCACGCGCCGGTTGCGCCCCAGCGCCACGTGGCCCACACCGCCAAAGGCAATATTATGCGCATCGGGTAAGACGCTCGAGGTCTGGGGGGCGACGATGTTGTCGTGATAGGTATACAGCGACGTGAACAGACGGCGCCGCGCCGGCGTTTCGGCGGCGGCCAGCGCCTGCAGCCAGTCGCTGCCGGCATCGGCGGGCCCGCGCCGCATCTGGGCCGCGTTCTTGCCCACCCCCATGCTGGCCAGGCTGGTCCCGTGGTGCGGCGTACCCAGCGTGAACACATGCACCACCTGCGCCTCGCCATGCGCGCGCAAATAGGCGCGGGCCACCAGCCCGCCCATGCTGTGGGCAACGATGATCACCCCGCCGGCGCCGCTCTGGCGGCACAGCGAATCGACGCCGCGCTGCACCAGCGGGACGTAATCGTCGATGGCGCCCAGCACCGGCTCCAGGTCGAGCGAAGCGTGGCTGATGTGGCGCGCATCGAGCAGCGGCACCAGGTGCGCCCAGTAGCCGCTGTTGCAGCCGTAGCCATGCAGCAGCAGGACGGGCGCGCACGGGCTGTCCGGATACAGGCGCTCGTGCGCCAGCGCCCTGGGCATGAACCAGGACGACTGCAGCAGCGTGGCCATGAATTCTTCCGCGAACAGTGCCGCGCGCCCGGCCGGACCGAGCGCGTAGTCGGCCGGCGTGGCGCTGGAAAAGCGCCGCGTCAGGATAAAGTTGTTGGCCGTGATGAGCAGGCGTACCAGCAGCAGCACCAGCGCCGCGGCCGCCAGGGCCAGCGGCCAGGCCAGGCCGAGCGCATGCGCCAGCCACGCCACCGCTCCCACCGCTGCCGCCTGCACCAGCAGGGCGGAGCGCAGCAGGAACCGTGCGCTCAGGCGCATGTTCAGGCAACCAGCCGCGGCGCCGGCTTGCCGGTCAGCTCCTGGGCCAGCATGCTGGCCAGGCGCGAGGTGATGCCATAGATCGACAGCTGCGGGTTGGCCCCGATCGAGGTCGGAAACAGCGAGCCGTCGTGCACCGACAGGTTGGCCAGGCCGTGATAACGCCCGTTCGCCCCCACCACGCCCAGGCGTTCGTCGTCGGACATGGTGCAGCCGCCCATCACGTGGGCCGACACCACGCGCGTGATCAGCGGCGCATAGGTGAGCGCCTCGATGGCCTTGCGCGCCTGCGCCCAGCTGGTGTAGGGCGCGGCATGCTCGTGCACCGGCTGCACGGTCTTGGCGCCCGCGGCGAACTGGATTTCGGCCATGGTCAGGTGGGCGCGGCGCACGCCGTTCCAGACAAACTCGCTGATCGGGTAATCGAGTACGGGCGCGCCGTTGGCCGCCAGACCAACGCTGCCGCCCGGCGCCTGCTCGTGAAAGCCGTCGCGCAGCAGCGCCAGCAAGCCGTGCACGTGGGGGAACTGGCGCATGGTGTCGGCATGCGACTGGCCGTAACCGGCCATGGTGGTCGAGAGCAGCAGCGGGTGCAGGGGCGGCGCTTCGAGCTTGTAGCCGATCGGGCCATCGATCGGCTGGGTTTCCAGGAAGTGGTCGGAATAGATGGTTTGCGGCGCGCCGGCAAAGCCGTCCACGCGCTGTTCGAAAATCCCGGCCGAGATCACCGTCGGATGCAGGAAGGTGCGCTTGCCCAGCAGGCGGTGCGGGTCGGGCGCCTTGGAACGCAGCAGCAGCGCGGGCGAATTGATCGCCCCGCCGGCCAGCACGAAGTGTTTGGCGCGCACGGTGAGCTGGCGCCCGCTGGGGACAATGCCGCCGGCGTCGAGCGCGCTGCACACGAGCGCCTCGATGCGCTCGCCCTTGAACAGGAACCTGTCGGCGCGCGCGTGCGTGACCAGGGTCGCGCCCTGCGCCAGCGCGGCCGGGATGGTCGTCACCAGCATCGACTGCTTGGCGTTGGTGGGACAGCCCATGCCGCAATAACCGAGGTTCCAGCAGCCCTTGACGTTGCGCATGATGGCCGCGGCCGGAATGCCCAGGGTGGCGGCGCCGCGCTTGAGCAGGTCGTTGTTCTCGTTGGGCGGGGTGAGCCAGGTCGACACGTTCAGGCGCTGTTCCATCGTCAGGAACCAGGGCGCCAGCGCCTCGGCCGTGTAGGTCTTGAGGCCGAAATTGCGCTGCCAGTACTCGAGCGTGGGGGTCGGGGTGCGAAAGCTCGACGTCCAGTTGACCGTGGTCGAGCCGCCCACCGTGCGGCCCTGCAGGATGTTGATGGCCTTGTCGCGCGTCTTGCGCGCGGCCGATTCCTGGTACAGGGAGGGATAGGCTTCGGCCTCGCGCATCTTGAAGTCGCGCGAGGATTTCAGTGCGCCCTCTTCGACGATCAGCACCTTCAGGCCCGCGCGCGCCAGGATCTCGGCCGAGACCCCGCCGCCGGCGCCGCTGCCGATGATGACGACATCGGCATCGAAGCTGCGGTCCTGTTCCAGGGTGGCGGCGTCGATCACCTTCCAGCCGGCCGCCAGGCCGGCGGCGATCGGATCGGGAATCACGTTCGGGTTGCTCATGCAAGCTCCTTGAGCGGGCCGGGATAGCCGATGGCTTCCCAGGTGGACGGGTCGGCATACCAGGAGCCGATGATCAGGTCATGCAGGCCGTGATACGCCGTCTGCAGCATGGACAGGCGGTGAAAGCGCCATTCCTGCAAAAACGCGCTGACCTCGGCCGGACGGGCCGCACGCCAGCCGCCGGCAACACCGGTGAGCACACGGCGCGCCGGGCCCAGGGCCAGCAGGCCGAACAGGTCCTGCAATTCCTGCTGGGCGTTCAGGGGCAGGCCCAGGATGGCCTGGTGCACGCGCTCCGTGTTGGCGGTGACTGCCTGCGCACGCGCCCCCGCTCCGGCCGGCAAGGCGCCGGCCAGCATGGCGGGAATGATGGCGTCCAGTGCGGCCCTGGCTTCGCCATCGAGGACGAAGCGCTGCTGCGGACCGGGGGGATGGGTGTAGCGGTAGATACCGCCGCCAGCGGCCAGGGCCAGCGCGCCGAGCGCGCCAACTTTTAAAAAGGTCCTGCGGTTTGTCCCCATGTCTCTGATTCCATTTGTTTTTTTCCTAGTGTACGCCAAAGGCAAGAGGCCGATCCGCCGGAAACTAGAGTGATCCGTCTAGTCGTTTCTGGTACAACATCGGTCATGACGAAAGAACTTCTCGTAAAGAAGCTGGAACAGCAGTTGAAGCTGGTCGCCACCGAGCGCGCCGCCGCCAAGGGCGAACCGGCCCTGCTGGCCGCGCGCACGGCCCTCAAGCGCTATCAGTCGGGGCGGCTGGCCGAAACCCATGCCGACTTGCTGGCCAACCCGAATACCCACGACGCCGCCCAGTTCTTCCTCGAAGAGCTGTATGGCGCGCATGACCTGTCGCAGCGCGATGTCGATCTCGAACGCATCATCCCCACCCTGCAAAAGATGCTCTCGTACGAGTCGCTGCACACGATCACCGAGGCGATCGTGCTCGATGCCCTGTCGGAGCGGCTGGACACGGCAATGGCGCGCGTGCTGGGCACCGATTTCGACGAAGCCAAGTATGTGGCCGCGTACCGCACCGCCACCACGCGCGACGAACGGGCGCGCCAGCTCGACCTGGTGCAGGAGCTTGGCGATTCGCTGTGCGAACTGGTCACGATTCCCCTGCTGTCGGTGACGCTGACCATCATGCGCGGCCCGGCCCTGCTGGCGCGCCTGGGCGACCTGCATGATTTTCTGGACACGGGATTTCGGACCTTCAAGAAGATGAAGAAGCCGGCGCTGTTCGTCGACACCATCGTGGGCCGCGAGCGCCAGGTCATGGAAAAAATTTATGCGGGTCGCAAGGACCCGTTCGATGTGCTGTAGGCCGCGTGCGCGCCGACCCGCAGGCGCGCTAGCGCTGCTTTAAGATCTGGCGCGCGATCCCGCGCAGGATGTTGACTTCTTCGGTCTCGAGCTGGGTGCGGGAAAACAGCCGCTTCAGGCGCGGCATCAGTTTCTTCGGATTGTCGGCATCGAGAAAATCGATCGCCACCAGCGCCTGCTCCAGATGCGCATACATGCCTTCGATCTGCTCCAGGCTAGCCGCGTCGCCATGAAAGCCCACCGCGCTGGCCGGCGCGGCCACCCCGTCGGCCACCCGGCATTCATAGGCCAGCACCTGCAGCGCCTGCGCCAGGTTAAGCGACGAATAATCGGGATTGGCGGGGATATTGATCAGCACATTGCACTGTTCGACGATCTGGTTCGGCAAGCCGAAACGCTCATTGCCGAAGATCAGCGCCGCCGACAGCTCGCCCTGCCCCGCCACATGGCCGGCGAAATCGCGCGGCATCCACACCGGCGGCGAAAACTCGCGCAGGCGCGCCGACACGGCCGCGGCGAAATTGATCCCCTCGAGCGCTTCGGCCATGCTGCCGACAATGCGCGCGCCTTCCAGCACATCCTGGGCGCCACTGGCAAAGGCGACCGCTTCCGGATCGGCCAGGGCATCGGCAAAACGGGGATTGACCAGCACCAGATCGGAAAATCCCATGGTTTTCATGGCGCGCGCCGCCGCCCCGATATTGCCCGCGCGGCTAGTCTCGACCAGCACGAATCGCAGGCGTTTGAAAACAGAAGTCGGCGTTTCGGGCAGTTTCATTTAAAATAGCGCTATCGCGCGGCGTAAAGGGATGCAATTTTAACCTTTTGACGCCGCTTCGCTCTTTAATTCATTCTTGTTCCTTACCGTTCGCAGCGACGTTGGTGTCGCCGCGGGCGTTAGCGTTCTTTTAACGGAAAATACCATGCACCCAATGCTCAATACGGCGATCAAAGCTGCTCGCCGCGCCGCCACCGTCATCCAGCGCGCCTCGTTCGATGTCGATCGTGTTGTTGTTACTGAAAAACAACATAACGATTTCGTCACCGACGTGGACCAGGCAGCGGAGCAGGCGATCATCGAGACGCTGCTCAAAGCGTACCCCGACCACGCCATCCTGGCCGAGGAATCGGGTGCATCCAAAAACCTGAACGACGAGAGTGAATTCGCGTGGATTATCGACCCGATCGATGGCACCACCAACTTCATGCACGGCTACCCCAATTATTGCGTCTCGATCGCGCTGTCGCAGCGCGGCATCATCACCCAGGCCGTCATCTACGACCCGGTGCGCAACGACCTGTTTACCGCCACCAAGGGCGCCGGCGCCTACCTCAACGACAAGCGCATCCGCGTCACCAAGCACGACCGCCTGTCGAACTGCCTGCTGTCGGCCGGCCACGCCGCCGGTCCGAAAGCGCTGGCCGACTACATGAAGATGTACGGCGTCATGGCCGAGCGCTGCCAGGCCATCCGCACTGCCGGTTCGGCCGCGCTGGACCTGGCCAACGTGGCCGCCGGCCGCAGCGACGGCTTCTTCGAAAAAGGCCTGAAACCCTGGGATATCGCGGCCGGCTCGCTGCTGGTGACCGAGGCGGGCGGCATTTGCGGCGAGTTTTCCGGCGAATCCGAGTATCTGTACAAGGGCGACATCATCGCCGCCAGTCCCAAGGTATTCGGCCAGATGGTCACGCTGCTCTCGCCAATGGCGTAAAATACGTCCATTGCGCTTGACCGGGGTCACAGAAGTGGCCCCCGCCCGCCCTCTAAATTTCCACAGCACAACTAAATTCGTTTAGACTCGCTGTAGTTATGCTGCAATTCCCGGTGGCCTCGATTCCAGTGCCTTTGCCACCGCGGTTTTCTAAAATTGATTGCCTGCCACTGGCGCTCCCCTAGCGAGCGACGGGCCGATCGCCACCATAAAGTTACCATGTCCTTTTCCAAACTCGGCCTGTCCGATGCCATCGTTCGCGCAGTGACCGAACACGGTTACACCGTCCCGACCCCGATCCAGACCCAGGCGATTCCTGCCGTGCTGGCCGGCGGCGACCTGCTCGCTGGCGCGCAGACCGGTACCGGCAAGACTGCCGGCTTCACCCTGCCGATCCTGAACCGCCTGTCGACCGACGCGGTCGGCGCTGCGCTGCCGAGCAAGACTTCGCCGCGCGCCGTGCGTTGCCTGATCCTGACGCCGACGCGCGAACTGGCCGCCCAGGTCGAAGAAAGCGTACGCGTCTACGGCAAGTACACCCAGCTCAATTCGGCCGTGATCTTCGGCGGCGTGGGCATCAACCCGCAGATCAAGCAGCTCAAGCATGGCGTCGACATCCTCGTGGCCACCCCGGGCCGCCTGCTCGATCACATGGAGCAGCGCACGGTCGACCTGTCGAAGATCGAAATTCTGATCCTCGACGAAGCCGACCGCATGCTCGACATGGGGTTCATCCGCGACATCAAGAAAGTGCTGGCCGCCCTGCCCGTCAAGCGCCAGAACCTGCTGTTCTCGGCCACGTTCTCGGAAGAGATCAAGGCCCTGGCCGACGGCTTGCTGAACAAGCCCGCCATGATCGAAGTGGCGCGCCGCAATTCGACGGTCGAAGTCATCGCCCAGAAAATCCACCCGGTCGACCGCGACAAGAAGCACCCGATGCTGTCGCACCTGATCAAGTCGAACAAATGGACCCAGGTGCTGGTCTTTACCCGCACCAAGCACGGCGCCAACAAGCTGGTCGAACAGCTGGGCGCGGACGGCATCGGCGCGCTGGCCATCCACGGCAACAAGAGCCAGACCGCGCGTACCCGCGCCCTGTCCGAATTCAAGGATGGCACGCTGCAAGTGCTGGTCGCCACCGACATCGCCGCGCGCGGGATCGACATCGACCAGTTGCCGCACGTAGTCAACTACGACCTGCCGAACATTCCTGAAGACTATGTGCACCGCATCGGCCGTACCGGCCGCGCCGGCGCCACGGGCGAAGCGGTGTCGCTGGTGTGCGTGGACGAGCACGAGATGCTCAAGGATATCGAAAAGCTGATCAAGCAGACCTTGCCGCGGCAAGTGATTCCCGGCTTTGAACCGGATCCGAATGCGCGCGCCCAGGCGATCCAGCTGCGCAGCGGCGCGCCCGGCCATGGTGGCCGCGGCGGCCGTTCCGGCGGCCAGGTGGTCAAGGTAGGCAGCGGCAATCGCAATGCCGCCAAGCCACGCAGCGCCGGTGGTGGTGGCGGCGGTGGTGGCAACGCTGGCGGCGGCGCCAGCAGCCGCGGCCCGCGCCCGGCGCCGCCACACCGTTCGGGTGGCCGCGGCCGTTAAGCGTTCTTTTCCCGCATGATCGAGCGCCGCCGGCTATTGCCGTCGGCGCTTTTTTTTCGCTCGGCTGTCGCCCGCGACGATTGTCGGACAGTCAGCCAGCCTCCGCCGTTACGCGCCGTTGATTTTAGGCAAATTAGTGCGTTGAGGAACGTTCTACGATGAGTCTCCCTGCGTTCATGGAGACGATCATGATGAAGACGATGTGCAGCGCTGTCGTGCTCGGCTTGGCCTTGACGGGCTGCGGTGGTGGTGGTGGCGACGTGCCCGCGCCGTCCACCTTGCCGGTGCCGGTCACGCCCGGCCCCATGCCCCAGCCAGGTCCCGTCAGCGCGCCCCCGCTCGATCCGCGCGCCAGCACCTTGTCGTCGCCATAGATCAATCTGGCGGTGTCGAACAGCTTGCTGGTGGTGCGCTATGCCGGGACGTCGAACCTGGACCTCAGCGGCAGCAATGACATGGCCTGGATCAGCGAAGGGCAAGCCATGCATCGCATCGCCATCCACGGCACTGCCAACACCCTCGTCATGCTCCCCGGCGCGACCGTGGTCACGCTCAGCGCCGACGCCGGCAATACCGTTTATTTGCCGCAAAGCTCGCCAATCGTCGTGGACGGAACCGGCGCCACCGTCAAATACTACCGGTAGTGGCGGTTCAGCCGCGTTTCAACTGGCCGATCACGCTGGCCACCTTGGTGGTGATCACGTCCACCGCCGGGCCATTGGCGCCATGCGGCAAAATGACGTCGGCGTAGCGCTTGGTCGGCTCGATAAATTGCTTGTGCATGGGGCGCACCGTCTCCAGATACTGGCCGACGACGCTCTCGACCGACCGGCCGCGCTCGGTGATATCGCGCTGCATGCGCCGGATGAAACGCACATCGGGCGCGGTGTCGACAAAGATCTTCAGCGACATCATGTTGCGCAGATCGGCGTCGTACAAGGCAAACAGCCCTTCGATCACGATGACGGGCGCCGGTTTGACACGAATGGTCTTGTTGGAGCGGTTATCGATCGTGAAGTCGTACTCCGGCATGTCGATCGCCTCGCCATGGCGCAAGGCTTTGACGTGCTGCACCAGCAGCGGCCAGTCGAATGCTTGCGGATGGTCGTAATTTTGCTTGCGCCGCACTTCGGGGGTGAGATCGGTCTGGTCGCAATAGTAATCGTCCTGCATGACGACCGACACCATGTCGCTGCCGAAGGAAGCGAGCACCTGCTGCGTGACGGTTGACTTGCCACTGCCGCTTCCGCCAGCGACACCAATGACAAACGGAAGGAAAGAATTCTTGTTCATCCCCGCATGATACCGGAGCGGCGCCCGAACTGACAGGGCCCGCCGCCGCCGCGCCGCATTTATTGCCCTGCCACAGAGTGCGGATGCCCCGCCTGTTCTGGAATGACATGGCGAATCACGCCGACCACCACACCCCACAATTGCACGCGCTCATCGAGCGCAGCGCGCCACTGCGGCTGCGCGGCATTCTCGGAGCGCAGTTCCAGGCAGCCATTGAACTGGAACAGGCGCTTGAGGGTATAGCTGCCATCGACCAGCGCCACGACCAGACGGCCATGTTCGGGCGCCACCGACCGGTCCACCACGACCTTGTCGCCTTGCACGATGCCGGCATCGGCCATGCTGCTGTCGGCCACCGCAAACAGAAACGCAGCGGGCGACTCCTGGCCGGCGACACCGGCCGGCTCGGATGGCGCGGCGCCAAACCCGGCCGCGATCTTGTGCGCCATGAGCCAGAAGCGCATGGATTTGGCGGCCAGATTCAAGGGACTGGGCTGCTGGGCGACGTCACGGTGGGACGGCTGGGTTGCGAGATTGGACATGATGAGCCAAAGTACTGTATAAATATACAGTATAGCCAACTCCGCTTTCCACGGGGAGCTTTCCGTCGATATTTTTGCGTCGAACAAATTTACACCTGTCCTGGGGGCGGTCTTGTCTTTTAATCTAAGTGGTTGATTTCTAAAGCGTGGCACGATCCGTGCGTCAACGTACGCGGCCCGCCAATTCCGGTGGGAAATAGTGCCAACGAAAAGGTACCAACATGAAACTACGCCACCTCGCCTGTCTGCTCGTTTCCTTCGCTGCGGCCGCCGGGCCTGCCAGCGCCGCCCTGATCGCCAATGGCGCCCACGTCAGCACCTATGTGCGCGACTGCCGCAGCGCCGCCGAACGCCTGGCCGGCACGCCGACGCCCAGCCTGTGCGACGATAATCTGGGTACCTTCGGCGCGACGCTGGTCGACCAGCGCTACGACACCAACTACGGGGGGTTGACCGCCAGCGCCGGCACCGTGCATCCGCTGGCGACCAATACCCGCGGCTCGGTCGATGCGTCCGGCACGCCCGGCACCCTGATCTTGCGCCAGGCGACGTTCAGCACCAGCAGCTATTCGCGCGCCTCGAGCCAGGTTGAAGCAATGCAAAGCTTTACCTGGGATGGCACCGGCTCGGCAACGCGCACGGTCGCCGGCCACCTGGACTTTACCGGCACCAATGTCGGCACCCAGGCCGACTTCTTCGCCGCGCTGACCTCGGCGGCGTCGATGATCAGTGCCTCGATCAATGTGTTTTCGCTCGACACGGCCAGCTTCGACGTCGATGCCAGCGGCACCACGCGGCCCTTCTTCGACAGCATTGCCAGCGCCCTGCCGGACTACGTCAGCGGTGGCGTGAGCACGTTCGAGACGGGCACTGGCAACGCGCTCGACTGGACCATGGACTTCACCATGGTGGCTGGCCGCACCTATTACATCGACGCGTGGTTCGGCATCTGGGCCAAGTACGGCGCCCAGATCGATGCCTCGCACACCTTTACGGCCACGCTGGGCCGGATCGACCAGGGCCAGTTTGTGGCCGACACGAGCGGCCTGAACCTGGCCGATCCGCTCGATCGTCCTATCCATGTGGGTAACAGTGTGCCGGAACCGGGCAGTATCGCCTTGCTGCTGCTGTCGCTCTCGCTGATGGGCTGGCTGCGCCGCCAGCGCTGAGGCGGGCGCGCGATGGTGCCCCCGCCCGGCGGGCGCCATCGCTGGCCAGAAAACGCTTGACCGGGTGTCATTTTCCGCCATATACTTGCGCAATCAAGTATTAATTGAGTATAGATAAAGGATAAATCATGGATACCGCAGTCACTACCTCGACCGATTTCTGCCTGCGCCTGGCGCGCGCCTATGCCGTGCTGGTGCGCCGCTTCGACAGCGCGCTGGGCAGCCAGCATGGCATCAGCTTCAGCGATTTCCAGCTGCTCAACCACATCGCGCGCGCGTCGGGCGGGCGCATGCGCCGGGTCGATCTGGCCGAGCGTGTCAGCCTGACCGCGTCCGGGGTCACGCGCACCTTGTTGCCGCTGGAAAAAATCGGCCTGGTCACGCGTCAGAGCGACCCGCGCGACGCCCGCGTCGGCTATGCCGTCATTACGCCAGCGGGCCATGAGCTGGTGGTCAATGCCACCGATGTCGTCGATCTGATCAGCCGCGAAGCAATACGCGGCTTGCAGCCCGACCAGGTGGCAATGATGGCAAACGTGCTCGGCGGCATTGCCGGCATGCACGCAACAAACAGCTGAGGCAAACCATGGACAGCACCGCGCCGCGCGCCCAACTGTTGCGCGAACCGAACTTTCGCTGGCTGATGGGCGGCGGGCTCATTTCCGCCCTGGGCGACCAGTTCACCCTGATCGCCCTGCCCTGGCTGGTGCTGACCGTCACGGGCGATGCCCTGACGCTGGGGCTGGTCATTGCGCTGATGAGCATTCCGCGCGCGCTGTTCATCCTGATCGGCGGCGCGCTGGTCGACCGTTATTCGCCCAAGTCGGTGCTGATGCTGAGCAAGGTCGCCAACGCCGTTCTGCTGGCCATCCTGGCCGCACTGGTGTTTGCGGGGCACATCACGCTGCCGGCCATATATGTGCTGGCCTTTGGCCTGGGCCTGGCGTCGGCATTCGGCATTCCGTCGGGCACGTCCATGCTGCCGCACGTGGTGGCGCCCGCCCAATTGCCGATGGCAAATGGCATCCTGATGGGCATGCGCCAGCTGACCATGCTGTCCGGCCCCTTGCTGGCGGCGCTGGTGTTCGCGCTGTGGGGCGATGGCAGCGGCGCGACCGCCAGCACCAACGGCATCGGTGTGGCGTTCGCCTTCGATAGCGCCAGCTTCGTGCTTTCCGCCTGGACCTTGTACCAGGTGCGCCTGCACGCGGCGCCCGCACAGCCGCACACGGACGGCATGTGGCGCGCCATCGGCGCCGGCTTGCTGCTGGTGTGGCGCGACATGTCGCTGCGGGTCTGCGTGATGTACTGGGCGCTGTGCGCCTTCATCGTGGGCGGCACCATGCAGGTGGCCATACCCGTCCTGTCAGCCTCGCGCCTGGGCGGCGCCGCGGCGCTGGGCATCATCATGGGCTTGCATGGGGGCGGTGCGCTGCTGGGGATGGCACTGAGCGGAGCTACCGCCCGGCGCCGCCTGGCCAGCTTCGGCAGCACGATCCTCGCGGTCGACGCCATGGCCGGTGTGCTGCTGATGGGCCTGGCCCTGGTGCATTCGACCGTGCAGGCCGGCGCCGTGATGCTGCTGCTGGGCGTGCTCAACGGCTATATCCAGGTGGCCGTGTTCAGCTGGATCCAGCAGCGCGTGCCGCGTCCGATGCTGGGCCGGGCGATGAGCATTTTCATGTTCATCTTCATGGGTCTGGCGCCGCTGGCCGCCGCCATCACGGGCGCGCTGCTCGATTACCTGTCGCTGACGGGCTTGTTTGTCGGTGCCGGCGCCTTCTTGCTGGCGGCAGCGAGCGTGGCCTGGCTGTTGACGCCGATGCGGCGCATCGCGCATGGCGCGCCGATCGGCTAACATGCTGGCATGCCCAAGCTTGCCGCCAACCTGACCCTGCTGTTTACCGAACTGCCCTTCCTCGACCGTTTTGGCGCCGCGCGCGCCAACGGTTTCGCGGCGGTGGAGTTGCTGTTCCCATACGATGTCGCGGTCGAGGATATTGCCGCCAGGCTCGCGCAGACCGGCTTGCAGCTGGTGCTGCACAATCTGCCGGCCGGCAATTGGGACGCGGGCGAGCGCGGCATGGCGTGCGATCCCGCCCGCATTGCCGAGTTCAAGGCTGGCGTCGATCTGGCGCTGGCGTATGCCATCCCGCTCGGCGTACCCCAGCTGCACTGCATGGCCGGGATCGTGCCGCCCGGCGTGGCGCCTGCCACGGCGCACCGCACCTATGTCGACAATCTGCGCTATGCCGCCGGCCGGCTCGCCGCGCACGGCTTGCGCCTGCTGATCGAACCCATCAACACGCGCGACATGCCAGGTTATTTCCTGTGCGGCAGCGCGCAGGCGGCCGCCGTGATTGCCGAAGTGGGCGCCAGCAATCTGGCATTGCAGCTTGACCTGTATCACCTGCAGCAGATGGGCGAGGACCTCGCGGCGGCGATTCGCCAGTATGCGCCGATCACGGCCCACATGCAGCTGGCCGACAGTCCCGGCCGCCATGAACCGGGCACGGGCGAGATCGACTTTGCCGCGCTGTTTGCGCTCATCGATGGGCTCGGCTACGGGGGCTGGATCGGATGCGAATACCGGCCACTGCACGACACCGTGGGCGGCCTGTCCTGGCGCAGCGCACTGTCCGCTTGAGTTTGAGCAAAATGTCGCACCCTTAGTGCGGCAAAAATGGGAACTTCCGGCACGCCCTTCTGCGCGCCAAGAAGGGATCCATGAAAGCTTGCCGCCCGCTCGCCGCCCTTGTCCTGCTTGCCGCCACCCTGCTGCTGAGCGGCTGCGCTTCCAGCAATGTCAGCCTGGTGGAAGTGCGCGAATTTGCCGACGCCTCGGCCAGACTGGGCGCCTATGGCGAACTGTCCAAGCGCTACCGCGACACCTATCTGCGCGAGCAACCCTATCTGACCCCGGCCACCGAGCGCCTGGCCAGGGAAAACGATGCCAAGCGGCGCGCCGTGTACGACGATTTCGTCAGCGCCCAGAAAGTGCTGGTGCTGTACATGCAAACCCTGAGCGTGCTCGCCGGCGACACCCGCTACGACCTCACCCCCCAGCTCGACGACATGGGCAACGGCATCAAGGCGCTGTCGGGCAGCGGACTCGAACAGCAGCACGTGGTGGCCTACACGGGCCTGACGCGCCTGCTCACCCGCGTCATCGCCTCCGGCTACCAGAAGCGCAGCGTGGCGACCATGGTGCGCGATGGCGAACCCCATGTGCGGGTCCTGCTCGACGGCATGATGACCCTGACCCGCCTGTACAGCAAGACCCACGACAATGAAAAAAAGACCGTGCTCGGCATCTTCGATGTCGAGATCCCGTTTTCCGGCCGGCCCCAGGACCGCATGCTGGTGACCATGGCCAAGGTGCATTACATGGACAAGGTGGCCGAGTACAAGGCGCTCGACAAGCGCTATGCGATTGCCTTGCAGGGCTTGACGAAAGTGGCGCTGGGCCACCAGAAGCTGCGCGACAACCTGGACCGGCTGCCCAGCGACGAAGTGCGCCACATGCTGGCCGACTATGCGCGCGACCTGCGCCTGATTCACCAGGGCCTGGTGAACAATTGATTCAAGGAGAACGGCATGAGCGGCGACACCCATGGCCTGGCCAGCGCGGCCGAGATCGAAGCACTGGCCGACCAGATGTCGATCGTGGCCGATGCGATCCACCAGCGCGTGATGAAGCAGATCGGCGCGCACAATGGCGGCCCTATCAGCGATACCGAGCAGCGCGCCGCCCGCGCCCTGCTCGACGACGAACTGGTGCTGCGCCAGCGCGCCAACGGTCTGTATGCCGATGCCGCCACCTACGTCGTGCAATCGCTGTCGGTGTCGCAGCAGCAATTGATTGCGCTCACAGCAGCGGCGGCGCACAAGATCCACACCATGGACAGGATCGCCAGCGCGACCGCGCTGGTGGGCGCGCTGCTGCACCTGGCCGGCGCCGTGGCGACCGGCAACCCCGTGCCCATCGTTGCCGCCATTGAAAGGCTCAGCAAGCAAGTCAAACTGGTCAAGGCGGTGGGTTGAGCGCCCTGCGCACGCGCAAGCGTGTGCCCATGTTCAGTGCCAAGCGAACGCGCTACACTGGTGGCGCTGGCAACGCTGGCATTTCGCACCACTTTTGGGAGCATGGCATGAACGACACGCAGCGCGCGCTCCTCAAATCACAGCTGGAACAGCGCCGCGATGAACTGCTCAGCCAGGACAGCGTGGCGCTGGCGGGCGGGCGCGACCTGCCGGTACCGGAAGTGGAAACCTCCCCCGCCGACAAGGCCACCGTGCGCCTGCTCAACGACCTGGCGCTGGAAGCGGCCGGGCACAATGCCAGCCAGCTGCGCACGATTCGCCACGCGCTCGCCAAGTTCGACGATGGCACGTATGGCGAGTGCGAGGAATGCGGCAACCCGATCGGCTTTTCGCGCTTGCAGGCGCGACCGGAAGCGCGCCTGTGCATCAATTGCCAGACGCGCGCCGAACAGCGCTAGCACATGTGCTGGCCACCATTGATGGCAATGTTGGCACCCGTCACGAACGCGGCATCGTCGGAGCTCAGATAGGCAATCAGGCCTGCCACCTCGGCCGGCTCCCCCAGCCGGCCCACGGGAATCTGCGGCAAAATGCGCGTGCGCATCACGTCTTCCGGCACCTGCTCTACCATTTTCGTGCGCAGGTAGCCCGGCGAGACGGTGTTGACGGTGATGCCGTGGCGCGCCAGTTCCAGCGCGCTGGCCTTGGTAAAGCCATGCATGGCGGCCTTGGATGCGGCATAGTTGGCCTGCCCGAAGGCGCCCTTCTGGCCGTTGACGGACGAGATATTGATGATGCGGCCCCAGCGCTGCGCGATCATGGGCTCGATGGCTTGCTTGCACAAATTGAAGACACTGTCGATATTGGCGCGCATGACCTCGCTCCAGTCGGCCTGCGACATCTTGAGCAGGCTGCGATCGCGCGTGATGCCGGCATTGTTGACGAGCACGTCGATGCGGCCCATGTCGGCCAGCAGGCGCTGCATCATCCATTCGGCGTCGGCGAAATCGGCGACATCGACCTTGTAGCCGCGGAAGCGGTAGCCGTCGTCGCGCTGGGCCGCCAGCCAGCCTTCCGGCGCGGCGTTGCCGGGCGAATAGGTGGTGGCGACGCGGAAGCCGGCATCGTGCAGGCGGCGGCAGATTGCGGTGCCCAGACCGCCCATGCCGCCGGTCACGAGCGCTACTTTTTGATTATCCATTTGCAGCATCCCTGTCAGGTAGTTAGTCCGAGCCCAAGTCTAGGAGCGGGTAACACACATAACATTGAGCAATATCAAATCTTGGACCGACTGGTTTAACATGGTGCTTCCATTCCCTGTGGGAGGCCCACCATGGCTTACCAGACTCTTTTGTTCCACGTGGACGCCAGCGCCGGCGCCGCAGCGCGCACGGCGTTCGCCTGCCAGCTGGCCCAGCGCTGCGGCGCCCACCTGACCGGCGCCGCCCCCAGCGGCCTGTCGCGCCACCTGCTGCTCACTTTGCCGGACGAGCAAGACGATCCCACCCTGGCCCTGCATCTGGACATGCTGCGCGAACAGGCGCGCGGCGCGCTCGACGCCTTTGCCCAGCAGTGCAGCGCCAGCGGGCTGGCCTCGTTCGAGGCGCGCCTGATCGACGATGAAGCGGGCGCCGGGCTGGCCCTGCATGCGCGCAGCGCCGATCTGGCCATCCTCGGCCAGGGTGCGCCCGACAGCGCCGACGCCGACCTCGTCGCCCACGTGGTCACCCATGCGGGGCGGCCCGTGCTGGTGTTGCCGCGCGGCGCGCCCGAGCCCGCCCTGCGCCACGCGCTGGTGGCCTGGGATGGCGGACGGGAAGCGGCGCGGGCCCTGCAACTGGCCGTGCCGCTGCTGCGCCTGGCCGCCCAGGTGGAGATCGTCCTGATCGAGCCAGCCGCGCAAAGCCTCGCCCTGGCCGACGCCATGCTGGCCGACCCGCGTCCGATGCTGGCGCGCCATGGCATTGCGGCCACGCTGGCGGTGCATGCGCGCGCCCCGCAGCGCCTGTTAAGCCGGCGCAATGACGTGGGCGAACGCTTGCTGGCCGTGGCCGCGGCGGCCGGTGCCGATCTGATCGTGATGGGGGCGTACGGCCACTCGCGCTTTCGCGAAGCGATCCTCGGCGGCGTGACCCGCACGGTGCTGGAGGCAACACCGGTGGCCTTGCTGATGGCGCATTGACGGCAGGGTCAGGGGCCCGATTGCCAGGGCAGTTCGCGGATCCGCGACACTTGGCGGCGCGCCATCATGGTCCACACTTCGCGCGCCTGGGCCAGGCTGGCGCGCATGCGGCGCGGAACTGCCAGCGCGATTTCGCAATCGCGGTCCGACCATTCCTCGAAACTGAGTTGGCCATCGCTGGACAGATCGGCCACGTACATGAGGCCATCGTCGTAGCCGAAACGCAAGGTAGCGCTGAGCGGCTCGGCCGCCGCTTCCTTGCCGCGCTTCTTGAACAGTTCGCCCAGCACGGCGGCAAGCTGGGCTTCGCTGGGGGCCGCGATGTCGCGACCGTCCACGCCGGTGAGGGTGACCCAAGCCTGTGTCATGGACGCGTTCTCCTGTCGATACGGGTGAACTAAGGGGGTACGGCGCGACGGGTGCGGCGGCTGCCTACTGCGATTGCTGTCCATAATACCGAAAAACGCTTCCATGGGAAGCGTTTTGTTTGGGGCCAGGCGTGCCGCGCCTAGTGAATCAGCTCGGGCAGGCTGAGGGGATCGAAATCGGTCCAGTCGCCCTGCTCGATGGTGCCATGGGCGCGCTCGATATGGTCCGAGCCGAGCCGCTGCAACACTTCCAGGGCCCGCTGCTCCTGCTCGGGCTCGTCGAAGGCGACCGCCACCAGCATGCCGGCCTTGCGCGGCGCGTAATGGTTTTCGCCGCGCCCGCCCGCTTCGCCCTCGCCCGCTTCCTTCATCTTGGACAGGGAAAACAGCGAACCCACATGGGCCCCGACCAGCCCGCCCACGATGGGGCCGGCCGGGCCCGTGACCACGGCCGTGGCCGCGCCGATGGCGGCACCGACCGCGCCGCCCGCGGCAGCACCTTCGGCCACGCCCATGGGCGACTCCTTGGCGCCCGGCGAGAGCGCACGGTCGCCGCCAATGGCGGTCAGGTCATGCTGGCCCGGCTGGTTGAGGTAAAAGGCGCTGATCTGCTCTTCAGGAAAGCCTGCACGCATGAGCTCGTGTCTGGCGTGCTCGACCTGGTCCTGCAACTGGAAGTGTCCTGCGACGATGGTTGACATGCTGGAATCCTCCTGCGTGGGTAAGACCACAGCATGCGCCCAAGCGCCGACCGATTCTGTTCGCTAACGCACGCCCATCGGCCGCATCAGTGCCACTGGCCAACCCCGGGCGCACTCCACGGTTCCGCCTGCGGCTGGTCTTGCCAGGCGCGCGGGTCGACCCGGTAGTACTTGAACAGTTCGGCAAACAGGGCCGGGTGGCGCTCGGCCATCTGCCACGGCTTTTCAAAGAACGTTTCCGTCGCCACCGCAAAGAATTCGGCAGGACTGGTGGCGCCGTAATGGTCCATCACGCTGGGCTGGCCGTAGATGGCATCGGCGCGCAGGTTGGCAAAATCGCGCGCCAGCACGTCCGACCAGTTGCGGTAATTGTCGGCGCTGCCCAGGTAGGGCGCGCCATTGTTGCTGCCCGATTCGCTGTCGAGCTGGTGGGCGAATTCGTGCAGCACCACGTTCTGGCCATCGGTCCAGTCGCCGGTGCCGCGCTGCACATGGTCCCACGACAGCACCACGCGCCCGTCGCCCCAGGATTCACCCAGCAGATCCTGGCGCTCCTCGGTGATCACGCCGGCCGCATCGACCTGCTTGCGCGGCACCAGAAACGCGCTCGGATACACCAGCACCGCATGCAGGCCCGGATACACGCGCGAAGGACGGTTCAGCAGCAGCAGGCAGGCCAGGCCGGCAATGGTGACGCGCATCTCGTCGGTCACCTCGAGCCCGGCACAGCCGACGAATTTTTTCTGGTACAGGAACTGCTGGACCCGCTTGTCGAGCTGGTGCTGCAGGTCGGCCGACATGCGCCCGTACACGGGAATCGCGCGCGCCAGCGTGGCGCGCCAGCGCGGGTCGATCTCGCGCGCCAGCACGCGCTGCAGGCGCCAGCGCGGCAGGCGCCACACCAGCACCAGAACGGCGGCCAGCACCGCCAGCAGGATCGTCGTTTGCATCACGACTCCGGTGACAACTGGCCGGCCTCGGCCAGCAAGGCATAGGAACGGGCGCGCACGAGCGGGTCGAAGGCCCAGGTATTGACCACGATTTCGGCCAGGCCCAGGCGCTCGGCCAGCGCGCCGATCTTGGCGGCAACCTGCGCTCCCGTGCCGACCAGGGCATTGGTGCGCAACTGGTCGATGCGGGCACGCTCGCTGGCCGTGTACGGATGGGCGGCGGCTTCCTCGGGCGACACCAGCGGACCGAGCAAGCCTTGCTCGAAACGCACGCGCCAGTATTCGCGTGTCATCAGCTGGCGCTCGGCCTCGGCCTCGGTATCGGCCGCCAGGGCCCAGACGCAAATGGTGGCGTGCGGCACGGGAAAGCGCGCACTGGGCCGGTAATTCTGGTGGTACAGCGCCAGCGCCTGCTCCACGCCCTGCCCGTCGCTGAAGAAATAGGCGAAGGCATACGGCAAACCCAGGTGGGCCGCCAGCTGGGCGCCATAGGCCGAACTGCCCAGTATCCACATCTCGGGACTGGTCGGCCCCTGTGGCTGGGCCGTGATGCTGCGGTAGGGATGACTGTCGGGCATGCGCTTGCCCTCGAGCCAGTATTGCAGGTCGACGATTTGTTGCGGAAAATCATCCGCGGCGGGACTGGCGTGGGGATTGAGGGCGCGCGCCGTCAGACGGTCCGAGCCGGGCGCGCGGCCCAGGCCCAGGTCGATCCGCCCGGGCGCCAGCGCTTCCAGCACGCGAAATTGTTCAGCCACCTTGAGGGCTGCATAATGGGGCAGCATGACCCCGGCGCTGCCGATGCGGATCCGGTTTGTGCTGGCGGCAATGGCGGCCATCAGCACTTCCGGCGCGCTGCCTACAATGCTGCTGCTATTGTGATGCTCGGACAGCCAGTAGCGTGCATAGCCGAGCGCATCGCACTGGCGCGCCAGCGCCAGCGACTGGCGGATCGCCTCGGCCGGCGTGCTGCCGCGCGACACCGGCGACTGGTCCAGGACCGACAGTTTCATGGGCACTCAGGCCGCCGCGCCAAAGTAGGCATCGACGGCGTCGGCATTGCCGATCAGCTTACCCCCGATGAACACTTGCGGCCAGGTCAGCTGGCCGGTCACGGCGCGCAGCACGCTGCTGTTGATTTTCTGGTCCTGGGTAATTTCCGTGAACGTGATGCCGTGCGCCTTGAGCGTGGCCTTGGCACGCGCGCAATGGGGACAGCCGGGCTTGGCAAACACCACCACCGGTTCCGGCACCGCGGCATTGGGGTTGATGTAGCGCAGCATGGTCTCGGCATCGGACACTTCGAACGGGTCGCCCTCCTTGTCCGGCTCGATGAACACCTTGGCGACGATGCCATCCTTGACCAGCATGGAATAGCGCCACGAGCGCATGCCAAAACCGATGTTGCGCTTGTCGACCAGCATGCCCATGCCCTGGGTGAAATCGCCATTCCCGTCGGGAATGACGGTAATGTTGTCGGCATCCTGGCCAACTTTCCATTCATTCATGACAAACGCATCATTGACCGAGATGCAGACAATGTCGTCCACGCCATTCTTCTTGAACACGGGCGCCAGTTCGTTATAGCGCGGCAAGTGGGTGGAAGAACAGGTCGGCGTATAGGCGCCCGGCAGCGAAAACACCACCACGGTCTTGCCCTTGAACAGGTCGGCAGTCGTGATGTCCTTCCACTGGTCGTTCGGGCGCGCTTTGAACGTGACGTCGGGGACGGGTTTTCCTTCGAGCGATTGTGGCGTCGGTAGCATGGCATTTCCTTTCGGCTGGCGTGGGAGGGACAGGCGTCAACGCGCCGCACACCCCACATGGGGCAGGTTGACGGTTTTTCAATCGGGGTACAAGACAGAAGATACAGCAAAGTGCCGCGCGGGCGCGCGACGGCGTGTCGGGAGGCGCCAAACGCGACCAGCCCGGCAGGCGCCGGGATGGTCGATCAAGCGGACAGGTGCTTAGGAAGGTTCTTTGCTGGCCGACGGCGCCGCGCCGAACAGGGCGGCCACGAGGGGATCGCGCGCCACCGGGCTGCGATTGACCCTGATGGCGTAATGGGTATCATCGGCCAGGATATGGAAGTGGCGGCCGGTACCGGCCATGCTCTGCTCGCGCAGGCCCGGACGTTCCTTGCGCGGTGCGGCGCCTTCGCGTTTTGGCTGAACAATTGCTGCCAGGAATGCCTTGACCCGTTCCGGATCGGGCGAAATCTGGTACACGGCCTTGCCCAGATAGGTGGCGGTGCCCTCGATATAGCGGGCCAGCTCGATCACGCCCGCCTCGCGCAGGTCGCGGATGTATTTACGGGCGCCGGACGGCGAGAATTTCAGGAACCAGGCGATTTCGTCGGCCAGCATTTCGTGGGTCGACAGTTCGCCGATCAGCTTTTGCATGTTCTCGATGCGGCGCTGGGTGGCCGAGGTGGAGCGCACGCGTTCGATCGGCGCCATGGAAATCGGTGGGCGCTCGGCCGGTTGCGGCGCAACGCGCTCAATCAGGGACGAGTTCGCAGAAGTGTGAACGGCGGTCATCTCGCCCTGTGCTCCGTTACGCTGGTTGGTGGTTGCTTGCATGTCGAGTACTCCGTCTTGGTAGATAGTCATCGGCCGGACCGGCTTGCTGCTTTGACACCCTGACAACATCCTGGTTCCGTCCATCTGAGGCCCATCTTGCCTGCGCCAGATCAAGCGATCTGTGCGCCATCGAACACTCGCGAACAATTTAATGTCAGACGTCATTTTTTTCAGTCTCTGCAGTGTGCGTTGGCGTACAGATCGGCATGGGTAGTTTGCGTATTCTGGTCTCGTTCGCGCGATTGTCGCGTGTGCCTCGATTCATATCGAAGTCTGGTTAGCCTGCCCTAGCGGCGTGCGCCACTATTACAAAGGAAACCACCATGAAAATGACTACCCTGCTGGCCGCTCTGCTGGCCGTTGTCTCCCTCAGCGCCTGCGAAAAGACCACCGTCAATCCGCCAACCACCGTGGTCACGCCGACCGTTGAAGTCCCGGCCTCGGCTCCGGCACCGGTCGTCGTGCCAGTGCCTGTCCCAGGTCCTGCCGGCGCGCCTGGCGCATCGGGCGAAAAAGGCGAGAAGGGTGAATCCGGCAAGCCGGGCGACACCGTGATCGTGGTGCCGGAAAAGTCCAACTAATTTCCCTTAGGAATTAGTTCAAGCGCGCCGCCGCGTCCCTGGACGCCGCGGCGCGCTTTCACGTCCAGCTTGGACCAGCGCATGGTCTGTTCAATCACGTTGAACTCATGCGCAGCCCGCCCAGTCGAACCGGTCAGCCCTCGCTTAGGCGAAGTTGCCACCTCCGTTCAACCATCTGGGAGCTCTTTGTGGAAAAAACCAAAACAATCGCCCTGGCCGCCGCCATGCTGTGCTGCGCCGGCCCCGCGCTCGCGCAAGAAGACATCAATCCATCGTGGTATTTGCAGCCGACCATCGTCGGTATCCGGCCCGACCGCGACTTCGGGGTCGACAAGCGCGACGTGGGCGCCGGCTTGCGCATGGGCAAGCCGGTGTCGCCGAACTGGGATATCCAGATCGGCGCCACCCACGCCCGCGCCAACGACGATCCCTACCGCTATCGCCAGACCCTGGTCGGGGTCGACGCCCTGCTGATGATCTCGCGCGGGACCTTCCGCCCCTTCCTCCTGGTCGGCCTGGGCGCCACGCGCGACAAGGTGGACAATCCCGTGCGGCGCGTCAGCAAGACCTCGCCCTACGCGACTGCCGGCCTGGGCTTCCAGTGGAGCTGGAACGAGCGCTTCGCGCTCCAGCTCGATCTGCGCACCGTGGCCGGGCGCATGAGCAGCGGCGACGGTTTCGGTTTTCGCCGCAGCAATAACCGCTACCTGACGCTGGGCTTGAACTGGGCCCTGAACGCGCCGCCGGCGCCGCCACCGCCGCCGCCGCCGGCCCCGGTGGCGCAGACGCCGCCGCCCGAACCGCCGGCCCCGCCGCCGCCGCCGCCGGCGCCCGTGGTGCGCTTTGAAAAGGTGACCCTGTCATCGACCGAACTGTTCGACTTCAACAGCGCCACGCTGCGCATGCCCCAGCCGCGGCTCGACGAGATCGTCACGGCGCTCACGGCCGACCCCACCGTCACCGATGTCGACATCACCGGCTACGCCGATCGCATCGGCAAACCGGCCTACAATCTGGCCCTGTCCGAAAAACGCGCCAATGCCGTGCGCAATTACCTGATCGCGGCCGGCATCGACGGCGCCCGCCTCAAGGCGATCGGCAAGGGCGAGGCCGACCCTGTCGTCACGTGCAACAATAAACGGCGGGCCGACCTGATCAAGTGTTTGGAACCGAACCGACGGGTGGAGATCGAGCAGATTACCATCAACAAGCGCGTGCCTTAGGTGCCGCGCCGGGCGCCCCGCCCTTTCAAACCACAGGAGAGACTGCATGATCATGGACGTCAAGGAATGGCTGCCTTTTTCCCACCGACTGGTCCAGGTCATGCGGCATGCCATCGACGAATGGTTCCGCCACCGGGCCTCGAGCAAGGGAGCGGCGCTGGCGTTCTACACGGCGTTTTCGATCGCGCCCATCCTGGTGCTGGTCATTGCCGTGGCCGGCTTCTTCTATGGCGCGGAGGCGGCCCAGGGCCAGCTCCTCGCGGAACTGCGGCACCTGATGGGCAAGCAAGGCGCCGAAGCCATCCAGCTGGTCCTGGCCGGCGCCCGCAACAAGGAGGGCGGCCTGTGGGCTACCCTGATCGCCAGCGCCCTGCTGCTGGTGGGCGCCACCACGGTGTTCGCCGAACTCAAGGACAGCCTGGACGAGATCTGGGCCGTGCCGCCCGCCAAGGGTGCCACCTGGTGGCTGGTGGTGCGCACGCGCCTGCTGTCCTTCGGCCTCATCCTGGTGCTGGCCTTCCTGCTGATGGTGTCGCTGGTGGTCAGCGCGGCATTGACCATCGTGGACGGTTACGTCAGCGGTCTCTGGAAGGAAGCGGCCACGCTGCTGTCCTGGGTGGCGTCGGCCATCAGCTTTGGCGTGATCGCCATCCTGTTCGGGGTGATTTACAAGCTGCTGCCGCGCATCAAACTGTCATGGCGCGATGTCACCATCGGCGCGCTGGGCACGGCCGCCATGTTCACTCTGGGGAAATTCCTGATCGGACTCTATATCGGCAACAGCGGCGTGGCCAGCAGTTTTGGCGCAGCCGGCTCCATGGTGGCGCTGCTGTTGTGGGTGTACTACTCGGCGCAGATTTTCTTCCTCGGCGCGGAATTCACGCGCCAGTACGCGCTGCAGCTGGGCAGCCTGCGCCATGCGCCGGCGGCCGTCACCGGCGCCGCGCCGCTGGCGGCGCAGGGCCGCGCCAGCGCTAGCGCGCCGCGCTGAACTATTCGCCCAGCAGTTCGGCCACCACGTCCATCCCCTCGACGCGCTCGGCCACCACCTTGATCATCACCACCACGGGCACGCCCAGCAGCAAGCCCCACATGCCCCACAGCCAGCCCCAGAACAGCAGGCTGACGAACACCGCCGCGGGATTCATCTTGGCGATGCGGCCCGTCATCCAGGTCGCGATCACGGTGCCCACCAGGGTGGCGATGCCCATCGAGGCGCCCGTGACCAGCAGCACCATCTTGATCGACTCGAACTGCATGAAGGCTGCCAGACCGGTGGCCGTAGTGATGAGCAAGGGACCGAAGTACGGCATGATGTGCAGCAAGCCCGCCACGATGGCCCAGGCCCCCGCATTTTCCAGGCCGATCGCCCGCAAGGCCACCCACATCAACAGGGCCAGCAAGGTATTGGTTACCAGCAGCATGAACATATAGTTTTGAATCGAGGTGTTGATATCGTCCAGGATGTGCACGGTGACCTTCTTGCGGCTCAGCGAGGGACCGGTCAGCTTGACCAGCTTGCGCTTGAAGGTGTCGCCTGCCAGCAGCAGGAAGAACACCAGGAACACCACCATGGTCGCCTGGGCCAGGAAACCCATCAAGCTCATCGACCCGGCCAGCACCCAATCCATGACCTTGAAGCTGCCGCCCGAGGCCGGCATCGGCGCAGGCAAGCGGCGCGGCGAGGCGCGTTTGTCTTCGCCCCCGCCCACGGCGGTCGCTTGTTCGATCTGGGCGGCGGCCGCCTGCATCTGGGCGATCGTGCTGGGCCGGTCATTGCCGTTGTGCAGTACCTTGGTCACCTTCTGTGTAATGCGCGGCAAGTCGTCAATGATGTTGAAGGCTTCATCCTGCACGCGGTACAGGGTTGCCGCCAGGGCGCACAGGATGATGACCGTGACCAGGGTGGCGCCGATGGCGCGCGGCACCTTGCGCCGTTCCAGCCATTGCACGACCGGGCTGAGCGTGTAGGCGATAAAAATACCTAGCAACAAAGGCACCAAAAAGTCTTGCGCCCACTGCAGGGCGTACACGAAGGCGATGGTGGCAATGGTGCCGAGAGCCAGGCCGCGGGCATTGACGTGCACGGGCAGGCGCGGACCGCTTGCCTCGGGATTGGGATCGGCCGTGTCGACAAACGGCGGCGCGGCGGGGAGATCGATCACGCCAGGATGGGCACTAGGGGAGGTATCGGCAACTTGCATGGGAGGGACGCTATCGAAGTGAGGGGGCGGTGACGAAAAAGCCGGCCACACAGGCCGGCCGATCGTGGTCGCGGCCAGTGACGTTTATTTGACGCGGACGTCGTTCTTGACCGAGGTCACGCCCTTGACGCCGCGCGCAATTTCCACGGCGCGCGTCGCATCGGTCGGATCGGCCACGAAACCGGACAACTGGACATCGCCCTTGTACGTTTCCACGTTGATTTCCGACGCCTTGAGGGTCGGCTCGTTGAACAGCGATGCCTTGACCTTGGCGGTGATGACGGTGTCATCGAGGTATTCACCGGTGCTGGCGTGCTCGGTGGTGGAAGCGCAGCCGCCGGCGGCGAGCAGTGACACGGCGAACAGGGACGATGCAATGCGTTGTGCGATTTTCATGAAAGACTCCTTGTGAAAGAAATGGGACTGCATGGATGGGACTGCATGGATAAGACTGCAATACGCTGGCAGACGGTCACTTGCCGTACTGCGTTTTGGCAGTCAGGACACAGCGGTCCTTGACGGCCCCGGCGTAGGCATCGCACTTTTCCAGTGCCACCTTGTACTCCGCCGTCAGTTTGTCGTCGCGCGCATCGTTGCGCGCTTCGATGGTTTTCTTGTCGGCCTTGGCATCGGCCCGCGCGGCCACCAGGGTCGCCTTGGCCTGGGACTGGCAGACATCGCGGTCATTGCCGGTGAGCGCTTCACAGCGTGTTTTGTCGAGATCGTAATTGGCGTCCGCAATCGCCAGGCGCGAATTCGTGTACGCCTTGAGCGTATTGCTGTACTGGGCCGCTGCTTCCTGTTCGCTGCGCACGCGCACCGCCTTTGCCTCGGCCACGCACACATCGCGCGGATTGCCGGTGATGACGTCGCATTTGGCGCGCGCGGCCTTGTAGGCTGCGGCTGCCTGGTCCTTGGCCTGACTGTAGGCGGCCTTCGCTTCGCTGCTGTGGCCAAAGGCCTGGGCGCTGCCGCAGGCCAGCACGGCGCCGGCAAACATCAGTGACAACATGGGGGTCTTCATGGGCCGTTCTCCGCAAGATAATCGATACTGTGTTTGTACCGCAGCGGCGGCAAAGCTTCTGTTCGCTGTCGAACATAAGCGGCGCCAGGCGATGGCGCAGTCACGTGATGGCTCGGTGCGGCACCGCACAGACCGGGCAAGTTCCGTTGCTTATTCTGACCCTACACTTTTTGTCAGGAGAACAACATGAAAACGACACATACCATTGCAGCGCTCACCGTTGCCGCTACCGCCATGCTGAGCGGCTGCGCCAGCGCCCCACGTGACACCTATGCCAACGGCAACATGAACAGTGACGCTTACCAAAGCAACGCGTCGATGGGCTACGGCACCATCGATTCGATCCAGGTCACCCGCGCACCGGGCGGCACCACCGGTTCGGGCGCCGTTGTCGGCGGCCTGGTCGGCGCGCTGGTCGGTAACCAGGTCGGTTCGGGCAACGGCCGCACTGCCGCTACCGTGGCCGGCGCCGTCGGCGGCGCCGTGGTCGGCAACAACGTGGAAGCGAACCGCGCCAACAACCGCGACGTGTACCAGATCGGTATCCGCCTCGACAATGGCGAATACCGCACCATCATGCAAGACAGCGTCTATGACCTGCGCGTGGGCAACCGCGTGCGCGTGGTGGATGGCCGCGCTTACCGCTATTAATTCGTAACAACCACAACAGGCCAATCCGCATTGGAGCGGCCATACAATAAGGAGTTCCCGCCATGGGCACCATCTTGCTCGTCATTCTCGTTCTCGCCCTGATCGGCGTTCTTCCAACCTGGAACCACAGCCGCAAATGGGGCTATGGCCCCACCGGCATCACCGGCTTGCTGGTCGTGGTCCTGATTATCCTGCTCATCACAGGACGTCTGTAATCAAGCAGCTGGAGCCGGCGCCGCGTGCGCCGGCTTTTTTTTGCCAGCACAATTGCAACCAAGAACAAGGAGCTGTCATGCATCACTCATTGCACACCCTGGCCCTCGCAGTCGGCGCCGTCATCCTGGCCGGCGCGGCGCAAGCCCAGGTCGCCGACGGCGGCGACGACAACGTGGCACCGGCGCTGGCCCGCCATCAGGCGGCAGAGCTGGCCAAGGGCGATCCTGCCCGCTGGTTCCAGGAAGACACGACACCGGAGGCGAAACTGCGCACCGGCACCAAGGAAGCGGCAGCGGCGCTGCGTGAAAATCTGGCCGACTGCAAGAAGCTGGCCGCGCGCGACCGCCGCGACTGCACGGTGCAAGCGCACCAGACCTACCGTCAGGAAATGGCGCACGCGCGCGAAAAGGCCTACGCCAACCGTTGAGCGGGTGCCGCACGGACCGCCGCGCTTACAGGGGCGGCAATTCGTGCACGACCACGGCCGTGTCCTCGGCCACATGCTGCAGCCAGCCTGCGTGCTTGATGGCGCGCATGGCGTCACGATGGCCCTGCTCCCAGCGCCACTCGATCGACCCCTTGGAAAAATTGACATCCTTGGCCGCCATGTGCCAGTCCCGCCCCGCATACGGCAGGCGCACGATGTGCAGCGTCGCGTCGCAGCCCAGGGCCAGCAATTCGCGTTCGTCATCGGCCGTGCGGCTGTTCTTGGGCAAGCGCGCATACATGTCGCGCAACTTGCGCTGCATCGCGTGGGTGACGATATAGTCATCGATGTGGCGCTGCGAACGCGAGGCGAAGGTGACATCCTTCTGGCGCGTTGCGACCTCGTCCATGGTGACGGGCTCGGCGCCCTCCGCACTCCACAGGTCGACCATGAAACAGATGGTATCGCCGCCGGGCAGCTCATTGAGCACCGATTCGAGCGGCGTGTTCGAGTACAGGCCGCCGTCCCAGTACAGCTCGCCATCGACGCGCACCGGCGGAAAGCCGGGCGGCAAGCTGCCGCTGGCGCGCACATGGTCGGCGCACAGGGCCCCGCTCTGACTGTCGAAATGGGCCAGTTCGCCGGTGCGCACATTGACGGCGTTGACGGTCAGGCGGATGCCGCCATCGGCATTGAGGTAATCGAAGTCGACCAATTCATCGAGCGTCTGGTGCAGCGGTTCGGTACTGTAGAACGACGCTTCTTCGGGCGCGACGGCCATGCCGAACGGGAAACCGCTGAACAATCGCGGCGTGAAAAAGCCGGGAACACCACGCAACATGGTATCGGCCGTATTGAAAAAGATGTTCGAGCGGCGCACGCTGTCGCTGACCTGGGTCATGTCCACCCCGTCCGGATGGGACACGCGGTCCCAGAACGCCTTGACGCGGGCCAGCCGGTGCTCCGGTTTGTTACCCGCGATCAGGGCCGCATTGATGGCGCCAATCGAGGTGCCGACAATCCAGTCCGGCGCCAGGCCGTGTTCGTGCAACGCCTGAAACACCCCGGCCTGGTAGGCGCCGAGCGCGCCGCCGCCCTGGAGGACCAGCACGATACGCAATTGTTCAGGGTTTAGCTTGTTGTGTTTGTTCATGCAGGAAGCTCTCAGGGTTCAATCAAAAAGACGGCGCCGAATCCGAAGATCGCGACGCCGCTCAAGCCCCACCATATCCTGCAATGTGTTGCAAGGCCAGGTTCGTCTGCCTGGCATACTACCTCAGTAAGCCGCCTTTGCGCGCCGGTGCTGCAGATAATAGGCAGCGCCGCCGAGCACCGCGGCGATGCCCAGCGCAGGCTTGATCAGCCCGCGGCGGCGCAGAAAGCCGAACACCGTCAGCGCATACGGCATCACCGACGCCACCTGGATGCCGGTCGGGCGCAGCAGTGCATCGACCCGCGTCCGAACCGCCCAGGTCGCTTGATCTAGCGCCGAATGAAACAGCGCCTCCGGCCGCGTGGCCTGTCTGATCCCGGCGCGCGAATGAACGATGCCCACCCGGTAAAATTCTGCCTGGCGCAGCAAGCGCTCCTTGCGTTCGGCCAGCGTGTCGACCGGCCCGGCCGCCTTGTCGGCAGCCTTGTCCAGCCCGATAATTTGGCTCTCTTCCATCGTCGTCTCCTCGGTTACAGCAGCATGTCGCGGTCGTGTTTGAGTTCGTTCATGGTTTCGGGAAGGGCCAGTTTGCCTTCCTTGAGCATGGCGCTGGCCTTTAACACGAGCAGCACGGTCGCCACAATGAACACGAGGAACAGCACGAGCAGGATTTTCCAGCCCATCGTTTCCCAGGAAAGTGCGACGATCACCGCCGTCCCGTAGGCAATGGCGAACCAGCCACAGACGATGGCGGCAGCAAACACCGCCAGGAGCGCCATGACATGGTTGCGCACTTCCGACAGCTCGAGCGCCGCCAGTTCCATGCGCGACACCACCAGCCCGAAGACGTTCTTCGCCAGGCCGGTGACGCCCGCCATGAGGCCGGGGCCATGCACGGTTGCAGTTGAATTGTCCATGGCGTCTCCCCGGCGAATGTTATTTACGGCCCAGGATCACGCCGAGCAACAGGCCGACGCCGGCCGCTGCGGCGATCGTGCGCCATGGGTTGTCCTTGACATAGACATCGGCATTGCGTGCCAGTTCCTTGCCCTTGACGATAGCCTGACCCTGCACTTGCGATGCCTTGCCCAGTGCGGTGTCGAGCAGGGCCATGCCGCGGCCGCGCATTTCTTCAGCCTTTTCGCCGGTCAGGGCGGCCGCTGCCGTCAGCAGGGTCTGGGCATCGCGTACCAGCGTCTTGACGTCGGTTTGCACCGCGTTGACGTTGCCATTGAGGGATGCGGCGCCGTTGCCGGTGCGTGGTGTGGTTTCTAGCATGATGTTCTCCGTTGGTGGGTGAAAAAAGTCGTGATTACTTGGTCAGAAGATCGCGCATGTCGTCTGCGTGTTCTTCTTCAACCGCCATGATCCCGATCAAGAGATGCTTGGTGGTGGGGTCTTTGTCGCCGATGGCGGCAATCATTTGACGGTAAGACTCGATTGCCACGCGTTCGGCGATCAGATTGGCGCGGATCATGCTCTGCACGTCTTCCGAATCATCGTATTCAGCGTGGCTGCGCTCGGTCAGCGTGGCCGGATTGAAGTTGGGCGAGCCATTGAGCTGGACGATGCGTTCGGCCAGGGCGTCGGCGTGCTCCTGCTCCTGCTGTGCGTGCTCGAGAAACTCCGCCTTGACCTGGCCATTGCCGCGTCCGCTGATGGTGTAGTAGTGGCGCTTGTAGCGCAGCACGCACACCAGTTCGGTGGCCAGTGCATCGTTGAGCATCTGCACGACCGCATCGCGGTCGGCCTGATAGCCCTCGGTGACGGCGCCTTCGTCCAGATTGGCCGCTGCCTGGCGGATTGCCTTGACATCGAAGCCATGCGCCAGGGGCGTGTTGGTTTGTTCCATGATGAAATCCTTCAGTAAAGATTGAGACAAGAATTAGCGCGGTGGAATCGGGGCCGACGAATTCGACAGCACGATTTCGACGCGACGATTCAATTGCTTGTTACCTGCGGTATCGTTCGGCGCGACCGGATAGGCTTCGCCATAGCCTTTCATGGCGATGCGGCGCTCATCGACGCCCATGCCCATCAGGGCCGAGCGCACGGCTGCGGCGCGGCGCTCCGACAGGCTCTGATTGGAGGCGGCGCTGCCGACACTGTCGGTAAAGCCTTCGACCAGCACGGTGCGTTCCGGGTTCTGCGCCAGCGCATCGGCCAGTTTGCGCAGGTTGCTCATGCCGCCCTGGGTCAGGGTGGCCTGGCCGGTGGCGAACAGCACGTCGCCGATGGTGATGATCATGCCGCGTTCGGTTTTCTTGGCTTGCAGATCCGTCATCATCGCCTCCAGCGCGGCGGCGCGGGCCTGCGCTTCGCGGGTGCGCGCTTCGGCATCGGCAACCTGGCCCTGGGCCATGGCGGCCTGGTTCTGGGCAGCTGCGGCCTGGGCGTTGGCATTGGCGGCGTCGGCGCGCGCGCGTTCGGCTTCGGCGGTACGGGCTTGCAGACGGACCTGGTCACGTTCGCGGCCGGCGTCGGCGATCTGCGCTTCGGCTGCCTTTTGCTTGGCGCGTTCCTGGGCGGTGGCGATCTTCTGTTTGGCGATATAGGCCAGCTTGTCGATCGTTTCCAGGCTGTCGCGGTGGGCGGCAGCGGCATTGGCCGCGTCGAGCGCATCGCTGGCCTGCTTGAATTCGAGCGGGGCGTAGCTCGACACTTGCGGATTGTTGTTGGCAGCGATGAAGTCACCGCGCGCCTGGTCCAGCATCGGGGTGGTGGTCGGCATCGACGAGCAGGCGCCGAGCAGGAGGACCGAGGCGAGCACGGCGGACTTGATCAGGGTATGTTTCATGGTAAATCCTTTTTCTTGTTTGAGTGGGGTGGTGCGGCAGGCTTACTTGGCGGCGCGTTCGACTTCATCCTTGAGCACGCGCAGGTCGGCGTCGAGGGCGGCGGCGGCCGAGGTGGCCTTGGCCGAATTGGCCTTGCTCTGCGCCAGCTTGGCATCGGCCTGGGCTTGATTGGCCAGGTCGCGCGCCAGTCCATAGTCCTTGCTGGCCAGAGCGGCATTGGCGCGCATCATTTTGTCGCGTGCAGCGTTGATTTCCGCCGGCGCCAGGTCGGCTGCGCCGGCACTGACGGCATTCTCGACCGCATTTTTCGACACGGCCACATCGGCGGTGGCAGGGATTTTTTCGGAAGCGCAGGCGGCCAGACTCAGAATCAGGGCAGCGCCGGCAAGTTTGGACAGGGTGGTAAGGGTAGGTCGCATCGTGGTTTCTCCATGTGTTTTATGATCACGTGGTAACGTTATATGCTGATTCTTTGGCAAGATCGGTTCGCTGACGCACATAGCATCGGGATTTGGAACAGGGGGCCGGAAAACTGAGTGCGCCAGCGCACGCAGAAGTGGCGCGCTTTGCGTTAAGCTTCGCCCATCTTCACACTAAGGATCGCCATGACCGACGCAGATCAGCGCAGCCCCGCCGGCGTTGCCCCCGCCCCCGCCCCGCCGCCCGCCGCGCCGTCCAAGCTGCGCCGCACCAGGATCGCGCTGGGCGTGCTGGGCGTGCTGGTGGCCGTGCCCGCCATCGGGATCGTGGTGCTGCTCAATTACGACTGGAACAAGGCGCGTCCCTGGCTCAACGCCAAGACCAGCGAGGCGATCGGGCGACCGTTCGTGATCGCCGGCGACCTGCGCCTGTCGTGGGAAAAGCCGGCCGCCACGCTGCGCTCGCGCGACCGCACCTGGCGTGACGTCATTCCCTGGCCGCACCTGGTGGCCAACGACGTGAGCATCGGCAACCCGGTCGAGATCGGCGGGCGCATGGGCGGGGTCAAGCAATTCTCGTTTTCGCTCAATCCCCTGGCCCTGCTCGAGCACCGCATCAATATTCCCGTCCTGCGTTTCGAGGCGCCCAGCGTGGAACTGGTGCGCGATGCCCAGGGCCGTAATAACTGGACGTTCCAGCATGAGGACAAGCCCTCGCCCTGGCGCCTCGATCTCGAGCGCGTGGTATTTACCAAAGGGGTGGTGCATGTCAAGGATGCGATCCAGAAGGCCGACATCACCGCCAACATCGACGTCATCAACGATGCCTCCGACTATGGTGTGGGCTGGCAGGTCACCGGCACCTTCAATGGCGCCCCAGTGACCGGCAGCGGCAAGGCGGGCGCGGTGCTGTCGCTCAAGCAGCAGACCGAGCCCTTCCCGATCCAGGCCGACCTGCGCGTCGGCGCCCTGCGCGTGGCCGTCGAAGGCAGCCTGACCCGGCCGACCCAGCTGGCGGCGCTGGACATGCGCCTCAAACTGTCCGGCCCCAGCATGGCGCGCCTGTATGCCATCAGCGGCCTGGTGCTGCCCGAAACGCCCGCCTTCAGTACCGAAGGACGTCTGATCGCCGCGCTGGACGGCAAGAGCAAACGCTTTACCTACGATCACTTCACCGGCAAGGTCGGCAGCAGCGACATCGCCGGCCGCATGGAGTACCAGAGCGGCACGCCGCGCGGAAAACTGAGCGGCAAGGTCGAATCGAAGCTGCTGCAGTTCAGCGACCTGGGTCCGCTGATCGGCGCCGACTCGAATGCCAGCAAGGCGGCGCGCGGGGCGGCGCCGGTGCAGCCGAGCGGCAAGGTCCTGCCGGTGGAAGAATTTCGCACCGGCCGCTGGACCGCCATCGATGCCGACGTGGTGTACGCGGCCGAGCACATCGTGCGCGACAAGGCCCTGCCGATCAGCCACCTGAGCACCCACCTGGTCATGGACAATGGTGTGCTCAGCCTGGCCCCGCTGAACTTCGATATGGCTGGCGGCAACCTGACCTCCACCATCAAGCTCGATGGCAGCGGCCGCGAAGGCAAGAATGCGATCCGCGCCACCGCCAAGGTCGGCCTGCGCCACGTCAAGATCAAGGAATTGTTCCCCAGCGTGGCAGGCTTGCAGGCCACGGTGGGCGAAATCAATGGCGATGCCCAGCTGTCGGCGGTGGGCAATTCGGTGGCATCCCTGCTGGGCGCCTCCAACGGCGAACTCAAGACCCTGGTCGACGAGGGCGCCATCAGCAAGCTGCTGCTCGAAGAAATGGGCCTGAACATCGGCAACGTCGTGCTGACCAAGCTGTTCGGCGACAAGCAGGTCAAGCTCAATTGCATGGTCACCGACTTTGGCGTCACCAATGGGGTGATGCAAAGCCGCGTCTTCATTGTCGATACCGAAGAAGCGGTCATCACCGCCACCGGCACCGTCAACCTGGCCAACGAACAGCTCGACCTGACGCTGCGCCCGGACACCAAGTCGCTGCGCATCTTCTCGCTGCGCGCACCGATCTATGTGCGCGGCGACTTCAACAAGCCGGACGTGAGCATCGACAAGGGCGTGCTGGCGCTCAAGGCGGGCGGCGCGATCGCACTGGGCCTGGCAGCGCCCGTGGCCGCCCTGCTGCCCCTGGTAAACACCGGTCCGGGCAAGGACAGCGGCTGCGCCCAGCTGCTGGAGGCGGCCCGCGTCAAGCCGGTTGCCCCACCGCCCGGCAAGACGGCACGACGCAAATAGTGAAAATTTGCACTGTGTGCGTTGGCGAACAGACCATGCATGGTGGCGGGCTCTACTCTACGTCTATCGGTGAAGCAACTCTTCGCCGGACGCTAGTAAAACCCGATTACCACCATTAAAGGAAAAAAAATCATGAAAAACCTGCGCATCGTATCGACCCTGCTGGCTGCCATCATGCTGACCTCCGTTGTGGCTTGCGCCCCAACTGCCAAGAGCGAAAGCGTTGGCGAATACATTGACGACAGCGCCATCACCGCCAGCGTCAAGTCGGCTTTCGCCATCGACCCAACCCTGAAGGCCACCGAAATCAACGTTGAAACCTACAAAGGTATCGTTCAGCTGAGCGGCTTCGTTGCCCAGCAATCGGACATCGCCAACGCATCGACCGTTGCACGCAACGTCAAGGGTGTGAAGTCGGTCAAGAACGACATCCGCATGAAGTAAGTTTCTCAACAAGCTAAAGAGGTGAAGCCATGAAGACCATCCAACAACTTGCAGTGAGCGCGGCGCTGGTAGCGGCGACCCTGGGCATGACCGGTTGCGCCAATATGTCGCAACAGGACAAGAACACCGCCATTGGCGCAACAGCAGGCGCCGTCATCGGCGGCGTGCTGACCGGTGGCAGCACTGCCGGCACAGTGGGCGGCGCTGCAGTTGGCGGCGTCATCGGCAACCAGGTCAAACCACCCAAGTGATCTGACCGCCTTTAGCAGAGAAAAAAAGCCCCGCATGGTTCATGCGGGGCTTTTCTGTTTGGTGCCGCCGCATGCAAGGCAGGCGAGCGCGGCCGCGCGTGCGCGGCACCGCTTAGACGAAGGCCGTGGCCAGGGCGCCGGCGCCGGCTTCCTTGACGATCTCGTAGCACTTGCAGGAAGCGGCAGCCAGACCGGCCACGTCGAGAATCTCGATATTGCCGCGGCTATAGATGATCAAGCCTTGTTGCTGGAGCGCGCTGGCCGCCTTGGTCACGCCCACGCGGCGCACGCCCAGGGCGTGGGCAAGGAATTCATGGGTCAGGTGGAACTTGTCGGACTGCAGACGGTCGCGCGTGATCAGCAGCGAGCGCGCCAGGCGCGCTTCCAGCACATGGAAGCGGCTGCACACGGCGATCTGGATGGCCTGGGCCAGCAAGGTATCGGTATACCGGTACAGCATGCGCTGCAGCGAGCCGTTGCGGGCGAACTCGGCGCGAAAGGCGGCGCTCTCCACGCGGCTGGCACTGCCGGCGCGCTGCACGATGGCGCGCACCTGCGAAATGTCGTGGCCCAGCGCCACCGTGGCGCCCAGCATGCCTTCGCGCCCGACCAGGCCGACCTCGAGCGTCATGCGCCCTTCGGCCACGCCCAGCAGGGAAATGAGGCTATCGTGCGGAAAATAGATATGTGCGATGGGCGCCCCCGGTTCCGAGAGCACATCGCCCACTTCCACCTGGACCGGTTCGAGCAGGTCTGACAATTGCGCCAGGTCGCTGCCCGGCAAAGCCGACAGCAGCTGGTTGCCGGTTGAAGCCACTTCGCGCGCGGCCACACTATTCATTGGAAACTCCCGCGCGCACAGGCAAGACAGGGACATCGGGATAAGCGGGGTTCGGTCATAGGTGACTTCAAGGTGAGATGGTGCGGATACATTTACAAACAATTTCAATCAGGGTAACGCCAATAATAGGCAACGTATGTTCGGTGACGCACGGAAGGACGTGTGCTGGGCAGGGACAATGGCTCCATCGATTCGTGCTGCCCGCATCCGGCGGCAGGTCGCCACATAAAAAGGAAAACATCATGTCAACACCAGAAACCAGTCCAGTCCACCGCTTCGGCCAGCATCCGATGCTCATCGCCGCCGCCATTGCCGTCATCGTCTTTTGCCTGGCCGGCACCGCCGCCATCTTTGGCTGGCTGCCCGGCTCCCTGGGCTCGGGCAGCAGCAATGGCGACCTGACCGCCAGCGACCGCGCCGCCCTCGCCTCCAGCCTCAATGCGGGCGAACCGTCCGGCGCCAACAGTGCAGCCGGGCGCGACCGCCAGGCGGCGCTGGAACGCGAACGCGCCGCCAATGTCGAGCAGGAACGCCTGGCGCGGCTCGAGCGTGAGCGCGCCGCCGAGCGCAACCGCGAACCGGTGCGCCTGGCAGCGGCCGCGCCAGCGCGCAGCAAGTGGTGCGGCAATTGCGGCAATGTGGAATCGGTACGTGAAGTCACCGAACGCGGCCAGGGCAGCGGCCTGGGCGCCGCCGGCGGCGCCGTCCTCGGCGGCCTGCTGGGCAACCAGGTCGGCGGCGGCAATGGCCGCAAGCTCGCCACCGTGGCCGGTGCCGTTGGCGGCGCTGTCGTCGGCAACCGCGTCGAGGGCAACATGAAGGCCAGCCATGCGTGGGAAATCCGCGTGCGCCTCGATGACGGCACCAGCCGTACCTTCCAGCGCGACAGCCTGGACGGCTACAGCACGGGCGACCGCGTCAAGGTGGTCGATGGCGCGCTGCACCACGTGAATTAAACGTCGGACGGCACGCCCACGCCCGCCAGCCCTGCGCTGGCGGGCGTTTTGTTTTGTAAGAAATTATTGCGGATAGGACAAAAAAATGTACGCCAATGTACGCTAACGTACGGAATCGGACATGGCTTGTACGCATACTGCATCAACGACGTCACTGTCGTCACTACAACCACCGAGGACATATCATGCTCTATACAATCGCCGTCGTACTCCTGATCCTTTGGCTGCTGGGTCTGGTCACATCCTATACCGTTGGTGGCTTCATCCACATTCTGCTGGTGGTTGCCGTCATCATGATTCTGGTTCGCCTGATCAGCGGCCGAGGCATCTAGCCATTGCCGCATCGGCCATCATCCGATGACCGATCCGTTTCGCGGTCGCGCCCGGGTATCCGGGTGTGACAGCGAAACGGATTCATATTTTTAAGGAGCTTCCTATGAACAAGAACATCACCAAAACCCTCATCGCCGCCATCACCATGGCAATGCTTGCCGGCTGCGCCGACATGACCCCGACCCAGAAGGGCACCGCCACCGGCGCCGGCGTTGGCGCCGGCCTGGGCGCCATCATTGGCGGCTCGACCGGCGGCGGCGGCGGCAGCCGCGCCACCAAGGGTGCCGTCATCGGCGGCGCCGCTGGCGCACTGATCGGCAACATCTGGTCCAAGCGCATGGAAAAGCAGAAGCAGGACATGGAAGCGGCAACGGCCGGCACCGGCATCCAGGTCAGCCAGACCCAGGATAACCGTCTCAAGCTCGACATCCCTGCCGACGTCTCGTTCGATACCGGCCGCTCCGACATCAAGTCGAACTTCCGTCCCGTGCTCGAACGCTTCGCCCAGACCCTCAATGACAATCCGGCCACCACCGTGTCGATCATCGGTCATACCGACAGCACCGGCGGCGACGCCGTCAATAATCCCCTGTCGATCGACCGCGCCGCACGCACCCGCGACTACCTGGCGCAGCGCGGCATCTCGCCCAACCGCATCATGATCGATGGCCGCGGCGAACGTGAACCGATCGCATCCAACGATACCGAATCGGGCCGCGCACGCAACCGCCGCGTCGAGATCTTCGTCGCCGAGCGCCAGGGCGGCTGATCGTCCCCCAGTGACAAAAAAAGCCGGCATCGCGCATCGCGATGCCGGCTTTTTTCATGGGTGGGCGCGGTGCTACTTGCCTTGGCCCTTGCCCGCCTTGGACGCGTCGCCCGCCGTCACCACCGACACCTTGGCCGCATCGACATACTTGCGCAGTGCCTCCTGCAGTTCGGCCGGCTTGAGCGCGGCCACTTTCGCTTCGAGCGCCTGGTCGAACGCCAGCGTGCGATCGAGGTACAGGTAATTGGCCAGCAGGCCGGCCAGCGCGCCGTCATCGGTGCGCCCCACTTCCTCGCCCTGGCGCCAGCCCTTTTTCGCCTCGCTCAGTTCGGCCGCCGTAAAGCCTTTCTGCAGCGCCAGCGCCAGTTCCTCGCGCAGGGCCGCTTCGACCTTGGCCGTGTTTTCCGGCGCACTGATGGCGTACGCCCCCCACTGTCCGACGGCGTCGCGCGCCCCCGCGCTGAGGAAGGAACCGACGCCGTACGACAAGCCTTCGTTCTGGCGGATGCGGTTGGCCAGACGGCTGTGCAGCGCGCCCCCGCCCAGGATATGGTTGGCCATCATCAGGGCCGGATAATCGGCCGCATCGTCCTTGAGCGACAGCGGCAGCACCGCCATCAGGGTGCTGTTGGCCTTGTCTGGCGTATCGATCGCCAGACGCTGGCCGGCCACGTCGCGGATCGTCGCTGGAATGCGCTCGAACGGGCGCGCGGCGCGCCAGGCGCCGAACAGGCTCTCGACCTGGGTCTTGAGGGCGGCGCCATCAAAGTCGCCCACCACGCCCAGCGTCATGTGGTCGGCGCCGTAGAAGTCCTTGTGGAAGGCGCGCACCTCGGCCAGCGACGCGCTCTTCATCGATGCCAGCTGCTGGGGCAGCGTCAGCACGTGGTTGACGTGGCCGTCCGGGGTGGCGTCGATCAGGCGCGCGAGCGCATTGTCGGCCAGCGCCTGCGGCTCGGGCATCTGCTGCTCGATGGCGCTGACCTGCTGGCGCACCATTTCGGCAAATTCATTGTCCGGGAATGTGGCTGTCTTGAGCACGTCGGCCACCAGCGCCAGCGCCGCCGGCAGGTTCTCGCGCGTGGTCATCAGCGACACGCTGATCCCGGTCGCGCCGCCGCTGATGGTGACGACCGTGCGCAGCTGGTCGAAGGCGTCGCGGATCTCCTGGCGGTTCAGGCGCGCGGTGCCGCGCGTGAGCAGGGCCGCCGTCAGCGCACCCGTGTCATGCTTGCCCATCAGGGATGCGGCGCTGCCGGTGCGCATCTGCAGCGTCAGGTTGACCACCGCGCCCTTGGTTTTCTTGACCAGGAACGCCGCGCGCAAGCCGACCGGCAGCGTAAAGCGCTCGGTGCGCGCTTCGATATTGGCCGGGCTGGGATCGAACGATTCGCCCTGCGCGGTCAGCGCGCGGCCCTGGTAGTGGCCCACCTGGGCGCTCACGTCGGCCTTGGCCGGCACCTCGGTGCGCTCGGCCGCATCGGTGGGCACGAAGCGTCCCAGCGTGCGGTTGCTCGGCTTGAGGTATTTTTCGGCCGCAGCCTGCACCGTGGCCGCATCCATTTTTTCGATCGCATCGCGCTGCACGAAGAACAGGCGCCAGTCGCCGGCCGCCATCGCTTCGGTCAGCGCCACGGTCAGGGCGGCCGTGTCATTGGACGCCAGCTCGATACTCTTCATCATGTTGGTCTTCGCGCGCGCCACTTCGGCGGCGCTGATCGGCTCGGCTTTCAGGTTTTCCAGCACCTTGAGCAGGGCCGCTTCGGCCGTCGCCAGCGGCACCTCGAGCGGCACCACGGCGCCGAAGATGCGGTAGCCCGGCTCCAGGTTGCTGACCGAGTCGCTCGACACGCTGGCGGCCAGCTTGGCCTCGACCAGCGCCTTGTGCAGGCGTCCGCTCGGTGCATCGGTCAGGATATGGCCCAGCATCTCGAGCGCCACGGCGTCCGGGTGGCCCGAGGGCGCCGTGTGATAGCCGGCGCCCACATACTGGGTGCCGCCCACGCGCCGCACGGTGACGCTGCGCTCGCCATCCTGCACCGGTTCGCGCGTATAGGTCGGGGCCAGCTTGCGCGTTGGGCGGGGAATGCGTCCGAACAGCGCGTTGATCTGGGCCAGCACCTTGGCTTCGTCGAAGCGCCCCGCCACCATCAACAGCGCATTGTCCGGCTGGTAGTAGCGCTGGTAGAAGGCGCGCAAGCGCGCCACATCGACCTGCTCGATGTCCGAGCGGGCTCCGATGGTCGACTTGCCGTAATTGTGCCAGTCGAAAGCGACCGCTTGCAGCCGCTCGGTGGTCACCGACACGGGATCGCTCTCGCCCATTTCGAACTCGTTGCGCACCACCGTCATCTCGCCCTTGGCGGTCCTGGTGTTCCACAGGTCGTTCTGGTCGATCGGCGAATTGACCATGCGGTCCGCTTCCAGCGCCAGCATCTGGCGCAGGTTGGCCTCGTTGGCCGGGAAGGTGGCATGGTAATTGGTGCGGTCATACCAGGTGGTGCCATTGAAATCGGCCCCGCTTTCATTGAGCACCTGGACCACGGTCGGCGTGCCCTTCTTGATGCCGAAGTTGCGGGTCGGCTTGAACAGCAAATGCTCGAGCAGGTGGGCCATGCCCGTCTCGCCGTAATTTTCGTGGCGCGAGCCGACCATGTAGACGATGTTGGTGGTCAGGGTGGGCTTGCTGGCGTCGGGAAACAGCAGCACGCGCATGCCATTGGCCAGCCGGTACTCGGTGATGCCTTCGACGCTGGTCACCCGCACCGGCGCGCCATGCTTTCCCTGTATGGCGGCGGCAGGGGCCGCAGCGGCCAGGACCAGGGTGGGCGTGAGGATGCCGGCGCTGAGCAGCAAGGCGGGGAGCAGTTTCATGAAGATCCAATCAGATGGTGCGGTGAAATAAGGTGCTGCGCATTCTAGCGATGGACGACGGCCAGCGCAAAGTTTCCCCAGCGCACTTACGCGCTGGGGAACGGGTTTCGCTCAAGCGGCAGCCGTGTAGGCCAGGTAGCGCTCGCGCGCCAGCGTGGCCATGGGACCGACCGCCAGCTGGCGCTGTTCGTAGCGCACGCAGGGCGTGACCTTGCCGTAGTTGCCCGTGTTAAATATTTCCACGGCAGTCAGCAATTCATCGGGGTGGACCGTGCGCTCTTCCACAGGCACGCCAGCGTCGGCCAGCAGTGCGATCACGCGCGCGCGGGTAATGCCAGCTAGAAAAGTCCCGTTCGGCACCGGCGTGACCACCTTGCCCGCGGGCGTGACCAGGAACAGGTTCGAGGTGGCGAATTCGGCCACCGCGCCCGTACTGTCCTGCACCACGCCATTGTCGAAGCCGCGCTCCTTGGCTTCGCGCATCACGCGGGTCGAATTGGCGTACAGGGCCGAGGCCTTGGCATCGGTGGGCGCCATGCTGGCGTCGGGCCGGCGCAGCGTCGACAGGCAGGCGGAAAACCCGCTGAAGGGCGGCATGGGCGCGTCGAACAGGGTCAGCGCAAAGCCGCTGTGCGCCGGTTCCGGGATCAGGAAGCCGTCGCGCCCGAACACCAGCGGGCGAATGTACAGGGCGGCATCGGCCGGGAACCTGGCCACGCCCTCCTGCACCAGGGAACGCATTTGCGCCACCGTCAGCGGGCACTGCAACCCCAGCCGTTCGGCCGAATGGATGACGCGCTGCAGATGCAGGTCGAGGTCGGGCATGCGCCCGGCGATCGCCCGGGCGCCATCGAACACGGAAGAACCGAGCCAGACGCTGTGGTCCATGGCGCCAAACAGGGGCACATTGCCTTCGGCCCAGTGGCCGTCGAAATAAGTCAGATACATACACATCCTCGCTGGTGGGAACGACGAGTGTAACTGAATCGGCCGGCTTGTTCCCGGCCAGCCCGGTTGCGGAAACACAGCTCATCCGTACGCTAGCGTACAAAGGTGGCGGGGGTCGCCGACGTACACTGTTCTTTTCGGACAATCACCATTCCCATGCTTGCAATACTGGAACGCATCGATCCCCATAGCGACCGCATCGACATGCTCGTCGCGCTGGTGGAACAACTGCGTCCCGCGCGCGGTCAACCAAGCACGGGCGCGGGCGAGGCCGTGCGCATGCTGACCCAGCTACTGAAGGGCAATGCGGCGCACGCGGCTGCACTGCATTCCTACGTGGCGCGCCTGCTCGAGAGCCGCCGCCATGCCAGCCTGTACACCGACATCGGGATCCTGTCCAACGATGGCTTCGTGACCGAACTCAAGCGCCGGATCGCCTATCGCATGCTGCCGCCCGCGCTGGGGGATATTTATCTGAACGACGCCATCGACCAGGTCTTGTATGACGCCAGCGACTATCTGTGGATCCGCGACGTGCCCGTGCCCGACTGGCTGGACTTGTTCGACACCGTTGCCGGCGCCCCGCCCGCACCCCACACCGCGCCCGCCGATCCGGGCCGCACCATGCTGCTCGGTATGCTCGAAGCGATCCGCACCTTGTCCTGCCGCGTCTGCGCGCTGGGACTGGAGCCGCGCCTGCTGCGCAGCCACGCCGACATCGAAAACTTCGACTCGCCGTTCCTGATGCAAAACATCGAGGTCAATGCCTACCTCGACGGCTATCAGCGCTTGCTGGCCGACGGCGCCCCGCCCGACGATGCGCGCCACCTGCTCGTCATGCTCGACCAGTGCAGCACCGTGATCGACCGGGTGCGCAAGAATGCCGTCACCCAGGGCACCAGCGTGGCCCTCACCTATCTGCTGGTGGCGCTGACGCAAAGCATCGACCGGCTGCGCAAGCTGCTGTTCCTGGTCGACGTGTCGGGCGACTTACCGGCCGCGCCCACGGTCGACCTGGAACAGGTCGCCAACGCCGCCACCCCGGACAGCGAACCGCCCACCTCGCTGCGCCGCGCCGCCGCCATTGCCCTGGCCGAAGAATTGATCGAAGCACACAACAAGAAATACACAGTGCGCGACATGGTCGCCGTGAATATCGACCTGCTGGCGCGCAATGTCACCGAAAACGCCAGCCGCACCGGCGAACATTACATTGCCGACAGCCGCAGCGAGCTGGGCCGCATGTTCCTGTCGTCGGCGGGCGCCGGCGTGGTGGTCGGTTTCATGGCGCTGATCAAGATCCTGATGGCCAGCCTGCGCACCGCGCCCCTGGTCGAAGCTTTCCTGTTCAGCATGAATTACGCGGTCGGTTTCATGTTGATCCACACCCTGCACTTCACCATCGCCACCAAGCAACCAGCCATGACGGCCTCGCGTATTGCCAGCGGCCTGTCGAGCACGGATGGGAGCAACATCGACCTCGACAGCATGGCCGACCTGATCGGCAAGGTCTTGCGCACCCAGTGCATGGCGGTGCTGGGCAACCTGGCCACGGTGCTGCCGACCGCTTACCTGATTGCCATGGGCTGGCGTCTGGCCACGGGCAAGCACCTGGTGACCCAGGACAAGGCCATGCACATGCTGGCCGATATCGATCCGCTTGCCAGCCCGGCCTTGTGGTACGCCGCCATCGCCGGCGTCTGCCTGTTTGTCGCCGGTCTGATTTCCGGCTACTACGACAACAAGGCTGTGTACACCCGCATGGCCCAGCGCGTGAGCCAGTTGCGCGGCGTGCGCCGCCTGCTGGGCGAGGCGCGCCAGCAACGCCTGGGGCTGTACCTGGAAAACAATCTGGGTGGCTTGATGGGCAATTTCTACTTCGGCATTTTGCTCGGCACGATCGGCACCCTGGGCTACCTGCTCGGACTGCCGCTCGATATCCGCCACGTGACGTTTTCCGCCGCCAATGTGGCCACGGCCTGGGTCGCGCTCGACCAGCACCTGCCGTGGCAGCTGGCGGCAAGCTCCGTGGCCGGCTTTCTGGCCATCGGCGTGGTCAACCTGGCCGTCAGCTTCGCGCTGGCGCTGTGGGTGGCGCTGCGCGCGCGCAAAGTTCGCTTCAAGCAAGGCATGGCCTTGTGCAAGATCATGGGACGGCGCTTGCTCGGTGCGCCGCTCGATGTCCTCATCGGACCGGGCAGCACGCCGTCCGCCACGTCCGATACCGTACCTTCAAGGGGATCCAAATGACCACGCCGCGCGCCGCCGCCCAAGCCGCCCTCCTCGCCCTCGCCTTTGTGCTGGCCTCCTGTTCCACCCTGCCCAGCGTGAATGCCGACACCGTGGCCGTGGCCAAGGAAAACCCGACCGTGGCCACCCCGCGCGGCAAGCTGGCGCGCAAGCAGGCGGCCGACTTGCTGGCCAAGCGCTGGGCAAAGGCCACGCCGGACATGAAGGCGCTGGCCGTGCTGGAAGAAGCGGCCACCGGCGTGCCCCTGATCGCGGGCAACAAGGTCACCCTGCTGTTCGACGGCCCCGCCACCATGCGCGAAATGATGGCGGCGGTGGCGGCGGCAACGTCGTCGATCAACCTCGAGACCTATATCTTCGACCAGGATGAGATCGGCACCCAGTTTGCCGAATTGCTGATGCAAAAGCGCAAGGAAGGCGTCGTCGTCAACGTCATGTACGACGCCGTCGGCGCCTTCGGCACCCCGGACGCCTTCTTCACGCGCCTGCGCGAGGCGGGCGTGAGCGTGGTCGCCTTCAACCCGGTCAACCCGGCCCAGCGCGTGGGCAAGTGGGAATTGAACAACCGCGATCACCGCAAGCTGATGGTGGTCGATGGCAAGATCGCCTTTACCGGCGGCATCAATATCAGCAGCACCTACGCCAACAGTTCCTTCTTCCGCTCCAAGCGCAAACCGGAAACGACCGACAGCAAGAAGGTGGGCTGGCGCGATACCCACATCAAGATCGAGGGCCCTGCCGTGGCGGCGTTGCAATGGCACTTTTTGAATGCCTGGGTCGACCAGGAAGGTGGCGAACTGCTGGAAAGTACCTATTTCCCGCCCCTGCCCGCGGTCGGCGACAAGATCGTGCGCGTGCTGGCCACCGACCCGGACCGCGATTCGGAAATCTACAAGTCCTTCATGCTGGCCATCCAGGAGGCGAAGACCTCGGTGCACATTACCTCCGCCTATTTTGTGCCGGACCGCCAGTTCATCGACGCCATGGTGGCGGCCGCCAAGCGCGGCGTGGATGTCAAGCTGGTCTTGCCAGGCGTGAGCGACCATGGCCTGGTCATGCATGCCGGCCACTCCTTCTACGATGAATTGCTCGCCAGCGGCGTCAAGATCTACCAGCTTCAGGTGGCGGTACTGCATGCCAAGACTGCCGTGATCGATGGCACCTGGTCCACCGTGGGATCGGCGAATATCGACCGCCGCAGCTTTTTGCACAACTACGAGCTCAACGTGGTCGTGGTCGACCCCGCCTTCGGACGCGACATGGAAAGCGCCTTTGCCGAAGACTTGCGCGATTCCAAGGAAGTGACGCTGGAACAATGGCGCGCGCGCCCGTGGATCGACCGCATCAAGGAATTTGCCTCGCGCCTGACCGAATACTGGATTTGAGCGCGACGCGGATGTGGCTGCCGATCAAATGCCGGTGGCGAACAAGCCCTCGGTATGGGCGGACCACACGTTGCCACGGCGCAGGAAAGGCTCGGTTTTCATCAGTGAAAACCGGTTGCCGACCTCGTCCCAGCCATACCGGTCCACTTCCACCCGTTCCGCTTCGACCCGCACCACATTGAACGAGTTCACTTCACCGCGGCCGCGGGTTGACGTTGCAGTGCCGGCCTGGACCACCAGCGCGGCGTACTCGCTCATCCGGTAGCGCTCGGCCGTATTGCCGGCGTGGCTGGTATGCATGTGGCCGGACAACAGCACGTCGACCCCGCAATCGGCAAACGCCTGCATCGCCATGGGGGCGCGGTCGACCAGGTCGTCGTCATCGGTGCCCAGCGGCAAATCGAAGGGATGGTGGGTGACGATGATGCGCACGATGTCCGGCGCCAGGTCGCCCAGTTGCTGGCGGATCACCGCCACCTGTTCATCGTTGACCCGCCCATCCTTGAAGGTCAGGGAGCGGGCCGTGTTCACGCCCAGGACGGCAATCTCATCGTCGACATAGATCGGATCGAGATCGTCCGTGATGTAGCGCTTGTAGCGCGTGAGCGGCTGCAGGAAGCGCCGCAGCACGTTGTACAGGGAAATATCGTGGTTGCCGGGAACGATGATCTGCGGTCCCGGCAAGGTATCGAGCCAGGCCCGCGCCTGCTCGAACTCGGCGCTCTTGGCGCGCTGGGTCAGGTCGCCCGACACCACCACGACATCGGGGCCAATGCCATGCACCAGCTCGCACAGCGGTGCCAGCAACTTGTCGTCCACTCTGCCAAAGTGCAGGTCGGATAAATGAACCAGGGTACGCATACATTCTCCTCAGGCAGGGACGATCACGGTCAGGGCGCCCGGCCGGATCCGGTAGTGCAGCGGCGTGGCCATGACGGTCACCTCGCCGTCGGTGGCGACCCGCAGCCGCTTGTGCGGCGTGGCAATGGCGATGCTTTCGCTGGTGAGCATGTCGAAATCGCGCTCCTGCGCCAGCCTGCCCCACAGCGCGCTCCAGGCCAGACGCAGCAGACCGAGCCGGCCCGGCCGCTGGGCAATATAGATGCTGAGCCGGCCCGCATCGAGCCGGCTGCGCTCGCCGATCGACAAGCCTTCCATCGTGTAATCGTTATTGCCGATAAAAACAAAGGGCGTGCGGCGCGCGTGTTCCTGCCCGTCGGCCAGACGCAAGCTGACCTGCAGGAAGGGATAGCGGCGCAGCGCGCCAATGCTGGCCCACAGCGCCGCCATCCACTTGCCCCGCCCCAGGCGACGCTGCTGCTTTTCGCGGTCGCGCACCATGTCGGGGTAGAGTCCCAGGCTGGAATTGTTGAGGAAAATGCGGCCGTTGACCTCCCCCACGTCGACTGCCTTGGGCACCCCGCGCGCGACCGTGGCCACCGCCTGCGCCAGTTCAAGGGGGATGCCCATATCCTTGGCGAAATGGTTCAGCGTACCGAGCGGCAGGACGCCAAAGGACGTTGCGCTGCCGGCCAGCACCGAGGCCACGGCGTTGATGGTGCCATCGCCACCGCCGGCCACCACGATGGACAGGCCGGCATCGCGCGCCGCGCGGGCGGCGGCCGTCATGTCGGCACCATCCTTGGCCAGCGTCATCCTCGCCTCCAGCCCATGGGTCTTGAATAGCCGGACCAGCTGGTCCGCCATGGCGTCGTCGTGGCCGCTGCCGGCACTGCCGTTGATGATGACCGCAATAATGCTCAGACTTCCTCCGAATAAGTTCAAGGCCCGCGCGCGCGGTGCCGGCGCAAGGTCGATACCGCGGTCACGCACACCGCCAGCCAGGCACAGCCAACGGCCATGCCTGCCAGCACATCGCTCAGGTAATGGACGCCCAGATACAGGCGGCTAAGCGCCACCAGCACGACCATGGTCACGGCCCCAACCACGATGGCGGCGCGCGCGCTGGCCGAACTGGTCCGGCACACCAGCCACGTCGCCAGCACGCCGTACAGCACGGTGGCGCCGGAAGTATGGCCGCTGGGGAAGCTGAAACTGGCGAGGCTGACCAGGGGCGTCTCGAAACTGGGACGGGCGCGCTGGAATGTGTACTTTAACAAAACATTCAAGAGCAGGCCGCCCGGTACCGCGAGCGCGAGCGCCAGCAGCCAGTAGCGCTCGCGCTGGCGCGCCAGCCAGGCGCCCAGCGCGGCCGCCATCAGGCCGACGCCGATCGGATGGTGCCAGTTGGTGAACGCGATCACCAGGGGCGTAAAGGGACTGGCCGCGAACTGGTGGAACCAGTCGGCCAGGCGCAGGTCGAGCCGGGTGATGGCCGCCTGGGCCACGACTTCGCTGGCGATCAGGCCGAACAGCCAGGCCGCCAGCACCAGCGCCAGCACCCCAGCACTGAGGTGCAAGCCCAGCACCTCGGCGGGATCGAGGCGCGCTGCCAGATGGCGCCACAGGCGGGGAAAGCGCTTGCGCATGCGGCGCCTCAGGCCAGCGAGTTGACCAGCTCCAGCAGGGCCGCGTGGTCGAGCGGCTTGTTCATGAAAGCGGTCGCGCCCTGGCGCAGGGCCCACACGCGGTCCGAATCCATGTCCTTGCTGGTGAGCAGAATGACGGGAATGTGCCAGGTGGCTTCATCCGTGGTGATGCGGCGCGTCGCCTGAAAGCCATTGAGTCCCGGCATGACGATATCCATGATGATCAGGTCCGGCAATTCGCTTTTGGCCATGCGCACGGCTTCCTCGCCATCGCACGCCATGATGACCTGATGACCTTGCTCACTGAGCACGGCGGCGACAAGCATGCGTTGCGATGCCGAATCATCTACCACCAAGATTTTTTGACTGGCCATGGTGCGAACAACTCAGGATGGGGGCGCAGACGGCGCAACAGCGGCCAGCTCCGCCAGTTTTTCTTCGGGCAAGTAACGCCAGTAAAAGGCATGGACTTGCACTTTGAACTCATGCAGCAGTTCCTTGGTGACCATCTGCTCGGCCAGATACAGCGCCTTCAGGTTGGTGGTCCGTGACAGCGTAACGTAAACGCGCAAGGTGCGCGTTTGCGACGAATTGTGCAGATCCAGATCGGTGACATCGATCTCCATGCCCTTGAGCTTTTTCTTGATGTATTTGGACACGTCTTTCCTGATGACATTGAATACATCAGGACTGAGTGCTTTCACATGCGCCATGGCACAGCCTCGACAAAGGGAAACGGGGGAGTCCGGTTGATACCGCATCAACCCGACTGGATGCAGCCAAAATATTGCCAGGCAGCATCATAACATTCGGTAAAAACGCCACAAAATAAAAATTTACTGTTTATTCGTACAGTAGCTGTGGATTTGTACAGTAGTTGTGCTATTCTGGAATCTCTTGATCGACGCAACACCAACAACAAGGGATTTCGACATGACCACTCTGAACAGCAACTTCGGCATGCAATACGCTCCTACCCCCTTCATGATGCGCCTTGGCCGCCGTGAAGTCCTGGTCACGCGCGATTTCCGCAAGCGCTACTACCCGGTCAACCCGCTCATCGAATGCGATACGGGCGTCGAACCCGGCCATGTGGAAGTGCTGCTCATGAAGCGCTGGCTGCTCATCCTGTCCAAGGCGCATTAAAAACCGCATATGCAAAGCTGATTTAATTCGTGTTCTTTCTGTTGCTCGGGATTTATTCTAGTTTTACCCGAACACCTTCCAGAGAGAGCCACCATGTTGTTGAAAAAAATAAGTCAGTCCCTGATCGCGCTTGCCCTATTCTCGCAGGCCGCTGTTGCAGCCGATGTTACGCTGCTCAACGCGTCCTACGATCCGACCCGCGAGCTGTACCAGGATTTCAACGCGGCGTTCGCCAAGGCCTACAAGGCCAAAACGGGCGATAACGTCACGGTCAAGCAATCCCACGGCGGCTCCGGCAAGCAAGCGCGCACCGTGATCGATGGTCTGGAAGCAGACGTCGTCACGCTCGCGCTCGCTTACGATATCGACGCCATCGCCGAGCGAGGCTTGCTCAACGCCCAGTGGCAAAAGCGCTTGCAGCACAATAGCGCACCCTACACCTCCACCATCGTTTTCCTGGTCCGCAAGGGCAATCCAAAAGGCATCAAGGACTGGGCTGACCTGGTCAAGCCGGGCGTGTCCATCATCACGCCGAACCCGAAAACCTCCGGCGGCGCACGCTGGAACTACCTGGCGGCCTGGGGCTATGCCATCAAGCAGCCGGGCGGCAGCGAAGCGTCGGCCAAAGCGTATCTGGCCAAGCTGTACAAGAACGTCCCCGTGCTGGACTCCGGCGCGCGCGGCGCCACCACCACCTTTGTCGAACGCGGCATCGGCGACGTCTTGCTGGCCTGGGAAAACGAAGCCCTGCTCGCCATCAAGGAACTGGGACCGGACAAGGTCGAGATCGTCGCCCCGTCGGTCAGCATCCTGGCCGAACCGCCCGTCTCGGTGGTCGACAAGGTGGTTGACAAACGTGGCACCCGCAAGGTCGCCGAAGCCTACCTGCAATACCTGTACAGCGACGAAGGCCAGGAAATCGCGGCCAAAAATTACTACCGTCCCGTCTCGGAGAAAACGGCCAAGAAATACGCTGCCCAGTATCCGAACGTCAAACTGTTCACGATCGATGAAGTAGCGGGCGGCTGGACCAAGACCCAGAAGACCCACTTCGCCGACGGCGGCCTGTTCGATCAGATCTACCTGCCGAGCAAGAAGTAATGACGCACGCGGGCGAGCGCTACCGGAACGGATGGCGCAGCGGGCGACGTCACCATCAAACCGGGGTATGATCGGTGCTTCGCCTTGGTGTTCTGCGCAAGAATGCCAGTAAATACAAGGAGATGCACACGATGACACGCATGACCCAACACGATTTCGATCCTGAAATACTCAAGCTGTTCGACCAGTACGTCCACGGTCAGATCGACCGGCGCGGATTCCTGTCGCAGGCGGGCCGCTACGCGGTCGGCGGCGCCACGGCGGCCACCTTGCTGTCAGCGCTATCGCCCAGTTTCGCGGCCACCGTGGTGGCGCCAACCGACCCGCGCATCAAGGCCAGCTACGTCGAATACCCCTCGCCCAACGGTTACGGCACGCTGCGCGGCTACCTGGTGCAGCCGGCCAATGCCAAGGGCAAGCTGCCCACGGTGCTTGTGGTGCACGAAAACCGCGGCTTGAATCCCCACATCGAAGATATCGCACGCCGCCTGGCGCTCGATAACTTCATCGCGTTTGCGCCCGACGCCCTGTTCCCGCTGGGCGGCTACCCGGGCGATGAAGACAAGGCGCGCGAACTGTTCGCCAAGCTCGACCAGGTCAAGACGCGGGCCGACTTCGTCACCGCCGCCGAGATCGTCAAAAAATTTCCGAATGGGAATGGCAAAGTCGGCGTGGTGGGATTCTGCTACGGCGGCGGGATTGCCAACTACCTCCCGACCGTGCTCAAGCTCGATGCTGCCGTGCCTTTTTACGGCGCCCAGCCGCCCGTCGCGGAAGTGCCAAAGATCAAGACGCCGTTGCTCATCCACGATGCCGAAAAGGATGAGCGCATCCTGGCGGGCTGGCCTGCCTACGAGGAAGCGCTCAAGGCCAACAAGGTCGATTATCAGCACTATGTCTACGCCGGCACCCAGCACGGTTTCAACAATGACACCACGCCCCGCTTCGACGAGGCCGCGGCCAAGCTGGCCTGGCAGCGCACGGTGGCGTTTTTCAAGAAGCACTTGCACGGTTAGGAACGGCAGTCAGCGCAGCAGCGCGGAACCTCGCACGCCGTTTCCCTAACTGACCTGCACGCATGCGGTCGCATCGTGGTGCCGGCGGCGTTGCCTCCGGGTGCGCAGCGGCCGCTCAGCGCTTGCCGTCTGAGGTGCCGCCTTGCTGGCGTGGCGGGCTGCCCGGCGGTGCGCTGCCGAGAAACGCCACATCGTCATCGTCGAGCGGCACATCGGGCAAGGATTCGATGTGGTCGACATCGATGTCGGCGCCATCGCGCACGACCGTGTCGCGCCCGGCGGCGGCGCGTTCGCCGGTGCCGCCGGAATCGGTATCGCTGTCGAGGTCGGCATCGCCCACGTCGGGCCCGGCGGTGCCACCGGCCGTGCCCGCTTCAAGGTCGGAGGTGGTCCCGCTCCCCAGGTCCAGCCCTTCGTCACCGGCCAGGCCGGAAGCGCCGACCAGGTCGCTGCCACTGTCGGATGAATCGCTGGGACCGAGCGCGCCGGTGCCGTGGCCGATACCGAGGACACGGTCTGGTGCGTCGGGGAAATTGTCGGGATCGAGTGTGCTGTTGCCTGCCATAAAGCCTCCAGAAGGGTCGTGAGATCGTTCTGACAGGCTACCTAAATTTGGCGGCGGGTGTCGCCATGGAGGCAATTGCAAGATAGGTTCAAGCACCGCGTCGTCCCCGCGCAGGCGGGGACGATGGCGTTTATTTGCGTGTCATGCGCTCGGTGATATCCATGCCAACGCCGCGGTAGCCGGCAAAGCGGCTGTGGCTGTCGAACATCGGTTCCCCGCTCACCTGCAGATACTGCACCTTGCCATCGGCGCGGGTGCGGCTGTACACAAAATCGAGGAAGGGTTGGCGGCTGGCGATGTTGGCGTCGAGCTGGGAGCGCTCGTCCGCGTTCCAGCCCCCATCGGCCCCCTCGCCCGCGCCAATGCCCAGCATGTCTGCCACGGGACCGGAAAAGCGCGTCAGATTGCCCGCCGCATCCTGCTCCCAGTACCAGTCCGACGACAGCTCGGTAAAGCGCTGGAAGCGCGCTTCGCTCTCGCGCAGCTCGGCGGTGCGTTCCAGCACGGCCTGCTCCAGCTGGCGGTTGTAATTGCTCAGGCGCTGGTACAGCAGGCGCACTTCGAGCATGTTCTGGATCCGTGTCTGCACTTCGACCAGGTCGAAGGGCTTGCTGACGAAGTCGCGCGCGCCGGCCTTCAGGGCGCGCAGCTTGTGCCCAGGCTGCGCAGTAATAACCAGCACCGGCAGATACCCACCGGGATCGACTTCCTTGAGCAGCTCGATCACCTCGAAGCCATCCATCACCGGCATTTGCAGATCCAGCAGGATCAGATCGTAGCGGTGCTCGCGGTGCAGCGCGCACACGGCGGTCGGATCCTGGGTGGTGGTGATGGTGTCGTAACCGCCATTGCGCAGCATCTGCTCGAGCAGCATGACGTTGGCTTCCTGATCATCGACGATCAGGATGCTGGCACGGCGAATTTCGGATGCATCTAACATAGTGGGCTCTCGAGGTACGTCATTTCTGGTCCGTGCCGGACGCGTGTTCCAGGGCGACGTCGAGCGCCTCCATGAATTCACGTACCCGTATCGGCTTGGTCAGGTAGCGGAAGAATCCCGCCGCCAGGCCTTTTTCTATATCGCGCGGCATGGCGTTGGCCGACAGGGCCAGTACCGGAATGTGCTGGGTGGCCGGGTCGGCGCGCAGTACTTCGAGCGCGTCGTAGCCGCTCATGCCAGGCAGGTTGATGTCCATCAGGATCACGTCCGGCAGGTAGGCTCGCGCCAGCTCCACGCCAAGGTGGCCATCAATGGCGGTCAGCAGGCGCAGGTCGCCGCGACGGGCGATCAGCTGCTCGACCAGCGCCAGATTGGCCGGGTTGTCTTCCACGTACAGCAGCGTCGGCTGGCTGACGTTTTCCTCGCTGGCGATCTTGCGCCGCTCGAGCGCCATTTCGTCGGCATTGTCGATCATCAGGCGCGGCGCTTCGGAGGCGGCAAATTCGACCCAGAACACGGTGCCTACGCCAATGCTGCTCTCGACGCCAATCACGCCACCCATCAGTTCGACCAGCTGCTTCGTGACGACCAGGCCGATGCCGGTGCCCTCTTCGGCGCGGTTTTCCTGGCCCAGGCGGTTGAACGGCTGGAACAGGTTGGCCACCTGCTCCGGCGACAGGCCGATGCCGGTGTCGCTCACGCTGATGCGTACACGGTCCTTGCCACTGAGGCTGCACTTGACCACGACAGCGCCGCCGGCCGAGTTGTACTTGATGGCGTTCGACAGCAGATTGATCATCACCTGCTTGACGCGGGTCCGGTCGGCATGCACGTAGAACTTGGTATCGAGCTTGGTGAATTCGAGACGAATGCCGCGCTTGTGCGCCTGCGGCTCGATCATGCCCTGGCAGTCGATCAGCACGTCCGACAGCGACATCGATTCCTGCGACATGGTGACCTTGCCCGATTCGATCATGGCCAGGTCGAGAATTTCATTAATCAGGCGCAGCAGATACCAGCCGCCCTTGAGAATCTGGTCGATCGAGCGCTGCTGGGCGGGCGGCGGCGGCGGCACTTCGGACGCCATCAGCTGGGCAAAGCCAAGCACCGCATTCAAGGGCGTGCGCAATTCGTGGCTCATCGAGGACAGGAATTCCGACTTGGCCAGATTGGCTTTTTCGGCCGCGGCGCGCGCCGTTTCCAGCTCGGCATTGGTTTCGTGCAGCCGCTGGTCGAGCAGCGCCTTGGCCGCTTCGCTCTGCTGACGCACCGTGTTGTCGGTGCCGATCAGCAGATAGCCGATCACCTTGCCGATCGTGTCGCGCAGCGCCGTGACCGACACCAGCGCCGGGAAGCGGCTGCCATCCTTGCGGATGTAGGTCAGGTCGTAGATGTCTTCGATCCCGCGCCGCGCCTTGAACACCATGGCGTCGAAGCCGGGGCGGATATCGGCGCCCAGTTCCGTGCTGAGGGCCAGGGCGCGGGCGATGAGTTCGTCGCGGTCCGAGATCATGGCCGGCGTCAGCTTGTCGACCACATCGTCGGCCACATAGCCGAGCATGCGTTCGGCGCCCACATTGAAAATCTGGATCACGCCCTGGGCATCGGTGGCGATGCTGGAAAAATTCTCGCTGTTGAAAATGGCGTCCTGCAGGGCGCCAGCCTTGAACATCGGCGCGTCATGCATGGTGCGCTCGCGCTGGGAGCGCAGCCGCATGGCTTTTTCCAGCCGCACTGCCAGCAGCGCCAGGAAGACCATCAGCAGGATCACGCTCGCCTTGATCAGGTTGACGGCGCCTGGCGAACCGACCGCGTAATTGAGAGCGATCGACGCCACCAGCAGCAGCACCGCCAGGGTGGCGCCAAAGCCGATCATGATCATGCGCTCGACCGATACATCATGCAGCACGTGCATTATCTTGTTCATTGGCCGATCCCTTCCTGGCGTTGACGCACATCCGACAGGAGTCGCGCGAATTCTTTCTTGACTACCGCATAGCATTCGCAGACGTCACGCTCCAGCCCGGCGCGGTCGAGCACCGAAATGTGCCCGCGCCGGTAACTGATATACCCGTAACCCTGCAGACGGCCGGCCGCCTCGGTCACGCCTTCGCGCCGCACGCCGAGCATATTGGCGATCAATTCCTGGGTCATGGTCAGCGAAGTGCCGGGCAAACGGTCCAGCGTGAGCAGCAGCCAGCGGCACAGCTGCTGTTCCACGCTGTGGTGGCGGTTGCACACGGCCGTTTGCGCCATTTGCGTGAGCAGCGCCTGGGTGTAGCGCAGCAGCAGACGCATGACGGGACCGGCGCGGTTGAATTCTTCCATCAGCACCCGGGCTGGCAGGCGATACGCGTGGCCGCCCGTCTGGACGATCGCACGGCTGGGCGTGGTATTGCCGCCCATGAAGAGCGACACGCCGAGAATGCCTTCATTGCCCACCCCCGCCATTTCGGACGAACCGCCATTTTCCAGCAGGTAATGGAGCGAAACGATCGAGGTGGTCGGGAAATATACGTGGCTCAGCTTGCCGCCAGACTCATACAGCACATCGCCCAGCAACATCGGCACCAGCTCGAGATGCGGCGAAAGCCGGTCAAATTCGGCGTCGAGCAGGGCTGCAAGCAGGTGATTCTGATTGGGATTTGGCTGAATAGGCATGGGGCAATACCCCTGCTTCCAGCGGCGTGGTGTGATTGTGGGCGTTCAGGGTAGCACCTTTCGGGCTTTCATATAAGAATGTATTGCATTCCGGACTGATTGTATGTTCGGTACCGAACATAGACTTCAGAAAGACCGGCGCATACCCACATTGACCGCCGAAAAGCCGCTGCCGGCCGCCCCTTGCAGGCCCAGCGGCGAGCGGTTGTCGACGCGCATGCGGATATGCGAGAAGGCGGCGTAAAAGTCGGTGCTGCGCGAGAGCGTGTAGGTGCCGCCCAGCGCCAGCTGGTCCGCATCGCGGTTGGCCAGATCGCGGTCGTTCTTGCGCACAAACGACGCCAGCAGCGTGGTATGGCGCCCCGCCGGCACGGCCATGCCGACCAGTACATCGCGGCTGTTGGTACTGGGCGTCGACGCCATGTTGGCGCCGTAAGGATTGTCCGGATTCCACAGGGGCGAACTGCCCCAGCCGCGGCTGGCGCTGTAGGCCGTGTACGCCTTGACGGGACCGATATCGATGTTGGCGGCGACGATGGAATTCTTGGCATCGGCATAGTTGCCGAAAGCCATGGCGGGAACGAACTTGCCGACCGCCTTGTTCTGATGGGCCGCCCGGAACGTGAACAGCCCGGCCTTGACGCCCACCGACAACCCCCAGGCGCGGTTGTTGCGCGCGTCGCGGTCGAAATCGGCGATCGACAGGGCGCGCGGCTCGGCCACGTTGTCCAGCCCCATGCGCTTGCCCGGGTAGCCGAATACCTTGGTGGCGGAATCGGCCATGCCGGGCTCGACCAGGCTGCTGGCGTCCAGCAGGCGCACGCCCCGCTTGACCTTGATGGTGTCGGACTCGGCGCGGTAACTCTGATTGCTCTGGGCATCAGCGCTTGCGGCGCAGGCACCAAGGACAAGAACAAGCAGCGTGACAGGTTTCATGAACAGCTCCGGCAAAAAAGTGGATATCGCTTAGATAGCGTTATCCTCCTTTCGTGCCCGCTGCTCTGTCAGTTACCCCACATAAGCCCGCTTATGGCGCCACTTGGTTCAGCACATCCCTGATCGCCTGCACCACTGCGGCAGGCCGGTCGGCCTGGATGATATGGGCGGCACCGGGCACGATGCGGTGCTGGCCGCGCGACGACAGCGCTGCCATTTCCTGATGAATGGCCACATTTTCCGCTTCCGTGGCCTTGTTGGCGGCACTTTGCGGCTTGCCCGGCACCGCATACGGACTCACGCTGCGCGAGAGCACCATCAGCGGCAGGTCGCCGAAACTCCGGCGCGCGGCGCGCAGCTCGGCGTCGCCGATGGCGAAGTTGCTGTCTTCGGAACGCGCGGCGCGCCAGAAGCCGGCCGAGCTGCGGTGGGCGATCAGTGCCTTGCCCAGGGACCGGCCCATGCCCGACGGAACCGGACCGACGCAGGCATGCCACATCTCGGTGCCGCGCACAAAGCCCTTCTCGGCCGTCTCGGCGCACGCCTTGCCGCCCGCTTCCTGCATGTCCTGCATCGCTTGCATCTTGCCGCCGGAAGCGCGGTTCAGGCGCGCGCTTTCATCTTCATGCTGGGCTTCGACCAGGACCAGGCCCTTGACTTCGTCGGGATAGCGGTAGGCGAACAATTGCACGTTGCCGCCGCCGTAGGAATTGCCGACCATGACATACGGCGGCGCGATGCCCGCCTTGGACAGCAGCTGGTGCAGATCGTCAACGGCGTTGCCGCTGGACCCGGGGCGCGGCGACGGATCGCTGAAGCCGAGGCCGGCGCGGTCATACACGCAAGCGCGTGTGCGCTCGGCAATCTTGGGCTGGACCTTGAACCAGCTCCAGCCGGCATCGCCCGACGGCGAATCGAACACGACCGTGACAGGGCCGCTGCCGCTGCAATACAGATTGAGGCGGCGCCCGCCGATATCGACCAGTTGATGGGGTTTGGCAAATGCCGCGCCGGGATCGGACGGGGCAGCGGCGCCGGCGGCGCCGGCGGACAGCAGCAGCGCGCAGGCGGCCAGGGACAAGCGATGTGTCATGCAATCGACTCCTCAATGAGCGGGCGCCGACGTAGCTCGGCCGCCTCGCCGCCGATGGTAAGGGGAGGCGCTCGGGTTTGCAACAGGAGAATAGCTGCGGAAAGCCACTGTCGCCACGCGCCGCCATGGGGCCAGCGTGGCATGGATCCCCGCCTTGGCCAGGACGATGTGTGCAAAAAGCGGACAGCGCGAACGCTGCCCGCCCTTCGGCACTCGGCGCTTGACTCGGCGCTTACTTGGCCTGCGCCGCCAGCATGCGGTTTTGCTCGTCCAGCCAGACCTTGAGCGGAGCGAAGTATTCGAGCAGCGCCTGGCCATCGATCTTGTCTTCGCCGCTGACGGCCTTGAGCGCTTCCTGCCATGGCTTGGAAGCGCCCAGCGCCAGCATCGCCTGCAGCTTGGCGCCCGCCTTCTTGTTGTCGTAGACGGAGCAGCGGTTCAGCGGCCCCACGTAGCCGGCCTCGCGGCACAGCGCGCGGTGGAACTGGAACTGCAGCATGGTGGCGAGGAAGTAGCGCGCGTACGGCGTGTCGGCCGCCACGTGGTACTTGGCGCCCGCATCGAAGCCGCCTGGCATGGCCGGTGCCGGCCGCTGCACGCCCTGCACCTGTTCGCGCAGCGCCCACCAGGTCTTGTCGTAGTCGGCCGGCTTGGTTTTGCCGGAATAGACATCCCAGCGCCACTTGTCGACCAGGTAGGCGAACGGCAGGAAGGCCACCTTGCCCAGCGCGCGGTCGAGCAGCGGGCCGATGTCGTCGCCATCCTGGATCTTGCTGTCCTTCAGACCGACGCGCTTGAGATAGTCGGGCGTGATCGACAGCGCCACCGTGTCGCCGATCGCCTCGTGGAAGCCATCGTTGGCGCCGTTGCGAAACAGATGCGGCTGGTTGCGGTATGCCAGGAAGTAGTACACATGGCCCAGCTCATGGTGGATGGTCTGGAAGTCTTCGGCGGTCGGGGTGATGCACATCTTGACGCGCACATCGAGCTTGCCGTCGAGCGGCCAGGCCGAAGCGTGGCAGACCACCTCGCGGTCGGCCGGCTTGGTCAGCAGCGAGCGTTCCCAGAACGTGGGCGGCAAGGCTTCCATGCCGAGCGAGGTGTAGAAGCGCTCGGCATACCTGGTCATCTCGGCCGCACCCGTGTTGCGCTGGGCCAGGGTCTGGGACAGGTCGAAGCCATCCTTGTTCGACGCCGGCTTCAAGATCGGATACAGGTTGTTCCAGGACTGGCTCCACATATTGCCGAACAAGTGGGCGGGAATCGGGCCGTCGGCCGGCACCACGGCCGGGCCGTAGGTCGCGCGCAGCTTGTAGCGGGTGTAGGTGTGCAGCGCGTCATACAACGGTTTGACCTGCTGCCAGATGCGTTCCATCTCGGCCTGGAAAGCGTCCGGCGGCATGTCGTACAGCGAGCGCCACAGTACGCCGGTGTCGGCAAAGCCCATCTCGCGCGCGCCCTTGTTCGACAGCGCCACATACTCGGCGTAGCGATCCTTGTAGGCGGGCGACTGGGCATGCCAGCCGAGCCAGACTTCCTTGAGGCGGGCCGGGTCGTGGCTCTCGGCCAGGATTTTTTCCAGCTTGCCCAGGGGCAGACACTCGCCTTTGCGGCCATCGGCCAGCTTGGGGCAGTACTGGGCTTTGCCGTAGGCGCCATTCAAGCTGGCGGCCAGCCGGGTGTACGCCTGGCGGTCGCCATCGTCGGACAGCATCAGCGTCAGCTGCAGCAACTTGAGCTTGCGCGCGGTGGCCTCGGGCAGCTTGAGTCCCTTGAAGCGGCGCGCCTGCAGGGCCAGTTCGCCGGCGGCGGTCAGGCGCTGTTCGCCGGCCTGGGCCGTGATGGCTTCGGTATCGTCGGTAATGTAGGTCTGATAGACCCAGTCGGCGCGGGCCGCGTTGGCATCGAGCTTTTCCAGGCGGGCTTCGGCGTCGGCCACGAAGCGCTCGGCTTCGGCCACGGTGGGCGCGGCGCGCTTGGCGGCGGGCGCGGCCATCGCTGCGCTGCCCAGACCCAGGCCGGCGATCAGCAGAACCAGAATTTTCTTGTGCATACAGTCTCCTTTGTTGTTGTGCTTGCTTGCCGGCGCGCACGGCGGGGCAAGACCCGCATTAAACCACGCGCCGCGCGCGCGGGGGAGACTGGTCGCCGATGTCAGCGCAAATACGGCCAGAATGTGAGCACGCCGATCGCCAGCGCGCCCACGGCGGCCAGCAGCACGCCGCCGGCGGCGATATCCTTGGCCCGCTTGACGGCCTCGTGGTAGCCGGGCGAGACCACGTCGCAGACATATTCGACCGCTGTATTGATGGTTTCGGCCACCCACACGGTGGCCATGGCGGCAATCAGCCAGCGCCAGTCGCTGGCGCTGACGTCGGCCAGCAGGGCCAGGGTGATGACCGCGAAGGTGGCGACCGCGTGCAGCCAGGCGTTGTGCTGGGTGCGCAGCATGAAGCCGATGCCGTCGAGCGCGTAGCTGACGCTTTTGAGCCGCCCCAGCGCGCTGAAGCTGGCCGGCGCGCGGCCGGGGCGCTCGTCGTGATTGTCCTTCATGGGGGATCCTTCTCGCGTTGCATGATGTTTCTTTGCGGATAGATCATAAAGCGTTTTCCCGGGCGCGTCATCTTTGCGCATCCAAAATGCCAGCTGCTGCGTATGTGCTGGTGCACCCGTCACGGGGCAAGTCCTGTTCAACGACCATCATGAGGCCCAGCATGCGTATTCCATTATATTCACGACTTCTTCTCGGCGCGTCCATCGGCCTGGCCCTGGCTGCCTGCGGCAGTGACGATGGCGCCATGGCGATGACGCCTGCGCCGGTCCCGGTCACGCCGGCGCCGCCCGCGCCCATGGCGGGCGACACCGTGATCCTGACCGCGGCGAACCGGCTGATTTCCTTCGATCTGGCCAGCGCCGCCACCGTCAAGACCAGCGTGGCCGTCAGCGGCCTGCAACCGAGCGAAAACCTGATCGGGATCGACTACCGCCCCGCCGACGGCATGCTGTACGCGGTCGGCAGCACGGGTCGCATCTACACGGTGAACCCGGCCACCGGCGCCCTCACCTTCAAGGCGGCCATGCTGGCCGACGCCGCCGACACCACGGCGCCGTACACGGCGCTGGCGGGCACCGATTTCGGCGTCGACTTCAACCCGGTGGCCGACCGCCTGCGCGTCGTCAGCAACAGCGGCCAGAGCCTGCGCATCAACGTCGACAACGGCGCCACCACGACCGACGGCGCCATCAACGGCGGCCCGGCCGCGACGGCCATCCATGCCGCGGCCTACACCAATGCCTTCGCCGGCACCGCGGCAACGACGCTGTATGTGATCGATGCGGCGGCCGGGTCCCTGTTTGTCCAGTCGCCCCCCAACAACGGCACGCTGGGCGCACCGGTGGCGCTGGGCGTGACGGCCAGCGCGACGGGCGGCTTCGACATCGATGGCCGCAACAACAAAGGCTACGCTGTGCTGACGGTGGGCGGGGCGCGCAACCTGTATGCGATCAACCTGGCCGCCACCGCCGATGCGGCAACGCTGGTCGGCGCGCTCGCCGGCAGCGACGATATCCGCGGCCTGGCCGTGCGCACCGCCGCGCCGCCCATGGCCTATGGCTTGACCGACGGCGGCCGCATCGTCGGCTTCCGTCCGACGGCGCCGGGCACGCTGACCAGCGATGTGGCCGTGAGCGGCTTGAACAGCGGCGAGAAGCTGCTCGGCTTTGACGTGCGGCCCAAGGATGGCACGCTGTACGGGATCACCTCGGCCGCGCGCATCGTCACCATCGACCCGGCCAGCGGCGCGGCGACGGCCAAAAGCACCCTGGCGGCAGACGCGGCCGACACCACCCTGCCGTATGGCGGCATTGCCGGCACCCAGTTCGCGGTCGACTTCAATCCCGTGGCCGATCGCCTGCGCGTGATCAGCGACAGCGGCCAGAGTCTGCGCATCAATGTCGATACCGGCGCCACCACCACCGATGGCGCGATCAACCGCGCCGGCGCCGCGCCGCTGGTGAGCGCTGCGGCCTATGCCAACAGCTTTGCCGGCACCACGGCGACCATGCTGTTCGATATCGACACCAGCAGCGACAGCCTGGCGCTGCAAAATCCGCCCAATGAAGGCACGCTGACCAATGTCGGCATGCTGGGCCTGGACGTGACGGGCGACGTCGGCATGGATATCGCCGGCGGCGCCAATGGCCTGGTGCTGGCGGCGCTGCGCACTGCGGCGCCCGGCCCGAGTCTGATCTACCGCATCGATTTGAGCACGGGCGCCGCCGTTCCCGTCAACGGCGCAGCCAACCCGGCCCTGTCGGCCGTGGGCAATGGCAGCATCGGCCTGACCGATATCGCGCTGGCGCTGCGCTAAGGCTTACTTGCCCAGCAGGGACAGCGACAGGGTCCAGCGCGCGGACCAGTCGAGCAGGCTGTCCTGCGTCTGGAACGCCCGCGTCAGGCGCGACGCGGGAACCCGGTAGACATCGTTGAGGCCCAGCGCCAGCGTCACCGGGTTCCACAGCGTCTTGCTCTTGCCCTGCCGGGCGCTGCCCTTGACGCGCGCGCCCTCGTCGCCGAAGATCCCGCCGCCCGTCGTCAGGGCGGCGTCGAGATCGATTTTGAGCATCGGCGCAAACACCGCCAGCACCTGCTCGCGCGTGATCCCATCCTTCGATTCCTGCGCCGCCGCCACCTTCGGTGGCGCAGGCGGGCGCGCCAGCTTTTCCACGTCCTTGCGCAAGAAACGCAGCGCGTCCAAGCCGCGCCGGAAGCCCGGCGCTTCCAGCGTGACGACCAGCTTGTGCACATCCTTGGTCATGGTGATCAGCACGTCGTCGCTGCCGGCGGCCAGGCGCCGGGTGTCGTCCTCGAAAAAGATCGGCGCCGCGTAGCCGCCATTGGCGTCGCCAAACAGGTCGGGGTAGCGTGCGTCGTAGTCCAGCCAGACGTAGGGCGTGATGCCCGCTTCGATCAAACGCGCCAGCGTCCACGCGCTGGCGGTGTGCTCTTCGAGCCAGGCGCAGGCTTCTTCGGTAGTGAGGCGGTAGGCGGGTGCTTCATGGGTCATGGGGTTGGGATTCCAGCCGTGGGAGTTGAAGAAGGCGGTCATCGCGTCGACACTGGCGCTGGGCGCGCTCATGTGCGGACAATGGCCGACATTGCCGATCATGGCTAGCGAACTGCCGGCCAGGTGCGCATGCAGATACTGGCCCACTTCCTGCGGTGCGATCAGGTCGTCGCTGCACTGCAGGATCAGCGCCGGCACGCGCAGATGGGCCAGATCGGCGCGGTGATCTGCCAGGAAGGTGGCACGGGCAAAGTGCCGCATGCGCGCCGGATCGTTGCCGTCAAAGCGAGCGGCCAGTTCCGCCGCCAGCGCGGGCCGCTCCGGAGCGCCCATGATGACCGGGGCCATCGCCGCGCTCCATTGGCCAAACTGCTGCTCCATCAGGGTCAGCATGGCATCGATGTCTTCCGCATTGAATCCGCCCACGTAGTCGCCATCATTGATGTAGCAAGGCGAGGGACTGAGCATGACCAGGCCAAGAAACGCGTCGGGGCGGCGGATCGCGGCCAGCATGCCGATCATGGCGCTGACCGAGTGGCCGACCACGATGACGGGGGCCGCGGCGCAGGCGTCGATCACCTCGAGCAGATCGTCCGCATGGCCGTGCAGGCTGGCGTGACGCACCAGGTCATAGGCGGCGCTGTCGGACTGTCCGCAGCCTGTCAGGTCGTACAGCACCACCTTGAAGCGCGCTTCCAGGTGCGGCACCAGAAAGCGCCACATGGTCTGATCGCAGCCGAAGCCGTGGGCGAACACCAGCGTGATGGGCCCCTGGCCGTACGTTTGAATGTGGTTACGGGTGTGAATGGTCATGAAACTCCGGGTCCCGGTGCGATCCGGCAGGGCCGGGAAGGCATTATACCTGTGCACTTTGGCTGCATGACGGTGCATATTGTTCAATTATTTGTTGCATCGGTAAATACAAAGCCTATAATCGAAAAGTTGTCGAGTAAATAACAAAAAGCTTCCATGAAACAACGCCGATTGCCCAAATGTATGCAAACCGCATAAAGCAGCGGCTTTCCCGGTCGAAAGACATTCGGCCGACCTTTTTCCGGAGATGAATATGAAAAGACTCGTAAAAACCCTGACCGCCGCCACCCTGTTCACGCTCGCCGCCCAGGCCAGCGCCGTCGTGCTGTCGCCATCCGTGTCCGCACCGTTGCCCGGCACCACCGTGGCGCTCAACCCGCAACTGGCCGGCACGGTTCTGGAAGACACGATCCAGGCGTTTTCCTTTGTCGCCAACGGCGGCACCATCAGCGGCACCGTGCAATCGCGCGTGGTGCGCTCCAGCGTCGATGGCACGCTCGATTTCTACTGGCGCGTGATGTCCGACGATACCTCGTCCGGCCCGATCCAGTCGTTCAGGATCGGCAATTTCTTCACCGCGATCTACGATGCCGACTGGCGCATCGATGGATCGGGCGACACGGCGCCTGCCACCGGCCTGCTGTTCCCCGGCAGCGGCGGCTATGTCAACTACAACTTCGACCGCAACGGCCTGGCCGCCGGACATGAAAGCTACTTCATGTTCCTCGACACCTCCGCCACCCGGTATGCGATGACCGGCCTTTACGACGTGACCAATATGGGCCAGACGGAAATCTCGCAACTGTTTGCCACTTACGCCCCAAGCTACGTACCAGAACCTGGCAGCGCCGCCCTGCTCGGCCTCGGCCTGGCAGGCGTGCTGCTTGGCCGTCGCCGCAAGGCAGCCGCGCAGGACTGATTTCCCCGCCAAAACGCGCGACACGGACGTTGCATGGAATATAATTTCATGCAACGTTTCCGACTTCTACCCGCGCATGCCATTCCCGCCTGTCCCGCCGCTCCACGCCATGCCTGCATGCTGATGCCGGCATCGCTGCGCGCCACTGCCGTTGCCCTGCTCGCCCTGGCCATGCTGCCGATGGCGGCAGATACCCCGCCGCGCCGCGCCATGGCGCTGGCCGCCCTGCCGGCCACCATGCTGTGGGCCTGGGAACGGCCCGAAGACTTGCGCTGGCTGGCGCCCGACAGCGGTGTCGCCTACGTGGCCGTCACCATCGAGCTGGCGGGCGACCAGGCCCGCCTGCGGCGCCGCGCCTACCCCCTGCAGGTGCGACCCGATACCACCGTGGTGCCGATGGTGCACGTCGATGCATCGTGGCGCCAGCCGCCCGCGCTCAATGGCGCCCAGCGCGAGCTGATCGTGTCCGAAGTGCTGGCGGCCGCACATGGCAGCGCCGCGCGCGTGGTGCAGCTCGACTTTGAAGTGCGCCGCTCGCAGCGTGCATTCCTGCTCGCCCTGGTGGCTGAACTGCGGCGCCGCCTGCCGCCCGACGTGGCGCTGTCGGCGACCGCACTGGCCTCATGGTGCGCGGGCGACTACTGGATCGGCGCGCTGGCCGCCGATGAAATCGTGCCGATGGCGTTTCGCATGGCGCAGGATGACGCCACCATTCGCAGCCAGCTGGCCGATACCGGCGCCTTCCGCCGCCCGCGCTGCGCCAGCGCGCTCGGCCTGGCCACCGATGAAGCGCCGATCCGCGCCGGCGCCGCGCGCCGCTATTTCTTTTCGCCCCGTGCCTGGGATCAGGCCACGTGGCGCCGCATTCGCTAGCCCTTTCATGATCATCTCAACCAGGAACTTCACCATGCACAGAACCACGCTTGTATGCAGCGCATCGGCCCTGCTCGCCGCCGGGCTGCTCTCGTTTTCGGGCACGCTGCTGGCCAGCGGCGCCGACGGCCTCGGCACCAATTCCTTCGCGCCCGAGTACTATGTGCCGCAGGCCGAGCTGCCTGCCTACGCGGGCGGCCGCCTGGGCGTGGTCGTACCCTCGTACTGGCGCGTGTACCACACCATGGCCTACCGGGCGTTGACGGGACATCCCTTGAGCAAGGCGGAACTCGATACGCTCAAGGTGGACGGCTTCAACGTCGGCGGCCATGTGAACCGGTGGAGCGATACCGGCGACGCCGACAATGGCGTGGACAACTGGCTCAAGGCGCGCGCGACCATCAAGGGCGCTGCGCCCGTCCAAGTCGGGGTCTCCGCCGACATCGGCGACTTCACCATGATTCTCAATTGCCCGGTCGACGCCTTCGAGCGGGCCGGCAAGACGCTGGCGCAGCGCCTGGCCTCGGGCGGCGCCCAGTGGGCCGCCGTCTGGCTCGCCGGCCAGGATGCCGTCTTCGCCAACTGCAGTCCGCCCGTCGAGCCGGGTGTTCGCGGCGAGCCCCAGCTGGTGCGTCCGCTGGTACTGCCGAAGGCGCTGCCGGCCAAGGCGCCCGTATGGCTGCAGAAGGACGACGCCTACCAGCGTGCGGCCGCCCACTTCTACAGCGGGCGCTATGCCGAAGCACGCACGGCGTTTCTGGCCATTGCCGCCGACCCGGCCTCGCCATGGCAACCGCTCGGCAAATATCTGGCGGCCCGTTGCCTGATCCGCAGCGCCACCGCCACCGCAACCCCGCAGGATCAGGAAGTGGCCAAGCGCGACCTGAAGACCAGGCTGGAAGCTGCGCGCGCCGAGCTGGCCGCCATCGCCCCCACTTACGCGCCAGCGAACGCGTTGGTCGACTGGATCGATGTGCGGATCCGCCCCGACGAGCGCCGCCGCGCCCTGTCGGCCACCCTGGCGGTCGATCCCGTGGTACCGGCCACGGTGCAGAAGATGACCGACTACCTGGTGCTGATGGATAGGCTGGACGAAGAACACCAGTTGATCGGCGCCGGCGACGCCATGACGGCGTGGATTGGCGTGATGCAGGCGGGGACGCAAAATCCCTACGGCGATGGCGACAGCAAGGAGCCCGAAGCGCGTCGCAGCGCGGCCCTGGCCGTGGCACGGGCCCAGTGGGAACGCAGCCACGAGGTGGTCTGGCTGGTCGCGATCCTGACCAATGCCGACAGTGCCAGCGTGCGCCCGGCCGAACGCAAGGCTGCCGTCGCGGTCAAGACAGACTCGCCTGCCTACGTCACGCTGCAGTACCAGCTGGCGCGGCTGGCGATTGCCGAAGGCCGCGCCGCCGCCACCGACAGCGTGGTCACGGCCCTGCTCAAGGGCGCCACCGGGGCGACCCGCAACCGCCTGCTGCGCATGAAGATGGTGACAGCACCCACCGCCGAAGCCGCACTGGCCGCGGCGGCGCGGCTGCCCGCGGACCGCGAGGCCGAGCCGATCCCGAACGAAGGCAAGACGCCAGCGTCCGTAGCGCAATACGACAGCGATCTGCGCCAGCACCGGGATCGCCATCTGCCACTGACCACCCTGGTCAAGCTGCGCAAGTCGCTGCCGCCACCGCAGCAGCGCGAAACGACAGACCTGATCTGGAGCCGCGCCGTCCTGCTCGACCAGCACGATATCGCCCTTGCCCTGAGCGACGACCTGGCCAAGGGGCGCGACACCACGCGTCATCTCTATGAGCGCTATAAAAAGGCGGCCACACCCGAAGCGAAGCGCGATGCGGCCCTGCTGGTGCTGGCCAATACCCCGGAACTGGGCCCGCGCGTCGAGCGCGAACAGTCCGGCGGCTCGGGCAGCGGGATGTACTGGGCCTGCGAGTATGGCGACGACGATGCCGACGGCATGGGCAAGGTCACGCCCGCCTTCCTGACGGCGGAAGAGCGCGCGCTGTCCGAGAAGGAGCACGCGCAGCTGCTCAAGCTGCCGCGCCGCAGCGCATATCTGATTCCGCTGGTGATCGAATGGGCCAGGAATAACAAGGCCGATCCGGAAGCGCCCAAGGCGCTGCACTATCTGATCGCCTCGACCCGCAATGAATGCGGCGGCGGTGCGGTGCAGCCGAACGCGCCCAACTATTCGAAACTGGCGTTCGAGTTCCTGCACCGCCAGTTCCCGAAAAGCGAGTGGACTGCCAAGACGCGCTATTACTACTGACCGGGCCGACGGGCGATTTGTAAGAGTTGTAACGGCTGTCCACCGCTTGAAACGAGGCCGCGTTATTTGCTTACCAGGCAGCAATAACGCTCCCGGCTACAACGAACTGAAGGAAGCACACCATGAACAAAATCGCCCTCGTCCTGATCTCCAGCCTGTTCGCCGCCGGTACCGCCATGGCCCAAGCGCCAGCGGCCACCACGCCAGCACCGGCAGCGAAAGCCGAAGTGAAGGCCGAAGCCAAAGTGGCAGCGCCTGAAGTGAAGGCAGCGGCAGCGGCTGTCGAAACCAAGGCAGCCGACACCAAGGTCGCCGCAGTCAAGACCTCGCACAAGGCAGCCAAGGCAGCGAAGAAAGCGGCAGCCAAGGCCGACGTCAAGGCCGATGTCAAGGCCGACGTCAAGGTAGACGCAGCAGCGACGCCGGCACCGGCAGCCAAGTAAGACGATTACACGAGGCCCCCTCCTCGGGAACGACCCGCTCGCGATGCGACCGGGTCGTTTTTTTTCGTCATGGCGCTTACATTCCGAAACACTCCACCGACTTTCTTTACGCTTGCCCCTGTATTGTTTAACCCGCGCCACGGTTATCATCGAGCAAACAAACCGACCAAGCGGAGACCTCATGCCTCACCTGTTTTCCCGGCTCGCGTGCAGCCTGCCTTTGCTCGCTGCGCTGTCCGGCTGCACCACTGCCGCCCCCATGCTCAAGGAAGCCGACACTGTCGCCGTCCTCAACCGCCTGACCTGGGGTGTCAACGACAGCACCCTGCGCCAGGCCAGCGAGATGGGCATCAACCGCTACGTGCAGCTGCAGCTTCACCCGCCCAAGGAAACCCTCCCTGCGGAGATCCAGTCCCGCCTTGCTGCCATGAGTATCAATGAGCAGCCGATCGACGAGCTGCTCCGCGAGGTCGAGCAAGCGCGCAAGGAATTCAAGAACGCCGCCGCCGACGACAAGACGATGGCACGCAAGGATTATCAGGCCGAGCTGAACCAGCTGGCCAAGGAAGCGGCCAGCCGTTCCCTGCTGCGCGCGATCTATTCCCCGAACCAGCTGCAGGAACAGCTGACCTGGTTCTGGCTCAACCACTTCAATGTCCACCAGGGCAAAGGCAACCTGCGCGCCCTGGTTGGCGATTATGAAGAACGCGCCATCCGCCCCCACGCCCTGGGCAAGTTCCGCGATCTGCTCTCGGCCACCGCCCACCATCCGGCCATGCTGCGCTACCTGGACAACGTCCAGAACGCCCGCGAGCGCATCAATGAAAATTACGCGCGCGAGCTGATGGAACTGCACACCCTGGGCGTGGGCAGCGGCTATACCCAGCGCGACGTCCAGGAGCTGGCGCGCATTCTCACCGGCGTGGGCGTGAGCACCGACCGCACGCCGCCACGCATCCGCCCGGCCCTGCAAGCGCAGTACGTGCGCCAGGGTCTGTTCGAGTTCAACCCGAACCGCCACGACTATGGGGACAAGGTCTTCCTCGGCGAGACGGTGCGCGGCCGTGGTCTTGCCGAAGTCGATGACGCCATCAACCGGCTGGCCCGCCACCCGGCCACCGCGCGCTTCATCAGCCGGAAACTGGCGACTTATTTCGTCGCCGACGAGCCTTCACCGGCCCTGGTCGAGCGCATGGCTGCGACCTTCCTCAGCAGCGATGGCGACATTGCCGCCATCATGGAGACGATGATCGCCTCGTCCGAATTTACCGCATCGCTGGGCCGTAAGTTCAAGGACCCGCAGCACTTCGCCGTCGGCGCCATCCGCCTGGCCTACGACAGCGCGCCGGTCGACAATCTCGGCGTGCTGCTGGGCTGGCTCAACCGGATGGGCGAACCCCTGTACGGCCACCAGACCCCGGACGGCTACCCCCTGGTGCAGTCGGCCTGGGCCAGCTCGGGGCAAATGACCACCCGCTTCGATATCGCCCGCATTCTCGGTACCGGCCGTTCGGGCCTGGTCCCTGTCGATGTCGAGGGCGGACCCAAGGCACGCGTGCCCCAGCTGTCGGCCACCCTCACCTGGCAACAGCTCAAACCCACGTTCAGCGCGGCCACCCGCCAGGCGCTCGACCAGGCCGCCAGCCCGCAGGACTGGAATACCTACTTCATCGCCGCGCCCGAAATGATGTACCGCTAGATCACGGAGATTGCCATGCACCGTCGCACCCTGTTACAAGCACTGAGCGCCATGCCGCTGGCCGCCGCCAGCGGCCAGCTCTGGTCGGCCCCGGCCAGCGGCAACCGTCTGCTGGTGGTATTTTTGCGCGGCGCCTATGACGCCGCCAATCTGCTGGTGCCCGTGTCGAGCAGTTTTTACTATGAATCGCGGCCCCGCATCGCGATCCCGAAGCCGGGCACCGATCCGCTGGCCGCCTTGCCGCTCGATAGCAACTGGGGCTTGCACCCCGCTCTGCAACAAAGCATGCTGCCCCTGTTCCAGAAAGGCCAGCTTGCGTTCGTGCCGTTTGCCGGTACCGATGACACCTCGCGCAGCCACTTCGAAACCCAGGACACGATCGAACTGGGACAAGCGCTCGGTGCGCGCCGCGATTACCGATCCGGCTTCCTCAACCGGCTGGTGGAGGTACTGGGAGGCAGCGCGCTGTCGTTCACGGATCAATTGCCGATCGTTTTGCAGGGCAGAATCACCGTCCCCAATACCAGCCTGCGCAGCGCCGGCAAGACCCCGCTCGACCAGCAGCGCAGCGATGCCATCGCCGCCATGTACCGCGGCACGGCGCTGGCCGCCCCCGTCAACGAAGGCTTCAGCGTGCGCGCCGACGTCCAGCGCGACATGAATGCCGAGATGGACAAGGCCAGCCGGGGCGCCATCGCCGGCAAGGGCTTCGAACGCGAAGCGCCGCGCATCGCCCGTCTCATGAAGGAGAAATACAACATCGGCTTCGTCGACATCGGCGGCTGGGATACCCACGTCAACCAGGGCGCCGGCAGCGGCTACCTGGCCGACCGGCTGGGTGAACTGGGCCGCGGACTGGCATCGTTCTCCGATGAGATGGGCGGCGAGTGGAACAAGACCGTGGTAGTCGTCATCAGCGAATTCGGCCGCACCTTCCGCGAAAACGGCAACCGCGGCACTGACCATGGCCATGGGTCGACCTACTGGGTGCTCGGTGGCGCCGTCAAGGGCGGCAAGATCGCCGGCGAACAGCAGATCATGAGCGATCGCAACCTGTTCGAGAACCGCGACCTGCCCGTCCTCAACGAATATCGCGCCATGCTGGGCGGCTTGCTGGCCCGGATGTACGGGCTGAACGCGAACCAGATCGATCACGTTTTTGCCGGCGTCAAAGGACGCGATATCGGCCTGGTCTGATCGGCTTGCCGGCGGCGGCGCAGCATCGGCCAACGGAGAGACGGCCCGCCTGCGCGCTGGTGCCTCACTGTTCCAGGTTTTCCGTGGCCGGCACCGCAGGCACGACGGGTGCATCGGGCTCGGCCTGCGGGACAGGTGGCGCGCCCATCGTTGCGACGGCTTCTACCTGAACCGGCACGGGCGGCGCGACCGGTTCCACCTGCACCGGCGGCGCCACCGGCATGACCGGCATCCCCATCATGACGGTCGCTGCGGGCGCAACATCGCCCATCGTCGGCCGCTGCTCGGCCACGATACTGACAAGTACAGGCTGTGCGGCGGGGTCAGTTACCCGTGTGGGCTTGGCGCCCGGTGTGCACGCGGCAGCCGACAGCGCCAGCGCCGTCGCGCCGGCCATCCGGCTCCAGGCCTGGCGGCGCGTACTGGCGGCTCGGGCGCCGCAGTCGCTGGTCAGGACCGTGCCGTCGGCGCGGCGGTAGAAGCGCACGCACAGGTGCCCATCGGCGTTGTCAGCCAGCAGATCGGCAGCTTCGTCCTCCGCCATGGCAGACAGATTGAATACATCCTTGTTGCAGCTGCCGCAGTGACGCACGCGGTCGTCCCCTTGCATCAGATCCCACGAGGCGGTGCATGGCGAGGGTATGTCGATACGGTGCAAGGCGATGGTGCGGGCGTGGTTCATGGCGAGGTCCTTTCAGGTGGCGGTCAGTAGTGAAACGGACGGGGGCCTGAATCGGGGTTAGCCATCACGGCTTTTTTTCGAATGCGCGGTTGCGCCATGCTCCCCGCCTGGGCGAGGGCGACGGAGCGGTCAAAAAAATGTTGGTTCGCCTGACCCCGTTTCTGGCCTCGCGCCGTTTCACCGGTACCGATTGATCACAACGAGGACCGCCATGCCCCACCCGAACCGCCTGACCCGCAGCGCCGTCTGCATCGCCCTGACGATCCTGCTCGCTTCCTGTTCAAAGACGCAGGAAGCCTCCGCACCCGCCGCCCCGGCCGAAGCCGCGCTCAGCAACCAGCCGATGGGCGTGGCCAACAGCGCGGACATGGCGCGCCGCGTCGACATTAAGGAGTCGGCACCGCCGTCGCCGCCATCGGCCGCACCGATGGCCGATGCGGCGAAACCGCAGGCATCGGTCACCATGGCCACGCCGGTCCAGCAGATGGCGTCCAGCAGCGCCACCTTCGACGACGGCCAGCGCAAGTTCATCCGCACCGCAAATGCCCGCTTCCTGGTCAAGGATGTCTACATCGCTGCGCTGGGCGTGGAAGACACGGTCGCCAGCCATGGCGGCTTCGTCGTCAAGAACGATATCGGGGCTGTCAACGGCACCAGCCAAAGCCACCCGATCGGCGATGGCAAGCTGCTTGAGCTGACCGAATACACCGTCCAGGGCCAGTTGACCGTGCGCGTACCCAGTGCCAAGACCCAGGATTTCCTGCGTGCGATCGCCACCCATATCGTGTTCCTGGACCAGCGCAGCTTCGCGGCCCACGATGCCCAGTTCGAGATGCTGCGCCAGCAGCTGGAAATGACCCGCGACCAGGAAACCCAGCTCGAATTGGGCCGCGCGGTTCAGGAAGGCGGCCGGCTGGGCGCCCGCACCGAGGCGATCAACAGCCGCAACGAAGTCAAGGCCGCGCGCGATGCCGCGCTGGTGGCCAGGAAGGAGTTCGATGATCAGGTGGCCTTCAGCACCATCGTGCTGAACCTGTACCAGCCATCGCGGGTGCTGCGCAGCGAGAAAATCGATGTGACCAGCATCTACCGCGAGCACCGCGAAGGCTTTGTCAGCCGCCTCGCCACGCGCCTGGAGGGGGGCTGGGATGGACTGCAAAACACCGCCCTGGCGCTGGCCGGAATCTGGCCGGCTCTCGTGATTGCCGCCGCCATCGCGGCGCTGGCCTGGCGCACCCGCGCCTGGCGCCGGCTAGCGGCGCGCGCTTGATGGCGCGGCCGTCAGCAGCGGATAGGGATTGACCGCGCCGCCATCGGTGTAGATACCGTAATGCAGATGCGGCGGCGTGGTGCGGGCATTGCCGGTATTGCCGACGGTGCCGAGCAGGTCGCCCGCCAGGACCACGTCGCCGAGCGCCACATCGCCGAATTCGTCGAGATGGGCGTAGTAATGCACCTGGCCCGCCGGTCCGTACACCGACACCACGTTCCCGCCGAGCGGATCCTCGCCACGGCGTACCACCACCCCGTCGGTGGCAGCGACGACCGGGGTTCCCTTTCTGGCGAAGATGTCGATGCCCTCATGGCGCCGCGCGGGCGGCCGCGTGGCATGCCAGGTGTCGGCCAGGCGCGCCGGCTTTACGCCGAACACGGGCACTGGCAGCAACTGCGGCGCCGGCATGGAACGCACGCGCCAGGCGGTCTGCGCCACCTCGAGCCAGGGATAGGCAAACGCCAGCACGACTGAAACCACCAGCGCTACGATCAGCCAGCGCCTGGCCTTGTGCTGCGCCGTCATTTATTGAGCAAGGCGTTAAAGAAGGCGTGCAGCGCTTCGCCATCGCGCTCGCCCAGCACCTTGATGCGGTAATAATCGACGTTCGCGCGCGCGGCGAAATACACGCCAGGCACCAGCCACAGCGCGGGAGTCACGATGCCCAGGCCAAAGCCCTTGAGCAGGACCGATACCAGCAGCACCGCCACGATGGCCAGGAGGGCCGCAAACACGCCCTTTTTCCACATCCCCAGGTACACGTAATACGCTGGCCAGGTCAGGAAAGCGATCACGTTCCACTTCACTTTCAACTGATCTTTCCGGTCCAGGTCCAGCACGCTCGGCAGGCTGGCACCGCCTGCCTTGTCGATCAGCAGAAAGCGGGTTTTCCAGGCCAGCGACACGGGCAGCGACATGATGTGGGTTTCGCGGGTCGGACCATCCGAATCGAACAGGCCCGGCGGCGGCGCGGCGCGAATATTAAATTTACTCATGACTTAACTTTCAAACGGACTATTTGAGCTGGAACGAATCGATGAAGGCATTGATCTGGGCCGCCGCTTGCTGGCCATTGGGCGCGGTGACCGCCACCATGCACAGCTTGCTGTCCAGGAAGACGAAGCGGGCTGCGCGCTCGCCATTGTTGGGCAGGCGCACGCGCACGTCGCGTCCGGTGGCCCCGCGCAGGCCGATCGGCGTGGCGCGGATCAGCGCGCCGTCGCGCCCGATGATAAGGTTCTGCACCGCGTCCATCTCGGCGGAACGGTCCTGCGGCGGCTTGACCAGGAAGTCGGTCGATTCCATCGTGTACAGCAAGCCGCCCGCATCGAGCTTGTACTGGTGGGTACGGGTATCGCCCAGGCGGCTGACCTGGTCGGGCGTGAGTTCGATTTCCTCGGCCAGGCCCGGCACGCTGACGGTGAAGCTGTTGTCGAGCGGGGTGAAGGTCATCATGGGCTGGGATGATGCGGCCGGCGCCGGCGCGGCGCGACTGGCCGACGGTGCTGCCTGGACGGCGGCCAGCGCCGGCATGGCGTCCCTGAGCGGCGTTGGCACGCCGTCGCGCGGACCGCCAAAGACCAGCGCGCCGACAATGCCCGCCACGGCCAGCACCCCGGCGCCAATGGCTGCCGGTTTGACATACGGCGAGCGCGGCGCCGACGCGGTGGTGGATGGCAGAACCTCGTCGGGGGACAGCAGATCGGCTGTTGGCGCGCCCGCGGACTGGCGCAGCGTGTCGGGATTGCCGCCTGCCGGTGCGGTGCTGCCGGAGCGGGCCGATTTCAGGCCGGGAACCACTTCCGGCCCCGTGCGCAGGACCGGCATTGGCGCGGCAGGCGCTGCCGCTGCCAGGCGCTTGCGGATCGCAATACGTTCCTGCGTCATCTTGATACCGCTGCGCAGCCACTCGACGCGCTTTTTCGAAATGCCGAACGGCGCACCGTCGAGCAATACCCGGATGGCGCCCTCGTCTTCGATGCGGCACACGATATCGGTACCGGAAATGGGAATGATGGCGTCGCCCAGGGCCGCGTCGAGCCGTTCGCGCTGCTCGGAAATGATCAGCGTGGCCTCGCCCGCGCCCGTGCGGTCCATATACAGCAGGAAATTCTTCGGATCGTCATCGGGCGAGCGCTCGATGGCGACGAAAAACTTCGTCTTGATAAACATCTTCCAGGCAGGGCCCAACGATCCCGCAGCCTTGCCGGCCGTGGCGATCTCCCCCCACTCTGCGACTACATCATTCATATCGCTCTACTTTTTCAATGCTAAACAGGTGCACTAGAAACAATTGCCCTGCGGACATTGTGAGCTTACACAAAAAAAGCCCCGACTGTGGGGCTTTGAAGTACTTTTTGTCGGCTGGCTCGCCGCGTTGTTTCTTATTTGCGCCAGATGGCCGAGCGGTAGGAGCCGCAGTACCACCATTTGTAGACCGAGAAGCCCTGGGCCTGGTAGGCGGCGGTCTTGGCAGCCATGTCGGCGGCGGTCATGCCGAAGTTGGCGTACCACGCGCCCTTGCTTGGCACCCATTGGGTATTGTAGTTCTGGCCATTGTCAGTGCAAGGAATGTTTTCCGGCATCTCGCCCGAATCGACCATGTGGTTGAACCAACCCTGGAAGCGCTCATCCTGGATATTGTTGACGGTCCAGTAGGCGGTCGAATGGGGCGCCCAGACCAGGATGGGACCGGTCGGCAGTGGTTTGCCTTGCAGCATTTTCCATGGGCCGGCCGGCGATGCCGAGGCGTTCAGGTACGAGGTCGTGGAGCCGTGGGCGAACGGCATGTCATAGGTCGCGCCATTCTTGGCCATGTGCACGTGCAGGTGCGGTCCGGTGGAATTGCCGCTATTGCCCGCCAGGCCCAGGTACTGACCGGCCGTAATGCGCACACCGTTGGTGACGGCCGCTTCCGGCGCAATCCACCCGCTCGAACTTGGCGTGGTGAACTTGGTGGCGTTGTGCGGGCAAATGCTCGACGAGATGCTGCCAGGAATCATGTGCGCATGGAGGGCATACACCCCATCGTCCGAGCGGATCCACACGTGGTTGCCGCCGACGCCGATGTAGAAGTTAAGCACGTCCGCATCTTTGGTGCCTGCCTTGGCATTGTCCGGTGCGTTGCGCCAGCAACCGACCACGGTGCCAGAAATCATCGCGTAGACCTTGCGACCATAGATCAGATGGTTGGCATTGACGGTGCTGTCGGCGCCGTCCGATACCAAATGATCCCAGCTGTTGCCACCGGTGGGACGCACGGCCGAAATATCGCGGGCCATGCCTTGCAGGTAACCGCCGCCGTGGTCGCTGGTCTGATAACGATTGTTCAAGTTCAAGTCATCGCTGCGAAGCGGGAAATCGGCGGCGCTGGCGGACAGGGTGAGGATGGCGCCGCTGGCCAGAAGAAGGGTGTTGAGCGCATTGCGTACCAGTTTCATGATGAATCTCTTTCATGTTATTTGTGTGAGAGGCATTGTTTTATTGCCTGAATGTGTTTTCGTAACGTCACAGCCACTGCGTCCTGAAGGACATACCGATGAAGTAACGACAGGAAGAAGTGTCACACAATTATAAAAATGATATCACCCCTAAATTTGGGGGAGTGCAAGTTGGTGATTGACTTGGGATATAAGAAATTTCTCGAAAAATATGCTTTCCAAGTCGTATGCCAACGCATTTTCATAGAACGAACGAAAAAAAGCCCCAGCACTGTGGGGCTTGCATATTTCTGAGCGAACACGAAAAAAAGTTGTTCTGTGACGGTTCGTGGTCTTATCAAAACAACATACATTTTTAAGACACAAATCAGTCGTCAATACAGCCGCGAGGAGGTCAGATCTGCCAGATGGCCACTGCACGCACACATGAATATCACTAATACTATCGCGTGCATGTCCGCGCGCGCGATTGCCGTTGCGCACCTTGTACAACAACCCTCCTTAATTGCTAGGTTGCAATCCAATCATGTGGGATAATTGTTGCTCAATTAACCATCATTAACTTCTATGAAACGTTCACTTTCCCTGTTTGTCGCACTCTTCGTCCTGGCCTTCGCGGTCATCACCGCAGTGGAATTCAACAAGATCAAACTGAATGAAGCGATTGAAAAAGCGCCTGCCTACGCGACGGTAACGGCAGACGACATGACCCAAAAAACCAAGCGCGGCCATTCCACCTACCGGATCAATTACAGCTACCAGGTAGCGGGCACGAGCTACAAGTTCGCCACGGAGTTCATGGAAGAAGACAAGGCCAAGGCGATGATCTCCGATCCGAGCGTCCAGGTCGCCTACGCAGTCGGCGCGCCGGCCGATGCCGTCCTCAAAAGCACCTTCGACAGCCGCGACCGCGATACCAGCTTCGCTCACGTGGCCGTCATGGCGGCCGGCCTGGGCCTGTTCCTGTCGCTGATCGGCACCGCCGTGCTGGTCTTCAAGTTCCCCTGGTTCCGTCAAGCCTGACGACCGCTTATAAGGCGCTCACAGCCAAGCCGCTGTGCTGCGCCTTGCCCCGCAAGGCCTCCCACGCCAGCAGGTCACCCACCAGACGGCCCAGGAAGTAGCCGCTGAACACACCCAACAACATACATACGGCGGCCGTGAACGGCATGCTCTGGCGCACCTGCGGCGCCACCGCCAACGTGACCGCGGTCGCATATTTGGTCACGAAGATCGCCATCATCACCGCCAGCGGCGCGGCACTGCCCGGCACGAGCACACTGCCTGGTGTGCGCCCTGCCCCGATGCCCGACGCGCCCAGCTTCGCTACCAGCAGCGTCATCGCGACCGCGGCGCCGGACCAGGCCGCCAGCGGTACGCCGGTGATCCCGAACTTGGCGACGACATCCTGCACCGACAGCGCCAGCATCACCAGCGGAATAATGAACAGCTTCTTGACAGCCACTTCCCGTGGCCGCATCGCGATCACTCCGCGGTAGACGAGGAAGGCAAGGATGCCCCAGACGTAGACAGGGGTATGGGTCAGGATCTGGTTCAGCATGGTGGGCTCCGCACGGTGGGTTAAGGTGTTGCCACTGTGCCGGACGGCGCGCCGGCCTTGTCGGCCATGCGACGAAATGCGGGAATTCGGCGCGAATTGCGCTCAGGCGGCGCGAAATGCGGAGCGCTGGCGGAAGTCCGTGCCCGCCGCGGGGATCAGCGCCGACGAGTAAGGCGAGACGACTTCCCAGCCGAGGCTGGTATACAGCGCGCGTCCCGCTTCCGTGGCGACCAGCAAGCGCTCAGCGACGCAGGCGTCGACGGCCAGCGCATCGAGGGCCAGCATCAACGCGCTGGCCAGACCGCGCCGGCGATATGGCGCCAGGGTATCGATGCGGTCGAATACGGCCGTGCCATTGCGCAGCACCACGCGCCCGCTGGCGGCAAGCTGTCCTGCCGGGTCGCACGCGTGGATCACCCGTGCGCCATGCTCGCGCGTGGTCCGAAAGATAAACCCGGGCGGCAAATCCCGTGATGGCGGCATGGGCGCCGCACACCGCATCAGGTAGCGCGGCTCCCCCAGTTGCCAGTGCGGCGCAAGGGCGGCGCGCATGGTGGGCGCATCGACCGCCGCCTTGACATGGATCCGGGGCGCACTGATCTGCGCGACGCATTCCCGGAACGCTGCATCGGCGCTGGCGTAGACATGACGACGCAACTGGTCCGGCTCGCCCACTTCGACCACCAGAGCGCCCCCTTCCCGTCGCGGCAACGGTGCGCCGCGCGCCAGACTCCAGCCGCAGAGCCAGCGCTCCAGCAATGCCAGATCGACCGCTGTGGACGCCATGCGGCAATCCTAGCTGACCAGGTGGATGGCCATGCCCGCCGCATACAGCAGGCTCGCCAGGGCAATGCCGCGCAGCGGCGTGCTGAACCAGAAGCGCCAGGCCAGGTACAGATACGCGAGCAATACGGCCATCCCCAGGACCGGCAGGAACAGGGTCTGGAACAGGAAGCCCGTTCCTTCCAGCGCCAGGTAGCCAAACATCAGCCCGAACAACATGGCGCCCAGGCTATGGCTGGCATGAAAGCCGACAGCGGCGCGCCACATCGTCGTGGCACGGGCGATGCGCGGCGAATCGGCCTGCATCGCCGCCATCAGCGCCGGATCGCGGGGATGAAAGGCGCGGCCCGAAAACGTCAGGATCAGATGCATGGTGCCGAGAAACAGCATCACGAAGGCACTGGCGGCGATGAGCATGGCGGCGGTGGAAGGCATAGTTGCCAGGGAAGTGGAATTCCCGAAAGTGAACGGTGCGCCGATTATAGTCGCGCCGCGCACCGGCGCCCATGCAGCGGGGTATGATTGCGCCATGACCTGGCCCATCCTGCCTGCCCTGATGTTCGCCTGCCTGCTCGGCGCGGGCGCGGGCGCGCACGCGGTCACGCAGGAAGAGGTGCTGGCCGGCGCCGAAAAAACGTACCGCGAGCGCGTCACGGAACTGGACCAGGCAGGCATGCTCGACGTCGATCCGGCCTTCCTGGCCCGCGTTGCGCGCATTGCACGGCGCCTGAGCGAGCAGGCGCAGCGCGACAATCCCGCCATCCCCGCGCTGGCATGGGAAATCCATACCAGCAGCGATGATCGCGACAATGCCTCCTGCATGGCCGGTGGCAAGATACTGCTTAGCCAGGCCTATGTCGAGCGCCTTATGCTCAACGATGCAGAGCTGGCCATGATCCTCAGCCACGAAATGCAGCACGCGATCCTGCTCCACAATCTGAAGGAATACGAAGAAGCCATCCGCCTCGAGCCGGCCTGGCGCACCCGACCCTTCGCCGAACTGGAAGACGCGGTCGACTACAACGACCGGCTGATGACGCGGCTGATCCCGATCAATCGAGAGCAGGAAATCGAGGCTGACCGTCGCGGTCTGGAAATGGCCTGGCGCGCGGGCTGGCGCGCCCTGGATCTGGCCGGCTACTTCCGCAAGGTGGTGCAATCGAGAAGCATGAGCAATTTCGGCAGCGCGACCCACCCTGCGCCAACACAGCGCTGGCGCACGGCGCGTGCACTGGCCACCGCGCTCGATCAGACGCCGCCACCGGCGACCGGCAACCCGGCGCAATAAGCCGCCTCGCGTCAGCCGCGGCGCGCCGCCTCGATCTTGGCGATATCAATTTTGCCCATTTCCATCATGGCCGCAAATGCCCGCTTGGCCACCGCCGGGTCCTTGTCGGTCACGGCTTCGATCAGCACGCGCGGTGTGATCTGCCACGACAGCCCCCAACGATCCTTGCACCAGCCACACTGGCTGGCCTGGCCGCCATTGTCGATGATGGCGTTCCACAGGCGGTCCGTCTCTTCCTGGGTTTCGGTGGAAATCTGGAAGGAAAATGCCTCGCTATGCTTGAAATGCGGGCCGCCATTGAGGCCGACGCAGGGAATGCCGGCGACGGTGAATTCCACCGTCAGGATCCCGCCCTCTTTGCCGTCGGGATAGTCGCCCGGTGCCCGGTGAACGGGACCGACCGCGCTGTCCGGAAACGTTTTTGCGTAAAACTGTGCTGCCTCGAGAGCGTCGCTCTCGTACCATAAACAGATTGTATTTTTGCTGGGCATACCGGTTCTCCTCAAGCGTTGAACAAGCGCATCGATAGGTTAGAACAAACTCGCGGAACATAGTGTCGCATGGTTTTAAAGGGGCGCAGCGCACGCTGGCCCCCGTCGCATGCCCGCGATTACGGCGATGGCGCGGGCCCAGGCCCCGGCGAAGCGGCAGCACGCGCCGTCAGCGTGACCGTGGTTTCATCGAAATTGCTCGTATCACCGGCGCGCACCGTGACGGTGCCGGCAGTCGTACCCGGTGTCAGCACGCCCGCCGACGAGATCGTACAGCCCAGGTCCGGGGCATTGATGCTGAAGGTGGGCGTGGCGGCCTGCCCTTCGGCGTCGACCGTGATGGTGGTCGTGCTGGCGGCGGCGGGGGTTACGCCCGGCGCTGCGGTGGCGGCAACGGGAATCGAGGCGGCCGACGCGCGGCAGCGCCGGAACACGGTCGGTCCGGCGTAATCGTCCACCACTTCCTGGTTGATCCCGGCGCTGGTGACCGCCTTGAGCAGATTGCCGCGTTCCTCGATGGCGCGCCGGTGGGTGGTGCTGGCCACGGCTGCAGTGCGGTAGGTCTGGGCGGGGAAGGTCAGATTGCGGAACGACTGCGCCGCCGTGAGCGCCTGCGGCAGCCGGTTGGCCGGGGTGCGGTTGGAGGCATTGGCGACGAAGGGACGGGCATCGATCCCGTCACTCCATGTCACGTTATCGGGTGCGACCATGGTACCGCTCGCGTCCAGATCCCAGCCGTCCGTCGCCAGCGTGGCATCGTTGGTGGTGACATTGATCGCGCCAAGCACGCCCGACAGGGCCAGCGTGGTACCGCTTCCCGCAGCAAAGCGTTCATTCACGTGCGCAAATTCCAGCGCCGCCTGACCGCCCCCGGGCGAGGTGAAGGTATGGGTGAACTGGCCGCCATACTGACCGCTGACGCCGGCACGCGTGGCGGCGGTGCTGGTGATCCCCGCCGGGATCGCGATGAAATTGAATTCCCCATGGTGGGTAGCAGTTTGCGTGCCGCCATTGGCTGTGGGAACGGTCTGGCTGGCCTGCGCGTCCACCAGTCCGCCAGTCTGGCCCGGCCCGATCGTGATCGCGCCGCTGGTGGCGTTGATGCGGGTGCCGGTCGCGATGGTCGCGGTGCCGGCCACCAGGGCGAACGTCACGCCGGTCGCGTTCGCCGGGGCCTTGCTTGCAACCACATTGACCCCAGCCGCCGGGGGCACCGTGATCTTGTCCGGGGCAACCGTCACGCCGGTCAACACCACAGGCGTTGCCACCTGGCGGTGCAGTCCGGACGCGCTGGCCGGCGCGCTCTGCGCGGCGACACCCTGCTCGACCCCGCTGGCGTGGCGCTCGGCCGCGTCGCCGGGGGAGCTGATGCGCAAGGCGCCGGTGGGCGTGGGCGTGCCGGCCGGGTGCGCCGCGGCGTGGGTGAGTTCATGGGCAAGCAAGCGCTGGCCCTGCGCCGAGTCCGGCTCAAAACGGCCCGGTGCGAACACGATCTGCCGGCCCACCGTGTACGCATTTGCCGCGACTGCCTGCGCCGATGCGCCGGCCCGTGCGTCGGTGTGGATACGCACGTCGGCAAAGCTGTGGCCGAGGCGCTGCTCGGCGTCGCGCTGCACCCTGGCCGGCAAGGGCCGGCCGGAGCCGCGCAGCACATCGTGCACCAGCGGCGGCGCCAGCGCGGGACCGGGGCCGCTGGCGTGGCGGAACAAGGTTGCGTCGCTGCGCCCGGCGCTCATGCCGCGCGCGGGGCCGGCGGCGCGCGCCGGTATCCGGCTCATGTCCGCGGGACGGCCATGGTGCGCGCCGCCCGGCGCGGCGAGCAGCGGCGCCGGAACGGGCGCCACTGGCGCGCTGTGTGGTGTTTTCGAGAGCTGGGCGTGAGTGCGCATCGTGGGTCCTTTACGTACATCGAACGGCGTCGGCTGGGCGACAAGCCCCTCGACTATAGGGACTTTTTGGCCGTACATAGTCACTTTTTGTCACCCAAATGCACGGCGGAAACAGGAATCTCGGCAGGGAAATTTGGCGTGCCAGCAGGCTGCAGGAGCATGAAGGCATTACATCAAAGCGCGCCTATTCAAACTGCCTGCACCACTCGCTTTGGTAGGCAGGATGGGAGCACACCTTGAGAATCTTTTCGTTGTAACGCAATCCCTTGCAAGTGCGGTTGAAGCTGGCGACTGAGCGCTTGAAATCGGCCCAATCCTTGCGCAGGTTCGCTTCACTGTAGCTGGAACCGAGGTTGAACATGTCGGTGCGACGTTTGAGTTCCTTTTGTTCGCCCTCCAGATCGCTGGCATGACGGGCACAGGCGACGAATTTTTCGTTCGCTGCTTCAAAATCGGCCTTTGCCTGCGCATTCTTTTCTTCCTGGAGCTGTTCCTGCTTTTCCCTTTCCGCGGCTTCTTCCTCGCTCTCTTCATCGTCCACTTCAACCATCGCGATCGATTCCACCTTGAGCACGAACCGGCCAAACTCGGACATGCGCGGTTCGGCACTGCGCTGCCCTTCTTTGAGGCGCTTTAATTCCGAGGCAAAGGCGCCGCTCAACGACTCTATCTGAACTGCCTCCATGAGGCCGCCATTCGCTGCCGAATTGCGATCGATGCTCACCCGCTTTGCCATCTCGCCAAAGTCCGTACCCGCCTGCAGGCGCGCTTGCACCTGATCGATCATTTCCTTGTCTTTGACGAGAATGACGCGAAAATCGTACTCCGCAACGAACTCGGCCCAGGCGGGACACGCCGTCACCGACAGCAGGAGTGCGATGCAAGCATTGCGGGTGGCTCGGCGCCAGATTGACATCATGGTCTTTCCTTGCAGGTATACATCCGCTGGCGAAAACGCAAGACTGCCGTTTTCAAAAAGGGCTCGACCCGATCATCAAAGCGACGGGGGCTTCCGGCAATTATGATGGCAATTTACCTAAAGATGTGCACAAAAAGTAACTTTTAGTTATTTGATGAAAAAAAGCAAACGCGACCGGCACCTATACCGCATAGATGACCCGGTGCGCTTCCGTCGGCACTGGCAGTTCCCATTTGAACAGCATCGCCTGCAGCGACTTGTTTGACAGCGAGGTATCGCGCCGATCGTTCCTGCGTAACAGTTCGGCCCGCGGCTTTTCCAGATAGACCAGTTCCACCTCGGCGTGATACGCAAACAACAAATCGAGCGTCTTGTCACGCATTTGCTGACTCAGATGCGTCGCGTTCCAGACGAAAGGCGCCTTCGCGCGCAGCAGCTCCTTGGCCCTGTCGGTCGCGCGGTGCGCCACCATGCCCTCGTTCTTGCCGTGCTTGAGGCCGAGTTCCTCGCGCGCGTCATCGAAGGACACGACCGGCAAATCCGCATGGTGCCTGGCTACCCAGGTGTTCTTTCCAGATGCCGGCAAACCGCACATGACCACGACCCGGGAACCAGCTTCCTGGAACAGCGAATAATCCGGATGCACGTCGGCGCCGCGAAAATACGCAAGTCGGGTATGCGCGTCGACGAAGGGACGTGGCTGACCATAGCAGCCTTCATCCCGCGCCATTTCGCGGAACAGTTCTATATTGTCGAGCACCTTCTGCTGATCAGCGCAAATGCGGCCACGCATGTCCGCTTCGGCCAGCATGGCCAGCAAGGGAATGCTGACCTGCCAGGACAATTCGCGCACGGCAAACTCGGGCGTGACTGCACGGCGCGCATCAGCCATGACATAGAACGGCTTTTGATGCACGGCAATGAGGCGGCAAATGGCTTCGCGCAAAACGAAAGGCGCACCCGCATCCCACAGCGCAATACGCGCATCGATGGCGCCCTTTTTCGAGTGCCCAGGCTGGCCGATTGCGCCCGTGACCGGGTCGATCACGGTCGTGCTGCATTTCGAGATATCGTGCAGCAGCGCAGCCAGGAATACCGTCACCTGTTCGGGCCGGCTTGCGCCGCGATAATCGGGCAATGCGAGCAGTTCTTCGACAACCATCATCGTGTGGGTCCAGACATCGCCTTCGCCATGATAAACAGGCGACTGCGGCGTTGTCTTGGCCAGTTCCAGTTGCGGAAAGGCTTGCAGGCAAGCCGCAAAGTCGGGCGATTGGCCGGGGCCTGGTACCAGGCTTTCCATTGTTTTCCAGTCCATGATTTACTCCATTTCTTATCGTTTTACGTGTGTGCGCCAGCCACTGTCGGGCCATCACATCGATCACGCACGTTGATCATCCAACCATGCTGGCGAAGCAGCGCTGATTTCGTCGACCGTGCGCAAGGTCTTGAGGCCGAGGCTGTTCCAATTCACCAGCACCTGCGGCGCGTAAATGTCCACGCCATCGGCCAGGCCGTTGGGCAGGATGGGCCGCCGCGCGTAGTGCGAGCCGGAATCGAGAATCGTCTGAGTAAAGTCGGATCGCACCAATTTGTAGCGCGCGAGCACTTTTTCATCGTCTTCTACCTTCAAATAGAGGCCTTCCGACCGATCCGATTTATCCGTTTGCTGCCAGCTCAGCGCAAGGGGTTGGCCCTCGCGCGCCACCGTTGCCTCGAATGACGCTTTCCAGTGCCGCGTTTTCGCCAGCGACCGAACCACCAATTTCCAAAGATGCTTGGGATTGGTCGGCATCAAACCCGCATAAAGCACAGGGACCGATAGCACGGGCCCGCCTGCAAGCAAGGCATGGCGCCGCCTGGTCGATAGAAAGTGTCCGGCGCGACGGTCATACAGATCGAACTCGTGAAAAAAATGCGGCAGCTTGTCATAAAACACGGAATGCTTGGCATAGGTCCATTCGCCGTACATGACGAACAGATCTTCCAGACGGCCAAGCAGCCACGCTTCATGGGCAGCCGCCCAGGGCTTGAGCAGGTTGAATTGGCGCTCGCTGCCGCCGCCGACCAGGTAGTGACCGCGTGATTGCAGCAGCAAGTCGGCGGCATCCGAAAATGACACACCGGTGTTGGCGCCATCGAGCTTTTCTTCAATGACGACATAGCGGCCGGCCAGTGAGGATAGTGCAATCTGGTCGGATGCATTGTCGTCTTGTTGCAGCCGCGAGCCGGCCAGGTGCGCTGTGCGCGGATATTTGAGCAAGGGGATGCTGTGGGTATTCATACGTCGTCCCGTGCGCGTTGACGCACGGCTCCATAACAGGATTCGGGTGACCGACGACGTTTGGTATGGAGCACCGTGGGCCCGCTGCGTCTCGTTAGCGAGATCGCTCAGGGGTTCACGTGCAAGGCAGACTGGTCAAGTGCTCCTGCAATCAGGGGGATGGCAAGAATTCAGGCGCAGACGCGCATAGCGATATGACTGCAAGCAGCAGTCGTCGGCATTAGCGGGTGATGGCGTGGACGCGAGGCACTTTTAGCTCCTTGAGAGCGGGGGTTTGAAACGAAGCGCGAAGCTTAGCGAGGCAATTTGGGTTTGTCAACAAAATTGAATCTGCCTGGGGCAGGCAGTTCGCGCTATTTTGGGTGCAGCCACATTGTCATGCTTATGCAAGAATCTGGCTGTGTTGAACTACATTTTCCTGCACAGTGCGAAGTCCACCACGCGCGCAATGCCGAAACCGCGGAGGTTTGTTGAGTGCTGCAAAGTCATCGTTCCCGAATATACTGTGGGACATCAAACAGCCGACGATCACAACGCAGAAGAAGCGATCGCCGATAATATTGGCCAGTCCCACGACCCGACGATGAATCCATTTCCACTGTTTCGGCGCACCGCGCGCCACCCGTCCGCGATTTTGCTGCTGGTGCAACTGAGCGGCATGCTGCTCTACCCGTTCATCGAAACGACGCACGCCGGCCTCATTGTTTTTAACGCCTTCGGCATACTGGTGCTGGGCTTTACCGTGCGTATGGTGCGCAAAACCCCAGGCGAGACCTGGTTTAGCGCCACACTGGCGATGGCCATCATGGCTTTGCTGTTGCTGCAGTCGCTATTTGGCATGCGCCACTTACTGCCGTGGTCGTCCGCGCTCGAAGCACTGTTTTACTTCCACGCTGCCTATAGTCTGATTTCGTACATGATGGACGACTACCAGGCCACCACCGACGAACTGTTTGCCGCCGGTGCGACGTTTACCTTATTGGCCTGGGGTTTTACGCATGTATTCATCCTGATTCAAACGCTGCAGCCGGGCACGTTTGCTGCCGCCGTCAACGCCGACAGTGCACGCACCTGGACCGAATTGAATTACCTCAGTTTTGCGCTGCTTTCGTCCACCGGGATCGGCGACGTCATTCCACTCACATCGCACGCCCGCGCCGTGGCCAGCGTTGAAATGTTCACCGGATTGATTTACCTGGCCGGCGTGGTAGCGCGCTTGATCGGCCTGACCATGCAGAATCAACAGAAATAAGCGGGATGTCAGGCTCGACCGGTGGGCGGCACGGCTTCGCCCGCGCTGGCAAGCAGATTGACCACGCTGATGACATCGTAAGGTTTGCCGATCAGTTTTACGCCCGGCAGATTGATCGCCACGTCCGCATGCCCGCTGGCCAGCACCACGCGCATGCCGGGATGAGATGCCAAAACAATGCGGGCCAAGTCGACGCCGCTTACCTTCCCTGGCATGACCACATCGGAAAACACCGCATCGACGGCAGCGCCCGACGCCAGAACGGTCAGGGCCGCATCGCCCGAATCGACGCAAATGACTTCCAGGCCCGACTGCCGCAACGCGAACGAGACTGTCTCGCGCACCAAGGGATCGTCCTCGACAAACAGAATGGTGTCGGGCCCGCCGCCGGACTGTACCTGCGCCGTCGGCGTGGCCGCGATTGAAGTCAGCGCTTCTCGTGAACGCGGCAACAGGATTTCGATGGTCGTGCCCTGCCCTTCGACACTATGCAATCGCAAGGTACCGTGGGACTGCTTGGCGAAACCGTAGGCTTGCGCCAAGCCCAGCCCAGTTCCCTGATTGACGGGCTTGGTCGTAAAGAAGGGATCGAGCGCCCTGCTCAGCACCTCGGGAGCCATGCCCGTCCCATTGTCGGCAACGGTGACCGCGACATACTCGCCCGATTTCAGGTCGCCGTCGTCGGCCGGCACGTGCAGCGTGCGCGTGGCGAGCACGATTTCGCCACCGCGCGGCATGGCGTCGCGCGCGTTGATGACAATATTGAGTAGCGCCAATTCAAACTGCAGCCGGTCCACCGTGACCGGCCACAACGCCTCGCTGGATTCAACCCGCAAGGCCACGTTGGGCGGCAAACTGCTCGACAAGAATGGCAAGATGGTTTGCACGGTTTCTGCCATCGACACGGTTTCCAGCCGCACGTCTTGCACCCTGGCGAAGGAGCGCATCTGGCCGGTCAGCGCGGTCGCCCGCCGGATCGCCGTTTCGCCGGTCGAGATTAACGAGGCCATCTTGGTACGGTCCTCGGTCAGACGGAGCAATTGCAGGCAGCTCGACAATGTCTGCAGAATGTTGTTGAAGTCGTGCGCCACGCCTCCCGTCAGGCGCCCCAATGCTTCCAGCTTTTGCGACTGCAACAGCGCTCGCTGGGCCACTTCCGAGGCGGCCACGGCTTCCGCAACGCGCGCCGACAGCAGCCCGCTGTGTTCTCGTACGAGCGCGCTCGAACGGATCAGCGCTTCCCCTACGGCATCGATTTCCACCAGGCCAGCCGGTGGCAGCGAGACCGCCGTGCCCGTACCCAGTTGGGAGGCAGCGGCGCGCAGCCGTTCGATCGGCGCTGCGGTCTCCCGGGCAAAGTAGCTTGCCAAGGCGATTGCGACACCCAACATGACAAGCAGCACGACAGCAAGGAAGGTTGAGGCGTACCGTGCTGGCCGGCGCATCTCGTCCCGCGGTATCGAGAGGATCGTTGTCCATCCCGATTCCGGGGCGGTAAAGAAAAAGGCGGTCACTTCCCGGCCATCGAGCGTTGTGCCGTGATTGATTCCTGAAGTTTCAAGCGCGGTCAGTCGCGCAAGCAACGGTCCGCTGGCGCGCTTGCCCAGGTATTGCTCCGCTTTCTCGCTGCGCGCGACCACCATACCGAACTGGTCGACGATCGTGATCAACCACTCCTGGGGGAAATGCTGCTCAGCGATCAAGTCCTGCATTTCGGCAGCCTGGAACCCCATTGCCAAGCGATACTTGACGCTGCCATCGACGAAGACCGGCACGTCGACCGCGATGTCCTTCTTGCGCGCGACGCTACCGGTAAACAGACCCGAGACGAAGCTCGCCGACGGGTTTTGCAGACGCAGCTTTTGCAATCCCTCATTGCTGCGCGGTAGCGGAACACCAGGCATGGCGCGGGTATTGAGCACCTGCTGACCATCCAAGGTACTGAGCACGATGACACGGTCCGATCCCGGAACCAGCAACTTCGCCTGGCGCATGAAGCCGTCCATCTGCCCGCTGCTCAGATCGGGCGATTGAGCGAGCTTCTCCAACAATTCTTTGGTGGCGCGGAAGTTTCTGTCGACGAGCAGCGAAAACGTCTTGACGGTCGCCATGCTGCTCTTCTCTTGCGCATGTTGCTGTTCGCTATAGACGAACCAGATCGCGACCGCACACGACAGGAAGGCTGGAACGAGGATCGATAGGGCAAGAGTGAGGAGACGGGCGCGGATTCGCATGGTTGCACTAATAAATTACATCATCCCGCCACATCCAAAGGCGGATTTCGAATTGCTGAGCTAGCTAGGGAGGCTACGGTACCATGCTTTTCGACAATTATCCCGCACGCATAGACGAGCGCTACCCTCGCCAATCAACCCCGACGCGCTGGGCTCGCGGCAACACCGTCGCTTATGGCGAGATTTTCGCGAGCAGCGCTTCGAGGTCATCCAGATCAAAGGGCTTCTTCAATGCATGCGCGGTCGGGCCGAGCGACCGGGTGGCGTCCTCCAGGTCATAACCTGAACATACGATGATGGGTAACCCTGGAGTTTGCCCAAGCGCTTCGAGCGCGAGGTCGAGGCCAGAGCCGTCGGGCAGGCTGATGTCGGTCATCAACAAGTCGAATTTATGCTCGCGCAGTGCCGCGCGCGCGCCGGCAATGTCGGCCACACCCACGACCTGCCGCCCGGTAAAGGCAAGCAATTCGGAGAAGGATTCGCGGATGAAGTCGTTGTCTTCAACATAAAGGATGAAGAATGGCTTTGCGGTCATGTGTGGCGGGTTATTGATTATGTAAGTTGTTCGGACCGCGACCAAGGCGGCCGCCGGATGATACTACTTCGCCTCTGATGACCAAGGGAAATTCACGTAGTTTTTACGGGTATCGAAACAAATATTGCCGTACATTTTTAGGTAAGAGGCACGCCGCACTGGATCCGCATACACCGCACCAGGATTGGCGCTATCGCGGTCGTAGTCCGCAATGTTGCTGCTGGTGAGCGCCCGGGGCAGGATATCCATGGCTTGCGGGACGGATTTCCCTTCCAACCAGTCAGCAGCATGCTGGCCCATTGCGTAACCGAATATGGACGAAGAAAGACTGATGCTCGCCTTGTAGGGGCTGCCGCGCTTTTTGATTTCGGCGACGGCTTCATGTTCGCCATCGATACCGCCGAGAAACTGGTCAGGGCGCGCTTTACCCGCTTCGCGCAATGCAGCCAATGCGCCCAGCACGACCGTGTCGGCGCCAAGCACCACATCGACATTGGGGTGCGCCAGGAGAATCGTCTTCATCGTTCGATATCCGCCGTCCTTGTCGACCGTGGCTGGCGAAATGTCGGCCACGATTGTCACGCCTGGCAGAGCACGAAGGGTGTCGCGCATGGCCGTGAAACGGGGCGCCAAAAATCGCAGGCTGTCATGCGTGAGCAGCACGACCTTGGCTTTGCCCCCGAGCCGATTGCGAATGTAATCCGCTGCGGCATCCCCCAATACTTTGCCAGTGAGGTATTGCGGCGCGTTCAATACCGTCGTCGCCGGTGGCGGCACGACGGCACCCACATAGGTGCCAGCGCCGATAACCTTTCTTAGAGACGGTGCGAGCGACGGCGGATCGATCGGCGCCACGACAATCGCGCCGGTTTTATTGGCAAGGATGTCATCCACGTGCTTGATCATCAACGCAGGATCATTATTGGCGAAGGCGACGCTGTAACCGAGGCCGCGCGCCCGCGCAGCAGCTTCGAGACCGAGCCCTACCCCTTGCATGAACTCGCGCCGATTATCCTGAACGAAAACCAGCTTCTTACTGAAACCGACAGGTGCGCTGCACAGGGCCCGCGCAGCTTCAAACGCTGGCAATTTGATCGGCTTGGTTATTCCCTCACCATCGGCGGCGAAAGAAGCGCTGCCAAGGGACATTAATAAAGCGAACGCAGACCGTCGAAGTCTCATTGAAAAGCCCTTATGCATTGGCTGTGGTCAGCACCAGCCGCGCAGCCATGCCCGGCCTGCGGTTGATGTATTCCACCCGTGTCTTGAGCGCTGATGCCATGGTCTGGATGATCTTGCTGCCCAGCCCCGTGCCGGCTTGCGTGGCATTAGGGACCATTCCCACGCCATCATCCTCGACCGTCAGCTCGGCCTGATCGTCACCCAATCGCGTCAGCCGCACCCGTACCTCGCCAGGCTCGCCTGGATAAGCATATTTGAATGCGTTGGTGACCAATTCCTGCACAGCCACACCGAGGCTCACGCTGGCATCGGTGCGCAGCGAAAAGGGCTCCAAATAGCATTTGAGGATGGCGGTATGGCCGTCCTTCTTCATCGCCGTTTCCAGATTCGCCAGCATCGCGCCAAGATAGTCGTCGAGCGCCACGCTGGTGACATCTTTGGATGTGTAAAGGCTCTTGTGAATCAATGAAATGGCGTTGATCCGCGATTGGGTTTCGCGCAAGGCATCCCTGGCCGACTTGTCGGTGACGGCCCGCATCTGCATCTGCACCAGCACGCCGACCAGTTGCAGGCTGTTGGCCACGCGGTGATTGACTTCAGTTAGTAGAACCTCTGCGCGTTCCCACGCCATGACTAGATCGGCCGTGCGGGTCTTGACGCGCTCTTCCAGCGTCAGGTTGACTTCGCGCACTTCGTCGCGCGCACGTTTCAATTCCTGACGGTTGCGGTAAACAGTAAAGGCGACCACGAATACGACCAAGGTAATGACGACGGCCGCGCCCGCAGATATGCCGCGCAAAAGCGACGCATTGCGTTGCTGCTCTGCGCTGTTGAGCGCCGCGTTCTCATCGGCGATCAGGATTGCGCCGTAGAGAAAGACATTAATTTCGTCCATCAGGGTCTTGCCGCGATTGCGCTGAAGCAGTGCGAGAGCGTCGGCGTCGCGTCCAGCGCTTTTCAGCGCGACGCTGTTATCCATTTCGGCGATTTTTTCGTTCAATGCCAGCGACAACATTGGCAGCATGGCGCGGTTGGGAGCATCCGGCGCCATCGACCGGCCGAGATTATCGAGTTCCTGACGCGCCCGCGTTTTGGCTGTGTCGTACGGGGCCAAGTAAATTTCGTTGCCGGTCAAAAGAAAGCCGCGCTGGCTCGATTCCGCCGTGCGCACGTTGTCGCGCAGCTCTACCGCAGCGATGCGAATAGTTTGCTGCTGGGCGGATTGCTCGATCAGGCTGTTGCTGCGTGCGACCAGCCAGATGTTGGTACCAACGATCACGATCAGCGCCAGGAAACCGATCATCAGGCCTGCGCCAACGCCTATTGCCAAACGGCTTCGTCCAAACATCAATTTACCTTCAAAGGCATAGGTGCACCAACACGGGAACTGATTTTTTCTGTCTGCACTCCATCCGAGCGAATGCCAAATTTCGAGCAAATTTCAATAAGGATCGCTTCGCCGTCGGGGCAAAGCGGTGCGACGGCATGGCGCGAGGATACCGCATGCTCCTCACAGACGCGAGACACCGTGACCTGGAAGATTGGCCACTGCAAATATTATCATATGGGTATCGTTGGCAGCGCAACACACCTTCCCTTGCGAACACAGGGTTCGAGGGCCGAATGGGCAACGCATCACAATCACACAATCTACAAAAATATAGTATATAATTTTATATATTGAATTCACCGGCCCAGTGCCGCAAAACCCATGACAAAGGTAAACAAAGGCATCGATCTCCACGCCATGCAAGCGGCAGCAGCGCAGGCAAGCGGATTGTTGAAAGTACTGGCCAACCAAGACCGCATGATGCTCCTTTGCCAGCTGAGCCAGGGCGAGCACAGCGTCAATGCGCTGGAAGCGGCCATCGGCATCGGCCAGCCCACCCTGTCCCAGCAACTGGCGGTGCTGCGCGACGAGGCGGTTGTGACCACGCGGCGCGAAGGCAAGCAAATTTTCTACAGTATCGCCAGTGCCGAGGCGATCGCCGTCCTGCAACTCTTGTACGCGCTGTTTTGTCCTAACAAGGAAGGAACCACACCATGATCGACTGGACCCATTTCACCCCCATCGCCTCAGCCGCCGGCGGCGCGCTGATCGGCCTGGCGGCAGCATTGTTCATCCTGTTCAATGGCCGGATTGCCGGCATCAGCGGGATTCTGGGCGGCCTGTTGTCCTGGCCCAAGGGCGATATCGCATGGCGCATTGCGTTTCTCGCTGGCCTGGTGGTGGCACCGTTACTGTTCGCAGTCGTCGCGCCGCTGCCAACTGTGCGCATCGAGGCAGGCATGCCCGCGCTGATCGTGGCCGGGTTACTGGTCGGGCTGGGGACGCGCTATGGCGCCGGCTGCACGAGCGGGCACGGCGTTTGCGGCTTGTCGCGCCTGTCCCCGCGCTCGCTGGTGGCCACGGCAGCATTTATGACCGCCGGCTTCGTGACCGTGTTTGTCATCCGCCATATTTCTTCTTGAGGAGAACACCATGCAAGCACTCATGGCACTTGTCGCAGGCCTCATTTTCGGAACCGGCCTGATCGTCTCCGGCATGACCGATCCGGCCAAAGTCATCGGTTTTCTTGACCTGGCTGGCAACTGGGATCCGTCGCTGGCGTTCGTGATGGGCGGCGCCATTCTGGTTGGCCTGGCGGCGTTCCGCTTCGCTGCCGGCAGGACCCGCTCCTTGCTTGGCGCTGCCATGCGGCTGCCCACTGCAAACCAGATTGACCGTCGTCTGGTTCTGGGCGGTCTCGCGTTCGGCGCTGGCTGGGGCGTGGCTGGCTTCTGTCCCGGTCCGGCGCTCGCTTCGATCGCAAGCGGTAACGCCAAGGCCCTGGTCTTCACCGCCGCCATGGTGGCAGGCATGATCTTGTTCGAAGTGATTGAACGTCTGCGCCAGCCCCACGCGGAGCGGGGGTAGACCATGCTGATCGCCTTGGGACTTGGCCTCGTGGTCGGCGTGATTCTCGCGCTGACCGGCGCCGGCGGCGGCATCCTTGCGGTACCGCTGCTGGTGTTCGGCATGCATATGGGACTGGCGCAGGCCGGCCCCATCGGCCTGCTCGCAGTCGGCATGGCGGCCACGCTTGGCGCAATCCTGGGTTTGCGCGAAGGCATCGTGCGCTACCGCGCCGCGTTCCTGATCGCCGCCTCCGGCATGATTCTGTCGCCGCTTGGACTGTGGATCGCCCAGCGCATCGACAACCGATGGCTCAGCGTACTGTTTGCGGTCACCTTGCTGCTCGTGGCGACCAGGACGTTTCGTCAAGCGCGGCAGAGCACGCCCCCACCCGCTCAGGCACGCCCGGAAATCTATCCCTGCATGCGCGACGCGGACAAGGGCCGTTTCGTCTGGACCAGCGCTTGCGCCGGAGCGCTGGCATTGTCGGGGACCGTCGCCGGCTTTCTGTCAGGCCTGCTTGGCGTGGGCGGGGGCTTCGTGATGGTGCCGGCGCTTCAGCGCTACACGAACCTCGAGATGCGGGCCGTCGTGGCAACGTCGCTGGCGGTAATCGCGCTCGTCTCTTTGGCCGGGGTTGTTGCCAGCGCGGTCAATGGCGGCATGACGTGGCCGGTGGCGCTGCCGTTTTCGGGCGGCGCCCTGGCCGGCATGCTGGGTGGACAAGTCGTTGCCGCGCGCCTGGCGGGCCGCCACTTGCAATTAGGATTTGCTGCCGTGGCCGGCGCCGTGGCAGTGGGTATGCTGGCGCGCGCCCTGCTCTAGCGTGCCGCCGCACCCGACCATGCGCCTGTTTGTTATTGCTCCACACTCATATTAGGGGTACTCCATGAACATCAATCCGATCCAACTGTTCGACCCGCAGTCGTCAACCTTTACCTATATTCTTGTCGATCCCACCAGCAATGCGGCGGTCCTGATTGATCCGGTCCAGGAACAGCTGGAACGCGATCTGCAGCACCTGAGCAGGCTGAACTTGCAGCTAAGCTATATCCTGGAAACGCACGCCCATGCCGATCACGTCACCTCGGCCGGGCGCCTGCGCGAATTGACAGGCGCCAAAGCTGCCACGCCGAGCGGTTGCGGCATTGCGCCGGCGGAGATGCAGCTCAATGATGGCGACATCATCCGCTTTGGCGACAACGAGCAGATCAGCGTGTTGCATACGCCCGGCCACACCGCCGGAAGCATGACCTACCTGTGGCGCGGCAACGCGTTTACGGGCGACACCTTGCTGATCGACGGATGCGGGCGCACCGATTTCCAAAGCGGCAGCGCGCAGGCACTGTACGACAGCGTCATGAACAAACTGTTCGTTCTGCCTGACGCCACCCGCGTCTGGCCTGGCCACGACTATCGCGGTCAATCGGTGTCGACCATCGGATGGGAGAGGCAACACAATGCACGCCTGACCAATCGCAGCCGCGAGGACTTCGTAGCGTTGATGGCGGCGCTCGACCTGCCCAAGCCAAAGCTGATCGACATCGCGGTACCGGCCAATCAAAACCTGGGGTTGCCACACGGCGCTTAACTGCAATTATTCAAGGGCAATGATTGGCTGCCGCGGTGAGCGGCTGCGCGATGCGATTGTGCGGGCGTCACGGAGAAAGGGGCAAACGGCTCGTCAGAATTGCCAACGCAAGGACGCCGTGAAACTATTGCGTCTCTGTTTCGGTGTGTCGCCGACCAGCGCACGCGCTGCGCGTGTACTGCGCAGCAAGAGTCGCACTGCAAGTTGCCACGCAGCCGCGCTTTTTGGATTGTGGCCTACCCGACCCAGAGTCACGAAATGGTGTTAGATGCCCACAGCGCCCGTTCCAGGCTTTTGGCGGCATTCCCAGGCGCGGCATCTACGACAACATGAAGACCGCCGTCGACAAGGTCCAGCGTGGCAAGGCCCGCACCATCAATGCGCGCTTCCTTGCCAGGTGCGGTCACTATCTGTTCGAACCGGACTTCTGCAACGTCGCCTCCCGGCGGGAGAAAGGTGTCGTCGAGAAAATGTGCAAGATCGGCGGCGACAGATTTGGGCCGAAATTGCAGATCGCCGGTGGACCACCTTTTGCAGAACTGAACGATTGGCTGGCTCAGCGCTGCAAGCAAAGCTGGGAGACGATGGCACATCCGCAATGGGCGGCCATGACGATCGCCGATGTCTTGCAGGATGAACGAATGCACTTGCTGCCGGTACCGAAAGCGCTCGATGCCTATGAGTGCGAACGCTAATGGCATCGAATACCGGGGACCAATATTACAAGCAACAACACATTTTGAAAGCGGAACATAGAAATCGATTCCATCTACCCCGCGGCAATCCGCAAACTGAGACAAGTGGCCAATTTGCCGATTCCGATGACTGAGTTTTTTCTCGCGCGTTAGCGCACAAAGTGAACTCTTGATTTTTGGCGGAGGCGGACTTTGCGATCGACAGCTCCGTTCCGTAACGTTGCGGCAAGCCGGTGCAGCCCCCCTCAAGTGCTTACAGGCCTACCTACCGTCTGATCTGGCGAAGCAGACGCCGACAGTTGTGAAGTCGCTACCGCGATTTGCGGTCAATCGCCGCAATCAATGGCTACTTTTGATGAACGACAAGCCAATCCGCTGACAGCATTAAACTTCCATCGCGTTGCATGCTGAGGGCGCCGCGAAAAACTGCCTACGCGTTAAATGGGATGGTCCGCCATGCGCGTACGTACATATCCGGCCAAACCGATTTGCCAAAAGTTTTTTCTAACGCCTTGACATTGCGTGAGCAATCGCTCATTATAAACCCTGTGACACTATTTACTAACCGGATTGAGCACAATGGCACGACCACTTAGCGAAGATAGACGTAAGGCAATTCTGTCAGCAGCAACCGAACTGATAGCGCGCGAAGGTTTAAGCGCTGCGACCGCTCAGATTGCAAAGAATGCTGGCGTGCCTCATGGCTCAATCTTTACCTACTTCAACACCAAGGTCGAGTTAGTGAATGCCGTGTATCTGGACTTGAAAAGAGAGCTGACCGACACGGTGGTCGCCGGGCTTTCCGGCGCTACCGGAGATCGTGAGCAGCTTTACGAGGTTTGGACAACCTGGAGCCGTTGGGGTGTCGCGAACCCGTCCAAACGCCGAGCGCTTGCCCAACTTGGACAGTCTGACCAGATCACTGGTCCGACACGACAAGCAGGGTACGACGGTGCCGCGCCGGTTCTGGAAGTGATTTGGCGCGTGAGTGCTCAAGGCGCGCTCGCAAAGGCGCCACGTGATTATGTCGGCGCACTGGTCGAAGCTTTGGCCGCGACGACAATGGATTTCATGGGAGCTTCACCTGAAAAGAGTGATGCAATCTGTGAAAGTGGGTTCGAGGCCCTGTGGCGGGCACTCGGATAATTTTTATGTTTTTAATGAGTGTCTAATCACTCAAGGAGGCAATCATGTCGAAAGTTTGGATGGTGACGGGTAGCTCCGTCGGGTTGGGCCGTGCGATTGTCGAGGCAGCCCTCGCCGGCGGGCACCGCGTTATCGCAACTGCGCGCAACACGGCGGCCCTCAACGACCTCGTGTCGCAATACGAGGGTCAACTACTTGCTCTGCCGCTGGATGTGAGCTCCCGGCAAGCGTGGGATGCGGCAATTGAAGCAGCGATCAATCGCTTTGGCGTGATCGACGTGCTGGTCAACAACGCCGGGTTCGGGGCGGTAGGGTCGGTCGAGAACACCCCTATCGATGTCGTGCGTCAGCTGGTCGATACCAATCTGATTGGCGCGGTGCATGCCAGCCAAGCGATCATTCCAGTATTTCGCCAGCAGGGGCACGGTCACATTATCCTTATTTCTTCGATCGGGGCACGCATCGCCACACCAGGCGCTGCCTTCTATTACGCCTCGAAAGCCGCGGTGTCCGCACTCGCTGAAAGCCTTGCGCCGGAGGTCGCCCCTTTTGGTATCAAAGTCACTGCAGTAGAACCCGGTGGCATGCGCACCCGCTTCGCCGAGGCCACGTCACTCAAAGTGGTGCCTTCCGATCCCGCCTACGCGGAAACCGTCGGCGCAACTATCGCGATGATGCAGTCGCCACAATACAGCTCATATCTGGGGGATCCGGCCGGCCACGCCGCCCTGGTGCTCGCCGTCGCTGCGCTCGATCAGCCTCCCGTTCGCATTCTTGCCGGCGCAGACGCCGTCATGTATGGCGCGCAGGCTACCGCGGCTCTCGCTGCCTCGGACGAACAATGGAAAGCGTTGGGCCAGTCGGCAACCATCGGTTAGTTCTCGCCGCATCTCAATCCCGTCGTACCCGGCCGGTCGCCGGTCGGGGCATGATGGGGACGCGCTAAGTGCGGGGGGAGCCGTAGCCTTCGGCCAAGGCAGTGCTGCCGGACTGGTCGGTCGAATCCGGAGAAAAACCTGGGAGCGCGGCGTGAATGAGGCGGGCTGTCAGGCATCAACCCGGCTTGCGAACGTGCTGGCTGAAGACTGCGTGCAGGAACTCGGCAAATACCTTCACTTTTGCCGCACGCAAATGCCGCTGCTGGCATATCACGGTAACGTCGGGACCCGGTGCCATGGTCTCGCCCAACAGCGCGACGAGTGCGCCGCTCGCCAGTTTGTCCTCTACCGACAAGGACAGGACCTGGATGATGCCACCGCCCGCAGTGGCGGCGGCGATCAGGCTCTCCACATGGTCGGTGGCGAACACGCCCGGCATGGCAAGTGAGCTCGACTGACCGTCCTGCTGGAAATACCACGGGCGGATGCGGCGCGACTTGGGATAGATGAAATTGAGACAGTCGTGAGCGACCAGGTCAGCCGGCGAGACCGGACTACCACACCGGGCAAGGTAATCCGGGGCGGCGCAGCACACGTAGCTTGTGCTGGCAAGATGTTGCGCCACCAGCCGCGAATCACTCAAGTTGCCGATCCGGACCAGCACGTCAATCCCCTCCTCCACCATATCGACCAGGCGGTCATTTGCACTCATGCGCACCGTGATTTCGGGATAGTCGCGCAGGAAAAACGGCAGCGCCGGTGCAACGATCTGGTTTCCAATAATGGCCGGCATATCGACCCGTAGCAGGCCGCTTGGCGCGGCCGTGGAATGGCGCAAGGCCTCCTCGAGTTCATTCATGTCACCCAGCAGACGCACGGCGTTGTCGTAGCACTGACGGCCCTCATCGGTGAGCGACATGCTGCGCGTGGTCCGGTGCAGCAGCTTGACCCTGAAGCGCGCCTCGAGCGCTGCGACCTGATTGGTGACCGACGATGTGGAGATTCCTAGCCGGTCGGCAGCGCGGCTGAAGCCGCCCGCATCGACGACACTGCAGAAAACCTTCAAGGCATCCAGACGATCCATATTCTTTCTTGCTAGCACCAGGTATCACCAGCCGACATTGTAGCAGCGCCCGGTTTGTCCACGAATCAGAAAAACTGTATTGCCCAATGCCCTGTTTTTCCCCGTGCACGCCAGCCCTACACTGGCCATGACGGCTCGCACATAGCCAGCCCGCGCAGAATCCAACGATCAAACAAAGGAGTCATCATGCAAGACCCATCCATCATGCAAGCAGTTGTCCTCGCGTCCTTCGGCGCGCCCCTGGAACTGGTAGAAGTAAGCCGCCCTGTGGCCGGTCCGGGACAGGTACTGGTGCGAGTCGAAGCCAGTGGTGTCAATCCCCTCGATACCAAGATTGCCGCCGGCAAGGCTGACCATGCGCGTCCGGTCCTGCCGGCGATCCTCGGCATTGACATGGCCGGCGTGGTCGAAGCGGTCGGCGCAGGAGTGCAGGCGTTTGTCCCTGGCGACGAGGTGTACGGCATGACCGGCGGCATCGCCGGCGTACCGGGCTCCCTGGCCCAATATGCCGCCGTCGACGCTGACCTGCTCGCCCTCAAGCCAAAGAACATGTCCATGCGCGAAGCAGCGGCTCTGCCGCTGGTGTTCATTACTGCATGGGAAGGTTTGGTAGACCGTGCTCGCGTCAAGACAGGAAGCAAAGTTCTTGTGCACGGTGGCGCCGGCGGCGTGGGCCACATTGCCGTGCAGATTGCACGCGCCTTTGGCGCCGAGGTGTACGCAACGGGCGAGGCAAGTCAGCGCGCCGCCATCGAAAACTACGGCGCGACCGCCATCGATTTTCGCACCAGTACGGTCGACAATTATGTGGCTCAGCATACCGATGGCGAAGGCTTCGATATTGTCTATGACACCGTCGGCGGGGCAACCCTGGACGCCTCCTTCCTCGCCGCACGCCTGTACCACGGGCACGTCGTGAGCTGCCTGGGCTGGGGCACGCACGCGCTGGCGCCGCTATCGTTTCGGGCCGCGACCTACTCCGGCGTATTCACCCTGCTGCCCCTTATCCACGGCAAGGGACGCGCAGCCCATGGGGCCATCCTGCGCGAGGCCAGCCGCATGGTCGAGGCGGGCAAGGTCAAGGTAAGCCTGGATGCAGCTACCTACAGCCTGGCCGAGGTCGCAGCAGCGCACCGCGCCATCATCGACGGCACCGCCACCGGTAAGGTGGTAATCACCGTGCAGGCGCCGGCATGAGTGCCGATCGCGGTGTCCAACAAATGCCCGCACGCTATGTGCTTGCGGCAGACAAGCGCAACCCGCCCATGGTTTTCCTTGGCATGCGCGCTTAACTATCACATTTACAAGGAGTACATAGATGCCTGTCATTCTCATCACCGGCGGCAGCCGCGGCATAGGAGCGAGCACTGCGCTACAGTGCGCACGCCAGGGAATGGACGTTATTCTCACCTACCAACAGGACCGGGCCGGCGCGCTCGAGAACGTCAGGCGTATTACACTGGAAGGCACCCGTGCACTCGCCCTGCCACTCGACCTGCGCGACACTGACAACTTCCCTGCATTTCGCCTGGCGCTCGAGGAAACATTGCTGCGGCGCTGGCATTGCAGCGGACTCGACGGCCTCGTGAACAATGCAGGCTTCGGTTTGTTCAATCCAATCGCCACCGTCAGGCAGGCGCAGTTCGACGATTTGGTACAGGTACACCTGAAAGGCCCATTTTTCCTGACCCAGACCCTATTGCCGCTACTGAACGATGGCGCCAGCATCGTCAACGTCACGAGCGCAACGACCCGCGTGGCCACTGCGGGCGTGGCGCCGTACGCAGCATGCAAGGGTGGACTCGAGGTACTGACACGCTACATGGCAAAAGAATTGGGCGAACGGAACATTCGCGTGAACGCCGTCTCCCCCGGCCCCGTGCGCACCGATTTGGGCGGCGGCCTGACACCAGAATTCGAAGCCAGCCTGGCCTCCAAGACCGCACTCGGGCGTATCGGCGAGCCCGCCGACGTGGGCAAGGTGATCGCCATGCTGCTGACCGATATAGGCGCGTGGATCAATGGACAATCGATCGAGGTGGCTGGTGGCTATGTCGTCTGAAACGAAATACGCTACCGAAGCGATCGAAATCGTCACCTTCCGCCTCGTGCGTGGCGCGAGCTTTGCCCAATTCGTTGCGGCTAACCGCGACGTCGACGTCTGGCTGATGCAACAGCCCGGATTCAAGTCGCGCCGGATCGCTGAACAAGCAGGACGTCATGTCATTGACCTGCTGCTGTGGCATTCGGCGGCCGCCGCGCGTGCGGCCATGCCAAAACTGATGCACGATCTAGTCGATTCGCCCGTGCATGGCATGATCGATCAGGAAAGCGTGAGCTGGACTGTTGCCGAGGTCGCTCATACGAACGGTCAGTGCACTTGAGTCTGGCAGACAGGGCCGGCGCGGTTGGGCCGATCAGTTTTTTTGAGTGACACCCGAATCGAGCGGTCGACGTCGTCTCTCAGGACAAGGCCCAGCGACGCATCGTGCGATGGAACAACCCAATGCTTAAGTATTTTCCAACTGACGGATTGCCTTAATTACGAACTGGGCCCCATGTCTTCTGCCACAGCGGCCTGTCTAAACCACCGGCAGCGACAACGCCGATGGAGCGAGCAATACCAGGTGCCTTGTTCAAATTTCTTAAATTTAAAAGTTGAAAAATGCTGACTGAATCTTCCCTGCATTGCCGCCATTCCCACTCATTCGGAAGGATAGGATCTTGAAAACCTGGTTCATTACTGGTGCCTCGCGTGGCTTTGGTTTGTTGATCGCTAAGTTGGCACTGGAACGCGGCGACAATGTCGTAGCGACTGCGAGAAAGCCCGAGGCGGTCAAAAATGTATTTGGTGCGCACGAGAGGCTGCTCGCCTTGCCCGTAGATGTCACTAACGAAGAGGACGCGATCTGTGCTGCAGAGCAAGCGGCTGCCCGGTTCGGTCGTATTGATGTGCTGGTCAACAATGCTGGCTATGGGCTGCTCGGCGCGGTGGAGGAATCATCTGCTGAAGAAATTCGCCGCCTGTTCGAGACAAACGTATTCGGCTTGCTGAGTGTGACCCGGGCGGTGTTGCCCGTGATGCGTCGCCAGCGCAGCGGTCACGTGATCAACTTCTCGTCGATTGGCGGCTACAAGGCTCATCATGGCTGGGGCGTATACGGATCGACGAAATTCGCGGTCGAAGGCATTACGGAGGCGCTGTCGCAAGAACTCGCGCCGCTGGGCATTCATGCAACTGTCGTTGAACCGGGGTTCTTCCGTACCGACTTCCTGGACGCGAGTTCGCTAATGTCTACAGCGACCAAAATCGCGGACTATGCGGATACCGTAGGCGCAATGCGTAAGCTTGCTGCAACGGCAAATCATCAACAGCCCGGTGATCCGGTCATGCTCGCAAGTGCCATAATGGTACTTGCAGATTCACAAATTCCGCCGCTGCGCTTGCCACTTGGGCGCGACACCATCCAGCGCCTGATGGAAAAAAACAAATCCGTAGAACGTGAACTAGAGCAATGGATGAGCGTAAGCCTGTCGACCGACTTCACTACTCTTGTCTGAACGAACATCGGGCCCCGATTCCGCCTGGCGGGGCCGGCGCAATCAAGTGATACAACGCGTTGGTAGGCGCCGCAACGGCTGTGCAAGCCGCTGCCGTCCTTTGCAATCAAGCTCTTGCGGACAACCTGCGGCGAAAAAACTGACAGCTATGCCGTCGTCGCAATCGAGGAACGATAGACCTGCCCGCTTAAAACGAGCGGAAGCGGTGTCCGCAAGCTCATCTACCAGCAACGTCCAGCAACATACAAAAACGTTTAAAAAACAACTACATATGCAATCGAAGTGTCCATTAAGATCCACTGCAGCGCAGTAGAATCCGGGTATAATTTGATAGTCGTTTCGATAGTCGAAAAATATGAATCGTGCGCAACACCGTCTTTCCGCAAGAGCAGTGGCAAACTTATCCGATCCCGGGCTATACGGGGATGGGGGAGGTTTAACGTTACAAATAACGAAAGCCGGCGTGAAATCTTGGCTCTTCCGCTACATGATTGCTGGAAAAGCATACGGCATGGGACTTGGGCCCACTCACACCGTGTCCCTTGCGGAGGCCCGGGACAAGGCCCTGATTGCGCGTAAACAGGTCCAGAACGGGTTTAACCCGCTGATGGTAAAGAAGGAAGGACTGAAGGCGGCACAGCTAGTAGAAGCGCGGTCGATGACCTTCGATCAATGTGCTTGCGCCTACATTGAAGCGCACAAAGCAAGTTGGCGCAACGCAAAGCATGCCGATCAGTGGACGAATACTTTAAGAACGTACGCTAGCCCTACCTTTGGTTATTTACCTGTCGGCGAGATCGATACAGCTCTGGTAGTGAAGTGTCTGTCCCCTATATGGACCACAAAGACCGAGACCGCGAGTCGCTTGCGTGGACGAATTGAAATGATTCTCGGTTGGGCTACCACGAGCGGATATCGTTCGGGTGAGAACCCCGCACGCTGGAAAGGGCACCTCCAAAATCTGCTTGCGACGATCAGCAAGTCTAGTCGGACGAAGCACCACCCGTCCCTTCCCTGGGCACGCATGAAGGATTTCATGGTGGAGCTCCGAAATTGCAACGGCACTGCCTCGCGTGCTCTTGAGTTTTGCATTCTGACAGCCAGCCGATCCGGGGAAGTTCGAGGCGCGCGGTGGTCGGAGTTTGACATCGAGAAAAAGATCTGGACAATCCCCGCTGGCCGCATGAAGTCGAAGCGAACACATGAAGTTCCGCTTAGCCTCGCTGCGGTGAAAATACTTACTTCCATCGAGCCGAGCGGAGAGCTGGTGTTCGTTGGACGAGCAAAGCAGGAACTTTCGGACATGTCGCTAACAGCGGTAATTCGACGCCTCAACAATGAGAAGGTCCCGCGGTGGACTGATGGCAATGGCGACGGGGTGACGGTACACGGGTTTCGGAGCACTTTTCGTATGTGGGCAGCAGAAACCACCAATTATCCTCGCGAAGTTGCGGAGCATGCACTAGCTCACCAACTTCCTGATGCTGTCGAGCGTGCTTACCAACGTGGCTCACAATTTGCCAAGCGTGCTTCGCTTATGGCAGAGTGGGCGGCATACTGTGGCGGCGGGTCAATTTCCAGCGGGATATGAGAAAACGGTATTCCACATCACACGGCGCGGGAGAAATGGTCACTTAACCCTATAGGATTCCGATTGCCCCCTTTGGCCGCGCGATTAACTGTTGGGGTTCACGTGTGAAACGGGCGTACGCACATCGACGCGGCTTCCTGCTCAGATTAAGTGCAAATGCACTAGGCGCCGTGCTCACGCAATATGCAACATGCTCGCAATCTAAGCCACCAGCTCGCATTTGACGAAAGTATGCGGATGCTAAAAGCAAGTCAAGTAAATGCGCCGACAGGCGCCTATACAATCCGTTGCTCCCCCCACGCCGGCCAACGCCGACGGAAAAAAACCGTCTGATGAGAAACGTCGCGCAACGCGCCAAGCTCATCCGACCTTCGGCCAGGAAGGCCACAGTGGCCCCACGAAGAATAAAGCGAGGAAAGCAAGCAATGTCGTCTGATCAAACTAGCAGGCTAACGACACCGTCCGCATTTTCCTTACGCCCGGTTATGCACCGGCCGCTGCTGTTTCGAGCTGGTCGCATGCCTTTTACGCTCCGCTTGAGCAAGAGGCTTGGCGCCACCATCTTCAATGGTGCCTATCGCTTACCTTGGTGAAGAACTCCCGTAAGGTGTGGTCCACGGCGCCCACATCCTCAAGTACTGTAATCAACGGACACGTCTTGTTGGAGTAGTAGACGATAAGCGGCGCCTGCGCGGTTCCTCGGTAGTTCGAGAACTGTGAGAGCACATCCCTCATCTCAGAAACTAGGCTTGCCAAATCACGCACAATAGCTTCAACGATTGTTCCACTTTCACGTGCGAGTGAGATAAACGTCGTGTAGCTATCGGAATGATCCAACGGATGGCGAACGCGATTTCCCTCTGCAACCATGAGCGCTACCGTCAACGCGGGTTGTGCTTCTGGTGGACTCACCTTGGTGTTGCGTACGTCGTCCAGCCTCGCGTCGATGTCTCTTATGACAGTAAGAAGCTCGCTAGCAAGCTTTTCCTTGACGTAGTCATCGAACTCCTTCTTGGCAATAGAGTACTGAGCATCGAATCGCTGTTGGTTTTTTAGTGACTCCTCGTGCTGGAGCAGCAGTGAGTACATAAGTGCGCCAAAAGCCAGCAGCGAAAAGATCGGATTCAACAGTCCAGCAAAATAGTCGCCAAACTGGCCCCAGACATCCTGGCGAGCGCTTAGCACGGTGCCAAACTGATCGACATATGCACGTACAACCACCGTAACGAGAAGCAATGAGAGGGCAAATGCTGCGAAAAGAATGCGTCGGTTCATATGTGATGCCTAACGTTTAAGCTGACCGGGAGCAGCCGGAAAATACCAAGGAAAAAGGAAGCACAGCCGCAGGGAGTCCGAGTCGAACGACACCTTAGAGATCGTAACTCCCTCCGTCCCGCTTTCACAACCTAGGGCGATCTGCGCGACGACCCCGTCCCCACGCTTTTGGACTTTCGAGTAGAGAAACGCTCCTGCAAACACCGTGAGCACCACTCCCCCGCCCCCTCCCGAAATGGCGGGTACAACGAGCAAGGTCAGTTGTTGGCCGAAAACCGGATGTTCCTACGGGCGATTGTACCGTACAGGTACCGATGTGAGGCTGTCATACCGAGACGACATTAGTTGTGTAGATTCGCAAATGCGTCTGAAATATAATGGTTGATCTCGCTATCACTGCGCCGAAAGTTCAGCGGGCGCTCTGCAGCGCCCCCGGTCTCCGATAACACACATCGGACTCAATACCAAAAAGGAATCCCCGTTACGATGTTCAATATCTATTTGGGCTCTCATTTCTCTTCGAGATGGTGCACAAGGACGGTAAAGACGGACTCGTGCAGCGTATGCGAATCACAGTTCAGAAGCGCTACTGTGCTGCCAGATGGTGGGATCGGTTGTCGACGCCCTTTGCACGAACATTTTTTTACACGTGAGGAAGCAAAAAAATGCCGGGGCTGTGCCCTTCATTACAGAATACAAGCATAGCCTTCAGTAATGCCAAATAGTGCGAGCCGGCTGCTCAACTGGTGCGCCATTGCGTTGTGAACGCGGCCGATTGATTCAGGCTCGGTGCTCCGATGGCTTTCGAGATCGCGTGGAAACCCCGATATAGTCACTGGAGCGTTGATGAGGAAGTGCCGTAACTGAGACATCATCGCAAGGCACGCCCTAGCAACTTGGCATCCAGGCGAACCCAAGCGTAACGTGCTGGGGGGAAGCACAGCGGGAGCGACCTAGATGGAGTTCGTGAACCACAATGGCGGCGTCTGCCGAGGTCGTGCAACGCACGCCTTGGCACACGAACTGAGCTTTGAGCCGATTCACACAAAGGGAGCAGCCCATTTACAGTTTTCCTATCGTCGACAGCCGTTAGCCCTTTAGGTGGGCGCGGTCATTATCTCTACAAACGTCTTCGCCCGGCGCAGCTTTTTGAATGCCGGGCGGGAACCCTGTAGCGCAGCATGCAGTTTTTCCGGCTTTGCGGAGATCAACTCAATTAAAGCGTCGCGCACAGCAGTAAGCCCCATTAGCCGCACATCCGAAAATAACTTTCCGACGGCCGCCGTCGCCATTTCCTTTCGCTTTTCGCCGCTCAACCGGACTGCTGTCGAACTATAGGAGAAACCGTAGCGACTTCCCACGTTATCATTAAAGTCTTTCTTGGCTGCTTGCAATTTGGATTTGTAGCCCATCAGATCAGAGCCAACCATTCTTCCCCCAACCAATGGAAGGATCAGCAAGTGACAGTGTGGTGCACCTTCATCTAGGTGGACAACAGCACTGATCACTGGCGCCCCAAAATGCGCCTCACACCATGTCAAGGAATCAGAAAAGTATTGCCTCTCGTCGATCAAGCTGCCTGGATTTAAACTAAATATTATTTCGATAGCCAGAACCGCGTCCTTGCGCAGCTTTCCAACACCGCTCGCTTGCATCAGCTCTCGCGCTTCACGTGCGACGCCCGCAGCTGAAGATGCGCCTCGCAACACATAATTCAATCCGACCCGGGATAGATCTATAGCAGAGTTATAGCCATGCCCGAGCTCAATCGCAATTTCTCGATGATTATGACGCGCTGCAATCTCGACGATGTTCGGGCCCGAAAGCTTTTGCATGCGCAAAAATTGGGAGTCAGCCATAGAGTCGCCATAAAGTTATAACGACGCTTAGCATGAACAGGTCCGCAAGCTCGGCCGCAAATTGTGTTCTCATGCGAACATGGGCCTGCGTCCGCTCAGTCATAGGCCGCTCCCATCTTTTGAGAGTTGAGCCAGGTGGTTAGCAACGCTTGCCCCAAAAGCGACAGATGGTATCGCCCGGGGTAGCTTACGACGCCGTCGCGATCCATCACCTTCTCACGGATACAAACCAAATTTTCGCGCCCCGGGCCTAAGCGACGAATGTGTAAAATCAAGTCTGGGCTGTTGGAACATCCAGCCGCACGGTCTGCGTCCTCACGCCACAAAGGTCCCAGTAGGAGAGCGCGAACCAACCTAACAAGTCGCGGATTCGCACTTTCTACGCAAATGGGATGGTTGCGTTCGTTAGCATCTGCCTTACGAGCTTTGCGTAACTTTATACTGCGTGCAGATCGGATCTGGCAGACAAAAGTTTTCATCGTGGTCCTCCTGCGAGTGCACTCACCTTTCTCGGACTCTGTTTTGGATCAGGCTTTAACGGCTGCGTCCCGGGACTATGCTCGGAGGTCCTGGCGCGTGCGAGTCTATTAGTTGCCTGGCATGCGGACGTGTCGACGTGATCTTTGGACGTAGGTGCCCGCCGAGACGCTATGCGTCCTTCGAGCCAGTTATCGATCTCGGACTCTAGCCAACCAACTGCACGCGGGCCGAGTGAAACGCTTTTTGGGAAGGAATTTTCCGCTATCGCCTGATAGACGGTACTTCGGGCGAGACCGACCCGATTCAACACGCCTGGTAGTCGCAAGATGCGAGAGCCGGCGCCGCAAGGTAGGGCCGCAACAACCTGATGAGCATTGCAGTTTTGGTGGCCCATATGTCTTGGCATACTTCGTTCGCTATCGGGGGGGTCTCCATCGCCGCTATCTCCGTCGTCATCTTCAGAATGCGTCGAGGGCGTAGTCGACGTCCGCGCCGAGTCAACCATTGCATCAGTTGCGCTGTGATCATGCCAAAGCGCGAAATAGTCCTCTTCGCGACGAAAAACGGTCGGCCCAGCTGGCCGAGAATCCTGCTGAATTCGAGAGGTTTGCCAAGAGAGGAGGTCATCACAAAGGTCCACCGGCAGATTATCCACGTCGCTCCGCTTCACGACTATCTTCACATCATCATTCATGAGGCGGTTCATTTGCTTCCTCGCAATGCTGCCCCGCATGTACTGCGATCATCGACAAAAACTGTTTTCACATTGGTCCTTTATTTTGGTTGGATTGCGCGCCGACTATTACTCTTTCCCAACGACGCGCTGGCCGCATAATAGGTGCAAAATGAAAGTGCAGTGCGATGATTTGCGTTGTTTTGATGCAGTATATTTTCCAAGTTTTTCCAGCTTCCGTGTTACTAGCCACAAGCTCCGCTCACCTAAATTTTTCCGCAGGGCGCTGCCGAGTGGATCTTGAGCGTCTCATACTTTTGCAGGGGAAAACCCTAGGGTTCTTGGTGAAGCGCAGCAGCAACGCATGGAATACGGAGGTGTGAATGCATGTAAGCCTATGCACTGTAGGGTTCCGAATTCTTGTGGGTCAGATCGTGGGGGGAATGCAATCGAACCGGAGTGCTGCAGATATGCTTCGGCGACCTGTGCTCGACGACTCGGCAGAACGATTTCGATGAGTTAGCGGTTGGAGGTTAGCGGAGCAGTTAGCACAGTATCAAAGTTTCATGATCGGCCGAATTTTATGCGGCACCGCGCAAGCCAGAAAGCATGCGGTTGCCCTACGACATTTTGCTAATCACTTTTAGTTCTCTTTTTCAGCTGGGCTGTTACGGGCAGGACATTTGGCTGAATGCCGTGGTTGAGAACCAATAGCGTTCGCTCAATTTCAAGTATGACTCTGTCGAGATTCTCATCGACTTCGTGGTTCCAAAAGCGCATGACTGTCCAGCCTAGTGCGTTCAAGACCGCAGTTTTCCGACGGTCGAGAAATTTCCACTTTTTCAGCCTATGCGTTTTTCCGTCGATTTCGATTGCTAGGCGGTGGGACAGACTCGCGACGTCGACCTTATAGCAAGGTGGAAGGCTCTCAAACTGCTCTCGGACGAGACGGGTCGAGATTGCGACCTCGGTTGGCAGGCCCATTCTGCTCGCGACAATGATCTGCTGATGTGTCAACTTGGAGTTCCCACCCCTTGCCAGAAACGTTCGTCCAAGCATCTTGGACCGCATCTTCGCGACATTCTCGGGCTTTAACATCGGATTGTTCACCTTCATTCGCTGGGAGCTCAGCGGGCTTTTCCTTCCGCGTAGAACCACCCCCCGGATACCTGACATCCAATCGTTAAATGCTTCTACTCTTCCTGGCTGCGCATTGCGCCAGCTTGCTGCGCAACCATTTTCACAAAACCTCCGCTTCGCATTGTTGAGCGGCCCAACCGAACGAAAGCCGAAAGTGCGCTGACACCACTCGCACTTCTTCTGAATTTGCATACAGCCTTCACATAATCGCGAGCGTGGGCCGAGCGGCAGAAATGTGCTCAAACAGCCCTGACACTCCCGAGATTTGAAAATATGCGCAGCCATAAAACCAAAAGGAAAGCTGTTTAATAAGGGTGAGCCAGCTGTGGGGTCCACCGGAACAAACCATTTAGGCAACATTGAGGTACATGTACCGTAGATGCACCGGAAGTATAGCTGGATCATGTCAGCGTGCCAAATCCATCTGCCCTCCGCCAGTCGCCCGAGCTACTATCGTTAGGAATAGCCATACGCGACCTCCGCCTCAGCGCAGGGATGTCTCAAGAAGAACTAGCGCATTTGGCAGGCGTTGACCGTAGCTATCTCGGACGCGTTGAGCGCGGTGACAACAATGTGGCCGTTATGACTCTTTGCAGAGTCGCCGCGGCGCTGGGAGTGTCAGGGGCACGCCTTCTTGACTTGGCGGGGCTATAGCCGCGTTCTATCTGGATAAAGTACGCTGCATAGGTGTCGACAATTCAAAAGAATTGAGTCGAGTATTGCGCTGCCCTCGTTATTTACGTGGTAAAGGGGCTGCTAAGGATCGCAGCGAGCACTCGGGAGACGACCTGGATATCACGCCTCAACGGGACGCGGTGCGCGCACCGTTTGGGGATGCTACGCTGGTGCCTCGGCAAGGACCGCTGCCGACCACGCTCCTTGTTGCAGCGCGACTGCAGCTATAGCCGCCGCAGACTTCAAATGTTCGTCTGCCCAGCTGTGCCACCTATTCCACGCTGGAAGTGCCAAGCTTGGAAGCGTGATGATTGTCATCGTGCCCAGCACTACAGAGGGTGGCGGCCCGGGCCGCTGAGCCGGCGCTGGCAGCGACGCGCCCATCATCTTGGATAGATCATGGACGGTACCGGCACCATGGGCGATCAACACCCGGGGGCGGATAGAACGCAGCAGCAGACTAAAAACAGCCCTCCCCGCGGAGCGCCCATCGCTATGTTCGGGCAAAGCAAGGTCGGCGCTCATGGGGCTGGAATAACAAATCACATTCGTCTCGAGGATCCGGTCCACACCGGCCTGGCGTAGCAGCACGCCAAAGCGATCAATGTTTTCTCTAGTCCGAGACGGTTCGTTCAGTTCGTCGTATACTGCGCGGCAATACTGTCCATTCCGGTTGAACAAAGCGTCAACATGGCGGGCATGGCTAAGGCGCGCTGCAGGATATGTGCGCGCCGGATTGCGCCCGACCACAAAGGCCAGCGCTTCCAAGGGATCGTTCAGGTCGGTCATCCATGGTCTCGGGTACTGACCGTTCACGGGCAGCGTGGCGGAGACGATTGCCTGTTCAAATTGTGTGCGTAGTGCGTTGATGGCGAGCATGATGCAAGGTCCCAAGACGAAACAAGAAAATGCCTGTAAGGTAAATATCGCGAGCGAGATCCGGTGCTCCGCTACGACTTTTGTAGCCGCTTGTGAGGGAGATGCATTCACAGGAGAAAAATGAGGCCGCGCTAAGTCGCCCCTGTCAACTTTCGCTAGATGACGCATGGCTACAGGCACGCCACGCCACGCCACGCCAATCACCCCAACGGTTGGCCCATGCGCCCGATGTTTTTCGCGACGCACATCGGGGCCGGGCTCATGATGATATCAGAAGGTCACCGGAACAGAAGCAGCGCCGATACGCTCCCACGACGATTGGTACCGCCATCGCGCATGTTCCGCCATTTGCACAGACTTTCATCCGCTCGGCGGATTCAAAGATGGCTTCGGAGCCGCCGGCCAATTTCCCGCGAGCACTGGCTCTCCGCGTTATAGTGTTGAAGCCTGCCCTAGTGATCGCTATGACTGTGCTATTGCCTCATGGTATTCTTGTGACTTTGAAATTAGTGCGGCGCTGCAGATCACTAAGTCATCAGCGAAGACGTCTGCTCAGAAGCATAAAGAGCAACAAAATAGGATCTGAATGTCAAATCAATTTTTTGAGAAGCCAATCCTCAATTCACCTTACAAGTACCCCGCGCGACATTGGGAACTTGATACTACTGGGCAGCCAACTCAGCAGATTGTAGAAGCGCGTCGCCGAGCAGAGTTCATCACACCAATTCCGAAGGCAAAAAAGCAGAAAGGTGCAGGAAAACAGGAAGACCTGTTATTTGACACCGACCTGTCTACACAAGAACAGGCATATGACCACACCGCCGTCATCAACTCGGTACGGCAAGAGGTGGACAAATGGCGTGCGCTCAAGAACTCGACCGACTGGCGCGTCACCCCCGAAACCGTGCGTCTGCTTCAACACTGGCGGCACCATCCTTTCAGCAGCATACGGCCTTTCTTCTGCCAGGTAGAGGCTGCCGAGACGATCATCTGGCTCACCGAAGTCGCGCCTCAGATCGGCAAAATCGGTCAGACCTTTCTCGATCACCTGGCCAACGCAAACAACGACGCCAACCCAGAGCTGATGCGGTTGGCATTGAAGCTGGCGACCGGTGCGGGCAAGACCACAGTGATGGCCATGATAATCGCGTGGCAGACCGTCAACGCTGTGCGCAGACCTGGCAGCAAGAAGTTCACACGAGGGTTCCTGCTGGTCGCCCCTGGCTTGACCATCAAGGATCGCTTGCGCGTCTTACAGCCCAACGACCCGGACAGCTACTACGCCAGCCGCGAACTGGTGCCCAGCGACATGCTGGACGACCTGAACCGTGCCAAGATCGTAATCACCAACTACCACTCGTTCAAACTCCGGGAGCGCATCGAGCTGTCGAAGGGGGGCCGGCTCCTGCTGCAAGGCCGCGGCGGCGATGAACTGAACACGCTCGAAACCGAAGGTCAGATGCTCCAACGCGTCATGCCTGACCTGATGGGCATGACCAACGTGCTGGTAATCAATGACGAGGCCCACCACTGCTACCGCGAGAAGCCAGACGTCGAAATCGATGCGTTGAAGAGCGACGAAAAGAAGGAGGCTGTCGAGAACAACGAGGCCGCCCGCATGTGGATCACCGGCTTGGAGGCTGTCAACCGCAAACTTGGCGTCGCCAAGGTGGTCGACCTGTCGGCCACGCCGTTCTTCCTTGCTGGTTCAGGCTACATCGAGGGCACCTTGTTCCCATGGACCATGAGCGACTTCTCGCTGATGGACGCTATTGAGTGCGGCATCGTCAAGCTGCCCCGCGTGCCTGTGGCCGACAACATTCCCGGCGGCGAGATGCCGAAGTTCCGCAACCTGTGGGAGCACATCCGCACCCGCATGCCAAAGAAGGGTCGGGGTGCTGCGAAGTCGCTCGATCCGCTGAGTCTGCCGGTCGAGCTTCAAACGGCGCTTGAAGCCCTGTACGGCCATTACAAGAAGACCTTCGATTTGTGGCAAGCCGCTAGCATCAAGGTTCCACCCTGCTTCATCGTAGTGTGCAACAACACGTCCACGTCCAAGCTGGTCTACGACTTCATCTCTGGCTTTAATCGTGAGAATGACGATGGAAGTTCCACACCAGTCCCCGGGCGGTTGGAACTGTTTCGCAATACTGACGAGTACGGCAATCCCTTCGGCCGTCCCCGTACGCTGCTGATTGACAGTGAACAACTGGAGTCGGGCGATGCGCTTGACGATAGTTTCCGTGCTGCGGCTGGCCCTGAAATCGAACAGTTCAAGCAGGAGGTCTTCGAGCGCGGAGGCGCCTTGGCCGATGAACTGCGATTAGGCAAAAATTTCGACGACGCGCGGCTGCTCCGTGAGGTGATGAACACTGTTGGCAAGGCCGGACGCTTGGGTGACTCGATTCGCTGTGTGGTCTCCGTATCCATGCTGACCGAAGGCTGGGACGCCAATACCGTGACCCATGTGCTGGGCGTTCGCGCCTTCGGCACCCAACTTCTGTGCGAACAGGTAATCGGCCGCGCCCTGCGCCGCCAATCCTACGACCTGAACGAGGAAGGTCTGTTCAACGTCGAATACGCCGATGTGTTGGGCATCCCGTTTGATTTCACCGCCAAGCCTGTGATCTCGAAGCCACAGCCGCCGCGCGAGACGGTACAGGTGCGTGCGCAGCAAGAACGTGCAGCACTGGAAATTCAGTTTCCTCGCGTGCAAGGCTATCGGGTTGAGTTACCGGATGAGCGTTTGACAGCAGAATTCTCCGCCGACTCAGTGCTGGTACTGACGCCCGACTTAGTTGGCCCCTCCATCACGCAGAACGCCGGCATCATTGGCGAGACCGTTGACCTCAGCCTTGAACACCTAGCTGACATGCGGCACTCCACCCTGTTGATGCACCTCACCAAGCGTCTGTTGATCAATCATTGGCGCGACCCTGGTGACGAACCGAAGCTGCACCTGTTCGGCCAGCTCAAACGCATCACCAAGGAGTGGCTGGACACCTGCCTGACTTGCAAAGGTGACACTTACCCTGCGCAATTGATGTACCAGGAACTGGCCGACGAGGCCTGCAACCGCATCACAGCCGCCATTACCAAGGCCGAGCAAGGTAACAAACGTCCCATCAAAGCGGTGCTGGACCCCTACAACGCAACCGGCACAACCCGCTTCGTCAACTTCAACACTTCAAAGACCGAACGTTGGGAGACCAACGGCCCGCCGCCCAAGTGCCATATCAACTGGGTCATTCTCGACAGCGATTGGGAGGCAGAGTTTTGCCGTGTCGCTGAGCGCCATCCGCGCGTGGTGACCTACGTCAAGAACCACAACCTAGGCCTTGAAGTGCCGTATCGCTACGGCTCCGAGACGCGCAAGTACCGGCCCGACTTCATCGTCCAGATCGATGACGGCCATGGCACTGACGACCTGTTGAACCTTATCGTTGAGATTAAGGGCTACCGGGGCGAAGACGCCAAAGACAAGAAGCTCACCATGGACACCTACTGGGTGCCTGGCGTTAACAACCTGGGTGCATACGGCCGCTGGGCCTTCATCGAGTTTGTGGACGTGTACCAAATGCAGCATGACTTCGCCAAAAAGGTCGAAGCCGAATTCAACAAAATGATTGACGCCGTTGCCCCGGCAAGTGAATCAGTACCTGAGGGCGCACTCTGATATGGCCACCAAGAAGAACACCCCGCTGAGCGTTGAAACGCTCAAGCACGAAGATGCCACCCGTAAGAACATTCCCACGGCCGAATATCAATCGGTCATGAAGAAGGAACAGCAAAGCCCGGTTCGCGTCGCATACCAGCGTGAACGAGAAGGCCGTAACCGGGATTTGGATCCGCAACTGGTCTGGCGAGGCAAGGACGAGCAGGATTGGTCTGACCTCGTGGTGCACGCGCCGCCACTGTACATACAGGAGAAGGTGCACCCCAAGGTTTTGATCGACGACCTCAAGCGGCAGACTGAACGCGCGCAGGGCTCAGTCGCGCCGCAGATCGACATGTTTGCCGACTTCAACGGTCTGCCAAGTGAAGACGCCAAAACGGAGTTCTATGCGCATGACGCGCATTGGGCCAATCGCATGATCTTGGGCGACAGTTTGGCGGTGATGGCTTCGCTGGCCGAGCGCGAAGGATTGCGTGGCAAGGTGCAGTGCATCTATTTTGACCCGCCGTATGGCATCAAATTCAACAGCAACTTTCAGTGGAGCACGACGAGTCGGGATGTGAAGGACGGGAGTGCGGAGCACATTACGCGTGAGCCCGAGCAGGTAAAGGCGTTTCGGGATACGTGGAGAGACGGAATTCATTCATATCTGACTTATCTTCGGGATCGACTAACAGTGGCGCGTGACCTGCTGACTGAGTCGGGATCAATCTTTGTGCAGATCGGCGATGAAAACGTTCACCGAGTGAGAGCGGTATTGGACGAAGTGTTTGGGGACGAGAACTGCGTCGTCTCGATTGTCGCGCAAAAGACAACCGGTGCGGGCAGTCCGGGTGAACTCATTTCTCTGCCCGGAGTAGCCGATCACATTCTTTGGTACTCCAAGAACGCAAAGGCATCCAAATATCGGCAACTATGGAGAACGAAAATTGCGGGTGCTGCGGGAGGTAGCCTTTACACACAGGTTCAAGAAGCTGACGGAAGTAGACGCCCGCTGAGCAGAGACGAAAAGACGGGTGGGGCAATACCGACGGGTGCGCGCATCTTCGGAATCGACAACCTGGTTTCTTCTTCGGGTGTAGACAAAACCAGATACCCAGTCACAATAGCTGGTCGAGAGTATCGACCAGGGACCGGCGTTTGGAAAACTGGCGAGACTGGAATGTCCAAGCTACTTGCTGCCAATCGGGTGCATGCCGGTACTGGCAAAAATCTTGGCTATGTCCGCTATCTAGATGACTTTCCAGCCTTTCCTTATAACAACGTCTGGACAGACGCTGTTGGTCAAAATCAGTTCGGCGGTGACAAGATCTATGTGGTGCAAACAGCGAACAAATTGATTGAACGTTGCATCCTCATGTCCACAGATCCGGGCGACCTCGTCCTCGACCCCACGTGCGGTTCTGGTACCACAGCCTATGTCGCCGAACAATGGGGCCGCCGCTGGATCACAATCGACACTTCTCGTGTAGCCCTCGCCTTGGCCCGCGCTCGCATCATGGGCGCACGCTATGCATATTACTTGCTAGCAGACAGCCGCGATGGTCAAGTCAAGGAGGCCCAGGTCACCCGTGCAGTGCCATCGAGCGCCAGTACGCGCGGCAACGTGCGTCAAGGCTTTGTCTATGAGCGAGTTCCGCACATCACACTTAAATCCATTGCCAATAACGCTGAAATCGATGTGATTTACGAGCAACATCAAGTTGTGCTGGAACCGTTGCGGGAACAGCTCAACAAGGCCGTGGGAAAAGCTTGGACGGAATGGGAAATTCCGCGCGAAGCCGATGGCAAGTGGTCCGAAGCAGCCAGGAAGTTGCATACCGATTGGTGGAAGCAGCGCACTGCCCGCCAGCAAGCCATCGACGCGTCTATTTCAGCCAAGGCAGAATTTGAATTCCTTTACGACAAACCCTACGAGGACAAGAAGAAGGTTCGCGTTGCTGGCCCATTTACGGTGGAAAGCTTGTCGCCGCACCGCGTGCTTGGCGTCGATGAGAACGATGAGTTGATCGACCCCAACGATCCAAAGGTCGCAGAGCAGCGGGCCGAGTACAACGCGGCGCGCAGCTTCGTTCAGATCATCCTTGAAAACCTAAAAACCGCTGGCGTGCAGCAAGCTCACAAGGAAGACAAAATTGCCTTTACGTCGCTGGTGCCATGGCCCGGTGATCTCGTTTGTGGCGAAGGCCTGTACGAGGATAGCACCGGCGAGAAGCGTGCAGCAGTCTTCATCGGTCCCGAGTTCGGCACGGTATCGCGTCCTGATTTGGTGGCCGCTGCGCGCGAGGCTGGTGACGCAGGTTTCGATGTGCTGATCGCCTGCGCCTTCAACTACGACGCGCACTCGTCCGAGTTCGAGAAGCTAGGGCGCATCCCGGTGCTGAAGGCGCGCATGAACGCCGACTTGCACATGGCCGAAGACCTCAAGAACACAGGTAAGGGCAACTTGTTCGTGATCTTCGGAGAACCCGACATTGAAATTTTTGACGCCGCCGAAGGGCAGGTTTGCGTCAAAGTCAACGGCGTGGACGTGTTTCACCCGAACACCGGAGAGGTACGCAGTGACGGAGCCGACGGTATCGCATGTTGGTTCATTGACACCGACTACAACGAAGAGAGCTTCTTCGTTCGCCATGCCTACTTCCTGGGTGCCAATGACCCCTACAAGGCGCTAAAGACCACGCTGAAGGCCGAGATCAATGAAGACGCATGGGCGACCTTGAACAGCGACACGTCGCGCCCCTTCGACAAGCCGAAATCCGGCCGCATTGCCGTGAAAGTGATCAATCACCTGGGTGATGAGGTGATGAAGGTGTTCAGGGTCTCATGATTCCGTCCACCGCATTGCCAGCGTCGGTGAGTGGCACAACGGCATCGGCAGACGTGGTGGCCGCTGGCTTGCCCATTCCGCCCATCGAGCGGATACGCGTCTTCAGCGACAGTCAATGGGAGGACTTCGTTCTCGAATGGGCTGATTCGCTGGGCGATCAATACGGCACCGTTGAACGATGCGGCGGCGCTGGCAACATGGGGCGAGACATTATTGCCTTCGACAAGGCCAACCCGGCGATTTGGGATAACTACCAGAGCAAGCACTACAAGGATGGTCTGATCCCTAGTGATATTTGGGTGGAGTTGGGGAAACTGGTTTACCGGTCGATTGCGGAAGATTTCCGTGCGTCTCAAGTGATCATCTTCGAGAACGAAGATCCACCTTCTGAGTTGGGCGCTGACGCAAACATCATTCGATTCACTGGCGCATCTCATGGACGCCAAGGTTTTATTCCGAAAAGTGCTTGATCTTTCAGGGACCACTATGGACTTCCGCATTGCCGACACATTCTCCGACAGCCTCGCCAAACTCACAGGCGATGAACAGAAAGCAGTGAAAACGACTGCGTTTGACTTGCAGTTGAACCCGGCTCACCCAAGCATGAGCCTGCACAAGATCGAGCAGTCGAAGGATAAGAATTTCTGGTCGGTTAGGGTCAGCAGTGACATTCGCCTGATTGTGCATAAGACGTCCGCCAGCTTCCTGCTCTGCTACGTTGATCACCACGACAAGGCCTACAAGTGGGCCGAACGTCGAAAGCTGGAAGTGCACCCCAAGACGGGTGCCGCGCAGTGGGTCGAAATTCGCGAGCGGGTTGAAGAAATCGTTGTTCGTACCGGCAAGGTTGTAGCAGCGCCTGATGGTGTCAAAGCAAAGGAATCGAAACCGGTTGTCGAGCCCAAAGTAGAGGTCTTGTTATTTTCTGAGCGTTCTGACGAGGAGCTGTTGAGCTACGGGGTTCCGCCCGAATGGCTGGCCGACGTGCGCACGGTAGACGAAAACAGCCTGTTGGTGCTGGCCGACCATCTTCCTGCGGAAGCGGCCGAGGCCTTGCTGGAACTGGCTACAGGTGGGGTACCGAAGCCCGGCGCGTCGATTCAACCAGGTGCCGACCCATTCAGCCACCCGGACGCGCAGCGCCGATTCCGGGTCATGAAAGACGTTGAGGAGTTGGAGCGTGCGCTCGACTTTCCGTGGGAGAAGTGGACCGTCTTTCTTCATCCAGCGCAGCGGCAACTGGTTGAGCGCGACTACACGGGGCCGACCCGAATTTCTGGCTCCGCCGGGACGGGCAAGACCATTGTGGCGTTGCATCGTGCGGTTCACCTGGCGCGCCAGCATCAAGAAAGCCGGATATTGCTGGCAACCTTCTCAGAGACCTTGGCAAGTGCTCTGGCGACCAAGCTGCAAACTTTGATCAGCAATCAGCCAAGACTTGCCGAGAGACTGGAAATCCAGTCCATGACAGCCATTGGGAGGCGGTTGTACGGAGCTTATTGGGGGAAGCCAAAACTTGCGACGCCGCTCCAGATAGGGCAGATCTTGCTCGACGCAGTAAAGGCCGACCCCGGCCTGAAATTCGGCCAGCGATTCTTACTCGGCGAATGGAATGACCTCGTCGATGCTTGGCAGTTGAAAACGTGGGAAGGCTACAGGGATGTGAAGCGGCTGGGGCGCAAGACCAGACTTTCGGAAGCACAGCGTGTTGCCCTGTGGGCCGTGTTCGAGCGGGCGCAGGAAGCGTTGAAGCAGGATGGGCTGATCACGCATGCAGAGATGTTCAGCCGCCTGGCACAGAAAGCTGCGACATTGCCGCACCAGCCCTTCGACTTCGTTGTGGTCGATGAGGCACAAGACGTGAGCATTGCGCAGCTCAAGTTCCTTGCTGCCATCAGCACCAGTCAGGGACAAGTTCGACCGAACAGCCTGTTTTTCGCGGGTGACTTAGGACAGCGGATTTTCCAACAACCGTTCTCCTGGAAGTCGTTGGGCGTGGATATTCGTGGAAGATCACGCACGCTGCACATCAACTACCGAACCTCGCATCAGATCAGGGCTCAGGCGGACAAATTGCTGGGGCCTGACGTTTCAGACGTAGACGGCAACCTCGAAGACCGTCGCGGAACGGTCTCGGTTTTTAATGGGCCGGCTCCTGAAATTCGTTCGTTTGAGTCAGAAGTGGCGGAGTGCAATGCGGTTACCGCATGGATTCTAGAACGGTCGAAGGAAGGTCTGGCGCCACACGAGTTAGGCATTTTTATTCGCTCCGATGCTCAGGTCCCACGGGCGGTGGCAGCGATCACTGCTGCTGGTATTCCGTTTAGCGTGCTGGACGACCATGTCGAGACCGCTAATGGGCAAGCCAGTGTTTGTACCATGCACTTAGCAAAGGGGTTGGAGTTCCGTGCGGTGGTTGTGATGGCCTGCGACGACGAGGTGATTCCATTGCAGCAACGCGTTGAGGCGGTCACTGATGATGCGGACATTGAAGAGGTCTACAACACCGAGCGGAATCTTCTGTATGTTGCCTGTACGCGTGCACGGGACCGCTTGTTTGTGTGCGGTGTCGAGCCGTCATCGGAATTTATGGAAGACCTCCGTTCGTAATGCGATCCTGTTCACCTTGTGAACCACCCTGGGTCATCTGAGGTGTAGCAAGTCAAACTTGACCTGTCACAGAGTGTCAGATGAGTAACCCTAACATGGATTCCGAAAAATGCAGTTAAGAAGAATCGCGCTCGTAATCGGCAACGGTAATTACGTCGGAACAGCCTTCGATCAACTTGCGAATGCCGCCTCGGATGCTACGCAGATCGCAAAAAGCCTTGAAGATCGGGGATTTGAAACCGAGCTACACATAGATCTCGAAGCAAATGACATGAGCGCAGCGATAAACCAGTTCTGCGCACAAATTGCAGCCACGCCTTCTTATGCAGTTTTCTATTACGCAGGACATGGTTGCGAGCAGCACGGCCTGACCTATTTTTACCCCATTGACATGCCGGGCGCAAGCCCACCATTGATTCCTCAATATGGCATCTCCATAACTGACATCCTAGGCCAGCCCCATCCTGAAGCGACTCCACGCATTCTGATCTTAGATTGCTGTCGCACGAGTGAGACATCATGGAGCGCGGATGAAAGAATTCGCTTTGAAGAGCTTGCGACTGCTGCAAAACATCGCGGCGGGCCAATTCATTCCAATACACTGATCGCCTATTCGACAAGCTCTGGCGAATCCGCTTTCGATGGCATAGGTTCAAACGGACCGTACTGCACTGAACTCTGCCCGCTGCTGCTGAAGCATCGCCTCACGGTAGAGGATGTCTTCAAAGACGTCGGCATGAAGGTCTCGCGCGCAAGCAACGGGCGACAAAGACCCTGGTTCTATTCCAACCTGTCATCCGACCTGACGTTTAGCGATATTCCAAATGTCGTAGCGACTGTCGCAATCGAAACGCCCTTAATTAATAGCCTAAAAGGACTCGTAAAAGATCCTCACCGGCGCGGCGTCATTGTGTACCGTGATGGAAGTAGTAAGGCGCATTGCGTGGACGGGATCGCTGGTCAGGGTCACTACTCTTTCGATGCACAAGTGGAGTTAATGACCACGTGGCGAGACGGCCTGATCATCTATGACCATAAGCATTGGTTGTGGAAACAGGTCAAAGGGGAGCAATATCAAGGTATGGAAGTTGCAATCGATAAACCACTGTTCCTCGTATCGTCACCCGAGGGGAATCGTGTGATTTTCGGAGGTACATCCGGTTTCTATCTTGTTGACATACCTAGCCGGAGCGTCGAAGAAATCAAAAGATCAAGCAATTCGTGGTACACAGCATTATTTCTGGACGAATCACGCGCCTGGGTCGCCGGCTCTTCAGGCGCCTTGCTCGAAGTCGGGTTCGAGCAAGGCAAGCCGCTAATTCGAGACATCGATCTTGACACGCATGAGATGCTATACGCTATTTGTCGCGTGGATGAATCGCACGTGGTAATCAGTGGCTCAAGTGGAAAGGTATTCAAGATCTCGCTCCTTGACCGTACCGTCGTTTGGGAGTGCGCACTAGGTGACACAGTGCGAACGCCAGCGGCTCGCATGCAGTCAATTCTGGACACGGCGACCGACAATGAGATCATTCGTCGCTTCCTGTTTGAACCAGAGAGCCTCACACCGGAACAGGGAGGCTGCCTGAGTGAGCACCTTGTGTCAAATGACCTTTTGTTCTCGGCGAGCACCTCGTCACCAATTTTTGTCGTCGCCAGCAACGAGGGATTACTTTACCTTCTCGATTACCGAGACGGACGACAGATTGAGGTCATTGACAACGCTGCCGGCCGAGCCATTAGCATCGAAGGTGTTTGTTTTCTGGACGACGAACAGTTTGCGGTACTCGATCAAATGGGTACCGTGCGCCTGTACTCACTAGCAGGCATCCCCTACAAGAGTGCACTCCGCTACGTCGACAAAGCAGACTGGGGGCACGACGCTGTTAGTAGTGCCGCTACGCTATAGCACGCTGAAAACCCGGCCGATGTCGGCCGGGCCCATGGTTCAAATGCGGAGAGGTTAGGCTATCATCATCAGCGCATGCTCAAGTGCGTTCTCCTTCACTGATGCCCGCTGTCCGAACCATGCGGATTGCCGAAGCTGAATTCGCAACTCAGGCACAGAAAATTATTGGGAACGTTATCATCAATAATTTCTCCCAGCGCGGCACCAGCAGAGCCACCGACAGCACCGCACACAAGCGCGCCGACGATGGCGCCTGCTACGCCACCAACAGCGATTCCAGGTGGCCCAGCAACAGCCCCCAAGGCAGCGCCCAGCTCCGCGCCACTTGCCGCGCCTAGGTAGCCACGAACCGCGCCAGCAATCGTACCGATTAAACAGATGACTATTCTTGCGTAGTCTTTCGTGACGACTAGGTCAGATTCACATTAAGGGCAACGGAGCGTCATTTTTCGATGCTCCTTTGCTCCATCTTTACTGCCGACAGGCTACGTTCCGCATTGGCCCGCTTGTATCACGCACAGCGTTACGCCGCACACGCTCCATGTAGCCGATAGAGCTGGCCGTCGATATGACGCCTGCTGCAAAGACGATAACAAATGCAGTGAGATGCTCCAGGGGTGATGGGAATGGTCGCATAATGAATCCTTTAAAACTGATGATTGAGATGAACCGGACAACTCCGTCCGCAGAAACGCAAAGAGGGCATACACCCCGCAGCCAGGTTGGCTGCGGGGTGTATGCCCTCGATTGGTGAGACTGCATTGCTAAACAAGGCAAGACATGCAAACGTCAAAGCGGTCTTAGCTTACCGTTCCCATTCCAAAGATATGTTCCTGAAATTTTCTAGCTCAATGCCCTCTGGCGAACTGCGCTGACAGCAGCCGCAGTATTGCATCGTGATAGAAGGATTGACTCGTCACGTCGAACAGAAAACCCAAAACAGGAACGGGAGTGGCGGCTGCTGTCTACTGTCTACTGAACGATGGAGACCGAGCGGTGGCGTGATCTTGCCCCCGTATAACCGGTCACAGCCTATCGCTTAATTAACGCCGCTTTCCTGAGCCCGGCGTGCCAGCTCCCTCCTGAACATGCGAGGCGATTTCAACTTCAACGACGAATGCGGATGAACCTCATTGAAATGCGTAAAGGCGTCTGGCAATTGGGCGAGCACGACTTCGGCACTGCTGCGGTCCATCAGGCTTACGTAGTCCCGTTTAAACGTGTTCACAAAGCTCTCTGCAATCCCGTTCGACTGCGGGCTGCAAACCGGCGTGTGGACCGGCTCGATGCCCATCTCTCGCGCTAGAGCATGCGTTTCATGAGCCCGGTAGGCGCCGCCATTGTCGTTCAGGAACTCCAGCTTCGTCGAGCCCACGCTCGCCTGGCCAAATCGCGTTTCAACAGCCTCCACCAGCATGTCCCGCACCGGTTCGCCCGGCAGGCCACGTTCGGCCCAAGCGCGCCATGCAATGATCTCGCGGTCGCAGCAGTCCTTCATGAACACGCCGGTGACGACCTCGCCGTTGTCGCAGGCAATCTCGAAACCGTCCGAGCACCAGCGCTGATTAGGTTCATCGACACCGACAACCCCGTTGTGCACACGGCCGCTGACGGGGCGCTTCGGTGCCTTCGGCAGAAGCAGGCGGTATTCCTTCATCACTCGGTAGAAACGCTTGTGGTTGACCGCTTGCAGGCCCATCAAGGCGCGCGTGCGGTTGACCAAGGCACCGGCCCGGCGATAGCCGTAGGTCGGCAGTGCAGTAATTTCAGCGCGGACCGCGTCAACCAGGATAGCGTCAGCGGGCTGATGGAAAGTCTGCACCGTGCGGCCATCAACCCAGTCGGCAGAGCGCGCCATCATCAGCGAGACATGCGAGCGCGCTACGCCAAGAGCAGAGCAGACCGGCTTCACTGGTCGTCCTTGCCCAACAAGGGCGAGCGCGCAATCCACTTTTTTTCGCGAGCGAACTCGACAGCCTCCTTCAGGATCTCCGCTTCCATCGTCTTCTTGCCCAGCATCCGCTGCAGTTGGGCGATCTGGGCACGGGCGGCGGCCAGTTCGCTGGCCGGCACCACCGATTCGCCTGCAGTCACGGCGGTGAGAGCACCTTCCCGTTCGAGCTTGCGCCAGTTGAAGAGCTGGCTGGCGCCGACGCCATGTTTGCGGGCGACCAGCGACACGTTCATACCCGGCTCGTACGTCTCGCGTACCAGCGCTGCCTTCTCGTCGGCAGACCAGCGCCGGCGGCGCTCCTGGGTCACCGTTACCACTTCGATTGTTTGCTTGTTCCTAGTCATATGCACAGTCCTATTCCTATCCGTAAGAATAACGCATAGGCTGTGTCTGGTGATTCAAGGGGCTATCTCAGGCGAGGTAATCACGCGGGTAGCGAACCTCACACCTACGGGGAAACGGCGCGCCCTCAGCTTGGTCGCCCTAGCATAGAAAACGTCGTACAAACGCATGTATTTGTACGACGTTGGTCGGGCCATACTACAACCTGTAGGGGACGGGCACTGAGCGGGGGCCGCCTTTTGAGGAAGGATGGAAAATGAAACACATCAAACCGATCCTGGATGCTTCAAGCGAAGCAGCCGAACGCTTTGAGCGCAATCCTGCGGGGAGGCGAGCAGTGCTGCACTTGGTGCACTGGTTGGTTGGCGGCTCGATTCCACTCAGCCAGACGTGGCTGGCAATGGTATTGCTACGGACGTGAGGACTTCAATGATCAATGTCAACGCAAGTGGTTACCTGGCATCATGCGCCATGGTCAAGGGCCTAATGAGGCCCAAATAGGCTTGCCATCAACCAAATTTCAATTTGATAGTCAATTTGATAGTTGAATTCAATGAAAATCAAAAAATCCCAAGAAAATCAATAAGTTATATCGCAATAATGGCGGAAGCGGTGAGATTCGAACTCACGAACAGTGTAACCCGTCGCCAGTTTTCAAGACTGGTGCCTTCAACCGCTCGGCCACGCTTCCTGCAGCCCCGCATTATACAGAAATCACCGTCCCGATGGCATCCTGGGGCGCGGCGGCCGTCAAACGCGCCAGACTTCCCTGAGCGTCCGCTCGAACACATCGGCCTCCAGCGGCCGCGAGAACAGATACCCCTGCACCTCATCGCACCCCGCCCCACGCAAGAATTCAAGCTGTTCGGCAGTCTCCACCCCTTCGGCGATGACCCGGTGCCCGAGCTGCTGCCCGATGCTGATAATGGTGCTGGCAATCGCGCAGTCGTTGCTGTCGCCCGGCAGCCCGGTCGTAAACGACCGGTCAATCTTGAGCGTATCGATGGGAAAGCGCTTCAGGTAAGACAGGCTCGAATACCCGGTCCCAAAGTCATCCAGCGCCAGCGTCACGCCCAGCGCATTAATCTGGTCCATGATGTCGATCACGCGCTCGATGTCGTTCATCAGCGTGCTCTCGGTAATCTCCAGCTCCAGCCATTCCGGTTCCAGCCCGTGGCGCGCCAGCGTGGCCGCCACGCGCTGCGGCAGCGACGGGCTGAACTCGCGCGCCGACACATTCACCGCCAGGCGGAACGGCGCGATACCCGCCCGCTTCCACTGCGCCGCCTGTTCGCACGCCTCTTCCAGCACCCACTCGCCCAACTGCACGATCATCCCGGTCGATTCGGCCAGGGGGATAAATTCGGACGGCGGCACCAGCCCGCGCTCCGGATGGCGCCAGCGCACCAGCGCCTCGGCGCCGACGATGCGGTCACTGCCGATTTCAAACTTGGGCTGATAGTGCAGCAGCAGAATTTAT